>JRYJ01002638.1_pt1 | contig 27144 bp, 25 predicted proteins | sample 235371 | NCBI WGS metagenome assembly JRYJ01 (sample SAMN03074219, study PRJNA261477) | activated sludge metagenome | biome: Wastewater Treatment Plant; feature: Wastewater; material: Activated sludge; isolation source: activated biomass of a wastewater treatment plant treating hydrocarbon... ... | reverse complement strand
TCTAATCCAGCGGGAGGTCCCCGCCTGTAAAGGCGGGGGTGTGAGCAAGGTCCCGCGGCTTCCGGTAGACTGGCATGCGTGAAACTGCACAGAGCGGCCCACACGGTTTACAAGACGCAGGACCACATCGTATGGGTGACCAGATTCCGCCGCAACATCCTTGTCGAAGGCGTGGCCAAGTATCTGCGCGTCAAGCGGCGTGAGGTGCAGAAGTACTATCCCGACTGGCATTGCACCGAGATCGGAATCGACAAGGATCATGTGCATGTGCACATGGTGATCCCACCGAAGTACAGCGTCAGTGTTGTGGTGGAGACGATCAAGAAGAACACGAGCCGGGCGTTGCGAGAGAAGTGTCAGTTCCTGGATAAGGTGTACTGGGATCGCGGCGGAATCTGGTCAAAGGGCTACTTTGTGTCCACGGTGGGGATCACCGAAGAGATCATTCGCCGGTACGTCGCCAAGCAGGGTCAGGAAGACGCGGGACAAGCGCAGCTTGAATGCTGAGAGTCCCCCGCCTGTAAAGGCGGGGGAATCTATGAGCACTGGGCGCTCGCCGTCTCGCGCCCGTCCGCGAGCGTGACGCTCATTATTCTTCGCGTCGCGGATCTGTGGCGGTTTGGCCGTCGGCGGCAGGAGCGACACAGCCGGGCTGATCCTCCAATCCAAGTTATCCACAGATTTCATCCAGATTGCCGTCTGCTTTCTCCTCGCTCAAGCCAGTGACTTATGTGCAAGTATATGGAAAAACGAACTTTTCTAATTGGTGTCTCGTACATGAACGCACGGCGAGGGAGACTCGGTATGGCGCTTGCTTGGCAGGGAGTTCAAGAGACGTATTCCCTACAAGAACAACCGAGACGACAAAACCTTTTGCGACAAGTCGAAGATGTCAATTGAATCGAAATCGTGGAACGTAAAGAATGGTGTTGAGCTGAAGGGGACTGGGGATACGCTTCAGAACGACCCGCCTGTCGTCGGCTGGATAAGGCCAAAGGAGACTGACCGATGAGGATCGCGCAAGTATCGCCGCTGTGGGAGAGTGTGCCTCCGAAACTGTATGGAGGGACGGAACGAATTGTCTCCTACATTACCGAGGAGTTGGTGCGACAGGGGCACGAGGTGACGTTGTTCGCGAGCGGCGATTCGGTGACGGCTGCCAAACTGGAGGCACCTTGCCAGCAGGCGCTGCGCCTCAATACCGGCATCTTCAATCGGGAAGCGCCGCTTATCGAGATGATGGAACAGGTGTTCAGTTCCGCCGACCAATTCGACATCATCCACTCGCATCTTGACTTCCTGGCTTTCTCGCTCTCCCGGCGGTGCCGTGTCCCGGTGTTGACCACCCTGCACGGACGGTTGGATTTGCCGGAGCTCGTCCCGGTGTTTCGCGATTTCGCGGAACTGCCGCTGGTATCCATTTCCAATTCGCAGCGCCGGCCGTTGCCGTGGTGCAATTGGGCGAGCACCGTGTATCACGGGCTCCCGAAGGACTTGTACACGTTCCACCCAGAGCCGGGGAAGTACCTGGCGTTTCTGGGTCGCATCTCGCCTGAGAAATGCCCGGATCAGGCGATCGAGATAGCCAAGCGCGTCGGCTTGCCGCTCAAGATGGCCGCCAAGGTGGACCCGGCGGATCGCGCCTATTTCGAGCGTGTCGTGGAACCGCTGTTGGACCATCCCTTGATCGAATTCGTCGGCGAAATCACCGATGCACAAAAGAGTGACTTCATCGGCAATGCCATCGGGTTGGTCTGTCCCTACGATTGGCCCGAGCCGTTCGGGCTCGTCTTGATCGAGAGTCTCGCCTGTGGTACACCCGTCCTCGCCTACCGCCGCGGCTCCATCCCGGAAATCATCGAACACGGCGTGACCGGTTTCATCAGCGAACATGTGGGTGAGATGGCCAGCCAGGTTGAGGCGCTGGTCGGCCTCGATCGCCGGCGTTGCCGGCAAGTGTTCGATGAGCGGTTTACCGCGCAGCGAATGACCAACGACTATCTGAAGATCTACCAACAATTGATTCATGATGCCGCGGCGCTTTCGGGACGGCAGGGCCAGCGGCGCGCTTCGAACCTCTAAGTCGGCGCGACAGAGACCTCGCAGAAGGGAACCGCATGGCAGACGAGTCGCATTCCACCTCCGCTGAAGCCTCCGTGTCCGGGTGGCGCCTGCTCGGCACCAAGGATTTCGGACTGCTCTGGGCCGGCCAGGTCATCTCCCAGATCGGTGACGGCCTGAACAAGGTCGCGCTGCTCTGGTTCGTATATGAAATGACGGGGTCGGCGTTGAAGATGACGGCTATCGGGCTGCTCCAGACGATTCCGCCGCTGGTGTTCGGTCCGTTGATCGGCGTGTACCTGGACTGCCTGAACAAAAAGACCGTCATGATCGTGGTCGACTTGTTGCGGACGTTGATGGTGCTACTGATTCCTGCGTTCTACGCGTTCGATCTGCTTACGCTCGAACGGCTCTATATCCTCGTGTTCTTCATCTCCATCGTTTCCACGATCTTCGGTCCCGCCCTGGCGTCCTCGGTGCCACTGATCGTGCAGCGGTCGCAGCTCACCAGAGCGAATGCTTTCATACAGAGCACGACCAACATCGGAGTGCTCCTTGGCCCGGCCATGAGCGGACTGGGAATCGCCTTAATCGGCGCCCAGAACGTGCTGTATGTGGATGCGGCGACCTTCCTGATCTCCGCCTTCTGCCTGATGCCTATTCGGGTGCGTGACAACCGCACGGTGAAAGGCTTGGAGGCGCTGTCCACGCCGGTGGTCAAGGACATGATGGTCGGGTTCCGATTCGTCTTTTTGCAACATCGCGTGGTCTTCGCGCTCATGATTACGGCCGTGCTTTACAATCTGGCGATCAGCGCATTCGTGTTCCTCCTGCCGGTGGTCGCGAAAGATCTGTTACAGGTCGGTCCGATGGAACTCGGCTGGCTGTGGTCGGCGCTCGGGATCGGCATGCTGGCAGCCTCGTTGTGGCTGGCGCGGGCGCCTCAAGGCACCTTTCAGGATCGGGTCTCAAAGATCGGCCGATCCCTGGCGATCGGCGGCATCGCCGTCTGCACGCTGGGCCTCGTTCAGACCCCCGTGCTCTTCAGCACGTTCCTGTTGATCGTGATCATCGGGGGAAGCACGTCGCTGTTCTATCCGGTCGTCTGGGCGATGCTTCAGGAAGTGACGCCGGAACATCTGCTCGGGCGGGTCTTCACGACGTTCAGCACAGGGGGCATGGCGTCTGCGATGATCGGGATGGCCGGGTTCGGCTGGGCCGCCGATGCCGTCGGTCCCGCCGCCAGTCTGATCGGAATCGGAGTGCTCCTCTTGCTCACCGCCATGGTCACGGTGCAGGTCAGCCGCCGTGACCTGGTGGTGAGACCGGTTGCTGCCTAGTTATCCCCCTTCCATCGTTCCTCGCGTGCACAGTTACAGCTGTGCTGTGCGCATTCGCTCGTGTATGACGGTCTGACGCAGACCAAGCCTGCGGGAGTTGCATTCTTTCCGCGTGTCGCGTATGTGTTTTCGAGAGGGGAAGTCTGGGTGCCGCTCCGGTTTCCCGAGTGCACAGATGACTGCCGTCCGGAACGCGGGTCCCGACCATCAACGAGGGGCAGAAATCGATGAGCATGCGAACGGCTATACAGTTGTTTGGGGCGTACATTTTGTGCGGTGTGTTGGGGATCGGTATCGAGGCGACGTCGGTTCGAGCGGAAACGCCTCCGGAAGGAAAGACGGAGCCGGCCCCGCCGCCGCGTGCGAAGGAACCGGAGCTCAAGCCGAAGGAGCCGGAAGCCAAACCGGCCGAGCCCAAGGTCAAGGAAGCGGAGACCAAGCCGAAAGAAGCCGAACAGAAACCGAAAGACGTCGAGGTCAAGCCTGAGCCAAAACCCAAGGAGCCGGAAGCCAAGCCGAAAGAGGTTGAATCCAAGCCCAAGGAGCCGCCGGCCAAACCGAAAGACGCGGACCACAAACCCAAGGAAGCGGAGCACAAGCCGAAGGAAGGCGAACAGAAACCGAAAGACGCAGAACAAAAGGCCAAGGATTCCGACAAAGCCAAGGAATCCGATGTTGCCGTCGAAAAACCCTGTCCGGTGCCGCCGCAGGCGGAGACAAAAGCTGCTGCGGAATCCACCGTTCCTGCCGGGGAGGGGGCGGTCGGCGATCGCCCGAAGGCGCCGGAGGCGGACACCAAGAAACCGATGCGCTCGTCGATGGTCACGGCGAAGCTTGCGCTCATGGCCGATCCGCGCTTGTTCCCGTACGATATCGAGGTCGATGCCAAGGACAAGGACCTCGTGTTGCTGGGTAAGGTTGCCAGCGATCATGACAAGCGGGCCGCGACAGACATCGTCCGGTGTCTCGAAGGGGTGCACGGCGTCGAGAATCGGCTCAAAGTCGAACCGGATGCCACGCGTGGGCTGATTGCCGAGCGGGACAAGATTCTGACGCAGTTGGTTCGTGAGCGGTTCGAGAAGAGCAAAACCTTGCAATCGGTGAAGTTCGATGTAAAAACGGAGGACGGCATCGTGACGCTGACCGGGACGACCCGGTTTCAGGTCATCGTGCTGGAAGCAGCGCAGGCGGCGCGCCAGGTTCCCGGAGTTCGGGCGGTGAATACCGACGGGGTCCGGCTGGTGGCCGGAGAGTGATGCGGTTGCGGAAATACACAGTGGGCAAGGACGGTTGAATCTGCACCTGTTGACATAATGGAACCACAACACGGAAGCGGAGCAGTCGTAGGGCGTCCGAACGTGAAGTGGTCGCCACATCTCCTGACGCGGGACTTCACGCTCGTCTGGTGGGGCCAGATGGTCTCGCAGATCGGGGACGGCGTGTCCAAGCTGGCACTGCTGTGGTTCGTGTATGCGATCACCGGGTCTCCCCTGAAGACCACGATGATCGGTTTGTTGCAGACGCTCCCGCCGATTCTGTTTGGTCCGTTCATCGGCGTCATCGTCGACCGCGTACCGAAAAAGCTGCTGTTGATCAGCAGCGATCTCGTGCGGGCCGTGGTCCTCGGCGTGATTCCCTGCCTCCTTCCGGTCGATTCCTTCAGCATCGAACGGCTCTACCTGATGGTCTTCGTGCATGCCGTCGCGTCGGCGCTCTTCGGCCCGGCCTTGACGGCCGCCATTCCGGCTCTCGTCGCCAGACATGAGTTCACCGCCGCGAATGCGCTGCTCCAGACGACGACCAGTATCGGGATCATCGTCGGTCCGGTGCTGAGCGGGGTCGGCATTGCGACCATGAGCTCGCAGGAAGTCCTGTGCGTCAATGCCGTCAGCTACGTGGTGTCGGCCGCCTGCTTCCTCTTTATCCGGTTTCCGCGTGCGGAATCGGAACCGGGTCATGGGTCTGTTTCGGGCGGAGCCTTGAACGACGTGATCGACGGTTTCCGGTATGTGCTCGGGCAGCAGCGCATCATTCTGCTGCTGATCGGGGCGGCCTCCATGTATACCTTCGCCACGAGCGCCTTCAGCACGCTGTTTCCGGTCTTCGGCAAGAAGTTGTTGGATCTCGGGCCGATTGAAGTCGGATACCTGTGGTCCGCCTTCGGTGTCGGGTTGCTGCTGGTGTCGCTCGGCTTGGTCTCCCTTTCCGCCTGGACACTCCCGCGCCGCATTCAGGTCATGTCGGCGTCGAGCCTGATCAGCGGGATCGCGTTGATCGGTCTGATCTGGACGACGAACCGCCTGGCAGCGGCGGTGTTGATGATCATCATCGGAATGGGTGCAGGCACGCTGACACCGATCGCCTGGGGCGTGCTTCAGGAACTCGCTCCGGCCACGCTCCTCGGGCGCGTGCTGGCGATTTACAATCTCGGGGCGATGGCCTCGGCGATCGCGGGGATGACCATCTTCGGCTGGACGACGCAGGAATTCGGTGAACGGCCGAGTGTGTTCGGCATCGGCGTGGGGCTGTTCTTATCTTCACTCGTCGCCGCGCGCGTGGTTCGGTGGATTCATACCAATTGGACCGGGGCGATTCCGGTACCCGTTGAAGCCGAGCAACCTCAGGTGGTCCTGGCGACCCAGCCGACCAGCCGGTAGCCGGCCCCGGCGCAACGGGTCCGTGTAGAAATGCCGGGACGCTTGAGCGAAAGGCCGGAGCGAGGTATAAGGGCCAGTGGTTCGGTGACAACAGTTGCGGACCCGGTCACACTCGCGACGGCGTGAGAGCAGGAGGCTGACGTGGAAGAGATCATCAGCGTCAACGACCAGTTCTATATTCTGGCCAGCTCGTCCATGGCGGACAACCGTACGCGCGTCCTCAAGCACGGCGAAACGTTCGGTGTCTTCGATCGCTACGGGGACATTCAGCCGGTCGGACGCGGCACCCAGGGCCTGTTTCACGAGGGGACGCGGTTTCTCTCGCGGCAGGAGCTGTTTTTGAACAATGACCGGCCCATGCTGCTGAGCTCGACGGTCAAGGAGGACAACGCCCTTCTCGCGGTCGATTTGACCTATCCGGACCTGTACCGCGAGGGACGGTTGGCCATCCCGCGCGGAAGCGTGCACGTCTTCCGCTCGCGGTTCCTCTGGAACGGAATCGGGTACGAGCGATTCCGGTTGTCCAATTACAGTTTGGCGTCCGTCAAGATGACCTTTTCAGTCCGCTTCGAGGCCGATTTCGCGGATATCTTCGAAGTGCGCGGCAAAAAGCGCGACCGAAGAGGCACGCGGCTGCCGCACGTGATCCAGCGGGATCTGCTCATCCTCGGCTATGAGGGACTCGACGGCGTCGTGCGGGAGACGCGCATTCAGTTTGCCCCGGTTCCACATGAAATCACCGCCTCGCAGGCGACGTTTGAAATCGAGCTGGAACCCAAAGCCGAAACGATGGTGACCATCACCGTCGGATGCGAGCTAGGCGGGCAACGTCGGCCATTTTTTGCCTACGATGCGGCGATGACCGATGGGGGCCTGGCAATTCGGGCCGAGCAAAGCCAGGATTGCCTCATCCATACCTCCAATGCACAGTTCAATGAGTGGTGGAACCGCTCGCTGCTGGATCTGCGGATGATGATCACTGACACGCCCGAGGGGCCCTATCCCTATGCCGGGGTACCGTGGTTCAGCACTCCATTCGGCCGCGACGGCATCATTACGGCCATGGAGTGTCTCTGGATCAGGCCGGAATTGGCACGGGGCGTCCTGGCCTACCTGGCGTCGACCCAAGCGAAGGACGTGAATCCGGCGCAGGATGCGGAGCCGGGCAAGATCCTGCACGAAACCCGCAAAGGGGAAATGGCGGCGCTCAACGAAATTCCCTTCGGCCTGTACTACGGCAGCGTGGACTCCACTCCGCTCTTCGTCATGTTGGCGGGAGCGTACTATGAACGGACCGGCGATTTGGGGTTCATTCAGGCGATCTGGAACAATCTGGAGCTCGCGCTGACCTGGATGGATACCTACGGCGATCCCGATCGCGACGGATTTCTGGAGTACGTGCGGAAGTCTCCGACCGGGTTGGACAACCAGGGGTGGAAAGATTCGCACGATTCGATCTCGCATGCGGACGGATCGCTCGCCGAAGGCCCGATCGCGCTGTGCGAAGTCCAGGGATACGTTTACGACGCGAAGCTTCAGGCCTCCCGGTTGGCCGATGCGCTCGGGTATGTGGATCGGGCGAGTCAGCTGCGTCGCCAGGCGCACTTCCTGAAACAACGGTTCGAAGAGGTGTTCTGGTGCGAGGACCTGTCCACCTATGCGCTCGCGCTCGATGGGAAGAAGCAGCCCTGTCGGGTCAAGAGCTCGAACGCCGGACATTGCCTGTTCACGGGGATCGCCAGTCGGGAACACGCGCAGCGGCTGGCGGAAACGCTCATGTCCGATGAACTGTTCAGCGGGTGGGGGATCAGGACCTTGGCGGACTCGGAGCGGCGCTACAATCCGATGTCCTACCACAACGGATCGGTGTGGCCGCATGACAATGCGATGATTGCGGCGGGCTTGGCGCGGTACGGGCTGAAGGCCGGCGTGGAAAAGGTGATGACCGGGCTGTTCGAGGTCAGCCTGGTGGTGGATTTTCATCGCTTGCCGGAACTGTTCTGTGGATTCGTCCGGCGACCGGGCCAGGGATTGACACGCTACCCCGTTGCCTGTAACCCGCAGGCATGGGCCGCCGGATCGGCGTTCATGGGCCTGCAGGCCTGCCTTGGCATGGCCATCAACGCGCCGGACCAAAAGGTCACGTTCGCCTATCCGATTCTCCCTGAGGTGCTGCACGAAGTGCAGATCAAGAATCTCAAGGTCGGCAAGGCCACGATGGACCTCGTCGTCAAGCGGCATGAGCTGGATGTGGGCATTACGGTCATGCGCCGCGAGGGGCATATCGAGGTCGTTGTCGTAAAATAAGGGCCCGGCCGGTCTCTCCATTGGTCCCATTCCGTCTGCTGGGCCAAGCCCGATGGTATTCGTCTTGCCTCCCTATCCCCTTGTAATTAGGCTTATTTATTGATGCGAGCCTGCAGCTCGGTTGCCTCCCCTGTCTCGTCTCGAACGCTGAGCACTACACCCTAAGGGAACCCCGCCCGACCTGCTACATTTGTAAAGAAGCGCCGTCGGTCGATCGCGATTCACACGACGGCCGGATGTACGGAGGGCGGAACGCATGAAGGTGGTGCTCTTTTGCGGTGGACTCGGGCTGCGCCTGAGGGACTATTCGGACAAGATTCCCAAGCCGATGGTGCCGATCGGTTACCGGCCGATTGTGTGGCATCTGATGAAATACTATGCCTACTTCGGGCACAGGGAATTCATCCTCTGTCTAGGCTACGGCGCGGACGCGATCAAAGAATATTTTCTGAACTACAACGAATGCACGTCCAACGATTTCGTGCTGAGCCAGGGCGGCAAGCACGTCACCTTGCTCAATTCCGATATCCAAGACTGGAAGATCACCTTCGTCGATACGGGAATCAGTTCATCGGTGGGACAGCGGCTCAAGGCGATCGAACCGCACATCGGCGACGACAACATGTTCTTCGCCAACTACACGGACGGCCTCACGGATCTGCCGCTGCACGATCAGGTGTCGGATTTCATCAGGCAGGGGAAGATCGCCAGTATGCTGTGTGTGACGCCGCAGCTGAGCTGTCACTTGGTCCGCGTGGGACAGGACGGGCAGGTTTCGGGCATCGAGGAGTTCTCACGGCTCGGATTGCGGATCAACGGCGGATTCTTCCTGTTCAAGCGGGACATCTTTGAGTATGTCCGCGCCGGAGAGGAGTTGATCATGGAACCGTTTCAGCGCCTCATCGCGCGGGGACAGTTGCATGCCTATCAATACGATGGGTTCTGGGCCTCAATGGACACGTTTAAAGATCGAATGCTGCTGGAGGACTTGTACGTCCGAGAGAAGGCGCCCTGGGTCGTGTGGAAGCCGCGTCCGAACTTAGGCCCTGGAGACGGGTATCACGGCGGCACCGGGAGTCTGAAGAAAGCCGGTTGAAGCGAGCGAAGCGATGATTTTCGATCTGCGGGCGACGCACGACGGCAATGGGAAGGGGCCCTTTTCGGTACTGTGTCTCGGCGCCCACGCCGACGACATCGAGATCGGGTGCGGAGGGACGATCTTGCGGCTGATTCAGTTGTACGGCCCTGCTGTGGAGTTCGATTGGGTGGTGTTCAGCGCCCCTGGACCCCGAAAGCAGGAAGCCCTGAAAGGTGCCAGCCGTTTTCTCGGCCCGGCGCGGAACAAATCGGTGGTGGTGAAGAATTATCCCGACAGCGTGTTCCCCTATTCCGGCCCGCGAATCAAGCAGTTCTTCGAGGAATTGAAGGAGCGGTGCTGTCCGGATTTGATCCTGACACATTACCGCGACGATCTGCATCAAGACCACCGGATGATTTCGGAGCTCACTTGGAACACGTTCCGAAACCATCTCATTCTCGAGTATGAAATTCCGAAGTACGATGGAGATCTGGGGACCCCGAACTTCTTCGTGCACCTGGATCAGCCCACCTGCACCAAGAAAATCCGGACCATCGTCGACTGTTTTGCCACGCAACGCGGCAAACAATGGTTCTCGGAAGATACGTTTTTGGCTATGATGCGCCTGCGTGGCGTAGAGTCGAACGCGCCGGACAAGTATGCCGAGGCGTTTTACTGCCGCAAATTGGTGTTGTAGCGGCGGGAGCCGGTGCTCAGGGCGCGTTCGCGAGTTGCCAGGCAAGCGCCGTGACATAGCGGGCCGCGGTGGTCAGGATACCCGGATCGAGTGTGCCGGCCGTGTCCGTTGCCTGGTGAAAATGCGGGTGGACCCCTCCGCTCACGACCGTGACGGTCGGGACGCCCGCTTCCTTGAACGGGACGTGGTCTCCGCCGGGGAAGAATCCGAACACATCGATCCGATCATCCAGCTTGGCAGCCTGCCCCGCCTGAAGCACCACGCTCTTGTCGAGGCCTGTGACGCCTAACGTAAGACGGCTGTTTCCGATCCCCGCATGGTCGACGTTGATCATGGCTACGGTAGACGGAAGCGGCACCACCGGATGCTCCGTGTAGTACCGTGATCCGATCAGACCCTGCTCTTCCCCACTAAAGGAAACCAACACGATCGAACGTTTCGGTGCGGCCGGCGCCACGGCCAGCACGCGCGCGACTTCCAGCAGGACGGCCGTGCCCGATGCATTGTCATCCGCACCTGCGAACAGTAAGCCGCCTTGACGCCCGAAGTGGTCGCGATGGGCGCCGATGACGATCGCGTGTTCCTGGTGATCCCGGCCGCGGATGATCGACATCACATTGTGAAGAGTGCCGTTTCTCGTGACACTGTTCCACGAGAGCTTGGCCGTGACCATCGTGGCCACAGACTGAGGCGTGCCGGTTTCATTCAATCGTTGCTGCAGCGTGCGTAGGCGATCCCGGTTCGGGGTGGCGGACTCTCCCATCTGCAGAATGGCGGAGGCCTGTGCGGTGCTGATCCAGGCGCCGGGAATAGCTTGATCGACCGGGATCTGGCCGTAGAACGCGGCTGGGTGTCCGGTGACACCGCGCCGCATTTCATAGGGACTCAGAATCGGTCCTGTGGCGGTGAGATAACCGAGCGCGCCTTTTTCCCGTGCCGTGCGCACCTTGTCGGCATGGGAGACCTGTCGGGGGTATCGCTCCGGCTTCCCGCGCAGAAACAGCACGATCTTGTCTCGCACTTCCAGGCCTGCATATTCGTCGAATCCGTTCTCTGGATCGGCAATCCCGTATCCCACAAACACGATCGGGGCTAGGAGATCGGCGGAAGGGCTGTCGAGCACCGGCAGATAGTCCGTACCGACGGAGGCCGGGGGATGGTCCGGTTCGAGCGACAAGTGGAGTAGTGCGTGCTCTCCGATGGTGGTGACCGGTACCGGCAGCGATTGATCCCATTCGCGGGAGGGCGAGGGATTCGTCAAGGTTTCTGGGAGCGGAGCCGGGGAGCACCGCTCTCGGATCGACATGAAGCGGCGGTGGACGAATTCCGCCGACCGCTCATCGTCTGGTGTACCGGTTTGGCGACCGTTGAACTCCGGGCCGCTTAACATGCGAATGTCTGCGAGCATGCGGTCGGCTGAGATCGCTTCGAGTGCCTGCGCGAGAGCGGTCGAGTCGTCGCGGAGGGACTCCGCTCGCGCCCTGTCGATGGGCATCGACAGAAACTCGGCCAGCAGGAGCCAGCACGTGAGGATCAGAGGGATGTGGCCGAGGCTTTTTTTGCCGACCATCGTTGATACCAGCGCCACAGTGGAGGTTGAAGGAACTTGGGGATAGGGTACCCAATTCCTGGCAGATAGCCATCGTCCCGGTCGAGCACCCAGAAGGCCAGACGGTTTTTCTGTCGAAATGCCTCACAGCGGGCGCCGAGTTCGTCGTCGGAGAGATTCACGTGTTTGCGAATGGCGGAGGCGATTTCCTCATCCGAGCCGCCGGTCCGAATCTGTCGTTCCACAAGGGAAGGAGTCAATCCGAGACGCCGCATGAAGGATTGGTCGAGCGCGGAAGGGTACGCATAGGTACCGAGCGTGCCCGCTTGAAACGCGCGGGCCTTGTCCAGCAACCGAGGCAGCCAGATCATGCCCGCCAGAGTCTCACTCCAGCGTCTCGGCGGGTGCCGGCGAAGGTCCACTGATGGGGAAAGGGGCTGCATGGCAACTGATGATTCCATACAGAAGGGTATACTATAGCACATGGATTTCACACCATTGCAGAGCGGCGAACGCTCCATGTAGTATTTGCCGGACCAGTCCCTGCGCTGCTCTGGGATGAGGAGGGGGCGCTGGAAATCACGACTGATAAGACAAGGTAGAAACGATGGCAAACGAAGGGCAAGGCCTCTACGATCACCAATATGGGCGGTTTCGCGAGAACCAAGGCAAGCACGAGGGCTACGATTTTCAGCATGCACCTGTCGGGAACACCCCGCCGCCCGTCGTGACGTTCGGCGACCGGCTGAAATGGTGGACGTTACGGGGCTGGCGACGCAAGAAGATCTTGGCCGAACGCGACCGCTTCCAGCAGGACATCATTGCCATGAAATCCTCGCGTCCCCGCTCCTGACGCCAGCGAACCGCGGCATGACTTCGCATCCATTGATGGGTAGTCTGGCGATCGCATTGGGAGCCGTGGCCGTTGTGGCCTGCACCCGCCATCAGAATGCCTCGACCCATACCGAACATGCGCATCACGAGGAGGAGGCCGCGGATCTCCAGGCCCACCATGCCGACCAAGCGATACAGAGCATGACGGATTCCCACAGCCATCTTGGGCCGCATTTCCGCTGGACGGCCAAACGGATGCCCGCACCGGAAGATCGCCGGCGGGCTGACGCCACCATCACGGCCCTGCGCGCGGCGTTGGCCCCCTATCGCGACTATCGGCAGGCGATCAAGGACGGCTACGAGCCCTTCTTGCCACACGTCGAGCAACCGCACTATCATTTCACGAGCAAATGGCGGGGCTTCAAGGCGGCCTTTCGTTTCAATCCTGCCGAGCCGACTTCCCTCTTGTACAAAAAGACGGCGGAGGGATACGCGCTGGAAGGTGCGATGTATACGGCGCCCAAGGGCGCGGGAGAAGACGCGCTCGATGAGCGGATCCCCTTGAGCGTGGCCCAATGGCATGCCCACGTCAATATCTGTCTGCCGCCCAAGCGCGGTGCTGCCCAGGTGGATTGGCGGCGGTTCGGACCGCGTGGATCCATCGTAACAGAGGCCGAGTGCGCCGCCGCAGGCGGGAGGTTTTATCCCCAGTTGTTCGGGTGGATGATCCACGTGTATCCGTTCGCGGAGACAGCCGAACGGATCTGGACACACTAATTTCTGACGAGGAGAATTGTCGTGTCATACAGCATGAGTCGTGGCAACATCGATGGTTTATCACGCGTGCTTCGCCGGTCGCTGATGGGAGTCGTCATGCTGGCCGCGCCGGTTTCCCTCAACCTTGGGCCGGAGACGGCATGGGCCGTCTCCAAGGAAACCTCCGCCGAGAAAGCCGAGCATCTCCGGCAGCAGGCGAATCCGAATCTGTTCAACGCCTGGAGTTTCGATAAGGATCAGGTGGGGGAGGTCCCCAAAGGGTTTGCGGTGCAGACGGTCGGGGCGCAATCGGGTGGAACGTGGAAAATTGAGACGCAGGCAAACGCTCCCTCGTTGCCCAATGTACTGGGCGGTGCGTCGACCTGTGCGACTTGCGTGGAACTCCTGATCGCGCAGGGGTTGCAATATGAGTATCCCGACTTGACCGTGCGTATCCGCGAGGGGAGCGGCTCGTCCCAGGGGCGGATGGGGGTGGTGTTCAGCATGCGGGACCACAAGAACTTCTACGCGACCGTGGTCGACCTCACCAGCAAGACGTTGGAAGTGATCCGGGTGGTGGACGGGAAGGAGGCCGTGCTCGGCCAGGCTCCTATTAAGAAGAAACCGGTCGATTGGCATACCTTACGGGTGCAGCGAAACACCATTATCAGCAAGGACTTCATCGAAACGTTCTTTGACGGCCAGCTGACTCTGTCGGTCGAGGATCAGACGCTCGGCGTGGGGCAGGTGGGGCTCCTGGTGAGGGGGGAAACCTCGGTCCAGTTCGATAATTTCAACGCTGCGCCGCTCTATTCACATCGGCCGGTCTCCCCCCCGGCTGCCTACTGACTACGGCCATTCGGCCGTATTGCTAGGTGGGCTCGGCTAGGGAAGGATTTCTAGCTTGCGTTTCCTCGGCCAGTAAGATACAGTGAAGGTGCTTCATTGCGAAGGGCCTTGGCGGTGAAGCAAGAACGAGAGTTACAAGGCCCGAATTGATGTTGTTTTGGGTCCTTCCCGGGAATTTCGGAAGCCAGAGCTAAGATCGCCGCTGTGTTTGCGTCTTCGGCCCATTCCTTCCTTGTGTCTTTCTCGAGTCCCAGACAACACCATCTTAATCTTCAAAGGAGGAACCCAATGGGTTCGAAGATCTATGTTGGGGGCTTGCCATATTCAACGACTGAGCAGCAGCTGAGCGATCTGTTCGCTGCACATGGGTCGGTGGCATCGGCGCGAATCATCACGGACAAGTTCACGGGACAGTCGCGGGGCTTCGGCTTCGTGGAAATGTCCTCGGATTCCGAGGCGCAAGCCGCGATCAACGCGTTGAACGGTACCCAATTCGGTGGCCGGACGTTGACCGTGAATGAAGCGCGGCCGCAGGAGCCGCGTTCCGGCGGCGGAGGCCGCGGAATGGGCGGCGGTCGGCGCTAAACCGCTCGTTTGTATACACTGATGCAGGGGCTACCGTCACGGTGGCCCCTGCGAATTTCTCACCGTATCATCCTCTCTCTGGGCTTCAGGGCCTTCAGATCACCTGTCCCTGTTTTTCCGAGATAGAGAAGTAGGAGTTGCATGGCTTCGTTTGCCGAGTTGTCATTGTCGTCATTTCTAGCCGCCCGTTTGCAGCAGGCCGGCTTCACGACCCCCACACCGATTCAGGAGGTCGCCATTCCCTTGGCACTTCAAGGCCGGGACCTGTTGGCACAGGCCAGGACCGGGAGCGGAAAAACCCTCGGGTTTCTGATCCCTCTCATCGAACGGGCGGCCAAGGGTAATTGGAATACAGCGGACCACGGTCAGACCGGTCACCCGCCTTGCCAGACTCACAGGCTGCCTCGTGCGCTGGTCCTCGCCCCTACCCGTGAGTTGGCGTTGCAGATCGAGATGGAGTTGCGCAAATACGCGCCGCCATTTTTGACCTCGTTAGCCGTCTATGGAGGCACTCCGATCGAACGACACTATCGCGCGTTCAAGCAGCCGCCGCTGGTCGTCATCGGGACACCGGGGCGTTTGCTGGATTTGGCGGGATCGCGGCATCTCGATTTGCGAGGCGTCGAGTATCTGGTCATGGATGAGGCCGATCAGATGTTGGATCGCGGTTTTCTTCGCGACATCCAACGGATTCTGCAGTTGCTGCCGGCGCAGCGGCAAACGCTGCTGTTCTCGGCGACCTTTTCACCGGAGATTCGAACGCTCGCGGAGTCGATGCTCAAGCTTCCTGCGCAGGCCGCTGTCGATCAAGGCGTGAATACTCCCACCTCCATCACCCACGCGTACTACGTGGTGCCGAGCGAAGGAGTGCGGGTGCAATTGGTACACACGCTTCTGCAGCAGGTGCAGGCCGGTGAACAGACCATGGTATTCTGCGATCAGAAGTACAAGGTCAAGCGCTTGGCCGCGCGGCTGGGGGGCGAACCGGCGTCGGTGGGAGCCATCACTGGCAACCACTCACAGTCTCAGCGGGAACGGACGCTCTCGGCTTTTCGGTCGGGTCGGCTCCGCTCGCTGGTCGCGACGGACGTTGCCGCGCGCGGGCTGGATGTGCCGACGGTCGGGCAGGTGATCCATTACGAGTTGCCCGGCAACCAGACATCCTATGTGCATCGAACGGGGCGCACGGGCCGTGCGGAACGCTCAGGCACGACCCTCTTGATTCTATCGCCGCATGAGGAGCATGAATATCTGACGATGGTCCGCCGCCTCCGGATTCAGACGCGACGGCTCCCGCTTCCGGCATTGGCGTCGCTTCCGATGGCCACGGTCGAGCCCCAGGGGAACGGACCTGGGCGGCGGGCGTTTCGAGAGGAGTCGCCGCGGTCTCGCGCGGAGACATCGTATGATTCGCGGACGCCGCACCATCCGACCAGGAGAATTCGGAGTGGATGGCGCTCCGGGCAGTCCATGTCGTCGCGGCCCGGGCGGTAACGGGGGTGACAGGCGGACGACAAAAAGGAGGGCCCAATGAAGCAGCAATGGAGCAGAGGAGTCGGCGCAATGATCGTCCTCGGACTCCTCGGTGTCAGCCAGGTCGGCCATGCGCAGAGTGATCTGGTAATCGCCGACGGCGTCAAGGTGTCGCTTGAATACACGCTGACGTTGCCGGATAAATCAGTGGCGGACTCCAACGTCGGGCAGGCGCCAATCACCTTCATCCAAGGGGCGCATGAGATCGTCCCCGGTCTGGAAAAGGCGCTCGAAGGCATGAAGGCGGGCCAGAAGAAACGGGTCGAGGTGGCCGCCGTTGATGCCTATGGCCCATACAACAACAAGCTGCGGCAGACCGTCGACAAGGACAAGCTCCCGAAGGACATCAAAGCGGGCGACATTCTCCAGGCCTCGGACGGACGCCTGGTGAAAGTCTTGACCGTGAACGACAAGAACGTCGTGCTGGATTTAAATCATCCCCTGGCGGGCAAGGCCCTCACATTCGACGTGAACATCATCAGGGTCGAACAGGGAGACGCCGGTGCGCCTGCCGAGAGCAAGACTCCTTGATTCCCAGGCTTCGTAACGCCGTGACGGTCAGCGTCACGGCGGGGAAGTGTTCCTGGCCCTCTTCTTCTAGACGCCTCAACTCCTCACCTGTTCTCTGTGCCGCAAGGTATATTGAACCCTTTATTCATTCGCAACAAATCACACAGTCAGAACACAGGTAGCACCATCCGAGAGTACGGCTGCGGGATTTTGGAGCCGCAGGGCGGGCGTGGGGTGCAAGCGTGACGGGGCGATCCACCATTGTGTGGGAATCGTTGTCTTTTGGGCGATCGTTACGGTACAAAATTACGTGGTACCAGAGGCCGAACGGGACGCCGGTTGGCAGTCCAATCGTTAGGATCACCACACCCAAATTCACCATCCAGAGCGGCGTCGCCCAGTGCGTGAGGGTGCCGAGCACGGCCAGCAACCCCAGGCCGGCGAGTACCAGGATCGTTTCGGTCATGGATCAAGTCTGTCCCAAGTCTTCGAAAAACCACGGGATCTCTTGACTTGATGGAGCCCTTCACTCACACTCAACCACGGCGCCATGTACCAGGGAACCGAGCAAGAGCTGCTTTACCTCCTCGCTGAGCGGGTAGGCATCGCCGCCGACTACCATGACATCGCCGGAACGTTGCATGTCACGGGCGACGACACCAAACGGGCTATCCTTTTGGCGATGGGCTATCGCGTGGATTCGCGCGAGGCCCTGGCACAGGAACTCGTCACATGGGACGAGGCTCCCTGGCGGCAGCCGTGCGATCCCATTTTGATTTTGAAACAGGGCTATGAAAACGCCCGCTGGTCCCTGAGGCTTCCGCTCGACGGGGGTGAAGAACAGCGGCTGATCGTGGCCTGGCAACTGACCGATGAGAAGGGCGAGGTCATCCATGAGGAGGAAGCAGGCCCGCGGCTCGTTCCGCAAGAGGTTCGGTACCTCGCCGGGAATCGGCACGCCCGCCTCGAATTGCCGGTGCTACCGAACCTGGCCCTCGGATACTACGACCTGGCCGCGGCGACCCGCGGCGGCAAGACGGAAACCAAGGGTACGCTTCGGGTGGTGGTCACTCCTCCGCATTGCTATGTCCCGGACATCCTGGCGCGCGGCGGCAAGGTTTGGGGCCTCGCAGTGCAGTTGTATTCCCTGCGGTCGCTGTCCAACTGGGGCGCCGGCGATTTTACCGATCTCGGGAAACTCGTAGAGTGGGCGGGAAGGGAATTGGGTGCCGGCATCATCGGCCTGAATCCGCTGCATGCGCTCAAGAATTCTCGGCCGCATCACCTGAGTCCTTATGCACCCAACAGCCGGTTGTTCCTCAACGAACTCTATATCGATCTCGAACGGCTGCCGGAATACCATGCTTCGCCGGATGTGCAGCGGCTGCGCGAAAGTCCCGAGTTTCGGCAGACGCTGGAGGCGGCGCGGAAGACCGATCGCGTGGATTACGACGCGGTCGCCTGGGCGAAACGCACGATGCTGGATTTGGCATACCGCCAGTTCCTGAAGGACAACTATATTGGGACGGAACCGTCTCTCCAGCCGACCAGCGCACGAGGATGGCTGCTGGAGCGGTTCATCCGGGAGGAAGGGGACTCCCTGGAACAGTTTGCGGTGTTCCAGGTGCTGGAGGAGGAACGGCGACTCGTGGAATCCAAGCCCACCGTCTGGCATGAATGGCCCAAACAGTACCTTAATCCGCGCTCGCCCGCCGTTCGTGAGTTCGCCAAACGTCACCGCAAGCGGGTGCGGTTCTTTCAGTACATTCAATGGATCGCCGCTGATCAGCTTAAGGACGCGGGCGCCCGCGCAAAGCAGTTGCCGATGGCGGTTGGATTGTATTGCGACCTGGCGCTGGGGAGCGATCGTAGCGGCGCCGAAGCCTGGATGCTGCAGGACGTGCTGGCATTGAATGCCGATTGTGGGGCTCCTCCGGATGACTTTGCTCCTCAAGGACAAAACTGGGGCTTTCCGCCGTTCCATCCTCATCGTCTGAAGGCGGCCGGGTACCGGCCGTTCGTCGAGCTGCTGAGGAAGAACCTGCGGCAGGGCGGTGCCATTCGGATCGATCACGTCATGGCCCTGTTCCGGTTGTTTTGGGTGCCGCGCGGAATGACGGCGGCCGCGGGCGCGTACGTACAATTGCCCGCGGATGATCTGTTGAGTCTCCTGGCCCTGGAAAGCATGCGCGCCCAGACCCTGGTGATCGGTGAGGACCTGGGAACCGTACCCGACTATGTGCGTGAGCAGTTGGCGCGCTACCGGATTCTGTCCTATCGGGTGTTTTATTTCGAACGCAATTGGGACGGCACCTGCAAGCCGCCGTCAGCCTACCCCGCCCAATCCTTGGCGGTCGTGACGACCCATGACTTGCCGACGCTGTCCGGCTATTGGTTGGGCGAAGACATCTATCTCCGGGCCGGGCTCGGCATGTATCCCGATGAACAGGCGAAGCAGCAGGCGCTGGAGGAGCGGATGCGTGACAAGGGTCGGATCCTGAGAGCGTTGAAAAGCGCCGGACTCCTACCCGCCGGGTTGAGCGAGGAACCGAGCCAGGTCCCGGGGATGACATCGGAACTCTGCCAAGCGATCCATGCCTATCTCGGGCAGTCGGAATCCTGGATCGTAATGGCGAACCTTGACGATGTGATCGGAGAAGTGACACAAATGAATCTTCCTGGCACGGTCGACGCGTATCCCAATTGGTCGCGCAAACTCTCGCTGTCGCTGGAGGAAATCCAACGAGATGATCGTGCCCAATCATTGGCGGCGGCGGTGCGAGCTCTTCGTCCCACTGCGTTCTCCCCATAGATCGGTTCACCACCGCGGGACTGGATCGCCATGAAGAACCGGAACCGGGTCGTGCTGATCATCGCAGGCGTGCTGTTCCTGATCGTCACGGTCATGGAATGGATGTTCCCGCTGAATGTGGTCAGCGCGTTCGGGTTCGTCCTGCCCATTTTGCTCGTCGCGACCATCCGCAACCGACGGCTGATGGTCCTCACCTTCACGCTCTGCGTGGCCGTCACGTTCGTGGGCTTGTTTCTCCCGACCAAGAAGAAAGAGCGGTTCACGACGGTGGTCTTCAACCGTACGCTGGTGGCCTGCGTCCTGGCGGGCGTGGCCTATATCGGCATGACCTGGGAGGAGCGCAAAGCGCGTGAAGAAGCCGCCCGCGCCGCCTTGGCCACGCAGACGGAGAAACTGCTGCGTGCCAACACCCAGTTGGTGGAGCTGAAGGACAAGTTGGCGCGTTCCGAACGACTCGCGGCCGTGGGGCAACTCGTCGCGGAGGTCGCACATGAGGTCGGCACGCCGCTGCATTCGATCGCATGGCACGTCGAAGCGCTCGGCGAGGAACCCGGCGTGACCTCCGAGATGAAAACACGCATCGGGATCATCGACGAACAGTTGAATCGAGTGGTGCGGATCATTCAAGATCTGTTGACCTCTACGCGGCAGCGCAAACCCGATCCCACCTGGTATCCGTCCGAGCGGCTGATCGATCCCGTGGTCGCGCTCATGGAGGCCGGGTTTCGCGCGAAGGGCGTGACGCTTCGCACGGAGGTGATGCGGCCGGCGCCGCTCGCCTGGGCTGACGCCGAGAAGATTCATCAGGTTCTGGTCAATCTGTTGACGAACGCCCTGGCCGCTACGGTATCTGGGGGCGAGGTGACGGTGACGGTGGGCACCCGTCAGGCCTCCGCAGACGAGGCCGAGGCCGCCAAGCGGACCGGCCGGGCCGATCTCGATACGATGGTGACGATGGTGGTTCGGGACAACGGCTGCGGCATGCCGCCGGAGGACCTGCAGCGGGCGTTCCAACCGTTCTTCACCACGAAAGCCGCCGGACGCGGGACGGGGCTGGGATTGTTTCTGAGCCGCGAGGCGGTGTCGGCGCATGGCGGAGAATTGACGATCGAAAGCGAAGTCGGTAAGGGAACGACGGTGACGATCGTGTTACCGGCTCTCAAGGCGGACCTGGTGGCCGCCGAACAAAGGACCGCATGAGCACCGCACGAATTTTCGTTGTCGACGACGACATGGTCGCCCGCGATCTGCTGGCTGAGGCCCTTCGGAAAGAGGGACATGACGTCGAGGCGTTCTCCAAGGGGGCGGAGGCCATCGAGCGTGGGAAGCAGACACGGGTCGACCTGGTGCTGACCGACATCCGCATGGAAGGGGTCGATGGGCTGACGGTCTTGAAGGAGTTCAAGCGCTTCAGCCCCGATACCTCGATCGTGCTGCTGACCGCGTTCGGTTCGCTCGAGGGGGCCATCGAGGCCATCAAGCAGGGCGCCTATGACTATCTGGCCAAGCCGTTCAAGAAAGAGGATATCCGTCTGGTCGTGCAGCGGAGCTTGGAACATTGCCGGTTGGTTCGGGAAAACGCGCGGTACCGAGACGAACTGCGCAGCCGAGAGCCCTGGTCACAGTTGGTGGGAAGCAGCCCGGCGATGCTGGAGGTGTACAAGCTGGTGGCTCGAGTGTCCGAAGGGCGCAGTACGGTCCTCATCGAGGGCGAAAGCGGTACGGGCAAAGAACTCATCGCGCGCGCCATCCATTCGAACAGCCCGCGACGGGACAAGCCGTTCATCCCGGTGAATTGCGGCGCGCTACCCGACAACTTGCTCGAATCGGAAATGTTCGGCTACGAAAAAGGCGCCTTCACCGGAGCGACCGGCGCCAAGGCCGGACTGTTCGAGGCGGCCAACGGAGGGACCCTCTTCCTGGATGAAATCGGCGACCTGGGCGCATCGCTGCAGGTCAAACTATTGCGGGCCATGCAGGAACAGGAAGTGCGACGGGTCGGCGGCACCACCTCGGTGAAGGTCGATGTGAGGATCATCGCCGCCACAAACCGGGACTTGGCGCAGCTTGTAAAAGAAGGGAAATTTCGGGATGACCTCTACTATCGGCTGAACGTAGTGCGGATCGCCCTGCCGTCGCTCGCGGAGCGGCGGGAGGACATCACGATACTAGCCCACCATTTTCTGCAGAAGTATGCCGGACCGCCGTCGCACGTGAAAGGGTTTCTGCCGGAAACGCTCACGTTATTGAAGCAGCATCGATGGCCGGGCAACGTCCGCGAACTGGAAAACGCGGTGGAGCGTGCGGTGTCTTTAAGCCACGGACCGTTGTTGCTTCCGGAGGATCTGCCGGAGGCGGTGCGGACGGGAGCCAACGCGACGGAATCCGTGAACGATGAAGCGACGGGTACGGAGCCGGAGGCGTTGTTGACATTGGATGAGGTGGAAAAGCGGCACCTCGCCCGCGTGCTGAGGGAAACGAAGGGCAACAAAGTCAAGGCGGCGAAGATTCTGGGAATCGATCGCCGCACGCTGTATCGTATGGCGGAGCGGTTCGGGCTTGACCTGGGTGATGATCCGGAGAAGGACTAGCCGGCAAGGATCAGAGGAGCTGCAGTGCGTTCTTGATCAGCCGGATTTCGTTGGCGGCACTTTGAGGCAACGGGGTGTCTGCGTCCTGCCAGGAATCAAACAATCCGTCCTTCCCTCGATGAAAGACCTGTAGCCGCAGGCGTGTGCTGGTTTCGTCCTGCTGGACGATCCGCGCCTCCACCCGATTCTTTCCGACCCCAAACCTCCACCGCAGGAGCCAATCCCACGGACTTCTGATTTCCCGGCGCATACCGGTGGTGACGTTGCCGGCGTCGTCCTGGTCGACGCTGTAGCCCGCGTTCGTGAGCACCTCCGCCACTGCCGCTTTTACCTTGTCTGCGGGCGCCGCCAGGGTCACCTCCATCACGTCGGGGTCGGGCGACGGCGGTGTGCCGACGCAGCCGCTCGCCATAACGGCCAGGCAGAACGCCACCGCCGCCAGAGACGGACGCGTCATTTCGTTTTCCCTTCGTGCAGCCGGTAGACCATGTGGGTGTCGGTCTGTGCGACCCCCGGGATCTTGTGGATCCTCGCGAGCACCAGTTGTGTGAGGGCATCCTGGTGGGGAACCTCCACGATCGTGAAAATATCCGGTTTCCCCCAGCAGGGGTCGATTTGTTTGATTTCCTTGATGTCGGCCAGCGCTTTCACGACATCGGCGGTTTGACCGGGATGCACATTGATCAGCACGTAGGCTCGATCTGACATGAAACCTGGTCTCCTCTGTTCAGTGATGGCGGGGACGGCCGAGCAGCCGCCGACAGAAAACGTAACGGATCATTTGGGGGAAGTCAACCGATCGGGAAATGCCATGAATGCCGAGGCCGTGCGCGTCGCCTATTTGGGTGCGACGATCGCTTGAACGGTGAGGTTGTCGCTCACGCTCGTGAGGTCCGACTCGAGGCCACGCGGATTTCCGACGCGTCCCTCCGGGTCGTAGATGAAGCAGAAGAGCGTGCGCCCCTCCCCCCGTCCACTGAAATGGGCTTGGTCGGCCTTGAGCTGCTCGGCCAGATCCCGAGGCCCCAGGCCGGATCGGGTTTTCTTCACCACGATTATCGTCTTTTCCCGGTCGAGTAAATAACTGGTCCGCCGTGTCCCGTTTGCATAGGCTGGGCTCCATTCTTCCACCCCGACTTCGTCGAATTGCAGCCGCAGCAATGCGTAGAAGAGGTCCTGGAGATCGAACTCGTCCTCGATTTCGAGGGTCGGTCGATACTCCTTCCGCAAGCGCAGTTGGCGCGCGACCAAGTGGAAGCGTGCGCAGAGCCGCCGGAGCAGGTCGTGCGATTCTTCCTCGGATAGTGGAGCGGCCCGCGTGGCCGCCGGCGCAGTGGGAATCAGTGGCCGTTCGTTCATCACCGACGCGCGGTCCGTCTGCAGCTGAGATTTGCTTTCCGGTCCCGCTTGTGGCAGGACCACGGTCGCATCCAATGCGGACGGAGGCGCAGGGGGCACAGTGCCGGCAGGCGGGTCGACGGATGGTGAGGCCGTGCCTCGCCCCTGGTCCGCCGGTCTTTCCTCAACCAGCGCCTTGGCGGCGAGTATCCGGTCTGCCGGCGAGGCGGCAGAGATGGACGGGGCCGGAGGAACCGTGGAATGCGATGGCGTCGGCAAAACCTCGTTGCGTTCTGCGCTCGCGACTGACGTGGCGATGGGCGGTGGCTGGGGCTCCGGTCCCGGTATCGGAGCAGCAGCCGGAGTCCGAGGTGCCGGAGACAGGGTCTCACCGAATGCAGCGGCCAAAGGCGATGACGGCTGCTGTCCGGGAGGAGTTGGGCCGGTGCGATCAATTGCGGGAGCCGAGCGGGTGGTCGGGGACGCTACGATCGGGGCAGGTTGTGCGGGTGAGGATTCCATCGGAGCCGGCGTCGGCATTGCCCGAGTTGGAGGTTGCGTGTCCACGCGCGCCGGGTGTGTCGAGGCTGTGGGGGTTGCCGACCGATGCCAGAGGGACTCCATCGGAGGCGGTACGACCGGCGGCACGGTGCCGGTGGGCGGATTGGGTGCAGGTATGACGACGCTGGGGCTCGGTGTCGGGGGCGTACTCAGGTTGGTGGTCATCGCGACCGACAGCGTGACCGGCGCAATCGGACTGGGCACTGGCGAGGCCGACGCCGGCGCGACCGCCACTGCGGGAGTCACGGTTGCTGCGGTAAGCGGAGGCACGACCGAGAGAGCCGGCCGTTCAGGCGGCGGTGGCGCCGCAGGTGCGGGTGGCTTGAGTCCGAGAAGTTCTGCTTTTTGGGACTCCAACTTGAAAATCAGCTCTTTTACCAGGGCGATGCTGAGCGCGGCCTCCGCGCGGGTGCCGGTTCTCAGCTTGTGCGTTTTGTGGGCTTGATACTCCGACGATTTTTCTCCAAAGGCGCGGCGAATTGTTTCGCGGAGCGACAGTTCGGTCCGCGCGCGGACCGCGTCGCGGTAGGGAAATCCCTCACGGCTCAAGTCTTCGATCTGAGCGTTCAACTCCCGCAGCTTGTCGATACCACGGGTGAGTTCCTCGACCGCGTTCGGCTTACTCCGTCCACGCGGCTGTTCGCCGGCTTTTGCTCGTGCCATACGTGATTCAACCGATTTAAATCGAGTCTACCCGAGGGGGTACGGGCTGGCAAGAAATCGCCGGATTTGTGCGGGCTGGGAGCGATGGGGGGGGCAGGCGTCCTCAACCGAACCAGTCGACGTCGCCTTTGCCGGAGTCGGCGGCGCGCTTTGGGTCCAACGTTGCGGGCGGACCCGCCAGGACCTTCTGAACCAGCTCCAAGAGGGCGTCGGCGGCGAACGGTTTCATGAGGAACGGGAGGCCGTTGCGCAGGAGGCCTTTGGCCTGGAGGTCCAGGGCGGAGGTACTCGACATGAGGATGATACGCACCTCCTTCTTGGCCGACAGCAGGCGATCCACCATATCGCTTCCGTTGACGCGAGGGTACGGGTTGTTCTCAACCGAGAGTTGAAAGCCGGGCGGCGGCAGGACGACATCCGCCAGCACGACATCAATGGGGCTTCCATGCTCGGCGTAGAGTTTGAGGGCCTCGGAACTTCCAGGCGCTTGTAAAACCTCATGGCCTGCGTTCTGCAAGATTTTTTGGCAGAGCAGCAGCATGGCCGGGTCGTCATCGACGACCAGGATCGTGGCGTGTTTGGCTGGGGGTGTCATCGTAGGCTCCTTGGCGGTCTTCTCCGCTCGAATGTGGTAAGCCGAATTAGGCCCTGCATCCTCCCTAGAACGGGGAAGGGCGCTGTTTCAGCCGTTCGTACTCCCGCTGTTCGCAGGTCGGTTGCTTTGCTTTGAATGGCTCCGGGACCTCGGCAAAGCGCAATGCGCAGTATCGCTGCGCTTCTTTCCGCCTTTCGAGGTCCTGCTGTTCTTCCAGCTGCCGCAATCGGTCCGTGAGGTCGATGGCCGGCAACTCGGATTGTGCGGGCTTCTCCGGTGCCGCCGCGACGGTCGGTTCCGGACTCGACCGCGGATTCGGTCCCTTCAGTTTCCATCGGGTCAGGATATCCTCGTGGTTGAAGACCATGGTCAATCCGAATTGCGAGTATTCCCAGATCAACTCGCCGGTATCAGGCTTGGCCCAGATCGAACGCGGGAGGCCATAGCGATTCCAAACTTCGTCTCGCAGCATGCCGATCCGGGGGGTGAGATTCCGGATGGCCTTGGCGTGCGCCGCGATGGGAGAGATATCCTGCGGGGTGCTGATCCCCGAACGACGAGTGAGCGAGTCGAGGGCAGTTCGAGGCACCCGGAGCAACCGCCAGACCGTCACCAACCCGGCGGCACAGTCGGAGGGGTATAAATCTTCGTAGATCATCTGTGTATCGAGCTGAAACCCGCCCACTTCGAGAGCTCTGGCAAAGTTTTTGATCTCCTGGACCGCCGCGAAGTACGCCCGCTGGCGCCCCTCTTCGATAGTGGGAGCGCAGGAGGCACGTCCGGTAAAGAAGACATCCTCCCCAAAATGGAACAACGCCTGCTCGGTCCAAAAGGGCCGATTGTCTGCTCCCCAGGCCACCGTCGAGACGGAGATCAGGATGAGACCCCAGGCCAAGAAGGTGAGCAGTCGGGATGGGAGCATCGTCGTTCGGTTGCCCTCGGAATAGTCCTTACCTGAGTGCAGTATAACGCGCGACCGGACAAAATCGACAAAAGATCGATTTTCCGCTTGATCTGAAGGGGGTACGTAGGGTTCTGGGGGCGGAACGCCGGAAGTTTCAGTAATTGGCTGGGTTGGTCGGAGTTTGGCTACTGGAGGCTGGATTTGTGGTGCCGCCTGGAGCGCCCGGTTTCGGCAGGGCAGCTTCGTGGGTCATGACGCCCGAGCCGGCCATGCAGAGGTTCTCTGGGGCGAACGAACCAGGATTGCGGAGTCCCCAGGCGGTGGCGAGGGCATGACAGGCCAAGACACTGATGCCTTCTTCCAGATTCCCGAAGCGTTCAGTGGACTGGGCCTTGCCGCTCCACTCGATCTCTCCCGTGTTGACGTCCACGGCGCGAAGGGAGATCGTTGCAGAATACACTTTCTGGTTGTGCGGAAGCCCCGAATCCCAGCTGAGCACTTCCCAGGAACCCACCTCGGCGTTGGCAAACACCACCAATCGGGCTCCGACCAACTTGGCCATGCGCAGGACGTCCGTCTCGATGTATTGGAATCCGCTCAGGCTGACCTTTTGATCGGCCGCCGCTTGCATGACCTTCGCCTGATCGACGACGAGGATACCCTTCTTCAGCAACCAGGTACTGACGCTCTGCACGGTGTCAGGCCGGCCACCCCAGACGACTGCACGAGTATACGGAGACGGGAGCTTGGCGTGGAAACCGTCGGTGGTGGGGGTTTCGATGGTCGAGTAGGTATGGCATCCCGTCGTGAGGAGGAGGAAAAGGAATCCACAGGCTGTCGACATCGCCGGCCGTCTGATCCTGTGGGGTACCGGAATAAGCGACATTCCTACCGCGACGAAGTTATAAACAATGGAATCCTTTG
>JRYJ01006891.1_pt1 | contig 27229 bp, 24 predicted proteins | sample 235371 | NCBI WGS metagenome assembly JRYJ01 (sample SAMN03074219, study PRJNA261477) | activated sludge metagenome | biome: Wastewater Treatment Plant; feature: Wastewater; material: Activated sludge; isolation source: activated biomass of a wastewater treatment plant treating hydrocarbon... ... | reverse complement strand
GCAACCACCGGATCGACAGTCGGGAAGTTTGCTCCCGTTTTTCTCGATCCAAGTGCCTTCGCTACAAGGAGTTCCGAAGAACGATTGCCGTAGCAAGCCGTTTCCGACTTATGCAGAATTCTAGCGGCTTTTTGCGACTTCGCTAGATCATTCTCGGACAACTCGGACAAACTCGCCGGCACATCGTCGGCTGATCTAGCCAGCGCGATCGCTCAAGTTGATTGTCGGCAAATCCGCTCCTCCTAAAATGTTCGACCAACCTCCCCAGTCGATTGCAGGCAATCCAGTGACCAAGTTCAGCATCGCGCTTTTTCTACTTGCGACTGCCGACGTTGCCGGGGCAGCTTCGCAAGAATTGCCGGACACCACGTCCACTTTCAGCTACGACATGGTCTACAGCTACAGTCGAGGGAAAGGCCAAGAGGGCGTTGTTTACGTTCGGATTTGGCCAAAAAACCAACTCTCCTTTCACTACGGCACTCCCGAGAATCTGGTCAGCTTGCAGTCACAGTACAACGCAAACGACCTTCCATCGTTCAAAGTGATTGATCGCAGTATCTGTTTCAACGAGATTGACGTTTTGGATCGCAAGGTAATAGAGGCGCGACTCATTTGGGTGAAGCCGGAGCAAAGCGACGCACCGCAACTCATGATTGAATTTGGCTACAACTCGCCATCAGTGACGAGATACAAAGTCACCGCCAAACCTCTCGACTATTACATTGACCTCAGAGAAAAACAGCTCGAAACGGAGGCCAAGGCCCGGCAACGGCAGGCCGAGGAACACGACGCGGAGCGAGACCGAAGAGTCGAAAAGGCCAAGGCGGATGCCAATGCCCGCGATCGAGAAGCCGTTGTCCAATTTGCCAGCCGAAGCACATGGTTCGTGCTCTTAGTTATCGTGTTGCCGCTTTCTGTCGTGGCAATCGTTCAAGCGCTACTTCGCCGCTTCTTGACAACGGAGGTGTTTCCGGAGCGAGTACCCGACGATTCCCGGCTCGGTCAGGCAAGAGGTCCGCTGCCTATTGTCGTTGCACTCATCGCACTCGGGGCAGTGTACTACAGCGCGCCGGCGTGGATGTTCTACGTCTACGTGGGGATGAGTTTCGTGTCGTTCTGCCAATATGCCTACGACAAGCGGATCGCGATCGCTAGACGCGGCATGGTATTCGGCGAAGTACGACGCAGCGCACCGCAAAGAATCTCTGAAGCGTCCCTTGACGCTTCCGCCTTCTTCGGCGGATGGCCCGGAGCGTTGATCGGTCAGCAGTTATTCAATCACAAGCGAGCGAAGCGGCAGTTCATGATTAAGTTCTTTGTCACCACTGCATCGAGCATCTTGTATACGGCATTCATTGCGGCGCTGATCCAGTCGTCAGACTTCCGGGACCGAGTAGGCGCATGGATCGCGTATGCGACCAGATGACGGCTCGCGTAATCCGGGAGCGAGTTCTCCTTTGTCGACTTTCGGGTCATTGAACAGCATCCCGTCCTGTTTCCCCAAAAGTGACATTCAATGGCATTCCGCGCTATCCTCCGCCGTCGCCCGAACGAGGAGGATTTGCGATGCCGAGCAAGAAACCAAAACGGCAGCCGCTTTCGATTCGCCTCTATCAAGACGAGGCGTTGCAAGCGATCGCGCGACTGGTTGGCTATTCCGGCAAGGCGTATCCGATGAGCGAAGAAGAAACAAAAAAGCTTTACGAGAGGTTCGGCAAGGAACGGATTGCCGCTGCGGCCGATGAATTGCTCGACTACGACACCGCCGCGAAAGTTGCGAAGCTGAAACCGGATGTTCGAAAAAACTGCTTTGGCCTACTAGGCCCGGCGCCCGAGCAAGAGGATTGGTTCTATCGCAATCCAGACGGAACGCCGACCGAGCGGCCGAAGAAGCCGACGACGGTCGAGGTGAGTCCTTGGGAAATGGCCCGACCGATCGCGGCAGTAAAGAACGAAATGCGGAAGGTTTGCCGGAGAAAGAAGGCAGCACCGACGGGATCAGTAGATCGGGACAAGGCCGACGACGAACTAAACGGTCTCCGCGAAGAGCTGAGCTATGCCGCAGATCGATTGGCGTCTGCTCGGCACGCGGACTACGGCCACAGTTTTCGAAGATCGCGGCACGCCGAGTCGGCGCAAGAATACGTGGTGTGGAAGTTGCGGCGGGAACGTGATGCCTTGCAGGAGGAGTACGACGTGGCCGAAGCAGGTCATGGAGACGAGCAAGTGATCGAAGCGCTGAGGCAACGACTCGAACGAGTAACCGACGAACTCCGCTTCCAGGCGGAAGAGGTTTTGCACGAGATGGTTCAGTGAAGGTCTACGAGCCCCGATTCTTCGGGGCCTCCCGTATCACGCACAGAACACAGAGCGAGCAACATTCAGATGCCGAATGACACGGCAGCGAGACCGCAACTGGATTCTTGATTGGCCCGATCAACCGTCGATTTCAATCATCATCATCGCCGTCTTCTTCGTCAGGCTCAAACGGTTCATCGGAAAAGAGAATAGTTAGCGTCTTCCCTGACGACCCTAGCCCAAGGGCATCTTCGTTTAGCTCGTAGCTGTGGTCACAACCGAACCAATCGCCTATTGAGCCGCAACTTTCTTCCGAAGCACACTTGGACACGTTCGCTGGATCTCGGTTTAGAATCGCTGTTGCGGAATCGGCGGGAAGAGACGTGCCTTTCTGAATCCACTCGAGGTCGGGAATATCTTTCAGCGAATCTGACATGAAGCACCAGTCGATCTTCTGGCCGTTGCTCAGAATGACTGCGAATATTTCGCTCGTATGTTCCGCAAAGCGGATTGCCGTCGCGGTTAGCGAGGTGCAGCACGTCGCGGCGAGGTTTTTGAGCGATTCTATTCCGAGACCAAGTCCAGCCATCGCTTTCGTGAACAGCGGCTCCGGCATCAGCAGGTTTGCTGCAAAAAGATCGGCCTGACGTTCAATGGGTTCGCTCGAAACAAAACCGCTTCTAGATCGATGAATGCCGTTCCCGTCCGGCAACACGACTTCAATATGGCCAGGAATGAAGTAGTGCCCGAGCTCATGCGCAACTGTGAAGTTCGCGAAACCGACCGATCGAACTCGATTCGAATAGAGAATTCCGAATTGATTCCCCGCCCGCACCAGGGCGCCAGAAAACCCGTTGTCGATTTCGTCACTTCCTTCAACGTGAATGTCTTTGACTCGGGCAATACCGAACGGATCAATAGGAAGTGCCGTGATCTTCAACTCGTTGATCACGTCTTCGGCGACTCGAATTGCAGCTCGCTCTTCCAGGGTCCGCCGCACTGTTACTCCGATTTCTTTTTCTCATGGCTCTTTTTCGCAAGCATCTCCGCAAACCGAGCCAGGGTATCCTGTTCATCGGCGGACATGTTCGAAACATGCCGGAATATCTTCTGAACCACGGGCCCCGAACCCGCGGTGTCCGTAGTGCGTCCGAGCAGTGAATCGATGCTGACCGACAAGCTATCGGCAAGTTTCTTTAGGTTGTCGAACGACGGCGCCCGCCGGCCTGTCTCAAAATGGGAAATGGCCGACGGTTGAAGTCCGGCTAGCTCAGCGAGTTCGGATTGGCTGAGGCTTTTTTGTTCGCGGGCGTCCTTGAGCAGTTCGGGGAATTTTTTTGGCATGGTCCTTGACCAGCTATAGACGAAATCGTATAATCAGTGTTGACGGAGGCGTCTATCATGCGGACGCCTTTTTGTTCGTACTCTGCGCTACGAACTCGTCACATTCTACATGACGCATGCGCAGTAAGCAAGGAGACGTAGACAATGTTAGAAGAAAACGTGATCGACCAAGCAACCGAAACGGACCTCGTTGACATCGAGGAGTTTGCCAAACGTGGCGAGAAGCCGCCGCCGGCAAAACGCTACGCCTTCCGTATCGACAAGCANNACAGGATGGCTGAAAATGCGCCGTGACTTCGAACTCAGGGAGGCCGATCGGCTTGCTTTGGCAAGCCTCGGCCTCCCATGGGAAACAATCCGCGATCAAGGATCGCTATGGCTAGTCATTCACGATATGCCGATTCCGATTGGCTATACCGTGGCGACCGTCAGCGTTGCGTTGCAGATCCCTGCCAACTATCCCGCAAGCCATATCGACATGGCCTACTTCCATCCGCCGATAGTTCGCCGGGACGGAAAACAAATTCCGGCTTCCGACAGCACCCAAGTCATTGACGGCAAGACGTATCAACGGTGGTCTCGGCACTACACGGCCGAGAATCCGTGGCGGCCGGAAGAGGATGACGTTGGAACTCACCTTGAGCTTGTGCAGTTGTGGCTTCGCTGCGAACTGATGAGGTGAACTTGAACGCCAAACTCCGCTTGAACGGAAACCAGCATAGCGAACTTCGCCGTCACCTCTACCCTGGTGATGGCTTAGAAGCTGCCGCGGTCGCGCTATGTGGTCGACGGTCTGGCCAGAATGGCCAAATCCTGGTCGTTCAGCGGATCGTCCCGATCCCTTACGACGAGTGCGAACGCAGAGCCGATTACCTTCGATGGAAGACGGCGCGTATCGAGCCGCTGCTGATTGAAGCTGAGCGTCGGCACCTGGCACTAGTGAAATTCCACAGCCACCCCACGGGCTATGAGCAATTCTCTCGCGCGGATGACGCCGCCGATGCCGAACTGTTCTCTTCGGTTCATGGCTGGGTCGACGACAACCTTCCTCATGCAAGTGCCGTGATGCTGCCCGACAGCCGACTATTTGGCCGATCGATCGACGTTCAGAACCGATTTTCGCCGCTTGAATGCATCGCCGTCGCAGGCGACGACATTCAATTCTGGTTTCGGGACAGCAACGTTCGCTCATGTCGTGATATCGACGTTCGGAACATTCAGGCATTTGGCGACGGCACGTTCAATCTTCTCCGAAAGCTGACGGTCGGCGTGGTCGGTTGCTCGGGAACCGGAAGTCCCATGGTCGATTGCTTAGCTCGACTCGGCGTGGGCCGAATAATCCTCTTCGATCCGCAACGAGTCGAATACAAGAACCTGAACCGAATTCTCAATGCACATGCCGAACACGCCGCCCTTGGCGAGTTCAAGGTCCATGTCTTGGCGCGAGCGATAAGTCGAATGGGGTTTGGCACCGAAGTGATTTGTGTGCCTAAGAATCTCGCCTCGCGGGACGCGGCAGCGCTAGCTGCTGAATGCGATGTACTGTTTGGTGGCACCGACGGGGCTGAAGGCCGCTATCTTTTGAATCGCATTGCCACCTTTTATTCGATTCCGCTTTTTGACTGCGGCGTGCGGCTTGATGCGGATGGGCGGGGCGGCATTGACCAAATGACCGGCACGGTCAATTACATCAAGCCCGGCGGAAGCAGTCTACTTTCCCGCGGTGTCATCAGCATGGCTGAGGTTGATGCTGAATCGCTTCAGCGCACGAACCCGGCTGAATATGAGCAGCGACTCCGCGAAGGGTACATCCACGGCGTTCCGGTCAATCGCCCGGCCGTGGCGCCGGTCAACATGTTTTACGCGAGTCTTACCCTTCTTGAGTTCTTGGCGAGAGTCCACCGCTATCGTGCAGATGACAACACTCAGTTTGCTTCCCACGGCATGAGTCTCGTGAATGCGGATTACGTTCATGGCGAAGACGGCGAGCCGTGTAGCAAGCTTTTGCCGTATGTGGGTCGTGGCGACACCACACCGTTTCTTGAGATGTCTTCTTTGAGCTGACCATGAAGAGAATTGCCGACTTCATTAGATCAGTCCTTGCTTGGGTTGCCGGCCTCTTTGGTCGGCGACCCAGGCCACTTCAGGCCAAGTTCGTTAACGAACTGCCCGCACGGCTGAAGAAGGGCTTCCTCTATTTGGAAGGTGAGCCAAACAATTCTTGGCTAGCAGCCATGATTTGCCCATGCGGATGCGGCGCCACACTTGAGATGAACCTGCTACCGGACGACGAGCCCAACTGGCAATTCCGCATCCACCAAGATGGTACACCTACGCTGCATCCGTCGGTCTGGCGGAAAATCGGTTGCCGAAGCCATTTTTGGCTTCGACACGGCAAAATTATGTGGTGCGATGAATACACAAGCGCTTGATTAACAGACATTTCCTCATCCACGCCCAGCCACCGTTCCCACAGATCAGCCCATTCTGACGAGATTGGACGATTCCAAAATACGATATTGTAAAGTCGTCCACCCTATGATATGCTGTTTTCTTGGGACACATTGCATTTCTGAGGGGCGAATGGACGAAACAGCAAAGCCGATGACTGATTTAGCCCAACTTTCACGGATAGCGCTTTCCGGGCGGCCTCAAGATGTTCGAGCGTTCGTCCTAAAACTCTCCAGGAAATATCGAAAAATCGAGCCCGAATTCGCCACTCGCCTAGCTGAACTCATCGGCAAGGGATTGTCTCCGCGGTCACCGCTTCGCGGCGAATCCATGACCGCAATTCCCGTCGATACCGATACCCGTCTTCAGCTTATCCGACACGAAAACCCACCGTTGTTGGACACCCCGCCGGTACTCTCGGCCGAAGTTTCACGACTTCTCGATCGGATTGTCCTGGAGCACTCGCGATCAAAGAAGCTCATCGAAGCGGGGCTATCCCCCACTCGCACCGCGCTTTTCACCGGTCCGCCTGGAGTTGGGAAAACGATGTCTGCAAGGTGGCTTGCAGATCGGCTAGAGCGACCGTTGCTGACGCTCGACCTTTCTGCGGTGATGAGTAGCTACTTAGGCCGAACCGGCGCCAACGTCCGACATGTCCTCGATTACGCAAAGGGTGTCTCATGCGTGATCTTGCTAGATGAGCTTGATGCGATCGCGAAACGACGAGATGACAGCCAGGAAGTCGGTGAACTAAAGCGGTTGGTTACCGTGCTGCTTCAAGAGATCGACGATTGGCCGTCGGGCGGGCTGTTGATAGCTGCGACAAATCACGCGGACCTGTTGGATCCGGCAGTATGGCGCCGGTTCGAAGTTCGGGTCGATTTTCCGCTACCTACCAATCAGGACCTCAACGCCGTAATTGGCCAGACCCTTGGCGAGCTTACAAAAGCCGAACAGCCATGGCTCGAAATACTGACGAGCATATTCAAAGGGTGCTCATTCTCTGATGTTCACCGAGAGTTACTCGCTTGTCAGCGCGAAGTGCTTGTGACAGGACGGTCGCTATCGCAATGTCTCGCCGAATTGGTTCATCGGCATGTCGACAATCTCCGTCTAAAAGAAAAACGCGTCTTGGTCGTGCAGTTATCCGCAACCGGCATGTCTCAACGCAGAATGCGAGAGGTAACTGGACTTAGCCGCGATTTCATTCGGAAATGGACCGGCACTATCGAGGCTGACTTATGAACGGCGAACCAAATTTCCTGATTGGCTACGGTGAACGTCTCACTGAGCACGTCGAAGTCGATCGTGGCGGACAAACACCCACTCCGCCATACACCTTCGGCGAAGCGCGTGCGCGTGTCGCACCAATGGTTCAAAAGACCGCTGATGACCTTTCGCGATTGCCTGTAAAAGCGTGTCCAGACGATTATGCTGTCGGTATTCTCACTCTTCATCCGCAATACACAGCAAAGTCGTATTTTCCTTCTCAACTTCTGAACGCGGCAAAGATGCAACCAATTGGCAGTCGGCCAAACCGCGTCGTCGCAGAAAAACTCCGCAACCAAGAATCAATGGAGCAAGAGACCGTTGAGCTATTTGTATCCGCGCGTCGACGCGATTTCGCAGAGTTCGCTCAAGCCCTGCCAAATTGGAATGAATCGACCAATGGTGCCAAGGAGCTTTTTGAAGTCGAGACTATTCGAGCAGCAACGACTGAGGATCGCGTAATCAAGCCACAATCAAAGGCCAAAGAGCCGCTGCTGGAAGTAGTGCTTCATACCGACGCTCAACTGAGAACTGCCCGTATCCTAGAGGCATTCGAGGGCTATGTTGCGGAATTTGGGCTCAAGCCTGACTTCGATCGCCGCTTTGAAGTCGGAGGCCTGTGTTTTGTTCCACTCCGAGCCCCGAAGTCGTTGGTGAATCAGGTGGGGCAGTTTTCGTTTCTGCGTGTCGCAAGGGAAATGCCGCACCTGCGCCAGCTTCGGCCGATGTTCCGTTCAACGACGAAGATTTCGTTTCCCTGCTCGCTTCCAAAAACTGCTCCGGTGGATCCGCAGCTCCGAGCAGCGGTTTTTGACGGGGGTGTGCCGAAGGAAAAGGCACTTCGACCATTCGTTACGGCACATGAACATCCATCTCTCAAAGCCCGATCGCAAGAAGGAATCGAACACGGCATCGCTGTAACTTCCGCGCTCTTGTTTGGTCCCATTGCCAAGAAGTCTAACCTGCCCCAGCCCTTCGGGGCCGTCGACCACTTCCGAGTAATTGATGTCGATTCAGGGACAAATGACTATGAGCTTTACGATGTTCTTTTCCGTATTCAGTCCGAACTGCTTCAGCGCCGCTACGGATTTGTGAATCTCAGTGTCGGACCACAACTACCGATCGAAGCCCACGAGGTTCATGCATGGACTGCGGTGTTGGACGATATTATCGGCGGATCTGATTCGGTGCTCACCGTTGCGGTTGGTAACGATGGCGATCGCGATTGGGATGCCGGCCTCGCTCGAGTCCAAGTGCCGTCCGACATGGTCAACGCTGTAGCGGTCGGAGCAACAGATACCTGCGGCAAAGTGTGGCGCCGTGCAGCCTACAGTTGTATTGGGCCAGGCCGCAGTCCCGGCCGGATCAAACCGGACATTGTGGACTTCGGCGGTGCGGAATCTGAACCGTTTTATGCGCTTGATCCAACGCTGAATTCAGCATCGCCAATGCTCGGGACCAGCTTTGCTAGTCCATATGCGCTACGAAAAGCGATGGGCATACGTGCTCATTTCGGACCAGTTCTCTCTTCGCTAGCGCTGAAAGCGCTCCTAATTCACTGTGCGGAGCCGCACACCAGCCTTGAAAAACGCGAAATCGGTTGGGGCCGCATGCCCGGAGAAATTGAGGCCTTTGTAACTTGTGATTCAGGAGTCGCCCGCGTGGTCTATCAAGGCGAACTCCCACCAGGTCAGTTCCTGCGGACGCCAATCCCGTTACCCAAGAAACTTGCCGGCGGCAATGTCACGATTCGAGCTACTTTCTGCATCGCCAGCCCGGTCGACCCACAGGACCCGAGTAACTATACCCGGAGCGGTCTCGACATCACTTTCCGCCCGCACGCTGACAAACTTGGCGAGGCCGGCGTTCACGCGAAAACTGGGAGCTTCTTCCGGCAGACCGATTATGATTCGGAAAATGAACTGCGAAGAAATGCGCACAAATGGGAGACAGTGCTTCACGGCGAGAAACGACTTCGCGCGACTTCGCTTAAAGACCCTGTGTTCGATGTGCGGTACCAGACCCGACTTGCTGGCCGGCCAAGCCGCCCAGGCGACAAGATCAAGTATGCACTTATCATCACGGTGACAGTGCCGAAGATGCCCGATCTCTACGACAAGATTGTTCAGCGCTACCAAACGCAACTTGAGCCGCTACGGCCAGTGATCAAGATTCCGGTTCGCACGTGATCGGCAGTTAACTCGCCCCTACTCCGTGTGCGCCAGCACGTCACCGAAGTTCGTGGCCACGATGAACTTCGCCGGGTTTTCGCCGTCGGCAAGAGCGGCGAAGTGGGCCTTGCCGCAATCGATCTTGGCCTGCTCTTTACCGCGAAGATCGATGCCGAAGAGACTCGGTTTCGTCTCGACGACAAAGTACAATCTTTCCGTTCCATCCTTATCAATCAGCACGGCCCAGTCCGGGTTGTAACTGCCGAGCGGTGTCGGCACTTTGAACCAGCCGGGGAGCTTGGCGTAAACTTTGACCGCGGTGTTGGTCTCCAACTGCTCGGCGAAACTGCGTTCGCCGCCCAAGTCATAGACAACCTGCTCGTAAACACATTTCTCGGCGTTCAGCATGTTCTTCAGATAGCCGGTTAGTTCCTCGCTCTGGAAGAGTTCCTGGGCGTAATACTCGTCGTCGCCGATGCGCTGATAGCGAATGCCGTCAACGAGCGCCATCTGTTTGGCCTTCAAGATGGCTTCGACGCACTGCTCGATGAACTCTTGCGGGTTTTTGGCGAACTCCTTGAGCCGGCCGCTCTGCTTGAGGATCGCGGTCAGGCTGCGGCGCGTCAGTTGCGTCTTGTCCTGAAGTTCGGTGAGAATGTCCGGCAAGTCGATGTCCGCCTCGTCCAGAACTTGCGGTGCGGAGACTTCGCGTTCCTTTGTGCCGACGCCGCCCTTGGTGATGTCGAACGTGCCGACGCGGAACTGCACCCGCGTCTTGGCAACTGGCGGCGCATTGCCAATCGCTTTGGCGCAATCGCGGATCAGTTTCTCGTTGTCGAATTCAACACGGTAGGTCGTCTTCGCCTTGATTCGATCCCAAAGGGCACGAAACTCTTCACTTTCCAGAACTGCTTGCCGCGTGCGAACGGTCTTTCGCTCGTCGGCATTCTTGATGTCGAGTTTGCCGGCGAGCTTGCGAAGTACTTCGGTGATCGCGGCGGCCTGGGGCTGGAACTCAGCGGGCAATTCGACCTTGCCGTCCTTGATGGCCGTGCGGAGCTTGTCCTGCACCTTGCCTTTCGCATCGACGTAGCCGGCCTGTTTCAGGTGATCCCACACCGATCCCGACTTCTCGAAGCCGAGCGCCGTCTGGCCGCCCTGGCCATCGGGAATCGGCAAGTTCGCAAATGTATGCTTCTCCACGATGCCGAAACGAATGCCAGTATCGTCTTCGATCTCGCGTTGCAGATTCTCGGCGAACTTTTCGTAACTTTCCGTGGCAACGACGGTCAGCGTGTTCGTCTCGAAACCACGGACGCGCTCGCCTTGCTGATTGACGCAGAGCCGCAATCCACGGCCGATGGTCTGCCGGCGTTCTCGTTCCGTGCCCATCTCGCGGATCGCGCAGATCTGAAATACGTTGGGATTGTCCCAACCTTCGCGGAGCGCGGAGTGACTGAAGATGAACTTGAGCTTCGTCTCAAAGCTCAACAGCTTTTCTTTTTCCCGCATGATCAGGTTGTAAGCTCGCTCGGCGTTTTCCCGATTGCCGGCATTGTTCTCCGCCGTGTCGGACCAGGTGCCTTTCTTGTCGATGGAGAAGTAGCCGTTGTGCACGTCTTCGGCCGCGCGGCTCAAGTCCACCTCCGCAAAGAGCGTCCGGTAGTCGGGGTGGTTGGCCAGTCGGNNGCGTCAATTCCCTCAAAGAGAATCTTGTAGTCGGGATGTTTCACCAGCCGGGCATACTCTTCTTCGAAGATCTTGGCGTATTCGCCTTTGACGGCATTATTGGCCTCGTCGTATTGCCGGTACTTGTCCACGTGATCGATGAAAAACAGGCTAAGCACCTTGATTCCGCGGGGCCGAAGCCGGAGTTCCTTGTCGAGGTGTTCCTTGATGGTGCGGCGAATCATTTGCCGCTTGACGGCGTTATGGTCCACGTCGCCGATGGCTTCGCCGATCTTGAGAAACTTCACGTCGCCGGGAATGCGGATTTCAACGTACTCGTTGCCCTTCTCGGCGCGAATCTCGCCGACGCGGAAGTTCGCATAAATGGCTCGCTCCGTCTCCTGCTCCAGATCCTCGTCGCCGGTCACGGAGATTTCCTTTCGCTTGACGCCGAAGCCGTCCTGCACGTCGACTTCCAGCTTGGCGGTGACTGGCCTCGTCCTTGTCCCTTTCTTCACGTCCGTCACGCGGAGATAGGCTTTGTTGTGTGCGCCTTCAACTTCCAACGATGCGACTTCGATCTGCTTGACCAACTTCCGCTCATACGCATCAACGGCATCCAACCGGTAAACCATGTTGTGCTTGTCCACGTGCGTTGCTGAATAGCGCAACGTGCAAAGTGGATTCATGGCTCCCAATGCTTCCTTGCCGCGGCCTTCCAAACCGCCGTCCACGCTCTGTGGCTCATCAACGATGACAATGGGTCGTGTCGCTCTGATCAAATCGATCGGCTTCTCGCCGCCGACTTTCTCGCTCTCCTTATAAAGGTTGTTCACGTCCTTCTTGTTGATCGCGCCGACGGTGACGACCATGACCTGAATCTGATTGCTGGTGGCGAAGTTCCGCACCTGCCCGAGTTTGGATGAATCGTAGAGGAAGTAATTGTTCCCCCGGCTGAAGGGGACGTTGGCGTAGAGCGCCCGAAGATGATCCTCCATGATCTCCAGGCTCTTGTAAACGCCTTCCTTGATGGCCACGCTCGGCACGACGATGACAAACTTGGTGAAGCCATATCGCTTGTTGAGTTCAAAGATTGTCCGCAAATAGACGTAGGTCTTACCCGTGCCGGTCTCCATCTCGACCGTGAAATCGTAACTGGGGAGTTCCTCGGTCGGCTTCAGCCCGTTGCGAAGTTGAACCGCGTTTAGGTTCTTGAGCAGATCGGTATCGAGCAGCATGAGCCGGTTGCCAATGCCGAGATCGCTCTCCATGCCGGGCAGAGTGTACGCGGCATCCCGCGGCATGGTCACGGTGAATTCCGTCTGGCAAACTTCCTGGCCGCGGAACAGATCGCAAACGGCTTCGATTGAAAGAAGCTGGTAGTCGAGGTCGGGCTCNNTGGTCAGACCGTGCTGCTGGAGAATGGCCGCCAGATTGCTCTTGGCCACGTCATCCTCGAAAGCACTGTCGCGGAAAACGACGGTGCTTTCCCCGGCTGGCGCGAGTTCCTGGTGCCACTTCACTATCCCCATGGCGAGCGGCTCGGCGTCCTTGCGGCTGATCGATTCATCAAGGCAGACCATGAGTACGCCCGCGCCGACGCTGTGGACTTTTCTCTTAGCGATGGTCTTGGTCTCGATGGGCACAGTGAGATCAAGTCCGAGTTTTAGAAGCAACTCGGTGAGTATGTCCGCTTCCGTTCGGTCGGATTTGATGTGAATCATCGCTTCTTCAAGCGTCTTGTTGAGGTCGCTTTGATCAGGTTCCCAGACGCGGATATTGCTTGTGTCGAGTTTGAAGACTTGGAACCCAGTATCTCCGGCAAACATGGGATTGTCATTACGCACCCGCGTTCCGGCGCGACGGAGCCGTTCCTTTGTTAGTTCGGCAATTGTGCGAGGTTTATTTATTGAGTCGCAAAACTCCGCTGCTGTTCTTTGATCCTTGTTGTTATGGTCCAGTGGTTCTGGTAGCTGCACTAAAATAAACCGACGAGTGCCACCATCAGCAGCATTTTGAGCCATTACAGCATGCCCAGTAGTGCCACTACCAGCAAAAAAATCAAGAACCAAACAACTATTGTCGCCAATCAATTCCATCATCTTGCAAATAAGTGATACCGGCTTGGGAGTGTCAAACGGTGGCTCAGTTTCACCGAAGAGAGCTTTTAGTTCGGCATTCGCTTCTCTGGTTGTACCAGCAAACTCACCAAGCCATAAGTTTTCAGGAGTTCGTCCATCCTGTTCTGACAAGTAGATCTTCCTAATAATGCGAGTTTCATCTGGTGAAAATACAATTTCACCGGACTGAATCTTTTCGCTGATCGTGTCTTTGCTCCATCTCCAGCCATATTCGGGTGGTTCAATAACCTTCCCGCTCGGAGTATCGATTTTGAATCTCAAATTCTCACGCAAGTGGGGACTTCTAACGTCTCCTGGCCTCCACATACCCTTTGGATCATTGTCTGGATTAGAATAATGTTTATTATCATCTTCTTTCCTTTCAAAGCGAAAACGAGGGAGCGAATCTGAGCGGCGAAATACAACAATGACATTGTGATGCCGCGAAAAGTACTTTTCGTCATTCTTACTTTGCTTGGTATGGTTCCATACGATATCTGCAACCCAATTCTCCTCGCCAAACAAATCACACAAAATTGAATTCAGATGTGCGTATTCACTGCTATCGATTGTTGTAAAAATAGCGCCATCGTCTCGGAGTAAATTGCGAGCCATCTTTAATCGAGGGTACATCATGTTTAGCCAGTCAGTGTGAAATCGCCCGCTGGATTCAGGATTGCTTGTAATCCTGCTGTCACCATTGGTTTGGCCTGTTAATTCGAAGTAGTTCTTGATGTTATCTTTGAAGTTGTCCGGATAAACGAAGTCCTTGCCCGTGTTGTACGGCGGGTCGATGTAGATCAGCTTCACTTTGCCGCTGTAGCTCTTCTGCAAGAGTTTGAGCACTTCCAGATTGTCCCCCTCAATGACGATGTTCTGCGTCGTCTCTTCATCGACTCCGTCGCCGGGGCATGGCCTGAGCGTTCCCGTGCTCGGCGTCAAAGCCAGTTGTCTTGCCCGACGCTTGCCGTGCCAGTTGAGGCCGTACTTTTCTTCTCGCTCGTCGATGGCTCCGCCGAGCAATTGCTTGAGTACGTCAAAATCAATTTTCCCCTCGGCGAACGCCTCGGGGAAGAGTTCCCGAAGCTGGGCGAGGTTCTGCTGCACGAGGTCCGCTGAAGCGGTCGGTTCAAATGGTTTGATCATGGTCTGTCACGTTTAGCACGGTTCCACGGTATTACTGAATCGCTCATCTTACGTTCGCTTCCTCGGCCAGCAGCGCTTTGATCCGAAGGTTTAGCTCCACGCGGCGGGCCATCTGCGGTTCCTTCTCCGCTTCGCGGCGCAGTGAATCGATCTCTGCCAGTCGCTGCTGACTGCGGACCAAAGGCAGGAGCCGATTGCACCAGGCGCGGTAGAGGATTGCAAGGTCCGTTGCGGCTTGCTGTGCCAATGTCAGCGCCGGGGCGATAGGAGACGGGTCGGCCGCTAGCAATTCGCCGTCAATCACCGTCTTGCCCGCTTCGTTCTGGGCATGACGAATCTGGGCGAGCGACAGGACGCCGTCCGAACCGAAGAGCACCACGGGGTAGGGAATTGCCCGGTGGATCAATTCCCGCAATCGCGAGACTTTTGCCACGGGTCGATACGATGCCGCCAGCACGGCGATTTCCAGGTATTGCCTTTCGGCATCTTCAAAAGCCGGCACGCCGATCGTGGCCGGCTTCAATGCTGCCAGCCAGTGCAGTTCGTCGATGCCGTCAGAAATGATCCGCTTGTCGGCGGCGGTCGGCGCGCCGTTTTCCAACAAATGTTTTTTCGGCACACGCTGCTGAACCAGCGCCTGCGCCGGCAGGGCCAATGCGGACAGTAATTCTTCGGTCGTCATGGGCGATCCGCCTCCGGCAGGATCGCCAGATACATGACCACCTCGAAGTCGTTCATGCCGGCGAACTCGCCTTTCTTGGCGTGCGTGCCGCCGGGCGTGAAGAGACTGGCCGTGCTGCGCTCTTCGCTCTTGCCAACAATCGACGCCACTGCGGCGGAGAGCAACTTCTGAAAGTGCTCCATCCGTTCGCCGTCTTTGGTGAACTTGTCGAACCGGGCGCAGGCGTCGGCATCGGGCGTCGTGCGCTCGGCGCAAAGTCGCTTCAAGGTATCGAGGATCGGCTTGGCCTGGGTGAACGGCGCGACAATGGAGCCGTCGTCGGCCACCTGCACCAGATAATGGGGTGCGAGCGGATAACCGGGTTCCAGTGGATTGTCGGCCGCTTCGCCGACGGCCCGCAAACAGAAAATAGCTCCCGATGGTGTGGAATCATCGGCAGCCACTACGGCGAACGTGCCGAACGGCATCGCCGCGAACTTCTCGCGGTCGGGTTTCGGCAACCGGGCGAAGTCGATCCGAAAATCGTTCAGCGTGAGGTCGGCGATGCTGACGCCGCTGGAAAGATCCTCCAGGTCGATGACGGTTTCCTGAAGTTTGAGCAACTGCTTGCGGCGGTACTCCAGGTCGTTCATCGGGTTGCCGGACTGCTGCTCGATGAGGTTCTCCTCGCCGGTGGCCGACACGTCCAAGAGCACCATGCGGCCGCTGACTCGCTGCTCCAGGTTGATGTACTCCTCCAATTCCATGTTGGGCCAGAAGTTGACGAGTTGGATGCGTTCGTTCGGCGAACCAATTCGGTCGATCCGGCCGAAGCGCTGGATAATCCGCACCGGGTTCCAGTGGATGTCGTAGTTGACGAGAAAGTCACAATCCTGAAGGTTCTGGCCTTCCGAAATGCAATCGGTGGCGATGAGCAAGTCGATTTCGCCTTCGCTTGCGAGATCGGCCGGCCTTTCTTTGGCCCGCGGCGCAAAGGCCGACAGGATGGTCGCCATATCGTTGCGGAGATTCGGCAGCGTGGTGCGGTTGCGGCCGGAACCGGTGACGCAAGCGGTGGCGATCTTCAATTCCTTGCCGGCCCACGGTGCCAAGTGCTCGAAGAGATAATTGGCTGTATCCGAAAACGCCGTGAAGACGATGACTTTGCGATTGCCGCCATTCATCGGCGACTTCACTTTGTCGCGAATGACTTTTTGCAGGTCGCGGAGCTTGGCGTCGCGGCCGGCGTTGACCTGATTTGCCGCCCGCACGAGCAGCGTTAACCGGTCGCGGTCCTCGATGAGATCCTGCCGCCAGCGGATCCGGTCCACGTCCTGCAACAGCACTTTGACTTTTTCGCCGACCAGGAGCGGCTCCAACGTCGGATCGTCTACGTCCAAAGTCTGAATGTCGATTTCTTCGATGCTGTCGGCGTGCGAGTCGATGCGGGCGAGCATCGCCTCCACGTCCTTGAGTTGTCGCTCGACGGTCAGAGTGAACGACGGCACGGCGCTTTCCATGCGCTTGAGCACGTTGACTCGCAACAAGTGGATAAGGCTCTCTTCGCGGTCAATCTGGCGGAAGAGGCCGGTGCCGCCGCGGACCTGTTGCGAATACTTGGCGTCATAAGCAGCTTGCTTGTTGGGCAACACATACCGCAACGGAGCGTAGGCTCCCAAATTGAGGCGACGGATTTCATCGTTGATTTCGGCAATGGGCCGGAATTCGTGGGCGATGTCCACGTCCGAATAGATGTTGATGGGCTTTATCCGCTCGGGGAACTTCCCTGTCTCGGCGGTGCCGTAATACTTCTCAATGTGCTTCCGCGAACGGGCGATGGTCAGCAAATCGAGCAGGTGGAAGTAATCGAAGCCGAGCATGTCGATAAGCCGGGCCGGCCGGCGTTCGTCGTCCGGCAATTGCAGCCAGCGGTTGAACTGTCGTTGGGCCAATCGCACCGTGTTGCTGATGTTGTTGATGCCCTGTTCGGCGAGCGCGTCGTCGCGACCCTCGGTGGCAAACGCGATCTGGTTCTTGAGATCGGCCAGCCGGTTATTGACGGGCGTTGCGGAGAGCATGAGCACGCGCGTCCGGACGCCTTCCTGAATGATCCGGCGCATGAGCCGGTCGTAGCGGGTTTCCCCGCCGGCCCGCGGCGTCTTCTTGTTGCGGAAGTTGTGCGACTCGTCGATGACGATAAGGTCGTAGTTGCCCCAATTGATGTGGGTCAGGTCGATGTCGCCCGACAGTCCCGAATCGCGGGACAGGTCGGTATGGTTGAGCACGTCGTAGTTGAGCCGGTCGCCGGCCAACACGTTGCGGCGGTCGTTCGCCTTGTAGAGCGTCCAGTTGTCGCGCAACCGCTTCGGTGCGAGAACGAGCACGCGGTCATTCCGCAGTTCGTAGTACTTGATGACGGCGAGCGCCTCGAAGGTTTTTCCTAACCCCACCGAATCGGCGAGAATGCAACCGCCAAAGCGTTCCAGCTTGTCGATCGCACCGACGACGCCGTCGCGTTGGAAGCGGAACAGCTTCCGCCAGACGAGTGTATTCTTGATGCCGGTCGCCGACTTAACGATGCGGTCTTCGTCGAGTTCTTCGCTCTGTCGTGCGAACAAATTCGCGAGGCTTACAAGATAGGCTGTCTCGCAAGAACGATGATCGATCAATGTCGACAACTGTGCCAATAGGCCAGGACGAACTGACGATGCGTTAGCAGTCGCTGCCCACAGTTGCGAAAACCAGCCAGAGAGCATCTCCGCTTCTTCGGCACTCTCGGTCGCTTGGATCATGCCGAACAGATTGCCCGGCGTCAGCCCAAGTCCTGCAGTCGAAAATGGACAGTTGCCGGACAAGACGACCGGAGTTTTTCCGGGTGGACGAACGACGAAAAGTGCTTGCGGCAGCGGAGCCGATGCCGGTTGCGCCTCGCAGTTGTTCGCTAACCAGTGATGAAACAGGCGAGCTAGCCATCGCGCCTGTAGCTTATTCCGCGAGCCTCGATCGGCAGTCCCGCCGAGCCACAAGAGATCCGACTTTTCGGGATCTGGCACGATGAATCGCGCCGATACGCGGTCCGCGACTTTGTCGCGAAGTTCCGCGAATGCAAAGAGCGACAGTTCCGGCGTGGCGACCTCCAGCACCGCACCGGGCACCAGGACAGATCCGAGGACATCCAGCACGCGGTCAGTACCGCTGTTCTTGATTAGCTTCATTGTCTTAATCGAGTCAGCCGAGTGAGCCATGCCCTAGAGACAGTATGCGAGTTCATTCCGGAAAGCACGGCGAAAAGTCGTCTCGTTGGAGACGCAGGCGCTCGTCGCTCTCGCAACTTTAGCTGACTCAGCCGTTCCAGACCAACCGCACTTCGAATCTGGCTTTGCCAAATCTGCCAGCCAGCCACTTTTTGCCCGACTAGCCGTCGACACAATCGTTATTTTCGGAATACTCCGCGACCAGTCATTTCTGGACTGCCCGTTTTTCCTCGATTCCACAGTTCGTTCGAGCTAAGCTTCTCGCAAAATTCGACTGGCTCGCAATTAATGCCGTGCTTTTCCGTGGCCGCCGCCATTCGGATTTTCACGCAATCTCGGCTCACCTATGAACGCCCCCAAGCCCAACATCACGAAGTCCATATTCCTGAACGCACTCGTCTGTCCGACACTTGCCTGGTATTCGCGAACGTCTCCGTTGACGCCTGGCGCCGGCGACTAATGCCGACTTGAGGAAGGCAAAGTGATCGGCAAGCTCGCACGCGATTGTTTTCCCGACGGGCAATTCCCTGGGTCCGTGTCCGACGTAACCAATCTTTTTGGGAAGTCGAAAACGCTCTTTGAGCCATCCTTTGAAGTCGATGGATATGTTGCTCGCGCTGACATTCTTCAGCAACGTGGCGAAAAGGCGAATCTCGTCGAGGTTAAATCAAGCCTTTTCGACGACGGCAAAGTGAAGCCCGAACACATCGATGACATGGCGTACACCGCCATGGTCCTAACTCGCGCCGGAGTTGGCATCGAAAGTGTCGAGTTAATGCGCCTATCCCGCGACTGGCGTCTCGGAATGCCAAATGATGCGCTTTTCCGAAGAACAACTCACACTGATGCCGTAATAGCTCGTGCAAAGGAATTCGATCGTGAATGGGATTCGATCCGCACGTCTGTCTTTTCAGCAAATCGTCCTGAGCCTCAGTTCATTTATGCTTGTCGGGAATGCGGTTATTTCGATTCGGATTGTCTCGGCAAAGGTTTGACTGACCCCATTTTTCAAATCCCTCGACTTGGCGAAGCGAAGTTTTCAAAACTCGCAGCCATGGGCATCCATTCAGTGGTCGCGATTCCGGACGGCTTTGCACTATCGGACAATCAACGCAAAGTCTGCCGCTGCATTCAATCCAAGCAGCCAGTGATCAACGCCGAAGAGCTGTCCGAGCTTCTCAGCAAGGTTGATTGGCCTGTAGGATACCTTGACTTTGAGACGTTTGCGACTGCTATTCCGCTCTGGGCCAACGTTGCACCGCATGAGGCTGTCGCAACACAATACTCACTCCACGTATGCAATCATGCTGGCGCAGTTGTCGACCATCGCCATTTTCTTGCTGAACCAACGAAGGATTGTCGCCGTAATCTGGCCGAACAACTCATCGCTGACACGGCTGGACTCAAGACAATCGTGGTCTACTCCGGGTATGAAAAACGAATCCTGTCTGCCTTAGCTCAATCGTGCCCAGACCTAGATGGCGCCATGACTGACTTGGTCGGTCGCCTCTTCGATCTCGAAAAAGCATTTTCAAGTGCAGTCTGCCACCCGCAATTCGGTGGAAGGACTTCAATCAAGGTTACTCTGCCTGTCTTCGTTCCCGACATGGACTACTCTGCTCTGCGAATCGCAGACGGCGATTCTGCGATCGCGGCGTTCTCACGCCTTGCAAACGGTCGATGTAGTTCGCCAGAGGAAGAGACCGCGCTCATGGACGACCTTCGAGCCTACTGCGCTCAGGATACGTTGGCGATGGTTCGTCTTCATCAAGTGCTTCTCACTCATATCGAGTGACGCTTCCAAGTCGCAGGCGGTATTGCTGACCACAATGCGCGGGAATTAGCTGCTTGACGGCCGCAGGTCGAGCGTTTTATACTTCGCGAAAGTCACTTTGCGCGAAATGAACGAGGACGGATCAAACGCCAATTCCCGAGTGGAATCAACGGGTTCCACCGGTCCCATTTCTGATCTAATCCCTGAGCATATCCCGAGGGAAGACAGAGCAGATCGGCGGCTGGTTCGGCCGAGCTTGGACCACAACCGCCAGCTCGCCGAAGCGGCCGAGGCCTGGTTGATGCGCTCCCCGTCGGCCGAAACGCGTCGTGGCTATGCCCGAGACCTGGCGTTCTTTTTTCGCTTTCACGGCGTCCCGGCCGGTTCGTGGATTTGGCTGACGACGGTTCGGCCCGTGCAAGTCGCCGCGTGGCGCGATTATTTGCTCACCGCCGGTTACTCGAACGCGGCCATTGGGCGGAAGCTCTCCGTCCTCCGATCTTTGTTCTCTTACCTTCGCAGTTACGGATACACCGGCGCCAATCCGGCGGACCCGGCCTACGTGTCATCGCCGCCGATCCCCAAAGACGGCCGCACCGTCGGGCTCACCCCGCACGACTGCCGCCGACTCTTGGATGCACCCAGCGGGGTCACGCCGGAAGGAATCCGTGACCGAGCGATCTTCGCAGTGCTGGCTTATACCGGCTGTCGGGTCGGTGAGCTTTGCCGGATTCGGATCTCGGATTTCAAGCAGACGAGCGGCCACCGCGTGCTGGAAATTCGGGGCAAGGGAGGCAAGGAACGTCGAGTGCCACTGCACGCGGAAGCGGTCGAGCGTATCGAAACGTGGATCGATGTCGCCGGTCTCCGCGGGGCTGACGCGGTTCCGCTCTTTCGTCCGACAGCGACCGCCCGCGGCCAAGGCATCGACGGGTTTCTCGNNCCTGGTCGCTCGCTACGTGAAGAAACTCGAACTCGATTCGAACGTGACCGTCCATTCATTTCGGGTCACGGCCCTCACGACGGCCCGCGAGCGGGGAGCCGACATCGTCGATCTCCAGGATTTCGCCGGGCATTCCGATCCGCGAACGACCCTCACCTATATCCGGAATCGCGACCGCCTGAGCCGGTCGCCGGCCTACGTCTTGCGATACTGAACGGCTCCCCGATCCCCCCATCGGTCAATTCGAGAAGCCGTCCGAAGCAAATGACACTGCCGGGCCGACGGCCCGCATAACCTCCGCACAGCGGACGAAAGAAAACGGTTTTTCACAAGGGAGGAACGGAAATGGTTCTGAGTAATTCGTCGACGCCCGACGCGTTCGGTGACGACCTGCCGAGACTAGAGGCGTTCGACGAGGCGCAACTGACCGACGCGACGGAGCGAATGATCCGAAAATCATTGCTCGCCCGGCGTGTTCGAGTCGTTTTGGCCTTCATCATCGGCGTCATCGTCGGCGTTGCGGGGACGATTTGGTGCATGACGCGGTAGCGTTCTGAAGCAAATCGGAGCAGCAGGTTGCCGAGGCAACCTTTCGTTCGCTGCTCCAGACCGAGCAATTTTCACTCGTAGCCGGGAAGGTCATCGCGAAGGCACGCGGAAATCCTCACGGCATTGCATTACGCGATCGAAATCCTCAAATTCGAAAACAAATCCCCCGAAACTCGACGCTAATCGTCTCAAAAACTCCGAGAAATTCGGTTCGGCGCAACAACCGCACGCCACGGACTGCCGACAAGTCTTGGTCCTGCATGGGACTTACGACTAGCGAGGGGTTCCAAGCATTTTCCACCCTTAAAGGGGCCGCGGAGCGTCAGCGGAGCGGCCGGGGGACCCACGGTTTGCCACCGCAAACCGTGGGGGGACCGCGGCCAAGCGGTCCCCCGGAGAAAATCCCCCCAGGGATTTTCGCAGGCGAGCGAAGGCTCCCGCCCCCAGGCGGGACCGGAGCGGTCCCGCGGCGTTCAGCCGCGTAAGCCCCCAGCGGAGGGCTGCCCGTTCAGGGCAGACCGTGAGCGGGATTTACTGGGCTTGGGGGAAAATATCCCGACTGCTGTGCAGTTGGGAATTCGGAGGCGGGATCGGAGCGATCTCCTGACCGCGCAGCGGTCGGGAATTGCGACGATGCGCTTTGCCGCCGAATGCCGGACGGTCCGGCATTACGGCTGCGATTTTTCGACTCTCACTTAGAATTGCTGACCGCTCGTTTCCACTGCGAAATGGCTATTCGCCAATCGCAACGCGTATGCGAAATTCACCCGGTAATAATTCGCAACGTGCATCAAGTCCGTCAAAACGTCGATCAGCATTTCGTCATTCGACCGGTTGGGATAATCCACCGACAATTTCCGAAAGAGGTGCTCGATTTGGTTTTTATTTTCCATGGNNGGCTTGTTTGTCACTTTCAAAACGGATTCCAGAAGAACCGCCGCGGCGTCATCTGTTTTTCCATTTTCCGAATCCACTTTTGTGCTCGGTATAGGCCCCGCCAGGCGTCGGCCAAATCCTCCGCCTCGAAGGAGCGAGACCGCCGTCCGCGAACCTGGTCTACCCGGAACGTCACGCCTCCCCAGTTGGTGGGATTGGCCCAAATGCGAGTATCTATCTTGCCGGAGCGGATGACGGCGGCGGGTCTGTTTTTAGGAGCGTCCCAATGCGGTAGGTCCTCCGTCTCGTCGGGTCGCTGTGCTGGTCCCTCCGAATGGTCAATTCCGTTGCTGTATGTCATGGTGGTTGTTCCTTGATGTTTGGTTGATTCACTAGCTGGATTGGTGCATCCAGCCGCTTTGTGTTCGGCCTCGACCCCGCTCGCCGCCCCCACGCTGCCGACCAGCGTCCGCCCTTTCCATTCTTCCTGAAGAACTCCGCCGCAGCACGAGGCAAACATCGTGCAGCCGGGGAATAAAACTCGTTTGATACGTTTTCCGTGATGACGTGGCCCCGTGACTGAAGCGCACAATTTCCGGCGCCGCCAATTCCAATTCCTCCGCGGCGGCGATGTTCATCGTTCGGAAAGGCAACGCCAGATATCGACCGCCGTCGATGTAGTCGCCCATGAGAATGGCGATGACTCCATTCGGCGCGAGTACGGAAACGCAATTCCTAATCACTGCGCGGAGCCGAGCTTGGAAATCCTTCAAGGTCGGCGCGTTGGCCAAGCAACGCGGGTCATCGCCCCAGCGAATCATTCGCCAATAAGGAGGATGTAGCCACACGAACTCGAATCGGCCCAGCTTCCGATAAAAATCGGGGTCAGTGGCATCGAATCCAAGCCGAATATCTCCACTGGAATAGTCGATGTTCATTTCCCGGCATACGTCGCCGCACGTGTCTCCACCGCTCATCGGGTCGAGCACTCGTCCGGGCTGATAGTAGTTCAAGAGGTCTTTGATGAGCAGGCCGGAACAGTTGCCCCGATAGGCGCTCTCGCCGTAGTTCCCGCGCCCGGGCGTACCATGGATGCTGGTCAGCCACGGCACACGACTCGCCGTTTTCGGGGCCGGGGGTAAACAAACGGAATGGCAGGGCGAGCCGCCCACAGACGAACAGCCACAACTTCTTCGAGTACGAGCCGGATTGTGAGGTGATGATGTTGGACAAAATGCAGTCATGGTCCTCCTATAAGAAATGAATGATAATCGCGATGCTGATGACGATGACCACGGTAAGGACATGGTAGAATGCCGAGCGCTTCCGCCCTGATTTCGTTCGACAGCCAAACCCGCCGGGATATGGGCGGCAGGAACGCCAGTGTTGAGGACTCACCCGCCAATGCCTCCGTTCTGACCGCCAGACACTCCAAGGGACTCTCATCAGTATTCCTCCGGGAGCAGAACAGTTGTCACGCTGCGGTCGGCCTCAGTGATAATCCAGAACCTTTTTCCGCTGGATGACCGATAGACCGATAACAGTCGAAGACCTTCCGCAAGCGCGACTTCATTCTCTTCCCAGTCTTCCCGGCACACTTCGCCCCAGTCGCCCCGCGAATGACGCATCAGCCCGCACGTGATGTCCGCCATTTCCAAACTGGTGAGCGCGCCCGGTGTGGTCACCGTTCGGCCAAGCTCGAATAGCTTGTCCGCAACGACTACAAACTCGACATTTCCGACAGTGTTCTTCATGTTCCTCCTTTCGACGTGAGTCGCCTCATTGCTGCGACGACTCGATTAATTCCCCGCCCCCACCATGTTTCCGGTATGGGGGCGGACCATTTGTGAACTGGTTCACGGTCCGCCCCCAGGCCGGAAACAAAAACTCCCGACCGCCGTCGGTCCGTTCGCCGGCGGGAGCAGAGCGCTTGCAACGGGATGACAGGCAGGCGGGGTGGAGTCGGGTGCGGGCCTGGCGTCCCGTTGCCGCGTCGCGACCAGAGGCGAACGGACTGATGGCGGACCACAATTGGCGGAGCCACGCGGCGTGTTCCGCGGAGCGGAATAAGCAAGCGTTGCGTGGAGCGGGGTTGGAGAAACTCCGCCGCAATTCCCGCGGAGCGGGATTGCGGGCCACCGGCCGAACGAATCGCCTGAGTAGCGTGGACTCACCAACGGAGGTGAACTACACGACCGCTTCTTCGGAGACTTGGAATTGGCGGAGGAAGTCTGCGGCTCGACTGGACTGCGAAGCCGCGGTGAAGACTGCTCGCTTGTCCGATTTCAAAACGGCGAGCCAGTTGCTGACATAGGCGGCGTGATCCGGCCGTGGTTGGACACTAATGCCGAGGTCGGCACAGAGAAATGCCGCACCGAGTTCCGCGACGAGTTCTTCCATCGCATACGCTTCCGAACCAAACCGATTCGCGAGATCGCGATTGAGTCGACACGCTGCACCGGTCCAGTGGGTCAGTTCGTGCAACAACGTCGAGTAGTACGCGTCGGTCGCGCTGCTGGTCGCGGTCGCAAAGAACCGCTCCCGTGGCGGGAGGTGGATCGTATCGGTGTCCAGCCGATAAAGCGCTCGGTCACCGCCATGCTCGATGTTCGCCTGCGTAGACCGGACGAATTGTTCCACCGATTGGAGAAGCTCGGTGGAATCGATCAAGGCGGGATTCGGCAACGCGGTATAACCATCGACCTGATCGGCGTTGAAGGCGTAGCTGGCCTTGGCGACGAGTAATCGCTTCATTTCGATCTCGCCCGTTGCGGACGTTTCTTCACGCCGAACGTCCTTGTAGAAGACGACGGGAGTGGCTTTCTCGCCGCGACGCACTTGAGCACCCTGATCCTGCCACTGACGATAGGTTCCCCAGAGATTCGACTGATAGTCACGCGTCGTCTGCGCGATCCAGAGCGCCAAGATGTTGACGCCGCGATAGCTGTTTCCGCTGGCGATGTTCTTGGGGATGGTCCGAGCCGCGTCGCGATGCCAGGGCATCGTGAAGTCACCGGCGCCGGATTCGATGGCGGCGATGATGCGGTCGGTGATCTCAGCGTGAATGTCGGATCGGGTGTCGGTGTTCGTCATAAGTGCCTTCGTGTTGCGGGACCGCCCCAGTGCGGCCTTCCGATGGCGACCGATGACGCACGCGGATGAGGTCGCCCCGCACCGCAGGCCGAAACGCAGTGCAGGACGGCGGGACGGGACTTTTTTGCAGCGCAGCGACCGCGAGGAATGAGCGACGAACGTCGCTCAGGGGAAAAAAGTCACGGCCCGCCGTTGCGGGGCTACCGACGCGTGCGAGGCTCGCCATCATGACGAAGGGCGCAGGGGCGGGTCAACGAATACGGCGGCTTAGGGCGGCACGGACAGCCGATCGGTTCGCAATTGTCACACGAGCCCGAATCGCCGGCACAACACACTGTGAATCGCCGGTCCTCGCGGAATGATTCGGCATCGGACCATTCCGTGAGGCCCTGTGGTGCAGCTCAGGTTTCTCGCGTTTCTATTCGTTTGTGGATCGATCGACATTCCCATTACTCGAAAGCGAGGTGTCTCATGGCTACGCAAACGAAAACCCGAACCGCGCCGTCGAAGAACGGCAGCGGCGACGCTCCGGCGGGCAACGGCAACAACCGTCCCGTGCATGAAGAGCGGATCGGCCGGATCTGTGCCGCCGTCTGGGAACACTCCGACGGCAGCGGCAAGGTCTGGTTCAACGTGACCTTTTCGCGGATCTACAAGGACCAGGCCGGTCAGTGGGCGCGGTCGGACTCGTTCGGCAAGAACGACCTGCCACTGCTCATCAAAGTCGCGGACCGAGTTCACGATTGGCTCTACAGCAACAACAACGGCGACGAGTGACCGCTACGGCCACCCACGTCCATACGCCCCACCGCACCACTGGGGCCTCTTCTTTGACCGATGCCGCGTGAGTAGACGATTGGACGTTGCCTCTTTGCAGCCCAAAGAGGTGGACGACGCTTGAGAGAGGTTCTCTAGCCCGCCTCTTGGCCCATCGACCTAATAGGAGGTCAGGCCATGTCTACGTCGTTGTGTTTGCATCGTGGCGGTCGAGTCGTCGAGGTGGACGAATTGAATTCGATTGCGGCGCCGCCGCCCGAAGGACGATGGTTCCCATTGTCCCACGGCAAAGTCCTCACGAAAGTCCAGGAAACGCTGACCGATGCCGGCTACGCCATCGAGCGGCAACAACTCGGCTTGTCCGCCGACAATGCCCGGTTCTTCGGTGTCATGGATCTGACGATGCCACTGGTGCCCGGCGTGACACTCGCCGTCGGCGTCCGCAACTCCATCGACAAGAGCTTCCCGATCGGCTTCTGCGCCGGCTCGCGGGTGTTTTGCTGCGACAACCTGGCGTTCCGCTCCGAACTGTTGGTGCGGAAGAAGCACACTCGCTACGGCGAGATGCGCTTCGCCGCCGCCATCGGCGAGGCGGTCGTTCGGCTGGACCAGTTCAAGGCCGACGAAGCGGCCCGCGTCGGACTGATGCAGGCGACGCAGGTGCCGAACGAAACGGCCGACAGCCTCATCCTGCGGGCGTTCGAAAAAGGCATCGTGTCAACGCCGGTGCTGCCGAACGTGATTCGCGAGTGGCGTGAACCGAGCTACGAGGACTTCCAGCCGCGTACGCTCTGGAGTCTGTTCAATGCGTTCACCACGGCGCTGGCCGAGCGGG
>JRYJ01000294.1_pt1 | contig 27277 bp, 24 predicted proteins | sample 235371 | NCBI WGS metagenome assembly JRYJ01 (sample SAMN03074219, study PRJNA261477) | activated sludge metagenome | biome: Wastewater Treatment Plant; feature: Wastewater; material: Activated sludge; isolation source: activated biomass of a wastewater treatment plant treating hydrocarbon... ... | reverse complement strand
CCTCCGTGAGGGCGCCCCTGTACTCACGCATCTGGTCAGGCGTGAGGCTGTCCACATATGCCTTTTCCTTCTCAATAAGGAGCACCGCACATCGGTACAGTTGCTCGAAATAGTCAGAGGCGAAGAAGAGATGCTGCCAATTAAATCCGAGCCACCGCACGTCTTCTTGTATCGCCTCAACGTACTGCGGATGTTCGGTGGTAGGATTCGTGTCGTCCAACCGCAAGTGGCACATGCCGCCGGGATGCTCTTGGGCAATGCCGAAATTCAGGACAATCGATTTTGCGTGACCGATATGCAGATAGCCGTTGGGCTCAGGGGGAAATCGCGTGACTACTCGGCTGCCGTACTTGCCGGCTGCTCGGTCTGCCGCCACAATGGCGCGGATGAAATCGGACCTTCTGGAGGGCGTCGGCAGTCTCATACGGTATTGATTTTAGGCGCCATAGTGGTGGCGGCTATGACGATGTGGTCCCGCAGTACAATGTCGACTCTCTACGTCTATGTCGCTGCCTGGTGAGCACGAGGGAACCCGGGTTGCCCAGGGACGAGTGGGATNNGAGGAGCGACTCCCGGTGTTTGTTCAGCCACCATTGGACGCTAAAGCTTCGTGCCCTGCTATCAAATGTGCCATGTGCGCCATGATCCCGGGAAACCGGATTCCAGAGGTTGTGCGGACGATCGGGCGACACCCGTTCGTCCGTCTGCTGTGCGTCATAGCCGACTACGGCTAAATAGTAATCCAGCAGCTTCGGAATGACTTTGTCTCCGAGAATCGCCTTGACGGCCGGCCATCCCACGGTGACTTCTCGGCGCTTGTGACGGGAGGCCCACATGATCGCATCCGCGATGACCTCGGGCTGAAAGATCGGAGGGACGGGTTGCGGATGTCGCGGCATGCGTGTCTTGATCCACTCGAACTGGGGGGTATTGACCGCCGGTAACTGCACCACGGTCACCTGGACGCGGCTGCCGTCGTGGATCAGCTCTGACCACAACGCTTCGGTGAACCCTTGAACGGCGTGCTTGGCGGCACAATAGGCCGACTGCAAGGGGATTGACCGGTATGCAAGCGCAGAACCCACCTGGATGATGACCCCCTTGTCCCGAGGAAGCATCCGACGCAAGGCCGTCAGAGTGCCGTGCACATATCCTAAATACGTCACTTCGGTAACCCGCCGGAAATCTTCTGGGGTCATGTCTTTAACCGGTGACAAGACGGAGACCATTGCGTTATTGACCCAAACATCGATGGGTCCAAACTGCTCCTCGACGGCTGCTGCAGCCGCTTCGACTTGCGCCGGATCGGCTACATCCGTCTGTATGACCAATGCCATTCCGCCTACAGCTTCCACTTCCCGTCGAGCCCCGTCCAAACCCTCCCGACCGCGGGCAAGGAGACCAAGGCAACTGCCGGTTCGTGCGAACGCACGAGCCGTGGCTCTCCCAACACCTGCAGAAGCTCCCGTAATCACCACGACCTGTCGTTTCATATCTGTCATAAGCTTGTGAGCCTTCCAGTTTACTGTTCNNACACCAGAATTCCGAGGTCGACGTCTTCACCGGTGACCCTGGCTGATTCAATATTGAAACCATCCCAATGGTGTTCATCACGAGTTGTACAGAATTGATGGCAGACAGTGGCGGGAGACCGTCCTGCGGCGTCGATCTGAGATTATAGATGGCGCTCGCGAGCGAGTACTGGCGCCCTTATCTTGGGAGAAAATGTCCTCTACGTGACACTTTGTCCTGTCCACGTGCCTCTTTCGTCACGGTTTGAGCGCCCCACGCCGAAAACCCAGAAAGATTTATCGCCTGAGTCACAAGCTCTCTATGGAACTGGTGGTCCATGGTTTGCTCATGCATGGCCGCATGCGTATCTGTGGTTCTTGTGACCCTGGCGGTCTTGGGCGCTGTTTCGGGTTGCCAAGTCGACCCGACCTCCCAACCAATTTACCCTCCTCCACTTATCGAGCAGCGGACCGAGACGACTCACCTCCGCGGGCAACGGCATACGACTCTCTTCAGTTACAACATCGACTTCTTTCAACGCCATCGCCCAGCCTACCTGGTCAGTTCCGGCATTCACTTCTCGCATGGCAAGCAACATGACGTCCTGCTCTTAAACCCGTTCGACCAGCATGCCCGGACGGATTACGACTTCAACCTCGAATGCCTGGCCTATCTGTACGATCCGCCACCGGTCGAACCGCAGATGCAATATTACGGTCCCTACACTTCCACGGTGATGTGGCAGCTCTATCGGGCCATTGACTGGACTCACATGCACCACGAGCAGACGTACGACATTCTCTCCGACAACCGCATCCCGTGGAGCGAGAAGAAACAGTGGACGGACCGAGCCGTTAACTACTACCTCCACTACATGAACATTCCCCGCAGCCCGGCGCCGCTGGATATCACAATGCGGCGGGCCGGCGTCATGATGAAGCCCTACTTCACGCGCTTCCGGAACTACTATCCACTTTCCAACAATTTCTTCTACTACGCGCACTGGTGGCATCCGGCCATTTACGAAGCCCTGATTCTGGCGGGCAACGATCAGGAACAGGAGTCGATGATCCGCCAGACCAATCAAACCGGCTATCTCCGGGTGCTGGTGGATCGGCCCCTCAGGATGCTGCTGAGTCGGGAAGTCATGCCGCGGTACTCCCGCTTCTCGCCCGAGTCGGCCAATATTTTCGACAACCTGCACATGTTGCACGGCATCGCCTATGACATTCTTGCCTATGACGGGTGGACGATTGAAGAGAAACGCGCCGAACTCTATCGGGTGATCGAGGCCATGAAGTACCACCCCGGCGATGAGCAGCTGGCGCGGAAATTCCAGCTCCCGTATCCGGACATGGATCCTCGCGTTTATTACGACTGGATGAAGGACACCGAAGGCGGCATGAACCGGATCATGCGGGAAATGCTGGAGGAGATGATGCCTCTCATGATGCCGCAAGGCATGACGTCCGAGATGCGGGAAAAGGTCATGGCGCAGTTCAAGATGAAAATGAGACCCGGGCTTGAAGAGAGCGAGTTGCCCGGTTCCCTGATGGATGCACTCAAGGCGTTGATGCCGCAGATGCAGATGATGCCCGAGGAGATGATCGACGCCATGCTGCAAGGATGGGACAAGAAGTATGGTTCGGTGCCGGACGTCTCTCCCCTGCCGATGGAGCAGGAGCCGACCGCTCCGCCATTGCCTCTCAGCCGGTCCCGGTCAGTGTCCGTTGACCTTTCTCCTCTTACCGAGTGAGGAGCCTGTGATGATTCGACTAGCCTTCTGCCGGCTGGGATTGGTCTTGCTGCTTGGCATCCTGTCGCGCGCCGTTCTCATGCCGACGGGTGTATTCGCCGCCGACCACACCAATTTGGAAGAAAACATCCCGACGCAGGTCGAGGATGCCTATCCCTTGCCCTATTTGAACCGAGAAGTTCAGGCCTTCGGGCGGTACGAGCAGGATCGGGAGGGGCGAGATCTCTTCCGCTGGGAACCACGCATGGAAATCGGATTTGCCCGCATGGCCATCGCGCAATGAAGAGGCCGCCCAAGATCAAGACGGCCCAGAAGAGCACCATGTTCACTAGGCCGAAACCCCATCGTGAACATCAAGCCACCGTGCATGAATCCGTCCATCAGCTTTCCCCCCCTTTTCTGCGAACACTCGCATACATCTGAACTTTGGGAGATCGTGCTGAGGACCACTGTCCGACTCGTGGCTTTCCTCGTGGCTTTCCTATAGTGCGGCACTTGCCTCGCCACTAGGGTTAGTTCAACCGTTAACTAGGGGTATTCCCTTCTTAGTGAACATGGCGGTTCAAGTAGTCTAGCCCAGTAGTAGCACCTCACCTGTCGATCTTGAACGATTCAGTCATGACTCCTCTGATGCATTTGATGACTCGATCCGGTGGACCAATTATCGCCGTCGTGTTGTTATCTAATCTCGCCGCCTGTTCCACCATCCCGGTCATTCTTTGGGGCCCTCGCTTAGATGATCCCTTAAAGCCTCGTCCAGTACTGGTCGACAAACGTGAACTTCCTGTGCCGTTCTCCATGTTAGTGGAAGGCGATGCGCACAAGGATTCTCCTTCGGCGCGGATTCGCGCGGCTCGAGGATCGGACTTCGAAGAAGCAGGGCGGCGGCCGGCTCCGTGAGCATGGTCCCACTGAAAGTCATGACGAGGACACACAAGAGAAGCGGAACAATCGCGTGGGCAACCCTCCTGGTCATGCTCGGGGTGGAGCCTGCCTGCTACCCCGGGCTCCTCGGCGCCAAACAGGGGGCGGCCGTGACCGCCGACGATCCGCATCCGCTGCCCCACGTTTTTGGAGATGTTCGTGTAGGCGAACGCCGGTTGCGCGGGCGCGCGCAATTCGAAGATCGACCGGCGCTCCTGCTGNNCCGGTTCACCTGGACCCCGTTTGTGGATGCCGATTACCTCATCGTCTCGGTGAGGGACGGCGTGGCGATCCTCAACGGATGGGTCGAGGACGACAGCGAAATGCGGGATGCCGTTGCGCAGGCCGACCGTGCCGGCGCCAAACTGGTCGTGAACCGGCTCAGGAAACTGTACTCCCACCCCGATATCCCGCCTCCCTGGTATTGGCTGTTTCCGTCGGTGTGGGAGAAGGAGGACGAGGATGACTGACGAGGGAGATGATCGGCGGGCCGAGATGTCATGCACCAAAGGAAAAAACCGGACGGAAGACGCGAGAGTGCCCATGGGATTGATAGCGAAGAGAGCCGCGGCTGAATTCCTTCGACTTGGGCTGTTCGTCTCTCTGGGCATCGGGCTCACCGGCTGCTTGGACCTTCCGGTTCCCGCCGCCGATCGCCAGCAACTCCTTTCTGCGGATCTCGCTTCCGACCGCAAAGCCGAACGCCGGACGCCCGCGCGCCGGCGGCTGGCCGTCCTGGTGAAGACACCGGAGCAGAAGGAGCCGGACAAGGCGACGGGACCGTTCTCGCTGGAAAAGTTGGAGGCGCTGGCCAGACAGCACAATCCGACGCTCATGCAGGCGGTGGCCCTTGTCGAAGGCGAAGAGGGCAAGGCGATACAGGCAGGACTCTGGCCCAATCCGATTCTCGGCTACAACGGTCACAACATCGGGGTCCAGGGGACGGCGGGGGAGATGCAAGCCGGGTTCATTCAGCAGAAGATCATGACGGGCGGCAAACTGCGCCTGAGCCGGGAGAAATATCTCGCGCGCGTCAGCGCCGCGGAATTCCAGGCGCTGTCGCAGATTTACTCAGTCATCAACGGGGTCCGCGTTCACTACTACACCGCCCGCGGTGCCCAGCAGCGCCTGCAGATCCAACAAGAACTTCTCAAAGTCGCCGAGGACAATCTGGTGACGGTGCAGGAAAAGGCCAACGTCGGGCAGGCGAACCGGGCCGATCTGCACCAAGCCAACGTGGTCTTGCAGGATCATCAGCTCGCCGTCCAGATGGCGGGCAACCAACTGCGCATGCAATGGGAGCGGCTGGTCACCGCCGTCGGCAAGCCGCTGCCGCCCGGCTTCCTCGAGGGAGAACTCGAGGGCGACCTCACGCCGCTCCAGTTCGACGAGGCGCTCGAGCGGATTCTCGATGAAAGCCCGCAACTGGCACAGGCCGAGGCGCTGCTCAAGTCGGACCAGATCAAAGTCCAGCGGGAATTGGTCGAACCGATCCCGAACATCACCGTGCGGGGCGATGTCGGGCGCAACTACGAGGCGTCCCAAACCGTGGGCAATTTTTTCGCCTTCATCGAAGTCCCCGTCTTCGATTGGAACCAGGGGACGGTGCTGCAGGCCAAGGCCGATATGAGGCGGCAGCAGCATCAAGTCGAACTCCTCGAGTTGCAGTTACGACGGACGCTGGCCGATCAGTTTCAAATCTATTTGACGGCCCTGCAGCATGTCCGGGCCTATCAAACGGTGATTCTGCCGCAGTCCGAGGCCCGCTATGCGACGCAGCTCAAGAGTTATCACGAGGATCGGCTGCCGTGGCACGATGTCCTGCAGGCGCAACGGGACTTCTATGACCGGCGATTGCTCTACATCGACCATTTGGTCGCCTGGCGAACGGCGAAAGTCGCGATCGAAGGCCTGCTGCTGGTGGACGGCCTGATCCCGCCGCCGGGCGTGACACCGCCGGGACACATCGACGCGACGCCGAAACCCCGATAGGAACGAAAGGAGTCGTGGATGCCTCAGCAGAACATCACACGAAGACAAGTGCTCGTCGGCGGGGCGGCGGCGGCCTCCGCGGCCATTCTTCAGGGCGTCGCGCCCGCCGCGCCGTTGAGCGCACCGGCGCCAGTCGCTCCGTGTTTACAACAGATCCCTGCCGCTCGCTCAGCGAACGACGCCTTTTCGACCTATTCCCGCTTTAACCCCAGCTTCGGCGGCCCGCCCGATTCGGACCAGTATCTCGGCAAGCTGGTGCCTGGCCTGCGGGCATCGGGGCTGGAGCCGGTCCCGGTTGAAGCGCCGGATCTGGCCAAGGTGCCCTGGAAGACGGTTGACGGGGTCAAGGAGTACGAGCTCCGCCTCACTCACGTTCGAATGGAATTCTTGCCGGACCGCTGGATGAATGTCTGGGGATTCAACGGCAGCATGCCGGGGCCCACGATTGAAGCGTTTCAGGGGGATCGTGTCCGGTTCGTCGTGCACAACGAGTTGCCGGAGCCGGCCACGGTGCATTGGCACGGCTTGGAGTTGCCTGTCGAATCCGACGGCGTACCAGGATTAACCCAGAAGCCCATCCCTCCCGGAGAGACGTATGTCTACGAATATGACATCCACCAGACCGGCTCGTTTTTCTATCACTCCCATGTCCCGATGCAGGAAGGGTTCGGCGTCGTCGGTTTCTTCATTATTCATCCGCGCGTCGCCTACGACCCGCCGGTCGACCGCGACTTCGGGTTGATCTTCCAAAATTTCTGGATACCGCCCAATTCGGCGACGCCGGACACCATGCGGAGCGACTGGAACTGGCATACTATCAACGGCAGGAGCGGCCCGTATGCCACGCCGATGGTCTGCAAACACGGCGAACGAGTGCGCGTCCGCCTCTTGGACTTCAGCCCGATGCAGCACCATCCCATTCATTTCCACGGCCATACCTACTGGTTGACCGGCACGGAGAGCGGCCGCACTCCTCCGAGTGCCTGGATTCCGCGAAATACCACGCTGGTCGGCGTCGCCATGGTGCAGGACTTCGAGTTTATCGCCTTCAATCCCGGCGATTGGATCTTCCACTGCCACATGGTCCACCACATGATGAACCACATGACCCAGCAAGTGGGGCCGAGAACTCGGCAGGACTCCACCGTCGCTCCCTATTGGGACGCCATGCCGAACCGGCCGAGAGTCGAGCCCAACTTTCTCAATCCGGCCTGGAAAACTCCGGGCTATCCCGAAAAGATGAAAGGGCTGGAATGGGCGCCCGAGCAGTTGGAGAAAATCCATGGCCGGCGGGAAACTAGAGGCATGCGTGAGAAGTGGTATGAAGCGGCGGATGGGCTGATGACCGTGCTTCGCGTGTTGCCCGAGGATCTGTACCGACGGGTCATGGAGAGCGAGGAGGACGTTCCGGCCGGGGTGATCTTCGAGGAGATCACAACGCGCAAGGAGCAGATCTTCGCGCAAGCGGCACGAGGATTCCCTCGTCCACCCCATGCCGCCTAGCCTTTCCTGGAAGACCTCTAGGGTTTGGTATACTCCTGTATCTTCCGCTTCACACAGTCGTAGCTCCTTTCCGCGATGTTCATGGGCACAGCTGGACGACCTGTCAGATGACCGTAGGGACCGGCCGGAACCCCGGGGGCAAAGGCGGGGGTGCCGAAGCCGACAGTGTGGGGATCGTAGGGCACCTCGATCTCCACGCGTACGAGGACTCGCGAGACTCCCGCTCGACAGGCGGCATCNNCACGATCGCGGACGGTAACACGAATATCGCGCTCGTGAACGAGCGGATCGTAGTAGAGATGGCGGCGCACCGACTTCTTTAGGGCCTGATCCATCGCCGACAAGCCCATGTCGTCCTCGTGTGAAGCCGCCGCCGGCCGATCGCCGGCGTTGTCCGCGCCCTCGTAACGCTGCCGTTGCTCTCGGATCGTGCGATCGCCGATCCGCGGTCCCCACCATTTCACCTCCTCCCACATGAAGTGCACGGTGGTGTCATAGGGCGGAAGATGATCGAAATTCTTTTGGGAGGAATGTGCGATGAGATGGACCTCCAGGCGATTTTTGTCCACATGGAAGGCGGCTTCCTTGACCTGCCGCTCGATGTCTTTGATATCGGCGTCGGTTTGCTCCTTGGCGCCGTCGCTTTCGCGACGCGTTCGCTTCGCCTGCACCAGCTTCACGAGCGCGGCCTTGTCGGGGAATTGATAGAGGTTGTGCGCGATGGGATCACGCACCGCGTCCGTCACCATGAACTCGCACTCGAATTGTTCGTACAGCACCGTGTCATCCTTGTAGACGGTGCAGCCGTCCCCCCAACCGGCTAGGTAGGTCCAGGTCTGAGGCATGATGGGCAGTCCTTGTCCCGTCGTGCCGTACAGATAGAGGTTTCGCGCCACGCCGCCGTCCATGTACGGTGCCTGCTCGCTGAATCGGTTCATCATCACGGTGTACGTATGGTCCTGCGTCCGCACGATGCCGATTACCAACCCACGGTTGTCGCGCTCGTTCGCTACAATCGAGACATAGCCCGGACCTCCCCAGACCATGCCGCCATCGGACTGAACGGCATCGCCCGAGCGGCCTTCCCCGCCGATCAGCAACCCGCTCGTGGCTGTAATATCATATTGATACGGGTGTGGNNCATTTCCGAGCGGCGCCGCCGTGCCGTTTTCTCCGATCCATAGACTGGCGCAGGCCAGCAAGAGACTTCCGAGAGTTCTCATCACTTCACTCCTTTCTTCGGCCTCCTTGTAAAGACGGAACGTTTTTCTTTCGGACAGCTTGTCCCGGCGGGGCTCCACCTGCTTCCCACCCCTGGCCTTTCCGTGTCTTTTTTCTCAGGCTGTAAGAAAAGCAGGGAGCATGCCAGTTGCCGGATCTCTCGTTTTCACGCTACGAGTAAAGCCATGATGGACGGGATGATGGGCGGCATGGGGTTCGGCATGGTCATCTGGAGCCTGGTAGGCATCTTGCTCATTATCTTGCTCATCGTGGTCATCATGAAGCTGTTGAAATGATGTATTGGGCCAATCATGGAAACCTTCCGACAAGTCCAAGCGTGCGAAGGCTACTACTATGACATCCAAACCGGTGACATCCTGCGTAACGTGGGGCCGGGCTCCGTGCAATGTTGGAGGAAAGGATCGTGGCTCACCAAGGAGCGGCTGCAGGAGTGGGATGAATCTCGCTTCGAGCTCCTGACGCGCGATATCTCGGTTCCGTTTGGCGAGGTGAAACAGTTGGCGGAGTCCCGCTTCCCCGGCGGCGTGTCCGGGACAATCGTCAACCGCCAAACGGCTCGGCAGCCCGACGACAGCCTTATCACGGAAGAGGCCTCCGCACAGCTTCCCCTGCACGCGTCGCAAGCGTATCAGAGCCGAGCCACCGGAGACAAACAGACGGACACCGAGACCATCGTCAACGACGTGGTCTGCGGGATGGCGTTGAAGCCAGAAGAGGCGGCCGCCACGAGGGAGTATCGCGGCATCACGTATTATTTCTGCGCGCCTCGCTGCAGAGAGGAGTTCGACCGCGAGCCTGAACGGTACGCGTTCAAGTGGATCAAAGAAAGACGCGGGCTTCCATCCTGATGGTCGATAGCGGAGACCACTGATGGCTGGATCAGCACCCCTCAGAAAACCCTCTTCGCATGGCGAACACNNGAACCAGGAGCCCTGCCTGCGCCAGCGCGTAGCGCACGAAGCGCTGCACCGCGACCCCCGCCGGCAGCCCCGCGCGCTTGCGCGCCAGCCACTCGAAGCCCTCCATCACCAGCACGGACAGGCTGGCGAACACCAGGCGATCGGCCCTGAGCATCCCGGCATGTCCGGTCCCGAGCATGACGCGATGCTTGTAGAGCAGCAGAAGAAGTTTCTCTGGACCCACTACACAAATATCCTGCTGGGTGTCTGGCTGATGACCACTCCTGTGGCCCTCGGTTCCCTGGAACCGGCCGTGGTGTGGAACGATGTGCTCTGCGGCGTGCTGGTGGTCCCGCTGGCGGTTCTCGCCCTGTTCCGGCGAGCCTGGGCCGGTTGGGCCCTCTGTTTTCTCGGCATCTGGCTCCTCTTTGCCCCGCTCGTCTTCTGGACCACGTCGGCCGCCGTCTATCTCAACGACACAGTTGTGGGGAGTCTTCTCATCGCCCTCTCCATATTGATGCCCGGCATGCCGGGCATGGGATGGATGCCGATGCCGGGCCCCGAGATTCCGCCCGGCTGGACCTACAATCCATCGAGCTGGCTACAACGAGGCCCGATCATCGTCCTTGCCTTCGTAGGCTTTTTTATCTCCCGGTATCTCGCGGCCTATCAGTTTGGCCATATCTCCTGCCGCCTGGGACCCGTTCTTTGGTCACAGCACCGAGAAGGTGCTCACCTCCGATGTCTCCAAAGCCTGGCCGATCTCGGACGCGGGCTTGGGGGCTGTCGCCTATATGCTCGAAGCCCTGTCGGGCTACATGGGCGACAGCCGTCGCTGGCGCACCATGCCGTGGATGGTGCTCATGTTCGCCCTCCTCGTCGTTCCGCTTGGCGCGACGAGCATTATTCTCGTGATTCTGCAGCCGCTCTCAATCGGCGTGTGGTGCAGCCTGTGCTTACTCGCGGCCGCCGGCATGCTGCTGATGGTGCCGCTGGCGGTCGATGAGGTGATCGCCATGGCGCAGTTCATGTGGCAGAGCGTACTCGCAGGTGCGCCGTTCTGGCGCACCTTCTGGATGGGCGGCAGCACCGAAGGCGGAGGCACGGATAAACGGTCGCCTCACTTTCCGGAACCGAAGCCGGCCGTCTGGGCGCCAGCGATGCTCTATGGTGTCACGGTACCGTGGACGCTCGCCGTGGCGACGGTCCTCGGCGTCTGGCTGATGAGCGCGCCCTCTCTGCTCGGAACGAAGGGACTCCTGGCGGACTCGGAACATCTGGTTGGCGCCCTCGTGGTCACCTGCACTGTTATTGCGTGGGCCGAAGTGACGAGGTCTTTACGATGGCTCAATATCCTCTTCGGAGTCTGGTTGCTGATCGCACCCTGGCTCTTCCCTCACGTCGGCGTCACGGCTACGGTTCATGACATGCTGATTGGTGCGGTGCTGATCCTCGTCAGTCTGCCGCGGAGATCCATTAAAGAGGGGTACGGAGGTTGGAATCAGTACGTCGCCTAATGACATGGGATGGATGTCGGCTCGTTTGGCACGAGACCCCACCTACCGGCCCATCGCGGACTATGGTCTGATCGGCAATGGCCGCACCGCCGCATTGGTTGCGCGGGATGGCTCCATCGACTGGTGCTGCTGGCCCACGTTCGATAGTCCCGCCGTCTTCTGCCGCTTGTTGGACGCGGCCAAAGGCGGATGGTTCCGAGTGGGACCTGTGGACCTCGCTGAAGTCACTCGGTGCTATGCAGGCGCGACCAATGTACTCACGACCAGCTTTCGGACGGCGACGGGGCAGGTCCGATTGACGGACTTCATGCCGGTTCCCAATGGGGCGCGGTCGTGTGCGCATCGCATGCTTCGCCTGGTCGAAGGGCTCGACGGTCGTGTGCCGCTGCAGGTGGAGTTCGCACCGACCTTCGATTATGCCCGTGTGGATACGTCGGTCGAACGCTGTTCCGACGGGGCGGTGGCCCACAGCGGGCAAGAGTCGCTACGCCTCCACTGCTCCGTGCCGCTTCAGCAGGCTGCGTGGGGGTTGGTCGGACGTACGGAGGTCTCCGCCGGTGACCGCTGGTGGATGGCTCTCACATACGGAGCGGATGAGGATCTGAGGACGAGCGGCAGCGAGCTGGCCGACCCCGAGGCCATGCTGGACCAAACGCTCCGCTACTGGGGAGAGTGGTCCGCTCGCTGTACCTATGATTTGGCCTACCATGAAGCCGTACGACGCAGCGCGCTGGTGCTCAAGCTCCTGACGTTTGAGCCGACCGGAGCGGTCGTGGCAGCTCCCACGACGTCTCTTCCCGAGGCGCTCGGGGGAATCCGCAACTGGGACTATCGATATACGTGGCTGCGTGATTCCGCACTCATCCTCTATGCGCTGCAATCGGTGGGCTATCACGAAGAGGCGATGCATTTCTTCGATTGGCTCGAAGCGTCCTGCCTGACGTGTCGCGGGGGGCCCCAAATTCTCTATCGCATCGATGGCAGCGCCGATGTACCGGAACGGCTGCTTGATCACCTGGCCGGCTATCGCGACTCCTCTCCGGTGCGCATCGGCAATGCCGCCGTGGAACAAATCCAGTTGGATATTTACGGAGAGGTGGTAGACGCGGTTGACTATTGCTATCGCCATTTGCCTCGTCCCATTGCTCCCCAAACCTGGGACGTCGTCGCAGGTCTCGTAGACCAGGCGGCCGAACGCTGGAAGGAGCCCGATGCCGGCATCTGGGAGGTGCGCGGACGTCAGAAACACTTTCTGTATTCCAAGCTCTACTGTTGGGTCGCCCTTGATCGGGGGATTCGGCTGGCCACAACCGCCGGGCTTCGGTGTGATCTTTCCCGCTGGTGCCGGATTCGAGACGAGATCCGCCACGCGATTGAGACCGAGGGCTACAATCACAAAGTCGGCGCCTTTACACAGGCGTTCGGAGAGTCCGCCCTCGATGCAGCAGCGCTGGTCTTGCCGCTGGTCGGCTTTCTTCCGGCTTCGGACCCCCGCATGCGCTCCACCGTGGACCGCATCCAAGCTGAACTGACCGCCAACGGCTTGGTGTACCGGTATCTCACCGAAGACGGGTTATCGGGTCGTGAAGCCACGTTCGGCCTCTGTACCTTGTGGTTGGCGGATAATCTGGCATTACAAGGCCGGACGGACCAGGCGCGAACATTATTCGAGCGGGTGCTGTATTACTCCAACGACGTGGGCCTGCTAGCCGAAGAAGTCGAGCCGGTCAGCGGCGAGTTACTGGGAAACTTCCCTCAAGGTTTCACGCATTTGGCCCTGATCCGGTCAGCCCTGACCATTATGCAGGCCGATGCCAAAATCTCCGAACTTCCGCCGAAGGCCAGACATGGCCAGTGACATCCCTTCTCCACTGTAATGTTCTGCTTCCTTCTCCGTCTCCAAGAGTTGAAGGGCGCCTGCGGGGACGACAGCAGGCGTGCGATACAGACCCCGATGCAGATAGGATGGAAGGAGGTCAGCGATGGTTCAGGGCCCATCGAAGGACTGTTGCTGCCGTAGACATGCACAAGCTGGAACAAGGAGCACAACGATGAAGCCCATTCCCATGATCCACCCCCCTGCTTCAGCTGGCTCGGTGATTGATCCGGTGTGCAGGATGACGGTCGATCCGAAACAGGCCGCCGGCTCCTATCAGCATGCGGGGCGGACCTACTATTTCTGCAACCAGTCGTGCTTAAACCAGTTCAAGGCCGACCCGCAACGCTACGTGAAGCCGGCAGGAGCTCAGGCTGCAGACCAGCACATCGACCCGGTGTGCGGCATGACCGTGGAGCCGGACCATGCGGCTGGCATGGCGGAGCACAAAGGCAAGACGTATTACTTCTGCAGCGCGTCCTGCCTGAAGAAATTCAAAGCCGAGCCGCAGCGATACCTCGACCGCGATGCGACGCAGCCTGCTCATGCGGCTGCGTCGGCGGCGGATTCAGACATGGAGTATACCTGCCCGATGGATCCGGAGGTGCGCCAAAGGGGACCGGGGGCGTGCCCCAAGTGTGGCATGGCGTTAGAGCCAGTCGAGGTGGCCGCTCCGGCAACCCGCACCGAGTACACCTGCCCCATGCACCCCGAAATCGTCCGGTCCGAGCCGGGCAATTGCCCGATCTGCGGGATGGCCCTGGAGCCGCGCACGGTGACGGGAGAGGAAGTCAATCCCGAGCTGGTCGATATGACCCGCCGGTTCTGGCAGAGCGTGATCCTCGGCTCCCCGATTCTCGCGCTGATGCTTTCCGAGATGTTGCCCGGGCGGCCCTTGCAGCAGCTCTTCTCTGGAAGGGCCTTGGTCTGGTTTCAGTTCGTCCTGGCAACTCCGGTAGTGCTGTGGGCCGGCTGGCCGCTGTTCCAACGAGCCTGGGCCTCGGTCGTCAACCGCCATCTCAACATGTTTACGCTGATCGGCCTCGGCACCGGCGCGGCATACCTGTACAGTGTAGCCGCCACTCTCGTGCCCCATCTGTTCCCCAACTCGTTCCGCGTTCACGGCGGCGAGCTGGCCGTCTATTTTGAGCCGGCAGTCGCGATCGTGGCCCTGGTGCTGCTCGGCCAGGTGCTCGAGCTGCGGGCGCGCAGCCGGACGAGCAGCGCCTTGAAGGCCCTGCTCGGGCTTGCCCCGCGAACGGCGCGCGTGGTCCGGTCCGATGGCCGCGAAGAGGACATGCCCTTGGAGCAGGTGCAGGTGGGCGACCATTTGCGCGTGCGTCCGGGTGAGAAGATTCCGGTCGATGGCGTCGTGCTGGAAGGCGCGAGCGCGGTCGATGAATCCATGATCAGCGGCGAGCCGATCCCAGTGGAAAAGGAGCCGGGTCAGAACGTCGTGGGAGCCACGGTCAACGGCACCGGCAGCTTCATCATGCGCGCCGAGCGGGTCGGCCGCGAGACGCTGCTTGCGCAGATCGTCCGCATGGTCAGCGAGGCTCAGCGGACCCGCGCCCCGATTCAACGGCTGGCCGATCTCGTCGCCGCGTACTTCGTCCCGATCGTCATTCTGGTCGCGGCGGTCACTTTCGTCATCTGGGCCCTGTACGGTCCCGAGCCCCGTATGGCCTATGCCCTGCTCAATGCCGTGGCCGTCTTGATCATCGCCTGCCCCTGCGCACTAGGACTCGCCACGCCGATGTCGATCATGGTCGGGACCGGCCGCGGCGCGACGACGGGCGTGCTGATCCGCAATGCCGAGGCGCTGGAAACCTTGGCGAAAGTGGATGTTTTAGTGGTCGATAAGACCGGCACGTTGACGGAGGGCAAGCCGCGCCTGATGACCGTCGCTCCGGCGCCGGGCTTTGCCGAGGCTGAGGTCCTCCGGCTCGCCACCGGGCTTGAGCAGAGCAGCGAGCATCCGCTGGCGGCGGCCATCGTGTCCGGCGCACGTGACAGGGGCGTCGTGCCGCCCAAGGCGCAGGACTTTCGTTCCGTCACCGGAAAGGGAGTCACCGGCACCGTCGAGGGCCGGTCCGTGACGGTCGGCACCGTCTTGTTCCTCGACGATCTTTCCGTCGAGACGAAGCCCCTACTGGAACAGGCCGAGCCGCTCAGGCAGCAGGGCCAAACGGTCATGTTCGTGGCGATCGACGGCAAGCCGGCCGGCTTGCTCGGTGTGGCCGATCCAATCAAACGGTCTACACCGGACGCCATCGACCTGTTGCATCGCGAGGGGCTGCGGATCGTGATGTTGACCGGCGACAGCCGGACGACGGCGGAGGCGGTCGCCCGCCGGCTCCACATCGACGAGGTGCAGGCCGAGGTGCTGCCCGAGCAGAAGACCGCGGTGATCAAGCAGCTGCAGGCCGAGGGCCGCGTGGTCGCGATGGCGGGCGACGGGATCAACGACGCGCCGGCCTTGGCGCAGGCNNGCGCAACATCCGGCAGAATCTCTTCTTCGCCTTCGTCTACAACACGTTGGGCGTCCCGATCGCCGCCGGCGTCCTGTATCCGGTCTTCGGATTGCTGCTCAGCCCGATGATCGCCAGCGCCGCGATGACCTTCAGCTCGGTCTCGGTCATCGGCAACGCGCTCCGGCTGCGGCATTTGAAGCTCTAGCGGTATTCAGCCGTGGCAGCACCCAGCCAAGAGGTGTGCGAACGTCGACGCCTGGAGACCTTGTCTCTACGTGATGGACAGGAAGCCGCCCGGCAATGGGCCAGGTGGGCGGCAGATCTCTATCGACGCTCCGTCAACGATCCTCAGCATTATGCGTCGCATGCTGACAAGCGGGAGCTGTTTGAGAAAAGCCTACTCCAACTGGAGGCCTTTGCGGGTACAGGTACACTTCCCTGAACCGGCTGGAGGAAAATCTTTATAGATCACAGAGGTAAAAAGAGGTATAAACCACTGCTGTCCAAAATAATCCCCCCTTCAGAGTCTTCCCTGCGTGAATCTGCCTTTGAGACGGCTTTGGTTCAGGTTTTCGAATGAGGTTCTCCACTGCTGCTGTCCAAGATCACGTCGCGAAGAGCGTTCCTTGCGTGGGCGCCGACGTGAACAACGGACGTTCAAACGGCGCATCGAGCCATGCCCACAGATTCCGGTACGTCAGCAGGTTAAAGCGGAGCAACGCGGCCAGGTTCGAGAGACTCCACGGCCAGGCGGACTTCAACTGGAGAAACTTCAGCAGCAACATCGCGATCAGCGCAATCCAGATTTGGACCTGCACGGCGTTCTCACTCGTGCCCACGAAGGTTTTGATCTTGAGGTGTTGCTTCAAGGCCTTGAAGAGCAGCTCAATCTGCCATCGCTCCTTATAGATGGCCGCGATCGTGCTCGCGGCGAGGTGCATCAGGTTGGTGAGGAAGGTGAGCCGGCGCTGCTGCGCCTCGTCCCAGATCGTCACCTGCCGCAGGGGGACGGGGCACCGGTCGGCCGCATGCAGCCCAGTCAGGCGAATCACCTCATCGGCCAGCACCGGCCCGCGGGCGGGCACGGGACGCCGCTCCAGGACATCATAGAGCATGTTGGTGCGCGGACGCGTAACGAATCCCACGTTCGTGACCGTCCAACGATGATAGAGGGCATAGTCCAGGTAGCCGCGATCGATCGCCACGATGGTCCCCGGCGCAAACGTGAGCTGCTGCGCCACGCGGACATCGTTGACATCCCCTTCGGTGACGAGCGCCCAACAGGGCAAACAACCTTGGTGATCCAGTTGCAAATGGAGCTTGATGGCTCCCTTCGTTCGGACGAACCGCGCCCAATCGAACACCGAGGCACACAACTCGATGAGCGTCGTATCCAGGGTCCGCAACGGATGTTTGAACCGGAACCGCCGTCGTTTCAGGGCCGCCACCGCCTGACACCGGGTGAGCACCTGGTAGAAGAGCGTCTCGTACAATTGCCACGGCCGATGAGCATTGGCATACGCGAGCGTCGAGCGAGTCGGTGTCCGCTGCACGCCGAGGTGGACTAGCTTGCCGAGGGCGGTGGCCAGACCGCCGCAGATTTCCCGGAGTGAGTGCGCGCTGCCCATCTGACAAAACAGCATCGCGACGAAATGATCCCAACAGCTGAACCCCTTGGCCGCTCGCTCCGCGGCGTGCTGCCGAACAGCACGCGCGAAATCCGTGCGATCGATCAGGGCGAGGATTTGCGCAAAGCAACTCGCGACGGCTACCATACGGCACCTCCGGCTTGTGGGTGGCACGGCGCGGGAACGCCGTGGATGGGTGGTGAGCATCGCCCATCCTACTCACAAGCCGGAGGCATTTTAAGAACGTATTTTGGACAAGAGTGGGTATAAACAGAAGGTGTGGAAATAGGAAAAGGGCGGTGGCAACCTTTCGGGTGACCAAACCCACCGGGCCGAGGCCCGGCACAGAAAGGAGGCACCGCCGTGAACGAGCAGAACATAGGGATGGGAGTCGAGTCAAGGAATCTGTGGGACCATCTGGAAGACTTTGTGCGCGGCCACATCCAACAGTTCGTCCAGCGGCTGTTAGTCGAAGAGGTCACGATGCGGTTGGGCCGGGCGAAGTCGGAGCGGCGGGCCGCCCTGGACGCCCCGGAGGGATATCGCAACGGATATGGCAAGCCGCGGAAGCTGGCGCTGACCTGTGGCACGATCGTGGTGCGGCGGCCGCGGGTGCGGGCTCTGGCCGAACGCTTCGTCAGTCGCGTCCTGCCGTTGTTCAAGCGGTGCACGAAGGAGGTCGGCGAGCTCCTGCCCCGGTTATACCTGCATGGCCTGGCGCACGGGGACTTTGAGCTGGCCCTGCGGGGCTTGCTGGGCGCAGGCGCCCCGCTGTCGGCGGCCTCCCTGCAGCGGCTGAAGGCCCAGTGGCAGCGGGAGTACGAGGCCTGGAAACGGCGGCGCCTCGACGACCTGGAAGTCGTGTACGTCTGGGCCGATGGCCTGTACGTGAAGGCGGGCCTCGAGGACAGCAAGGCCGCCCTGCTCGTGATCGTGGGCGCGCTCACGGACGGCCGCAAGGTCGTGCTCGCGGTGGAGAGCGGCCAACGGGAATCGAAGGAATCCTGGGGGGCAGTGCTGCGGGATCTCCGGACACGCGGGTTGAAGCCGTGGCGCTGCACGGTGGCCGATGGCCACCTCGGGATTTGGGCCGCCCTCGCCGAGCAGCAGCCGACGGCCGCGGAGCAACGATGTTGGAACCATCGAATCCTCAACGTGCTCGATGCCATCCCGACGAAGCACCAGGCCGAGGCCAAGGCCGTCCTCAAAGCGCTGCCGTATGCCGAGAGCCGAGCGGAGTGCGAGCGGCTGCGGGAGCAGTTCAGCCGCCGGTACCGCACGGTGGCCCCGAAGGCCGTCGAGCGCTTACACACAGATTGGGAGCGCCTCGTCATGTTCTATCAGTTCCCGAAGGAGCATTGGCGGCATCTGCGGACCACCAACGTGGTCGAGTCGCCGTTTGCTGCCGTGCGGCTGCGGACGACGGCAGGCAAACGCTACAAGCGCGTCGAGTCCGCCACGGCGTTGATCTGGAAGCTGCTCGAAGTCGCGGAGTCCCACTTCCGCCGTTTGAATGCCCCGGAGCTGCTGCCTCTGGTCTATGCCGGCATCCAGTTTGTCGATGGTATGCAGAAACCTGTCAGGCCGAAGGAGGTCGCCGCCTGATTCCATTTACACACCTATTGACAAGACCTCAGGTAAAAATCTGGTCATGAAGTCCCAGATACTGACATGAAGTCCCAGACACTGGCTGTCGCATGCCCCGCTCAAACAGGCCAAGACGCGAAAGCTGAAACTAACAAACTCTATGCTTGCGACCGGTAGGTAAGACGATCAGCATAAGAAAAGGATCAAAGAGCATATATCAGTCTTGGAAGAGGAGGTGGAGTCATGGAACATAGTCGTCAATACTTGAACCGAGTGCTTGTAGCTGCGGTGGCGGTGATGCTTGTCGGCCCTTCGGCCAGTTGGGGACAGCAGGCGTCTTCTGGGAGAGGTTCTCAAGAGACGGCTCGTTCGAATAGTGATAATCAAGCCCTGCTCGATCAAATCATGGAGCTTCGTCGCGAAGTCGCCACACTGCGAGCAGCGCTGCAGGGAGCCGACCCAATGAAAAGCTCATCCGCCGGGTCCCGCCGGAGGATGGGCGAAGGTACCGCTATGCCCATGGACGATCAGGGTAAGATGGGCCGCATGTCCTCCGGGGGGAGCTCCGGCATGGGCATGAGCACGATGGGCGACGAAGGAGAGATGGCCGGCATGTCATCGGGCGGAAGCGGCGGCATGGGCATGATGGGAGGCGAGATGGGCGGGATGTCCTCGGGCGGCAACATGAAAATGTGTTGCATGGGCGAAATGGGCGGCATGATGGGTGGCACGAGCGGTTCGGGTATGGCTGCTATGAAAGAACCCCCGTCCACCATGCCCGGGCAGCCGGGCGCCTCTCACTTGTATCACATCGGATCGACCGGCTTTTTCCTGGACCATGCGAAGCATATCGCTCTGACTCCTGAACAAAGGATGATGTTGAATCGGTTGAAGGAGAGAGCCCTGCTCGACCGCGCAACGCAGCAACGCCGCGTCGATCAAGCCGAGCAGGAGCTGTACCTGTTGACGGGCGCCGACCAGCCGGAGGCGGCCCAGATTCAGGCGAAAATAGCCGAGATCGAGAAACTACGGACCGATCAGCGCATGAATTTCATCCGAGCGGTAGGGGAAGCAGCCAAGGTGCTCACGCACGATCAACATCGCACCTTGCTGGGAACCATGACGTCCACTCAAAAGTAAGGACCGAACCATGAAAAGGAGGAAGTGCCATGCTGAGCCCAAGACATATCGTTCCCGTCGTTGTTGTCTGTTTCACGCTGGGTCTGTCTTCCTTGAGTTTCGGAGAAGACAAGTCGACCCAGATGTCGCCAGAGTTGCGGAAGGACATGGCCGATATGTATCAGAAGATGGCGGACTGTTTGAGAACGGGAAAGTCGGCCGAGGACTGTCAGCGAGAAGTTGCGAAAGATTGTCCCGTTCTTTCGAAGACCGGACAGTGTCCCCTTCAAGAAGGGATCGGGCATATGGGGATGGGACAGATGCGGGGTGGCCGCGGCATGCATCGAGAGGGTATGGGTCCTCGTGAAATGCGCTAGCAGAAACGTGTGAGGCGATGAAGACGTTTTACAATCGATGGTCGACTGCAATTCTAGCAACCGCTCTGGTGTGGGCTGTGCCGTCTCTCGGCCAAACGGCACAGGGCCAACATGCCGAGCACCATCCTCAACCGGGTTCAAGTGATCCCGCAGGCTCCGGCGATGCACTGGATAGGGCCTCAGGGGAGAGCATGGAGGGGATGCGCGGGATGGGCGGAGGCATGGGTGGTCGCATGGGAGAGATGGGAATGGGGACTTCACCCCCCAAAGAACTCTATCCCTCTTTGATGAGCCTCCCCGACCTCACACCCGAAAGGCGGGTAGATATCGAACGTCAGGCTCACGAGCGACTGACGAAGGGCGCGGAGCTGATGTCGGAAGGCCTCTCGACGCTCTCGTCGAGTGCCGCTCACGACGATTATGTCCTGATGCAGCAGGCCACGGAGCAGATGCGGGAGGGGTTGGCCCAGTTTGAAAGTGGACTCGCCGCCCACCGCGCGCTCGCGGAAGCCAGAGCGCCGCGCGACGTCGCATTGCAATGGTTCAAGGGCGAGATGAACCTGTTACCTGCCGGACCCGGCCAGCCTCCGCACGGCTTGTTCGGGCTGTCGTGGTTTCATTACTTCGTGATGATGCTGCTCCTGGCGTTCACCGCCTCTACGGTGTGGATGTACTACCATCGCATGCGGCGAGCCGATGCGCTGCTGGCGAGTCTGGCGTCAGGAAGACAGGAGCTCTCTACGGCTCCCCTGATGACGGGTGCACCACCATCGGCCGTTCGCGCCGCTCCCGCCATGGTGGCGAGAACACCGGCAGCCTCGGACGCGGCCACGCCATTGGTGACCATTCCGGCCGGCCGGTGGTCCGGACAACTCCGGGTCGCCAAGATATTCCAGGAGACCCCCGACGTACGAACCTTCCGGCTGGTGCATCCGTCCGGTGGCGACCTTCCCGTCCTCCCCTTCGTGTTCGAGCCGGGCCAGTTTTTGACCGTGTCGGTGAATATCGCCGGCAAGGAGACGAAGCGATCCTATTCCATCGCCTCATCGCCGTGCCGGCGGACGTTCTGCGAGTTGACAGTCAAGCATGCGCCGGGCGGGCTCGTGTCCGGTTATTTGCATGAACGGATCCAGGTTGGAGACCTCATCAGCGTGAGCGGGCCCTTCGGAAAATTTACGTTTCGCGGACACGAAGCCCCGAGCGTCGTGCTCATCGCCGGAGGCGTCGGGGTCACGCCGCTGATGAGCGCGATCCGCTGTCTGACGGATCAGGCCTGGACCAGCGACATCTTCCTCATCTATGCCTGTGCCACCATGCAGGACATCATTTATCACGAGGAATTGGAATATCTCGTCCGACGATACGAGAACTTTCATCTCACGATCACGCTCAGCAAAGAGAGCTCACCCGCATGGACTGGGGCTCGAGGCTACGTCACCCGAGACTTGCTGACGAAGACCGTGCCGAATCTGACGGCGCGGCGCATCCACCTCTGCGGGCCGCCGCCCATGATGGAGGCCGTCAAGGGTATCCTCGCCGACCTGAGTGTCCCGGCGGACCAGGTCAAAACCGAAAACTTTCTCGGGGCTGAGCCACGGCCGACCCCTTCCACGGGCGCACCCACTCCGGTTGAAACCGGGGAAGCCGTCGTCACTACGACGTGCCGATTTGTTCGCTCGGGGAAGACTGCCCCGTTGCCCAAGGACAAGACCGTGCTCGAAGCGTCGGAGGATGTGGGCGTCAACATCGATTATTCCTGCCGGCAAGGCTACTGCGGCGTGTGCAAGGTCGCACTCCTGTCAGGACAGGTCACGATGGCGGTCGAGGAGGCGCTGACCCCCCAAGACAAAGCGGCAAGCATCATTCTCGCTTGCCAGGCCAAGTCCACAGCCAACGTGGAGGTGGATGCGTAATGCAGGAACGTGAACGGCTGGTCGTAACCGGGATGGTACTCCTGCTGCTCGCGCTCTGGCTCGGCTTTGCCGTGCACCGCTCACCCCGATTTGCCGGGTCACTGACGGGAGGTGTCCTGGGAGTCTCGGGCGCGCTGTTGATGGTGTTTTGTGTTCTGTATGCCCCGGTGAAACGGATCCCCGCGATCAAGAATGTCGTCACAAAGAGAGTCTCGCTTCGCACGCTGCTCGCCTGGCATGTCTATGCCGGCCTCATCAGCTCGATGCTCGGGCTGTTGCATACGGGACATAAATTCGACAGCGTCCTTGGCATGCTGTTGACCGCGGCGATGTTGGTGGTGGTGGTGAGCGGGTTCATCGGGCGCTATCTGCTCAATCAGACGTCCCAGGAGGTGCGTGAAAAGAGAGCCACGCTATCCGGATTGCAGGCGGCCTACGACCGGGTGGCGATGGATCTCCGCAGCGCGCCCCAGCCGACACTCACGACAGCATTGCAGGACCGGTGGCCGCGATGGCTCCTGTCCGGACCGAGAGCCGAGAACGGGATGCCGGCGGCCACGCAGGCCATCCGACTGGCAGAGTCCATCGCGGATGTGGACTATGCCGTCAAAATGCACGACACGTTGAAGCGGGCGTTCAGCAGATGGCTGGCGGCGCACATCGTCTTGTCCGCCGTTCTTATAATCCTTCTCGGTATTCACATATGGGCTGGCCTCTATTATGGACTGAGGTGGTTCCACCCATGAAAAAGTGGATCCTCATTGTGGTCGTGCTCGGTCTGGCTCTCGCGGCCGTCGCCCTCGGAGTAGTTCGCTTTCACATGCCGGCGAACGCAGGACGGTTGCAAGGCTTTATCAGTCCAGGACCACTCTCGACCGCCCATGCATTCCTCGAACAGAAATGCAATACGTGTCACACCTCGATTCACGGCGTCGAGCGGGCCAGCTGCATCGTCTGCCATGCCAACAATGACATCCTCCTCCAGCGGCAACCCACTGCATTTCATGTGGACATCAGCCGATGCGCCGACTGTCATATTGAGCACCGCGGCGTGAGCGTGCGTCCGGTGGTGATGAACCACGCGGCCCTTGCTCGGATCGGCTTGCTCGAGTTGAGCAGGTCTACCCCGAAGACCGAAACCCCTACGAAGGCCGACCTGATTCAACAGTGGTTTCGCGATCAGCCCGGGACCGCCCGGCTGGACATGGCACTGGAGTGCGTGACGTGCCATGCGACGAAAGACCGCCATGTAGGCCTGTTCGGCAAGAATTGCAGCGACTGCCACGGGACGGACCAATGGACGATCGCCGAGTATCGACATCCCTCCGCGCGCTCACTGGACTGCGCACAGTGTCATCAGGCGCCGCCGAGCCACTACATGGAGCATTTTGCCATGGTCTCGAAGAAAACCATCAGCCGAGGAAATCTGGGCGGCAGCCAGTGCTGCGATAACGTCCAGGTCAACCAATGCTACCGGTGTCATCAGACCACCTCGTGGAACGATCTGCGAGGGGTGGGCTACTACAAGCATCATTGAGCAACATCGGAATGGCGTGCGACGGAGAATCGCATACGAGGAGTACGGTCCATGATGGAAGCCGTCGAAGGGACCATTATCACGCTCGTGCAGTGGCTGCGACTCGCCGTAGAGACGACCGGTGCTCTGGTGATCGCTCTGGGCGTGCTCATGGCCATCTCTCGTTTCACGCACACGTTCGCGTTACAACAACCGGAGAGCTATGTGGAGGTCCGGCTGACGCTGGCACGCTATCTGGCACTGGCGCTTGAGTTTGAACTGGGCGCAGACATCCTCTCCACGGCCATTGCGCCGAGTTGGGACCAGATCGGCAAGCTGGGCGCCATCGCGGTGATCCGCACCGGACTTAATTATTTCCTCATGCGCGAAATGAAAGAGGCGCGCGTGAGAGGACCAGGCGATACGGAACAAAGCGTAAGGGCCGCACAAGAATAGCAAAAAGGACACCTCGTCATGGACTTTCAAGATACGCGTATGACGCGGCGTGTGTTTCTCCAACGCACTGGGATGCTCGGGCTGTTAACCGCGGCACAACAACTCCTTCCCGCCTGCGCCTGGACGCGGGCCACGACCGAAGGTCGTGCAGGTGTGGGTTCACCCCCGACGCTCAGCGGAAAGGTCATCGATCTGACCATCGAGGAGACACCCTTTACAGTGAACGGACGAGCCGCGACCGCGATGACCGTCAACGGAACGATCCCGGGCCCGGTGGTTCGCCTGCGAGAAGGCCAAGACGTGACACTGCGGGTCACCAACCGGTTGACGGAAATAACGTCAATTCACTGGCATGGGTTGCTGCTGCCGCCCGACATGGACGGCGTGCCGGGGGTCAGCTTCGCAGGCATCAAGCCAGGCACGACGTTCACCTATCGCTTTCCAATCAAGCAGAGCGGCACCTACTGGTTTCACAGCCATTCGGGCGGCCAAGAGATGCGGGGCATCTATGCGCCCATGATTCTTGATCCTCTCGAACCCGAACCATTTCACTATGACCGAGACTATGTCGTCATGCTGTCGGATTGGACCTTCGAGTCGCCGGAATCCGTGTTCGCCCATCTCAAAAAGCTGCCGGGCTACTACAACTTCCAGCGGCGCACGGCGGGCGAGTTCTTCTCTAACATCGCCAATTGGGGCTTGTGGGCGACGCTGAAGAACTATGAAATGTGGGATCGGATGCGGATGGACCCGACGGACTTCGCGGATGTCACCGGATACACCTTCACGTACCTCATGAACGGCATGTCTCCTGACGGTAATTGGACCGGACTGTTTCGCCCAGGAGAGAAAGTCCGGCTGCGCTTTATCAACGCCGCCTCCATGACGTTCTATGATGTCCGCATCCCTGGTCTCACGATGACGGTCGTGCAGGCGGACGGACAGAACGTCCAGCCGGTGGTCGTGGAGGAGTTTCGCTTCGGCCCCGCGGAAACGTACGACGTGATCGTCGAACCGACTGGCGACCGCCCCTACACCATCTTTGCCGAGACACTGGATCGCAGTGGGTACGCACGTGGGACGCTCGCGCCACGCCTTGGGATGACCGCGCCTATTCCCGAGCGCCGTTCCCGTCCGCTTCGGACCATGGAAGACATGGGGATGAGCATGGAAGGCATGGAGATGAACGGTATGGACATGCCGGGCATGCAGCACTCGAACGGCGGCGGGATGACGATGGCCGGCATGGGTTCATCCGACGAGAAGCCGAGCAGCAAGCCCTCAGCTAACACCCCGAGCATGGAGCACATGCAGCATGAGCCGCACAAGGACCGCATGCCCGGCATGGGCGATCAATCTCGCTCGAAGATTCCCGGGGCCGAGCCCGTCAAGCATGGCCCCGACGATCATGGCACCGGCAATCAAACGGTGGCCGAGTATTCGCAGAACCGGTTTGGGGAACCAGGCAGAGGGCTGGAAAGCAGCCCCTGGCGAGTCCTGCGTTACACCGATTTAAAAAGTCTTGCGCCCTATCCCGACCAACGAGAGCCGGAGCGAGAGATCGAACTACACGTCACGGGCAATATGGGCGACCGCTATATGTGGTCGTTCGATGGGAAGAAATACTCCGACGCGCCGGAGCCGATTCGCTTTCGCTATGGCGAGCGCCTGCGCCTCACGTTCGTGAACGATACGATGATGGAACATCCATTGCACCTGCACGGCATGTGGATGCACCTCGAGAACGGGACCGGACCATACCTGCCACGGAAGCATACCGTCATCGTGAAGCCCGCCGAACGGGTCTCTGTCGCGATCAGCGCCGATGCGCCGGGGCGCTGGGCGTTTCATTGTCATTTGCTCCTCCACATGGAGGCGGGCATGTTCCGCGTCATCGAGGTCTCTGACAAAGAGCTATAGATGAGATGATGTCTCTCCGCCCCCCTTATGCGATACTTTTAATCGGTCTTCTGAGCGTCGTCGTCTGTGCTTCAGTCGCCCCTGCCCAGACGCTGTTGAACGCGTCGAGTAAGGGCAATCTGGTTGGTCCGTCCAACTCCGCCGGCCCGCTCAGTGCTCCGGTGAAAGCGGTCCAGACCCCGTTGGGGAACGCATCAGACATCCCCAGCGCACCTGTCCGCACCCTGCCGAACGTATCGCCGCAACAGGGTTGGGCTCCGCCCGTCAACGATCAGGAGAACCATTTGTTCACCCTGTTCGACGTCCTCGAATACCGCCCAAAGACGGGCGGCGGTGAAAATAACAGCGACTACCGGTGGGACATCGAAGGTTACTACGGCGGCGATTACAACCGACTGTGGTTCAAGAGCGAGGGCCAGCGGGACACGGCCTTCAAAGCGGACTATGACGTAGACTTTCAACTGCTCTACGGTCGGTTCATCCGGAAGTATTACGATTTCCAGATCGGCCCGCGCCTTGAAACGCAAACATTTCGCGGCCAAAACGTGACCCGTGGGCTAGCGGCGATTGGGATCGAAGGGCTCGTGCCGTACAGTTATGCGATGGAGGCGACCTTGTTCATCGATCAGAATGGCGCCGTGTCCGGGCGTCTGACGTTGACAAAGGATTTGTTGCTGACGCAACGGCTGATCCTCCAAGCTCGCCTTGAAACCAACGCGGCGGTCCAACGTGTCGAGAAATTCACCACCGGTTCAGGCCTGAATAACCTCGAATTCGGCATGCGCCTGCGCTATGAGATTCGGCGTGAATTTGCGCCCTACATTGGTATCTCGCTGGAGCGAAGCTTCGGGGAAACCGCGACGCTCGTCCGGCAGGAAGGCGGCGACCCGAGTCAGATCCGATTCGTTGTAGGCGTGCGGGCGTGGTTCTAGACAAGCGGTTCCAAACATTAGAACCTTGGAGTCGACTTGGAGGCGGCGACCAGGCCACCTCCAGCGATCGTCCGATAGAGCGTTACGCAGCCTTCGCCATCGCCATGCGCCGGCAGGCGTCGGCACAGCGCCGG
>JRYJ01000151.1_pt1 | contig 27376 bp, 27 predicted proteins | sample 235371 | NCBI WGS metagenome assembly JRYJ01 (sample SAMN03074219, study PRJNA261477) | activated sludge metagenome | biome: Wastewater Treatment Plant; feature: Wastewater; material: Activated sludge; isolation source: activated biomass of a wastewater treatment plant treating hydrocarbon... ... | reverse complement strand
CAGCGCATGGCGCATGAAGGGGATGTCTTGCTTGATGCGGAAGAATTCCATTTTTTTCCCTTACTTGCCGGCGAGGCCGGGCTTCCACACGGCACCGATGGCCACCTTGGCCAGTTTCTTCTGGCGGCCGTAGATGAGGTTCACCAGGGCGCGGGAGACGACCACCGAGGAGAAGATGGAAGTCAGGATGCCCAGGCAATGGACCACGGCGAAGCCGCGCACCGGGCCGGAGCCGAAGATGAGCAGGGCCAGGCCGGCGATGAGGGTGGTGATGTTGGAGTCCAGGATGGTGCCGAAGGCCCGTTCGTAGCCTTCCGAAATGGCCCCCTGGGGCGGCACGCCATTGCGCAGTTCCTCGCGGACCCGCTCGTTGATGAGCACGTTGGCGTCGATGGCCATGCCCAGGGTCAGCGCGATGGCGGCGATGCCGGGCAGGGTGAGGGTGGCCTGCAGCAGGGAGAGCAGGGCCACCAGGAAGAGCAGGTTGGAGGCCAGGGCGACGACGGAGATGAGGCCGAACATCTGGTAGTAGGCGATCATGAAGAGGGCGATGGCAGCGAAGCCCCAGAGGGTGGAGTGGAAGCCCTTCTTGATGTTCTCGGCGCCCAGGCTGGGGCCGATGGTGCGTTCCTCGATGATGTCCATGGGGGCTGCGAGGGACCCGGCACGCAGGAGCAGTGCCACGTCGTTGGCCTCGGTGGTGGTCATGCGGCCGGAAATCTGCACGCGGCCGCCGGCGATCTCGGTACGGATGACCGGGGCGGTGATGACTTCGCCCTTGCCCTTTTCGATGAGCAGGATGGCCATGCGCTTGTTGACGTTCTCGCGGGTGACGTCCTTGAAGATGCGAGCGCCGGCCGAATCGAGGGTCAGGTGTACAGCAGGTTCGTTGGTCTGGCCGTCGAAGCCGGGCTGGGCATCGGTGAGGCGGTCGCCGGTCAGCACCACCTGCTTCTTGACCAGGAGAGGCTGGCCGCCGCGCTCGGTATAGACCTCGGTGCCGAAGGGCGGGTTGCCGGCGAGGCCGGCTTCGAGGGCGCCGGGGGAGTCGTCCACCATGCGGATTTCAAGGGTGGCGGTGCGGCCGATCAGATCCTTGGCCCGCGTCACGTCCTGGATGCCGGGGAGCTGGACGACGATGCGGTCGCTGCCCTGCTGCTGGATCACCGGCTCGGCGACGCCCAGTTCGTTGATGCGGTTGTGCAGGGTGGAAATATTCTGCTTGAGGGCGAATTCGCCCAGGCGCTTGATGGCCTCGGGCTTCAGGGTGGCGACCAGGCGGAGGTCGCTGCCCTCGCCCTGGTCGGCCACCAGCAGGTCCGGCTGGCTGTCGCCGATGGCATTGCGGGCCTTGTCGCGGACTTCGGCCTCGCGGAACTTGACGACGATGCGCTCGCCTTCCCGGTTGATGCCGCCGTGGCGCAGATTCTTGTCGCGCATGAGGGTGCGCAGGTCGGCGGCGGTGGAATCGAGGCGCTTCGTGAGGGCCCCCTTCATGTCCACCTGCAGCAGGAAATGCACGCCGCCCCGCAGGTCCAGGCCCAGGTACATGGGCAGGGCGTGCAGGCTGGTGAGCCAGGCGGGAGAGGCGGAAAGCAGGTTGAGGGCAACCACGTACTGGGGGTCGCTGGCATCGGGGTTGAAGGCTTTTTCCAGGGCATCCTTGGCCTTCAGCTGGGTGTCGGTGTCGAGGAAGCGGGCCTTGACGCCGTTGAAGTCGAGCTGGATGCCGTCATGGGCGATGCCGGCGGCCTTCAACGTCTCCTCGGCCTTGGCCAGGGTCCTGGCGTCGACCTTGATGGTGGCCTTGCCGCTGGAGAGCTGGACGGCCGGGGATTCGCCGAAGAAGTTGGGCAGCGTGTAAACGAAGCCCAGCAATAGCGCCACGGCGACGGTGATGTATTTCCAGAGGGGGTAGCGATTCATGGGAGGCCAGAAAGCAGACGGGGCAGGGTGAAGCCTGCCCCGGAAGGATTACAGCGACTTGAGGGTGCCCTTGGGCAGGAGATTGGCGACCGATTGTTTCTGGACGATGACCTCGATGGGGCCGTCCTTGCCTTCGGCGACCTCGACATTGACGTAGTTCTCGCCGACCTTGGTGATGCGGCCGGCCAGGCCGCCCTGGGTCACCACCTCGTCGCCCTTCTGCAGTGCTTCCATCATCGCCTTGTGTTCCTTGGCCCGCTTCATCTGGGGGCGGATCATCATGAGCCAGACGATGGCGAACATGGCCACCATCATGATGAGGCTGGTGTAGTCGCCGCCGGGGCCGGCGGCAGCGGTCTGGGCGTGGGCAAGGCTGATCATTCCTGGGGTCTCCTGAGAGCGGAAGAAATTACGAAACGGATGATTCTAGCACTGTGTTATGGGACGCCGGCCCCGCGTTCCCGGTGGAAGCGGGAAACCATGGCCGGCAGCTCGCCGGCGGTGATGGCGGCCCGCAGCTCGGCCATCAGCGTCTGGTAGTAGTGCAGGTTGTGAATGGTGTTGAGCATGGAGCCGAGGATTTCGCCGGCCCGGAAGAGGTGGTGCAGGTAGGCCCGGGTGAAGTTGGCGCAGGTATAGCAGGTGCACGAGGGGTCCAGGGGGCCGGTATCGGTCTTGAAGCGGGCGTTCTTGATCTTGACGTCGCCGTAGCGGGTGAACAGGTGGCCGTTCCGCGCATTGCGGGTGGGCATCACGCAGTCGAACATGTCGATGCCGGCCTGCACCGCCTCCACCAGGTCTTCCGGGGTGCCGACCCCCATCAGGTAGCGGGGCTTGTGGGTCGGCAACCGGGGGGCCGTGTGGGCCAGGATGCGGACCATGTCTTCCTTGGGCTCGCCCACGGAGAGGCCGCCGATGGCCATGCCGTCGAAATTGATGGCGTCCAGGCCGGCCAGGGATTCGTCCCGCAGGTCCTCGTACATACCGCCCTGGACGATGCCGAAGAGGGCGTTGCCGTTGCCCAGCCGGTCGTGCTTGTCCCGGGAGCGCCGGGCCCAGCGCAGCGACAGGCGCATGGAGTCGGCCGCCTGCTCGCGGGTGGCCGGGTAGGGCGTGCATTCGTCGAAGATCATGACGATGTCGGAATTGAGCACGTGCTGGATGCGCATGGATTCTTCCGGCGTCAGGAAGAGCTTGGCGCCGTCGACGGGGGAGGAGAATTTGACGCCTTCCTCGGTGATCTTGCGCATGGCGCCCAGGGAAAAGACCTGGAAACCGCCGGAGTCGGTGAGGATGGGCTTGTCCCAGTGCATGAAGCGGTGCAGCCCGCCGTGGGCGCGGATGACCTCCAGCCCGGGCCGCAGCCAGAGGTGGAAGGTGTTGCCGAGGCAGATCTGGGCACCGATGTCGGAGAGGGACCTGGGCGTCATGGCCTTGACCGTGCCGTAGGTGCCGACGGGCATGAATACCGGGGTTTCCACGACGCCGTGGGCCAGGGTGAGGCGGCCGCGGCGGGCGGCGCCGTCGGTGGTCAGGAGTTCAAACTGCATCGGGGTCGGTCCGTTCGAGGAGCATGGCATCGCCGTAGCTGAAGAAGCGGTAGCCCTGGGCGACGGCGTGGGCGTAGGCGGCGCGGATGGTGGCGTGGCCGGCGAAGGCGGAGACCAGCATGAGAAGCGTCGATTTGGGCAGGTGGAAATTGGTGACGAGCCGATCCACCACTTTGAAGCGGTAGCCGGGGGTGATGAAGATGTCGGTCTCGGCCGGGCCGGGGCGCACCGTGCCGTCGTCGCCGGCGGCCGATTCCAGGGCCCGCAGGCTGGTGGTGCCGACGGCGATGACGCGGCCGCCGGCGGCCCGGGTGACGGCAATGGCCGCGGCGGTGGCGGCGGGAATGTCGAAGCGTTCGCTGTGCATGCGGTGGTCGGCGATGCGCTCCACCCGCACCGGCTGGAAGGTGCCGGCGCCCACGTGGAGGGTGAGGAAGGCGGTGCCGACGCCCATGTCCTTGAGGCGGGCCAGGAGGGCCTCGTCGAAATGCAGGCCGGCGGTGGGGGCGGCGACGGCGCCGGGCTCCCGGGCGTAGACGGTCTGGTAGCGGGTCTCGTCGGCGCCTTCGGCAGCATGCTCGATGTAGGGCGGGAGCGGCAGGCGGCCGTGGGCCTCGGCAAGTTCCCAGAGGTCGCCGTCGCCGGGGAGTTCGATGGCGAAGAATTCGTCGTTGGCCCCGGCTCGGCCGGTGACTACCACTTCGAAGGCCTCTTCCAGGATCAGCCGCGCCCCGGCCCGGGGCGATTTGCTGGCGCGGATCTGGGCAAGGCCGTGGCGGCGGTCCAAGATGCGCTCGAGCAGCATCTGCACGGCGCCGCCGCTTTCCTTGCGGCCCCGGAAGCGGGCCTTGATGACGCGGGTGTCGTTGAAGACCAGCAGGTCGCCGTCGGCAACGAGGGCTGGCAGGTCGGCGAAACGCAGGTCGGCGAGATGCCCACCCCGGACGTGCAGGAGCCGGCTGCCGGTCCGCTCGGGTGCGGGGTGCTGGGCGATGAGCTCGGGCGGGAGGGGAAAATCGAAGTCGTCGACGGTCAACGACATGGTGTTCCTGGGCTGGGGGTGGCGGGGCGGGAAGGCTGGCGGGCCGTCGACCGCGCCCCTGGTGCCGAGAGAGGGACTCGAACCCTCACACCTTGCGGCGGCGGATTTTGAATCCGCTGCGTCTACCGATTCCGCCATCTCGGCCAGATGGGAGGGCGCATTATCCTTGAATCATCCCCCCGCTTCAAGCGGACCGGTGCCGGCTAGGGCGGGCAGGGAAAAGCCTTGGAGAGGGCTCCGGCCACCAGCGTGCGGGTATCGGCGGTGGTGTTGGGCGGCTGCTTTTCCAGGTGGGCGAGGACGGCCCGCACCAGGCGGTATTGCACGTCCCCGTCGGAAGGCAGGCAGATGGCGTTCAACTGCACTCCCACCTTGCCGGCCAGGTAGTCGCCAACGCCGTAACCGTCGGCGAACCCAGCGACATAGGCCATGCAGCGGGCACCCTGGACCGAGCGGTAAGGGTCGCCGGCCTTCTTGTCGGCGTACATGGCTTCGGCGGCCTGGCAGTCCTCCAGCAGCTCGCGGCCGCCGTAGGCCTGCGCGACGCCGCCGGTGGCCAGCCCGGCCAGCAGAATCAGGGCGCGGGCCGCTCGAACCACGAGAGCTTGGCGTGCAGGCCGACGACGCTGCCGACGACGATGAGGGCCGGCGGCTTGATGCCGGATTCGGCGATGCGGTGGGGCAGGGTGCCGAGGGTGGCGAGCAGGGTGTGCTGGCTGGGCAGGGTGCCGTTGCGCACCACGGCGGCGGGGGTGAGGGAGGGCAGGCCGTGGTTGATCATCTGCCGGCAGATGTCTTCGGCGGCGCCGATGCCCATGTAGAAGACGACGGTCTGGTTGGGCCGGGCCAGGGCGGGCCAGTCGAGATTGACGGTGCCGTCCTTGAGGTGGCCGGTGACGAAGACCAGGGCCTGGGCGTGGTCGCGGTGGGTGAGGGGAAAGCCGGAATAGGCCGCGCAGCCGGCGGCGGCGGTGACGCCGGGGACCACCTCGAAAGGGATGCCGGAGGCGGCCAGGGTTTCCAGCTCCTCGCCGCCGCGGCCGAAGATGAACGGGTCGCCGCCCTTGAGGCGCACGACCGACAGGCCTTCCTGGGCCAGTTCGACCAGCAGGTCGTTGATGGCGTCCTGGGGCAGGGTGTGCTTGGAGGCTTCCTTGCCGGCGTAGATGCGGCGGGCATCGGACCGGGCCAGGTCGATGATGCCGTCGCCGACGAGATGGTCGTACACCAGGGCATCGGCCTGCCCGATCAGGCGGGCGGCCTTCACGGTGAGCAGTTCCGGGTCGCCCGGGCCGGCCCCGACCAGCCATACCTTGCCGGGGGTGAGGGGTCTGCCTTCAGTCATGGTCGCGCTTCGATTGATCGGGCGGCCATCGTAATGCCGGAATCCGGCGCTGCCAATAGCCGGGTTCGGCAATTGCCCGGAAGTAGTTCCAAAGAACTAGCCGTCATAGTGCAGATGGTCTATATAACTATCTGAAAGTCAAAACAAAATGACTTTGCACGCTTGATGGATATCAAGGAATCCCTGGCCCCGCAGGTTCAACCTTTCGCCCATCGCGTTGGGGGATTGACGCGCTTTATTTCTACTTGAAGGAGAGGATGATGAGAAAGAGTGTTGTGGGGGTGCTGGCGCTGTCTGCGATGACCGTGGCGATGGGTTCCGCTTTCGCCCAGACGGCCGGCAGCGACGGGCTGTCGATGACCGCCGACGAAAAGGAAAAAGCCAAGAAGATCTACTTCGAGCGTTGCGCCGGCTGCCACGGCGTGCTGCGCAAGGGCGCCACCGGCAAGAACCTGGAACCCCACTGGAGCAAGAAGGACAAGGACGGCAACGTCACCGAAGGCGGCACCCTCAAGCTTGGCCAGCAGCGCCTGGAGAAGATCATCGGCTACGGCACCGACGGCGGCATGGTCAACTTCGACGACATCCTGACCAAGGACGAAATCGCCCTCATGGCCAAGTACATCCAGAACCAGCCGGATGTGCCGCCCGAGTACAGCTTCAAGGACACTACCGATTCCTGGAAGGTGATGGTGCCGGTGGATCAGCGGCCCAAGAAGCAGATGAACAACTTCAATCTGAAGAACATGTTCTCGGTCACCCTGCGCGACACCGGCGAAGTGGCCCTCATCGACGGCGATACCAAGGAGATCCGCTCCATCGTCAAGACCGGCTACGCGGTGCACATTTCCCGTCTTTCCGCCTCCGGCCGCTATGTTTACGTGATCGGCCGCGACGGCCGCCTGTCCCTCATCGACCTGTGGATGGAAAAGCCCGCCGTGGTCGCCGAGGTCAAGGTCGGCTTCGACGCCCGCTCCGTTGATACCTCCAAGTTCAAGGGCTACGAGGACAAGTACGCCGTGGCCGGCTCCTACTGGCCGCCCCAGTACGTGATCATGGAAGGCGACACCCTGAAGCCTCTCAAGGTGGTTTCCACCCGCGGCATGACCGTCGATGGCGAATACCACCCCGAGCCGCGCGTGGCCTCCATCGTTTCTTCGATGATCAAGCCGGAGTGGGTCATCAACATCAAGGAAACGGGCCAGATCCTGCTGGTCGATTATTCCGACATCAAGAACCTCAAGACCACCACCATCGAATCCGCCAAGTTCCTGCATGACGGCGGCTGGGATGCCTCCAAGCGCTACTTCCTGGTGGCCGCCAACGCCTCCAACAAGATCGCTGCGGTGGATACCAAGACCGGCAAACTGGCCGCCCTGGTCAATACCGCCAAGATCCCGCACCCGGGCCGCGGCGCCAACTTCGTGCACAGCAAGTTCGGCCCCGTCTGGGCCACCGGCCACCTGGGCGCCGATGTCATCACCGTCATCAGCACCGCCTCCGACGACAAGAAGTACGCCCAGTACAAGGGCAACAACTGGAAGGTCGTCCAGGAAATCAAGCACATCGGTGCCGGCAACCTGTTCGTCAAGACCCATCCCAAGTCCAAGAACCTGTGGGCCGACGCGCCCCAGAACCCGGACCGGGACATCGCCAGCTCGGTGGCGGTCTATGACATGGGCGGCGACTTTTCCAAGCCCAAGGCCGTGCTGAACGTCGCCAAGGATTCCGGCCTGCCGGAAACCAAGGCGGTCAAGCGTGCGGTGCATCCGGAGTACTCCGCCGACGGCAAGGAAGTCTGGATTTCCCTGTGGGGCGGCAAGACCGACCAGTCCGCCATCGTCGTCTATGACGACGCCACGTTGAAGGTGAAGAAGGTGATCACCGATCCCAAGATGATCACGCCGACCGGGAAGTTCAACGTATTCAACACGCAGCACGACATCTATTGATCCCGATTTGATCGATAGCAAGGATATGGGGGCGAAAGCCCCCATATCATGTGGGGCATCTAGAACAATACGCGGAGGGATCCCGCCATGGGTGACAGCAACAAAACAGGTTTCTGGGCCAGCCTGAAACGTCCCAGTACGAAATATTCCTTGCTGACCCTGCTGGTGGTCGGCTTTGTTTCCGGCATTGTCTTCTGGGGTGGTTTCAACACCGCCATGGAAGCCACCAACACGCTGGAGTTCTGCATCTCCTGTCATGAAATGCGGGATACCGTGTATCAGGAATACAAGCAGACCATCCACTACTCCAACCGCACCGGCGTGCGCGCCGTCTGTTCCGACTGCCACGTGCCCAAGGACTGGGTCCACAAGATGGCCCGCAAGATCCAGGCGAGCCAGGAAGTGTGGGGCAAGATCATGGGCACCATCGACACCCCCGAGAAGTTCGAGGCCAAGCGCCTGGAACTGGCCGAGCACGAGTGGGCGCGCATGAAGAAGGCCGAGTCCCGCGAATGCCGCAACTGCCACAGTTTCGAGGGCATGGATGTGGAAAAGCAGAAGACACGGGCTTCCAAGATGCATAAGATTGCCAAGGAAGAAAAGAAGACCTGTATCGACTGCCACAAGGGCATCGCCCACAAGAAGCCGAAGGGCATGAAGGAAGATGACGAAGACGAGTGATCGTCCCGGTCATGGATCAATCGACTCTTAGAACGGAGATCAACACGATGAAGAAGAATCTTGTTTCCCTGGCTGTTACCGGCGCTTTCCTCGCCATGGCTTCCCAGGCTTTCGCGGCTCCCGACTGGGGCAAGGTACCGACCAAGAACATCGAGGTCTTCCACCCCGGCGTGACGCCCCTCGAGTGGGCGACCAAGAAGTCCGACCACAGCGGTTCCACCGGCCTCAAGAAGGGCGAGACCTGCGCCGGCTGCCACGACGAGAAGGGCAAGCTTTCCCTCGACCTGAAGCGCCTGGCGAGCAAGGATCTGGAGCCCAAGGGCGCGCCCAAGACCATGAATTTTCCGGTGGGGGTCCAGGCTGCCTATGACGCCACCAACCTCTACGTCCGCCTGACCTTCAAGGCGCCCGCCGGCGCCGCCGACCAGTCCGACAAGGAGAACGAGGTCAAGGCCACGGTCATGTTCGCCAACGACAAGGTGCCCCAGGGCGTCCAGGTCGGCTGCTGGGCCACTTGCCACAACGACGCTCGCACCATGCCCGGCGCCGACGACAAGAAGACCAAGTACGTCAAGGAAGGCGCCATGGATCTGATGCAGTGGAAGAGTGCCAAGGGCGCCAAGGCTGTCGATGGTACGGTGACCGACAAGCGCAACATGGAAGGCGGCACCGCCGGCGTCAAGGCCGAAGGCGCCAAGGCAGGCGACACTTATACCGTCACCTTCACCCGCAAGCTGGCCGGCGGCGTCGCCATGGCCGAAGGCAAGGCTGTTCCCTTCGGTGTCGCCATCCACGCCGACCACGCCACGGGCCGCTTCCACCACATTTCCTTCGGCTACACCCTGGGCATCGGTGCCGATGGCGATGTGAAGGCGGTCAAGCAGTAAGCTTTCGCGCCTCCGGAAATGAACACCGGAAGGCAGATCCTGCAACGGGCGCCGGCAATCCTGGCGCTCGTTGCGCTTTCGGCGTGGGCGGAACCGACAGTGACGGTGGAAATCCAGAACTACACCTACGTTCCGGCGGAAGTGAAGATCCGCCCCGGCGACACGGTGCGCTGGGTCAACAAGGAAAAACGCACCAGCCACTCGATACTCTTTCCGGCCGAGGGCGGGATGGAATCCGACCGCATCTTTCCCGATGAAAGCTGGCAGCGGACCTTTTCCAAGGTGGGCAGCTACCCCTACACTTGCGGCCCCCACCCGGAGATGAAGGGCCTCGTCGTTGTATCCGAATAAATTGATTGCCTGTCTGGTTGCGGCCTGTATGGCCGGCGCCGCCATGGCCACCGAACCGACGGCGGAGCGCCAGAAGGAACTGGTCCGCCTGGTGCGCCAGGATTGCGGCTCCTGCCACGGCATGACACTGGGCGGCGGCCTCGGCGCCCCGCTCCTGCCGGCGACCCTCAAGGATAAGCCGGTGGAAGGCCTGGTGGCCACCATCCTCCTGGGCCGTCCGGGGACCGCCATGCCGCCCTGGGAGCGCTTCGTCAATGAAGCCGAAGCCCGCTGGATCGTCGATAAACTGATGACTGAATTCCCCCGTTGAGGCCCGCCGTGCGACTTTTCTTCATCGCCCTTCTGTCCCTCCTTGCCGCCGCCTGCGCCGGCCCGCAGTTGCGCGGCACCGGCGATCTGGGCCTGGTCATCGAGCGGGCAAGCGGCCACGTCACCCTGGTCAATACCAGCAGCAAGAGCGCTTACGCGCGCATAGGCGGCCTGGGCGACCTTTCCCATGCCTCCGCCGTCTATTCCCGGGATGGCCGCTATGCCTACGTTTTCGGCCGCGACGGCGGGCTGACCAAGATCGATCTCCTGGAAGCGCGCATCGTCAAGCGGGTCATGCAGTCCGGCAACGCCATCGGCGGTTCCATTTCCCAGGACGGCCGCCTCGTCGTCGCCCAGAACTACACCCCGGGCGGCATCAAGGCCTTCGACGCGGAAACCTTGGAATTGCTCTCGGAAGTGCCCGCCGAGTACGCGCCCGGCAAGTTCTCCAAGGTAGTGGGCCTGGCCGACGCGCCGGGCAACAAGTTCGCCTACGCGCTCTTCGAAGGCGGCGAAATCTGGGTCAGCGACTTCAGCGATCCCCGCCACCCGGTCACCGCCCGCTTTCCCGCCGGCAACCAGCCCTACGACTGCCTGGTGACGCCGGACGGCCGCTACTTCCTCGCCGGCCTCTTCGGCGAGGACGGTATCGCTCTCCTCGACCTCTGGCAACCGGAGAAGGGCAGCCGCAAAATCCTGGAAAACTACGGCCGCGGCCAGGAAAAGCTGCCGGTCTTCAAGATGCCCCACCTGCGGGGCTGGTCGCTGGCCCAGGGCAAGGCCTATCTCCCCGCCATCGGCCGCCACGAGGTGCTGGTGGTGGATGCGACGACCTGGAAGGAAGTCGGCCGCATCCCCGTGCGCGGCCAGCCGGTCTTCGTCATGGCCCGCCCCGACGGGCGCCAGGTGTGGGTCAATTTCGCCTTCCCCGACAACGGCAAGGTGGACGTCATCGACACCCTGGGGGGCAAGGTGGTCCATGCCTTCGAGCCGGGCAAGGGCATCCTCCACCTGGAATTCGCGCCCCGTGGCGAATCGGTCTGGCTCTCGGCCCGGGACGACAACAAGGTTGTCATCGTCGATACGACGAGCTTCAAGACCCTGGGCGAGATTGCCGCCGACAACCCCTCGGGCATATTCTTCACCTCGCGGGCCCATAGAACGGGTTTCTGACCATGGACGACACCCTCGAATTCCACCTCTTGAACGACTTCCAGCGGGGTTTCCCCCTCTGTCCGGCGCCCTTCGCCGAGCTGGCGGCGCGCCTCGGCGTGGCGGAGAAGGTCGTCCTGGGCGGCCTGGAAAAGCTGCGGCGGGAGGGCAAGATTTCCCGGGTCGGCGCTGTCTTCGCCCCCAAACGCATCGGGGCTTCCACCCTGGCCGCGATGGCCGTGCCGCCGGAACGGCTGGAGACCGTCGCCCAGGCGGTGAATCGTTTTCCCGAGGTGAACCATAACTACGAGCGGGAGCATCGCTACAACCTGTGGTTCGTCGTCACAGCCGGCAGCGAGGGGCGGCTCCAGGCGACCCTGGGCGCCATCGAGCAGGCAGCCGGCCACCCCGTGCTGGCCCTGCCCCTGCTGGAAGAATTCCATATCGACCTGGGTTTCCCCCTCAAGGAGGCGGCCCCCGCCCGGCGCCATGCCGAAGCCCGTCCTGTCCAGCCCCAGGCGCCCATCGATGAGGCCGAGCGTCGCCTGGTCTCGGTGTTGCAGGAGGGCCTGCCCCTCTTCATCCGGCCCTTCGCCCTCATCGCCGAGCGCATCGGCGCCTCCGAGAGCGAGGTGCTTTCCCGCATCGGCCAGTGGCTGGAAAACGGCGCCATCAAGCGCTTCGGCGTCGTCGTCCGCCATCGGGAACTGGGCTTCACCGCCAACGCCATGCTGGTGCACGACATTCCCGACGACCGGGTTAGCGAACTGGGCCGGGCCCTGGCCGAAGAGCCGGCGGTGACCCTCTGCTACCGCCGCCCCCGGGTCCCGCCGGACTGGCCCTACAACCTCTTCTGCATGATCCACGGCCGGGAGCGGAGCGAAGTCGAAGCCGCCATCGCCGACCTGCGCCGCCGCCACGGCCTGGAAGCCTGCGCCCACGACGTCCTCTTTTCGCTTACCCGCTACAAGCAGAACGGCGCACGCTATGCGTGAGCGTCCGGCAGCGGAACTGGATGCCGTCGACCGGCGCATCATCGACACCCTCCAGGGTGGCTTCCCCATCTGCGAGCAACCCTACGCCGAAGCCGCCATCACACTGGGCATCACCGAGGCCGAACTGATCGCCCGCCTGCAACGTCTGCTGGACAGCAAGGTGCTCACCCGCTTCGGCCCCATGGTCCAGATCGAGCGTCTGGGCGGTGCTTTCGTCCTGGCCGCCCTGGCCGTGCCGGAGGAACGCTACGACGAAGTCACGGCGGCGGTAAACGCTTTGCCGGAAGTGGCCCACAACTACCGCCGGGAACACGCCCTCAACATGTGGTTCGTCCTGGCCACCGAAACGCCGGCGGGTATCCCCGCCGCCATCGCCAGGATCGAGGCGGCCACCGGCCTGCCGGTCCACGCCTTCCCCAAGGAAGCCGAATATTTCGTGGAAATGAAGCTGGAGTCCCGGGTATGAGCGAGGGCTACACTTTCGACCCCGCCGACCGCGCCATCATCGTCGCCACCCAAAGCGGCCTGCCCCTGGTGCCCCGGCCCTACCACGCCGTCGCCGAGCAGACCCGCCTGCCGGTGGAAGAAGTCCTGGCCCGCCTGCAGGCCATGCTGGCGGCAGGCGTCATCCGCCGCATCGGCGCCGTCCCCAACCACTACGCCATCGGCTGGACGGCCAACGGCATGACCGTGTGGGACGTGGCCGACGAACGCATCGACGAACTCGGCCGCCAGGTTGGGGCGCTGGACTGCGTCACCCACTGCTACCGCCGTCCCCGCGCCCTGCCGGCCTGGCCCTACAACCTCTTCGCCATGGTCCACGGCAGCAGCCGGGAAGAAGTGCTGGCCAAGGCCGAAGACATCCGCCGCCTCCTGGGCGACGCCTGCCGTGGCAGCGACGTACTCTTCTCTACCCGCATCCTCAAGAAGAGCGGGTTGCGGATCGGATAGGGGCCGCTATTGTACGGAGTTTGTACGGGGTGTTGCCCAGGGTCGGGAAGGGCGCTAAACTGATCCGTAAAATTTCCGTACAAAGGAGTCGATCATGCTGGCTTCAACCCAGGCGAACGAGCGCATCGATTTGCGCACGTCGCCGGAAATCAAGGAGTTGATCGTGCGTGCCGCCACCACCGCCGGTATGTCGGTTAGCGCTTTCCTTCTGGGTACGGCTCAGGAGCGTGCCAAGCAGATACTTGCCGATGCCGAAATGCTGACCTTGTCCCCCCGCGACTGGGATACCTTCGCCCAGGCCCTGGACGCAGCGGACAAGCCCAGGCCGAAACTTTCCGCAGCGATTAAACGTCATCGCGAATGGCAGGGTAAGCGCTGACTGTGGAATTCGCGGGTAGCATCGAACAGCTATCGGCGGAGCACGACCGGCGTGCCTTCACCTGCGGAGTTGGGGCGCTGGACGAGTATTTGCGCCGCTTCGCCCGTCAACATGCGGCAGCCAACCTCAGCCGAACCTACGTTGCGGTGGAGGGTACGGCGATATGGGGCTACTACAGCCTTGCCATGGCCGGTATTCGGCGGGAAAACCTGCCGGCTCGCCATGCCGGCCGCTTTCCCGGTTTCCCGCTCCCCGTCGCCCGCCTGGCGCGCCTTGCGGTGGCGGAACGCCATCAGCGACAAGGGCTCGGCGAACTGCTGCTGGCGGACGCCTTGCAACGTTGCCTGCACCTTTCCGACGCCATCGGCATGGTCGGCGTCATCGTCGATGCAAAGGATGAACGGGCGAGGGGGTGGTATGAGCGCTACGAGTTCGAACGACTGCCGGACTCTCCGCTGACCTTGTGGATTCCGACGGAAGCGATCAGGGCGCTTTGATGGGAAATTGTCTCCTTTCCCGATCCTGGCTCCGTTTGCCATTTTCCAAGTAGCCGGAACATGGCGCTCACACGTCGTCAGCGATTGCGCAGGGTGGGGCTGCTCTGCTGCCATTGCCTCCGGAACGTCGCTCTATACCGGGCCGGGTGGAGAGATGGAGTGCTTCGGGTGGATGGGCTGTTCTGGAGGTCCGCTAATTCCAACTTCATCGACATCGCGGTGCTGGAGTGGTACAAGTTGTTCGCGGACGGGAGGGGGCAGCATCACTGGCGCAAAGTGGTCTCTGACCCTGATAGCTTCCGCACTGGGCTATTCGTTGCGTTGCGGATGACCGAGGCTGAGTTCGAGGCCTATATCGCCAGGGTGAAGGAGTACAGGGATAAGTTTGTCGCGCACCTCGACGACTTGGAGGTGATGGATATCCCGTGGCTCCGAGTGGCCCGACAGAGCGCGGCCTACCTCTTCAACTATCTGCGCGCACATGAAGAGGTCGAGAACTACTTTCATGACGCTCCGACCAGTGCGGGTAGTTTCTACGGGGTCGCAGCGAGGCAGGGTAGGCAGGTCTACGGAACGCTCATGAATTAGTCAGCTCCGAATCTCAGGCTAGGCGAAACTACTCCGCGCAACGCTTGCCGATGTGCGCCAGCGCCTCTTCCACCTGGTCGATGAGGATCAGGCACAGGTCGCCGGCTTCGAGCCGGGACAGTGCCTGGTCGATGGCCAGGAACTCGCCGTAGACCTCCTCCACGTGATGGGTGCGCTGGGCGTTGGCCAGGCCTTCGCGCAGTAGCGCCAGGACTTCGCCGTCCTCGCGGCCGCGCTGGCAGGCGTCCTGGTAGAGGATGACTTCGTCGAAGGCGTCGCCGAGGATTTCGGTCTGCTGGCGGATATCCTCGTCGCGGCGGTCGCCGGCGCCGCTGATGACCACCGAACGCTTGCCGGCGGGCATGGTGTCGATGGCGTTGACCAGGGCCTGGATGGCATCCGGGTTGTGGCCGTAGTCGGCGATGAGGGTGGCGCCGCGGTAGGTGAAGACGTTGAAGCGGCCGGGGGCGGTCTGGGCGTCGTTGACGAAGCTGGCGAGACCGGCGGAGATGGTTTCCCAGGGCAGGGCCAGGGCCCAGCCGGCGGCGGTGGCGGCCATGGCGTTCTCGATCTGGAAGCCGATGGTGCCGCCCCGGGTGATGGGGATGGAGGCGAGCGGGATGCGATGTTCGTCCTTGCCCTCGGCGCAGACGATGGAGTCGCCCTCGGCGTAGACGACGCGCTTGCCCTGGGCACGGTGGGTGGCCATGATGGGCTGGAAGCGGTCCCGGGCGAAGTAGATGACGCTGCCCGGGCAGTTGGCGGCCATGGCCGCCACGTGCGGATCGGCGGCGTTGAGCACGGCGTAGCCGCTCTTGGCCACGTTCTCGACGATGACCCGCTTGACTACGGCCAGATCCTCGACGGTGGTGATGTAGTTGAGCCCCAGGTGGTCGCCCATGCCGATGTTGGTGACCACCGCCACGTTGCAGCGGTCGAAGCCGAGGCCCTCGCGCAGCACGCCGCCGCGGGCGGTCTCGAAGACGGCGGCGTCGACGCCCGGGTGCAGGAGCACGTTGCGGGCGCTCTTGGGGCCGCTGCAATCGCCAGTGTCGATGCGGCGGCCTTCGATATAGACGCCATCGGTGCTGGTCATGCCGACCCGTTTGCCGTTCTTGGTCAGGATATTGCCGATGAGGCGGGCGGTGGTGGTCTTGCCGTTGGTGCCAGCGACGGCCACCACCGGGATGCGGGCGTCCTCACCCGGCTTGAACATCATGGAGACGATGGCCTCGCCCACGTTGCGCCCCTTGCCGTAAGAGGGGGAGAGGTGCATGCGCAGGCCGGGGGCGGCGTTCACCTCGACGATGCCGCCGCCCTGATCCTCCAGGGGCTTCAGGACGGAATCGCAGACCACGTCGATGCCGCAGATGTCGAGACCGACGGTCTGGGCGGCGGCGACGGCGCAGGCAGCCAGCTCGGGATGCACGTCGTCGGTGACGTCGGTGGCGGTGCCGCCGGTGGACAGATTGGCGTTGTTGCGCAGGATGACCCGGGTGCCCTTGGGCGGCACGGACTCGGCATTCAGCCCCTGCAGGGCGAGGCGGGCCAGGGCGATGTCGTCGAAGCGGATCTTGGTCAGCGAGGTGGCATGGCCCTCGCCGCGGCGGGGATCGGCATTGACGATGTCGACCAACTGGCGGACGGTATGCACGCCGTCGCCGATGACCTGGGGCGGATCGCGGCGGGCGGCGGCGATCAGCTTGTCGCCGATGACCAGGAAGCGGTAGTCGTGGCCGGGCAGGTAGCGCTCCACCAGGATGTCGTCACGGAACTCGATGGCGGTATCAAAAGCCGCCATGACTTCTGCCTTGGTGCGGACGTTCACTGAAATGCCCTTGCCCTGGTTGCCGTCCCGGGGCTTGACCACCACCGGAACGCCGATTTCCTGGGCGGCGGCCCAGGCGTCCTCGGCGCTGGTCACGGGGCGGCCGAGGGGCACGGCGACCCCGGCGGCGTGGAGCAGCTTCTTGGTCAGTTCCTTGTCCTGGGCGATGGCTTCGGCGATGGCGCTGCTCATGTCGGTTTCGGCGGCCTGGATGCGGCGCTGCTTGCTGCCCCAGCCGAACTGCACCAGGCTGCCCTGGGTCAGGCGCCGGTAGGGGATGCCCCGGGCCACGGCGGCTTCGACGATGGAGCCGGTGGAAGGGCCCAGGCGCACGTCCTCGTCCAGCTCCTTCAGGCGGTGCAGGGCGTCGGCCAGGTCGAAGGGCTGGTCGTGGAGGGCGGCGTTGACCAGTTGCTCGGCCAGTTCCAGGGCCAGGCGGCCGACGTCTTCCTCACTGTATTCGACCACCACCTGGTAGGTGCCCTTGTCCACGGTCTCTGCCGTGCGGCTGAAGGTTACCGGGCAGCCGGCCTGGGCCTGCAGGCCGAGGGCGGCGAATTCCAGGGCGTGGGCCAGGGAAACCGTCTCGTCATGGGCTGTGGCGGTGAGGAAATCGATCTCCGGAAAGCGTTCCCGCAGGCGGGCCTCGAAACCGGGCAGGGCGTCAAGGGAACGCTCCGCCTCGCTGCATTCGACGATGGCCTGGATGGCGGTGTGCCGGCTCCACAGGTTGGGGCCGCGCAGGGCCCGGATGCGTGAGACTTCCATGAACTTCTCTTCCTCTCGTACGGGGCGCCGGGCGCCCGGTCAGTTCTTCTTCTGGCGCTTGGCGGCCTGCAGCTCTTCCTGGCAGTAAGTGCGGATGCCGGCGGCGAGCAGTTCCAGCGGAATGTCAAGGGCCCAGCCGGCGGCAAGGGCGGCCAGGGTGTTGTCGATGCGGTAGGCTTCGTCGCCCAGTTGCACGGCCGGGATGTCGGCCAGCCGGGCGAGGCGGGTTTCCGTATTGCCGGCGGCCAGGATCACCTCGCCCCGGCGGACGAAGACGGCGCGGCGGCCCTTGCCGGTGTGCTCGACGATCACCGGGTTGGCGTCGTCGGCGGCGAAGAAGATCACCTCGCCGTCGGAAAGTTCGGCCATTTCGACCAGTTGCGGGTCGGCGGCGTTGAGAACGGCGGCGCCGCCCTTGAGGACGATATCCACCTGGGTGCGCAGCACCTTGTAGAGCTGGTCCGGGTCGTCGATGGCGTAGTCGAGATGCTTCTCTTCCGGGTCCAGGTTGGTGACCACGCCCACCTGGCAGCGGTCGTAGGCCAGGCCTTCGCCGAGGATGGCACGGGCGCCGTTCTCGAAGATGGCCAGTTCGGCGGCGCGGTTGAGCAGGACGCGATGGGCCGCCGTCCAGTTGGCGGCGTCGGTCTTCTGCACGTGGCGACGGTCGAGGAACAGGCCGTCGCTGGAGGCTTCCGCCACGTACTTGCCGGAAAGCCGGGCCAGATGGCCGAGGAAGCGGGCGACGGAGGTCTTGCCCTTGGAACCGGTGATGCCGACGATGGGGATGCGCCCCGACTCGCCTTCCGGGAACAGGTGATCGACGATGGCCTTGCCCACCGGCCGCGGCTCGCCGACGGCGGGCTTCAAATGCATGAGCAGGCTGGGGCCGGCGTTCACCTCGACGATGGCGCCGCCTTGCTCCAGCAAGGGTTTGGAGATGTCCTGCGCCACCAGGTCGATGCCGGCAATGTCGAGGCCGACGATGCGGGCGGCCAGGGCGGCCAGCGCCGCATTGTCGGGGTGCACCTGGTCGGTGACGTCGAAGGCGTGGTTGGCGTTGCGCTGGATGAGCACTTCCTTGCCCGTCGGCGGCACCGAGTCGGCGTCGTAGCCCTGGCGCGACAGCTCCATGGCGGCGGCGGAATCGATGCGGATGAGGGAGAGGGGGTGCAGTTCCGTCGGGCCGCGGCGGGGATCGGAGTTGATCTGGGTGTCGATCAGTTCCCGCACCGTGGACTTGCCGTCGCCGATGACGCAAACCATGTCGCCGCGGCAGGCGGCGGCCAGCTTGCCGCCGACTACCAGCAGGCGGTGCTCGGTGCCGGGGATGGAGCGCTCCACCAGGACGCCGCTGCCTTCGTCGACGGCGATGGCGTAGGCCTTCTCCACTTCTTCCCGGGTCTTCACGTCGATGAAGACGCCCCGGCCGTGGTTGCCGTCCACCGGCTTGACGCAGACCGGCAGGCCGATGTCCTGGGCGGCTTCCCAGGCGTCTTCGGCGCTGTCCACCTCGCGGCCCTCGGGCACCGGGACGCCGCAGGAGGAAAGCAGGCTCTTGGTCAGGTCCTTGTCCCGGGAGATGGTCTCGGCGATGGCGCTGGTACGGTCGGTCTCGGCCGTCCAGATGCGGCGCATGGCGGCGCCGTAGCCGATCTGCACCAGGTTGGCGTCGGGGATCAGGCGGATGGTGGGGATGTCGCGGTCGTCGGCGGCATCGACGATGCTCGCCGTGCTGGGGCCGAGGCAGAGGGAATCGGCCATGTCCGAGAGGCGCTCGATGGTGCCGGCGACGTCGAAAGGCTTGTCCTCGATGGCGGCCATCACCAGGTCCCGGGCAGCGTGCAGGGCGGCGCGGGTGACGTCCTCCTGCCAGGCGCGGACGATCACCTTGTAGACACCCCGGCGGCCGCCGTCCCGGGCCTTGCCGAAGCCGCCGGGCAGGCCGGCCAGGTTCTGCAATTCCAGCGTGACGTGTTCGAGGATGTGGCCGGGCCAGGTGCCTTCCTGCACCCGGCGCAGGAAGCCGCCCCGCTCCTCGTAGCTGCAGCGGTGCTCGACGAGGGACGGCAGCCAGTTGGAGAGTCGCTCATAAAAGCCGGGGATGGTGTTGGAGGGGGCGTCCTCCAGGTCGTGGATGTCGATCAGCGCTTCCAGCACCGGGCGGTAGGTCCACATGTTGGGACCGTTGAGGTGCGTGATCTTGAGGAACTCGATATCTCTCTTGCTCATGGCTTTGTCGTTGTCGTGGCGGTGGCCGGCGTCGCGGGTTTCGCTGATTAACGTGGCGGTGGACCGTTAGATTACAGGGAATTGTAGCGATTCTGTAACGCTTGGCCGGGGGCCTCCGGGATCAGAGGAAGCGGTCCAGCAGCTTGCGGCTGTGCCGGTCGAGGCGGGACAGGTCGCGGATGAGGAACTGGATGCCGTTGCTGTCGGCGATCATCAGCATGGTCTGGGAGAGGCGGCGGATGTCTTCCTCGCCCTTCAGCACCAGGGCGAAGGGGCCGCGGTCGGTGTCCACCTGCCAGGTGCTGGGGGTGGCGAAGCTGGAGACTTCCCGCAGGGCGCGGATTTCCGGCACGAACTCGCGGCTGGACAGTTCTTCCTCCACCAGTTGCCGCTGGGTGTCGGGGAGATCGGCGAGGCGGTCGATCCAGGCCCTTTCGTGGCCGTCGGCGTCCACCAGGGAAATGCCCCGTTCCGGCTCGGCGATGGGGAAGGCGCGCACCGGCACCACTTCCTGGGGGCCGTCGGCGGTGGCGAGGACGAGGCGGCCGTAGGGGCTGCGGGAGAGTTGCAGGGGGGCGCTCATGCGGCGTGCTCCTTGGCCGGGGTCGGCACGCTGGCGAGTTCCAGTTCGGTGTCGACGTTGCGGGCCTGGGCCTGGTAGAGGCGGTAGTAGTGGCCTTCCTGGGCCATCAGCTCGTCGTGGCTGCCCACTTCGACCACTTGGCCGCGGTCCATGGCTACCAGGCGGTCGGCCTTCCTGAGGGTCGACAGGCGGTGGGCGATGGCGATGGTGGTACGGCCGCGCACGAGATTGTCGAGGGCCTTCTGGATTTCCTTCTCGGTCTCGGTATCCACCGAGGAAGTGGCCTCGTCGAGGATGAGGATCTTGGGGTCGATGAGCAGGGCCCGGGCGATGGAGATGCGCTGGCGCTCGCCGCCGGAGAGGCCCTGGCCCCGCTCGCCGACCAGGGAGTCGTAGCCGTGGGGGAGCCGGAGGATGAACTCGTGGGCGTGGGCGGCGCGGGCGGCGGCGATGATCTCCTCGCGGCTGGCGTCCGGTTTGCCGTAGGCGATGTTCTCGGCGATGGTGCCGAAGAAGAGGAAGGGCTCCTGCAGCACCAGGCCGATGTTGCGGCGGAACTCGGCCACCGGCACCGAGCGCACGTCCACGCCGTCGATCAGCACGGCGCCTTCGGTGACGTCGTAGAAGCGGCAGATGAGGTTCACCAGCGTGCTCTTGCCGGACCCGGAATGGCCCACCAGGCCGATCATTTCGCCCGGTCGGATGGTCAGGCTCACGTCGCGGGTGACGGCGCGGGTGCCGTAGCGGAAGCCGCAGCTGCGCAATTCGATCTCGCCGCGCACTTCCTTCAGATGCACCGGGTTGGTGGGCTCCGGCACGCTGGAGACGTGGTCGAGGATGTCGAAGATGCGCTTTGCCCCGGCCGCCGCCTTTTGCGTCACCGAGACGATGCGGCTCATGGAATCGAGCCGGGTGTAGAAGCGGCTGATGTAGGCGAGGAAGGCGGTGAGCACGCCGACGGTGATCTCGCCCTTGCTGATCTGCCAGATGCCGAAGGCCCACACCACCAAGAGGCCGATTTCGGTGAGCAGCGTCACCGTCGGGCCGAACAGGGACCAGGTCTTGTTGATGCGGTCGTTCAAGGCCAGGTTGTGGAAATTGGCCTCGCGGAAGCGGGCCGCCTCGCGCTTTTCCTGGGCGAAGGCCTTGACCACGCGGATGCCGGGGATGACGTCGGCCAGCACGTTGGTGACCTCGGCCCAGATGCGGTCCACCTTCTCGAAGCCGGTGCGCAGGCGGTCCCGCACGGCGTGGATCATCCAGGCGATGATGGGCAGCGGCAGCAGGGTGACGATGGCGAGCCAGGGGTGGATGGAGAAGAGGATGATCGCCGTCAGGGTGATCATCAGCACGTCGGTGGCGAAATCCAGCAGATGCAGGGAGAGGAAGACGTTGATGCGGTCCGTCTCCGAGCCGATGCGGGCCATCAGGTCGCCGGTGCGTTTGCCGCCGAAATATTCCAGCGATAGTTGCAGCAGGTGCTCGAAGGTGGTGGTGCGCAGGTCGCGGCCGATGCGCTCCGAAACCAGGGCCAGGATGTAGGTGCGGGCCCAGCCCAGGCTCCAGGCCACCAGGGCGGCGCCCAGCAGCCCGCTGAGGTAGAGGGTGACCAGGCCGACGTCGATGGGCTTGCCGTTCTGGAAGGGAATCAGCACGTTGTCCATGAGGGGCATGGTCAGGTAGGGGGGCACCAGGGTGGCGGCGGTGGAGGCCATGGTGAGCAGGAAGCCGGCCAGGAGCTGGCCCTTGTAGGGCTTGGCAAAGCGCCACAGGCGGAACAAGGTCCAGGTGGAGGGCGGGGTCGCCGTCTCCCGGGTGCAGATGGGGCATTCCTCGACGCCGGGCTCCAGGGGCGCCTTGCACTTGGGGCACAGCAGCTCTTCGGGCCGGGCCACCGGCTGGCCGCTGAGGGCGCTCTCCAGTTGCTCCGCGAAGGCCCGCAGGATGTTGAGGGCCGCCACGTTGTGGCCCAGGGTGTAGCGCCAGCTGGCCAGGCGCCCGCTGCCGTCCATCAGTTCCAGGGTACCGACGCCGGCGTGGTCGCGGTGGTCAAGGGCGAGGCCGGCCCGGAATTCCCAGCTTTCCCAGATGTCGGCGCCGGGTGCCCTGGCCAGCAGGCGGCGGTTGGTCACCGCCACCAGGCCCCGGGCGAAGTGCAGGCGGGTGTCCAGATCCACTTCCAGCCAGGATACGATCGCCTCGCCGGGGGTGAGGAGGGCACCGAGATCGCTCCGCCAGGGTTCGGGCAAATTGGCGTCGTTGGCGGCGGGCGAGACGGGGGTGAGGGTCATGGGGCTTCCTGGGCGCCGCGGCGGGAGGCCGCAGGGTGTTGCAAAAACAAACAAGTATACCTGAGGCGGGGAGGGGCGGCCGGATGTACTACTCCGGACGGCAAGCACCTAACGCGGTGCCGTCGGGCTGGTTGACGAACCGCCTCTGCCGGCCAAGGATGGCGGGGCTGGCGTTGATGCATGTCAATGCCGGCCGCCGCCGTCTGCGGTGCAATGGCCCGCAACCGTAGGAAGGATTCCCGATGTTCCGCATTTCCCAATACCTGGCCGAAGTGGCCGCCCCGACGCCCCTGGGCCCCAAGCGCAATCCGCCGGGGCCGGTGGTGATCTGGAACCTGATCCGCCGCTGCAATCTCACCTGCAAGCACTGCTATTCCATTTCCGCCGACACCAACTTCCCCGGCGAGCTGTCCACCGGGCAGGTGTTCGCGGTGATGGATGACCTCAAGGCCTTCCGGGTGCCGGTGCTCATCCTTTCCGGCGGCGAGCCCCTGCTGCGGCCGGACATCTTTGACATCGCCAAGCGGGCCAAGGCGATGGGCTTCTATGTCGGGCTTTCCTCCAACGGCACCCTCATCACCGAGGAAAACATCGGCCGCATCGCCGAATGCGATTTCAACTACGTGGGCGTCTCCCTCGACGGCCTGGGTGCCACCCACGACAAATTCCGCCGCCTGGAGGGGGCGTTCGAGGCTTCCTTGAAAGGCATCCGCCTCTGCCGTGATTTGGGGTTGAAGATCGGCGTGCGCTTCACCATGACCCAGGACAACGCCCAGGACCTGCCGGGGCTCTTGAAACTGGTCGAGGACGAGGGCATCGACCGCTTCTACTTCTCCCACCTCAACTACGCCGGCCGCGGCAACAAGAACCGCAAGGACGACGCCCGGCACCAGCTCACCCGCTGGGCCATGGACCTCCTCTTCGAGACCTGCTGGGAGTATCGGCAGCGGGGGCTGGACAAGGAATTCACCACCGGCAACAACGACGCCGACGGCGTCTATTTCCTGCACTGGGTGCGCCGCCGCTTCCCCGAGCGGGCCGCCCACGTCGAGGCCAAGCTGCGCCAGTGGGGCGGCAACTCTTCGGGCATCAACGTGGCCAACATCGACAACCTGGGCAACGTGCACCCGGACACCATGTGGTGGCACCACACCCTGGGCAACGTTCTGGTGCGGCCATTCTCCCAGATCTGGCCGGATACGAGCGATCTCCTGATGGCCGGCCTCAAGCAGTACCCGCGGGCGGTCAAGGGCCGCTGCGGCACCTGCGCCTACCTGCCCATCTGCAACGGCAACACCCGGGTGCGGGCGCAGCAGATGACCGGCGACCCCTGGGCGGAAGACCCGGGCTGCTACCTGGACGACGAGGAGATCGCGGCGTGATCGACTGGAAGACCCTTGCCGCCGCCGGCTTCGCCGCCTATTTCCTCTCCGCCATGGCCAACCTGGCTGAGGCCGCCGAAGCCCAAGCAAACTTCAGGGAACACTGCGCCGCCTGCCACGGCGCCGATCGCCTGGGGGGCATCGGCCCCGCCCTGCTGCCGGAGAATCTGGCACGGCTCAGGAAGGCCGAGGCCGAGAAGGTCGTGCGCGAAGGCCGCCCGGCGACCCAGATGCCCGCCTTCGGCCAGAAGCTGGCGGCCGAGGACATCAAGGCCCTGGTGGAATACGCCTACATGCCGATCAAGCCCATGCCGGCCTGGGGCGAGGCCGAGATCAAGGGCTCCCGCGTTGTCCATCATCCTGCCGGCAGCCTGCCCGACAGGCCCGCTTTCGCCGCCGACCCCATGAACCTCTTCGTGGTGGTGGAATCCGGCGATCACCACGTTTCCGTCCTCGACGGCGACAAGCTGGAGCCCATCCACCGCTTCCAGAGCCGCTTCGCCCTCCACGGCGGGCCGAAATTCACCCCGGACGGGCGCTATGTCTTCTTCGCCTCCCGCGATGGCTGGATCACCAAGTTCGACCTGTGGAACCTCAAGGTGGTGGCCGAGGTGCGGGCCGGCATCAACACCCGCAACGCGGCGGTCTCCGGCGATGGCAAATGGGTGGCGGTGGCCAACTACCTGCCCCACAGCCTGGTCATCCTCGACGCCGAGCTGAACCTGAAGAAAATCCTGCCGGTGACCGACAAGGAGGGCAGGGGCAGCTCCCGGGTGTCCGCCGTCTACGACGCCTCGCCGCGGCAGAGCTTTGTGGCGGCGCTGAAGGATGTCAAGGAAGTGTGGGAGGTCTCCTACAACCCCAAGGCGCCGGACGTGCCTATTGGCGTCATCCATGACTTCAAGTACAAGGAGGGCGCCTTCGTCGAGGGCTTTCTCAATCCCCAGCGCACCTTCCTCGACGACTACCTGGACGACTTCTATTTTACCCAGGGCTACGACGAGGTGATGGGCGCCTCCCGCAACGATGCCAAGGCGGCCGTGACCGGCCAGGTGGTCAATTTGGACGCGCGCAGGAAGATCGCCGACCTGGAACTGCCCGGCATGCCCCACCTGGGTTCCGGCATCAGCTGGAAGTGGGAGGGCCGGACGGTGATGGCCACCCCCAATCTCAACGAGGGCGTCATCAGCATCATCGACATGGCGACCTGGAAGACGATCAAGCAGATCAAGACCCGGGGCCCCGGCTTCTTCATGCGCAGCCACGAGAACAGCCGCTATGCCTGGACCGATTCGATGATGAGCAGGGAATTCAAGGACACCATGCAGATCATCGACAAGGACAAGCTGGAGATCGTCGCCGAACTGAAGCCCGAGCCCGGCAAGACCTTCGCCCACGTGGAATTCACCAAGGACGGCAAGTACGTGCTGGCCAGCCTGTGGGAAGACGACGGCGCCCTCATCATCTACGACGCCGCCACCCTCAAGGAGGTGAAGCGCCTGCCCATGAAGAAACCCGTGGGCAAGTACAACGTCTGGAACAAGATCACCAAGTCCGAAGGTACCAGCCACTGAGGGAAAGGGAGCCCCGCCACGCGGTGGTGGCCGTTCCCGGGGCAGGCATGCATCTCGCTACGAATTCCCCGGAAACCGGCGGCGTTCCCTGGCAGGACGGTTCCTTGCCCTCCCAGGGGGAACCGTTCGCGGCAAAGGATGTTGGGTGCCGACGGCAAGTCCTGGATTCACCCCCAGCGAACCAGGCTCCCTGCCGCCGCGCCAGGCCAGGGGAACCGCCGGTTTCCACCCTTTCCCTTGCCCGGCCGGCGGGGCGGGGGCAAAGCCACTTTCCGGAGCGTGAGCCAGGCGCTGACGCCGGGGCGTGTTATGCCAGTATTGGCAGTCGCTCTAGGGCAAGTGCCACAAATGGCGCGAAACATCGGCCGCCCCTCGGGGGGACCCGCACTTCACCCGGTGGCCTGAGTTTGCCGATAACCCTGTTGAATACATGGTCTTGCCGCTTTCCCGATCGCTGCGGCCGCTGCTCTCAGGCAATGGGCATATGTCTTGCAGGAATCTCCCCCGCAACCTGGTTGCACTCTATCAATTCATAGTAACGGGAGAGGAATCATGGCATGGGATCTCTTATTCACGTCTGACATCGGCTTGCTCAGCCTGTTCACCATCGGCTTCGTCCTGGTCATGGGCGTCTACATCGGCCGCTACGCCATGAAGCACATGAAGGACGAGCAGGGCCCCTCGGGCGCGCACTGAACGACGGGGAAGGAATCACAACGCCGGCGGCGCGGGGGTTGCCCTTATCCCGCGACCCGCTGGCGGCCCGGCCGGGCGAAACCCGTGTCGGCGATGGAGAATCGCCTATAGACTGGCGGCTTTACGGTTGCAAGTCAGGCCATGGAACGCTGCCCCTGGTGCGAAGGGTTCGATCTCTATCGTGAGTACCACGACAAGGAGTGGGGCGTCCCCCAGCGGGACGACCGTGCCCTGTTCGAACTCCTCATCCTGGAAGGCGCCCAGGCCGGCCTTTCCTGGGCCACCATCCTCAAGAAGCGGGCGCACTACCGGCAGGTCTTCGACGGCTTCGACCCCGCCCGCATCGCCCGCTACGACGACGCCAAGGTTGCCGCGCTGCTGGCCGACCCGGGCATCATCCGCAACCGGGCCAAGATCGCCGCCGCCATCGGCAACGCCAAGGCCTATGTGGCGCTCACCGCCACCGGGCGCCCCTTCAGCGATTTCCTCTGGTCCTTCGTCGGCGGCGCCCCCCTCCAGAACGCCTGGACCTCCCTCGCCCAGGTACCGGCCAAGACCGCCGAATCCGACGCCATGAGCAAAGCCCTGGCCGGCGCCGGCTTCAAGTTCGTCGGCTCCACCATCTGCTACGCCTTCATGCAGGCGGCGGGGATGGTCAACGACCATCTGGTGAGTTGCCCGCGGCATGCGGCAGTACGCCTCGAAGGAGCGCCGCCCGGGGCGGACTAAAGATCCGCCCTGGTCGGGCAGGGGCGGGTTTGCCCGGCGGCTCAATCCTCCCGGCCGCGCAGGCGCCGGAACAGGGCGGCGGCGCTCTCCTGCGGCCCCTGGCCCTGGCCCTGGGCCTGCAGCAGGCGGACGTGGAGGACCAGGTTTTCCAGCACCAGCTTTGCCGCCACCGCCAGGAGCATGGTCTGGCAGCTTTCCTCGCCCAGGCGCTCGGCCTGGACGGCCAAGTCGCGCATCTGGCCGCAGACCAGGAGGCGCAGGTCGTCCTCGGCATAGGGCAGGGTGGCGTAGTCGATGGGGTCTTCGGCCTCGATTTCGCGGATCAGGCTGGCGAGTTCTGCGCTGCTGACGATCATGGCGGCTCCCGGGGGCAGTGGTTTGTCTTGTTGAGACAACGCTGCCGGCAGGAAAGTGCTGCCCGGCCGGCGCGACAACTGCTGCGGGAAATCCGCGACAATGGCGTACCGTAGCTTGCAGCCGCCCACCGTGACCGTCCTGAACCCCGCCTCCCGCCAGTTGCTGCTCGTCCTTGCCGACGGTTGGGACGACAGCGCCGGCCGCTTGTGGCGTTTCGCCCGCGGGGGCGGCGCGGTGGGCTGGCAAGCCGCCGCGGGGCCGGTGGCGGCATCCCTGGGCCGGGCGGGGCTGGCCTGGGGGCGCGGGCTGCAGCCGCCGGGCGGGGTGGGGC
>JRYJ01000330.1_pt1 | contig 27399 bp, 25 predicted proteins | sample 235371 | NCBI WGS metagenome assembly JRYJ01 (sample SAMN03074219, study PRJNA261477) | activated sludge metagenome | biome: Wastewater Treatment Plant; feature: Wastewater; material: Activated sludge; isolation source: activated biomass of a wastewater treatment plant treating hydrocarbon... ... | reverse complement strand
GACAGGACGATCTCCTGCAGGTTGTCGACGGTGGTATTGGCGTCGTCCTTCAGCTTGCCCAGCTGGCCGCGGTAATCGGCATCGATCTTGCAGGTGAGATCGCCCCGGGAGAGGGCCGCCAGCATCTCGCCGACATCGGCCAGCGCCCGGCTGTTGGCGTCCAGGAGCTCGTTGATGCCGTTCGACAGTTGCTGGAAGAAGCCCGACATGCGCGCCGAATCGAGCCGCCGGGAGAAGTCGCCGGCCACCGCCGCGGCGATGATCCCCGCCACCTCCCGCTCGATTTCCACCTCCGCCGTACGGTCCCGCCATTCGACGACGGTGCCCAACCGCTCCCGGCGGTCATTGACGATGGGCGTCGCCACGAGGGCGAAATAGTGTCCGCCGATGGTCAGCTCGGTGCGATGGCTGGCCGTGAGCCCCGCCAGGAGGTTGCGCTGGTGGGAAGGGTTGCGGTGGTAGGCGTCGAAGTTCGAGCCGAGGATGGCGTCGGCGCGGAAACCGGGGAGTTCCTTGCGGATATCCGGCTCCGCCCGCCGCATCATGTCCAGCACCGAGGCGTTGCAGTAGATGATCTTGCCGTCCGGGTCGGCGACCATGACATTGTTGGACGTCACGTCCAGGGCCACCCGGATACGCAGGTTTTCATTGGCGACGCGGCGCTCGGCGTCGAGGCGGGCCTTGAGGCCGGACTGCATTTTTTCCAGTGCCGCCTGCAACTCGGCCACCTCGTCCCGCCCGCTGATGACGATGGTGTTGTCCAGCTTGCCATCGGCGACGGCGTCGGCCAGGGCCACCGTTTCCCCCAGGGGGCGGGTGATGCTGCGGGTGAACACGTAGGCGAAGAGCGCGACCAGCAGGGTCACCAGGAGGGCCAGGCCGACCAGCACGCCGACGGTGGACGAATAGGTGGCCGCCGCTTTGGCGCTGGCGGCCTTGCCCCGCTCCATGTAATGCTGGCGCAGGGCCTCGGCCGCCTCAAACACCCGGGCGTAGGCGGGCCGCACGGCCTGGGCGTAGAGGTCGCCAGCCTTGTTGTAATCCCCTGCCAGCAGGGCTTCCCGGGCGGGCAGGAGGGCGTCGTTGACGTAGCTCGCCCTTGCCGCCTCGTAGGTTTCTGCCAGCCTGGCCTCCTCCCCGGACAGGGGACGCGCCTTGAATTCCCCCCACAATCCGGTGATCTGGTCGCGGTTGCGCAGGATGGCGTCGCCGTGGAAGGCGATGCCATGGGCGTGCTTCGCCGCCTGCTGGCCGGCGGGATCGTGCAGGAGTCCGCCGGCCACATGCTGGGCGTTGTCCAGCATGAGGATCTGGATGCGCAGGATGATGGTCAGCGGTTGCAGGTCGTCCGAGTAGATCGCTTCGGCATTGCGGTTGAGTTCGCGCATCTGATAGGCGGCCACGCCGACCAGGACGGCAAACCAGAAGGCCATGCCGACCGCCTGCCAGAACAGGCGGGTGCCGATTTTGATTTTGCTGAGCATCTTTGTCTTCCTCTCGATCAGGAGCAGGGCCGCTAGGCGGCGCCGTCAATCAGTTCCATGTCGCGGCTGGTCATCAGTTGTTCGATGTCGGTAACGATCAGCATGCGGGACGCCACCGTCGCCAGGCCAAGGATGTAGCGGGTATCGAAGCTGGCCGAAAAGTCCGGGGCCGGGCGTATCTGTTCCCGGGCCAGCGACAGCACGTCGGAGACGGTATCCACCACGACACCGACGACGCGGCCGGCGACGTTGAGGATGATGACCACCGTGAACGGGGTGTACTGCACTTCGGCCAGGTTGAACTTGATGCGCAGGTCGACGATGGGCACGATGATGCCGCGCAGATTGATGACGCCCTTGATGAAGGGCGGCGCGCTGGCGATGACGGTGGGCGGCTCGTAGCCACGGATCTCCTGGACCTTGAGGATATCGATGGCGTATTCCTCGCTGCCCAGGGTGAAGGTCAGGAACTCGCCGGCCAGCCCCCCCTCCTCACCTGCGCTTGCCGAACCGGCCTGGATCGCTGCTTCCATGTCGTTCTCCCACCGGCCCTCAGGCCGCCTTTTGCATCGTTGACCGGGCGCAGCCGACCAGGGCCGGCACGTCCAGGATCAGGGCCACGTGCCCGTCGCCCATGATAGTGGCCCCGGAAACCCCTGCCACGCGCCGGTAGTTGGCCTCGAGGCTCTTGATCACCACCTGGTGCTGCCCCAGCAGCGCATCGACAAAGAGGGCCGCCTTGGCCCCGTCGGCATCGAGGATGACCATGATGCCCTCGGCGAATCCGCCGCCGGCCGCCGGGAGGTTGAAAAATTCGCCCAGGACGACCACCGGCAGGTAGTCGCCCCGCACCTGGACGACCCGCCCCTGGTTGGCAAGGGTCTTGATGTCGCCGTGGCGCGGCTGCAGCGACTCCACCACGCTGGCCAGGGGCAGGATGTAGGTCTGGTCGCCCACGGCCACCGACATGCCATCGAGGATGGCGAGGGTCAGCGGTAGCCGCACCGTCATGCGGGTGCCGATGCCGGCCATGGATTCGATCTCGACCCGGCCGCCCATGGACTGGATGTTGCGCCGGACCACGTCCATGCCGACGCCCCGCCCGGAAACGTCAGTCACCTGCTCGGCGGTTGAAAAGCCGGCCTCAAAGATGAGGGCGAAAACCTCCCCGTCCGTCATCTGGTCGGAAACCGGCAGGCTGCGCTCCCGGGCCTTGGCGAGAATCTTCTGCCGATCGAGGCCAGCTCCGTCGTCGCCCACCTCGATGACGACGTTGCCACCCTGGTGATAGGCCTTGAGGGTAATGATTCCCACCGCCTGCTTGCCGACGGCGGCGCGCTTTTCCGGCGTTTCGATGCCGTGGTCCAGGCTGTTGCGGATGAGGTGGGTGAGCGGATCGGCGATGCGCTCGATCAGGCTCTTGTCGAGTTCGGTGGTTTCGCCGGAGGTCTTCAGTTCCACCTGCTTGCCGAGCTTGCCGGAAAGGTCGCGGACCACCCGGGGGAAGCGGGAGAAAACGGCGGAAATGGGCATCATGCGGATGGACATCACCGCCTCCTGCAGATCCCGCGTATTGCGTTCGAGCTGGGCAAGGCCGGTCGCCAGCCTTTCCGGGACGGGTATGTTCATGTGCGCGGCGGTCTGCAGCAGCATGGCCTGGGTGATCACCAATTCCCCGACCAGGTTGATGAGCTGGTCGACCTTTTCCACGCCCACCCGGATGGAGGAATCGCCGGCAACCGCCGCCTTCGGCCGGCCGGTGGCGCCGGGGCCGCGGCCCGTGTCGCCGGGCATGGCGGCCGGCGGCGGAGTGGCCGGCAGCGGCGGCAAAGGAGCGAAGAAGCCGTAGCCGTCGCCCTCCTCGCCGCCGGTGGAGACTGCCGGCGCCGTCGTGGCGGGCACGGGCAACGGCACGAAGAAACCGCAGCCCTCACCCTCCTCCGCCGCTGGAGTGGCCGGCGCGACATTGCCCGGCGCCGCCCCCAAGGGCTCGAAGAATCCATAGGCCTCCTCCGCAGGCGCTCCCGGGGCATCGGCAAAGATGCCGAAGGCATCCGGTTCGGCGGCCGCTGCTTCCTCAATGCGCCAGGCACCGGACTCGGAGATGAAATCGAGTTGCTCCTCGAAGGCCTCGCGCCCGGCCCCGGTCGTCAGGCGCAGGCGCCACAACCCGACGCCGCCGGCCCCAGCCTCCGGCTCGGCGAGGATACCGAGGACGCCCAGTTCCTGCAGATCCTGGAGGAAGTGGGCGACCCCTTCCCCGACGGCGGAGGCCGCCGTCGGCACGAATTGGATGTGGTACTCCCGGGTTTCCGCGCCTTGGCCAACATCGGCGCCGGTGTCCGGAGGCGCCTTGGCCGCCGGGATCGCCGAGGGTGTCGGAGGAGCCGCCGTCACCGCCGCGGCAAGGTTGCGCAACTTGTCGCACTGGCCGGCGACGGTGGCCGGATCGACCGGCGCCTGCCCCTGGTGGGCCGCCAGCATCGCCTTGAGTAGGTCGCCGGTTTCCAGGAAGGCATCGACCATGTCCGGTCGCAGCCGGAGTTCCTGCTTGCGGATGCGGTCGAGCAGGTTTTCCAGGAGATGGGTGACGTCCGCCAGATCCTTGAAGCCGAAGGTGCCGGCGCTGCCCTTGATGGAATGGGCCGCCCGGAAGATGGCATTGAGATCCTCCGGGTCGGGAGCATCGACATCCAGTTCCAGCAGCAGCGCCTCCATGGCAGCCAGGTGTTCCGCCGATTCCTCGAAGAACACCTGGTAGAACTGGCTCATGTCGATGGCCATGCTTCCCTCTCTCGCCGCTTGCCCCCGGCCGGTCTCAGCCGATGACCTTGCGCACGACCTCGATGAGCTTCTGCGGATCGAAGGGCTTCACCAGCCAGCCCGTGGCCCCGGCGGCCCGCCCCTGGGATTTCATGGTGTCCGAAGATTCGGTGGTCAGCATGAGGATGGGCACCGTCCCGTACTGGGGCGTGGCCCGGAGGCTCCGGATCAGGGTCAGTCCATCCATGCGCGGCATGTTCTGGTCGGTCAGCACCAGGCTGACGCTTCGGGACTTGGCCTTCTCCAGGCCATCCACGCCGTCCACTGCCTCGATCACGTCGTAGCCTGCACTCTTCAGGGTAAAGGAAACCATTTGCCGGATGGAGGCGGAGTCATCGACTGCGAGAATGGTCTTGGCCATTGATTCCTCTCGTAAATTCAGAACAATTCAATATCGCCGCTGGCTATACCGCTCTGTTGCACCGGATTGTGGGCCACGCCCTGACGCAATTCCCCCAGCCGCCGCGCCAGTTCCTCGACGTGGGACTGGAGGCTCATCATCGTCCGGATGGCCGCCTCGGCATCGCCGCTGGCGCCGAATACGGCGGCCAGCCGCGCCTCGTCCGCAGCGACCTCGCGCAGCACCTCCAGGCGCCGCAGCACGTGGCCAAGCAACTGGTTGACCATGTCCTGGAACTGCAGGGACACCACCGCCTGGTTTACCGATGACTCGACCCCTTCGGCAATGTGGTTCAGTTCGGCGACCGTCTCCCCGGTACGGCGGTTCACCGCTTCGATGCCCGCCATCGCCTGCTCGACGCTGTCCTTGGAGGTCAGGGCAAAGGTCATGTCCTGGGCGGCCATCTGGTTGATGGCCCCCTCCGCCGCCGCGATGGACTCCTGCATGCTGGCCAGCATGCCGCGGATTTCCTGGCTGAAATGGTTGGTGCGGCCGGAGAGATCCCGTACCTCGTCGGCGACGACGGCAAACCCACGCCCCGCCTCGCCGGCCCTTGCCGCTTCAATGGCGGCGTTGAGCGCCAGCNNGCGCCAGCAGGTTGGTCTGCTTGGCGATGCTCTCGATCTCGCCGAGCATGCCGTTGACCGTCCGCATTTGCCCGGTGATGCGTTCGGTCAGGTCCACCAGGCCCATGGCCAGACGGGAATTCTCCACCACGCTGTCGACGAAGCGCCGCAGGGTCTCCGACGTTTCCGCCGCGAACGCTTCGAATTCCGCCAGCGAACTCCGGCCGCCGACCGCTCCCTCGCCAGTCACGATCTGCATGCCGAGTTCGTGCTGCCGGCGGATCTGCCGGATCATGCCGTTGAAGCTGTCGATGAGCTTGCCGATGGCATCGCCGAACAGGTTCTGGGCCCGCACGACTTCCGCCTGCATTTCGTCGACTTGCCCGGCGAGCGTCTGGGACATGCAATTGATCGCCGCGGCGCCATGCTCGGCAACGTCTTGCGGACAGGACGGCACAGTCGGGGCGGCAGTACGCCCGGCCCCCCCCCCGGACAAGGACAGGGCGAGAAACCAGCCGGCCACCAGCGCCGTGAAGGCAAGCGCCACACCGACGCTGCGCGCTCCCGGATCGAGGACCAGCAACAGGCCAAAAATGAGCGCCGACCCAGCGAGGCCGACGATACGCCAATTCACCCCATCACTCATGTTGTCCCCCCGCCCAGTGTCTGCCGTACCTAGCCGGCGGTGCCCGCCGCTGCCCCGGGCAGGCGCAGGGTCTCTGGCGTCGCCTCGCCCTGGGCATCGACTTCCGACTCCGTGCCCTCTTCCTGGAGGACGGCCATCTCCGTCTTCTTGTTCATGACCACGATGCTTATCCGCCGGTTGACCGGGTTGAGGGGATCGTTCTTGTCGAACAACACCGTTGACGCCAGACCGACAACTCGCAGTATCTTGGCGTCGTCCATCCCTCCGGCGATCAGTTCGCGGCGGGATGCGTTGGCGCGGTTCGCCGACAGTTCCCAGTTGGAGAACCCTTTCTCCCCGCCCACGAACTGGGCGGCATCGGTATGGCCGGTGAGGCTGATGCGGTTGGGTACCGAATTCAGGGCCTTGCCGATCTGGCGCAGGATGTCCCGGGTATAGGGCTTCAAGTCGGCGCTGCTCGAGTCGAACATCGGCCGGTTCTGCTCATCCACGATTTGGATGCGCAGCCCTTCGGACGTTATGTCAAGGAGCATCTGGTTCTTGAATTGCGACAGCTGCGGGCTGTCGGCAATGGCCTTTTCGATCTGGGACTTGAGCTTCTCCAGGGATTCCCGCTCCTTGCGCTGGAATTCGAGGGTCGCCTCCTTTTGCACGAAACGCTTGTCCTTGGTCTCGATTTCCCCCTGCTTCACCTGGCCGGCCTGGCGGGTAAGGTCGCGCCCGCCGCCCTTGAGGATGGATGAAGAGTCCCCCGAGCCGGAGCCCCCCTGCAGGCCGACTTTCAGGGGATTCTGGAAGAAATCGGCAATCCCCTTGAGGTCGCCCTGGGAGGTGGAACCCAGCAGCCACATCAGGAGGAAGAAGGCCATCATGGCCGTCACGAAGTCGGCGTAGGCGATCTTCCAGGCGCCGCCGTGGTGGGCGGCCCCGCCCTTCTTGATGCGCTTGATGACGATAGGGCGTGTGGAGTCGTCGCTCACAGGCGCCTCTCAACCGGGACGAAAACCCTCGCCATCACTTGCCTTTGCGGGCCTTGAGGTCTTCCTCGAGCTCGCGGAAGCTGGGACGGTCGTGGGAAGCAAGAACCTTGCGGCCGAACTCCACGGCCACCTGCGGCGCATAGCCCGACATGGAGGCCAGCAGCACCACCTTGATGCACTGGTAGATCTTGCCCGACTCTTCGGCCTTCTGTTCGAGGACGCTGGCGATCGGGGCGACGAAACCATAGGAGATGAGGATACCGAGGAAGGTACCGACCAGCGCGCCGCCGATCATCTTGCCCAGCACCGCCGGTGGCTGCCCCACCGAGCCCATGACGTTCACCACGCCCATGACCGCCACCACGATACCGAAAGCCGGCACGCTGTCCGCCACCTTGCTGACGATATGGCCCGGGCCGGCCACCTCGTGATGGTGGGTTTCCAGCTCCATGTCCATGAGGGACTCGATTTCGAGGACATTGAGATTGCCGCCGACCATCATCCGCAGGTAGTCGCAGACGAAATCCAGGACGTGATGGTCGGAAATCACGTTGGGGTACTTGCTGAAGATGGGGCTGGCCTCGGGGTTCTCGACGTCGCCCTCGATGGACATGAGGCCCTCCTTGCGGACCTTGCCGAGTATCTCGAACAGCATGGCCAGGACGTCCATGTAGAGGGCCTTGTTGTACTTGGACCCCTTGAGTGCACCCGGAACGGCGGCGATCGTGGCCTTGATGTTCTTGATGTCGTTGCTGGCGACGAAACCGCCAACCGTCAGGCCGACGATGGCGATGTATTCGAGCGGCACCCAGAGGGCGGCAAGACTGCCATGGACGGCATAAGTACCGACGGAAGCGCCGAGAATAATGACATAACCGATGATCAGGAACATGCAAACCCCTCAAGCGCCCAATCACCGGCGCCCACCCTAACGATATTGTCCATTTTAGCCGCCCACCCGCCGCGAATGCGAGGCGCCCGGCCCTTTTGCCGCATTATGGGGCCGTCTCCCGGGGCGACGCAATGCTACACTGAATCTGTTCGACATTTCGGGTGGCACCGTGATCAAGTTCTGTACCCAATGCGCGTCGCCAGTGACGGTACGCATCCCCGCCGGCGACAACATGGCGCGTCATGTCTGCGACCAGTGTGGCCATATTCATTATGAGAATCCGCGCCTGGTGGTGGGGTGCATCGCCGAGTGGGAAGAGCGCATCCTCTTGTGCCGCCGGGCCATCGAGCCCCGCCTGGGCTTCTGGACCCTGCCGGCGGGGTTCATGGAGAACGGCGAGACCACCGCCCAGGCGGCCGCCCGGGAAACCCTGGAGGAGGCCTGCGCCACCGTCGCCGTCGGCGCCCCCTTCGCCATGGTCAATATCGCCCATATCCATCAGGTCCACCTGTTTTACCGCGGCGTGCTGACATCCCCCCGCTTCGGAGCCGGCGAGGAGAGTCTGGAGGTCGCCCTGATCGGGGAGGCCGACGTGCCCTGGGACGACCTGGCGTTTCGCAGCGTCAAGGTATGCCTGGAGCGCTATTTCGCCGATCGGCGCCATGCCACGTTCGCTTTCCATACGGTGGACCTGTCGCCGCTGCCGACGGCCTGATCAGTCTTCCAGACCGAAGCGCACGGGTACCGCCACCCGGAACGAGCGGCCACGCAAACTCGCCGGCACTTCCGCTGCTTCCACCGCCCGCTCGATCATGGCCAAGGCCTGCTGGTCCAGGAGGGGTATGCCGCTGGATTGGTCCACGCTGACGATGGGCCGGACTCCGGTGCCAAATACCGCCACGATCCCCACGGTTCCCTGCCACCCCCGCTCCCGGGCCTGCAGAGGATAACGCTTGTGGCGCCGTGCCTCCCGTGCCAGCAGCAGGCGGTATTCCGCCAATCCGTCCGGGTCCGGGCCGGGCTCCCGAACGCCCACCGGCGGTGACGGCTGAAACACCGGCACCTCGCTTCCGCCGGGAACCGCAGCCGCAAGGTCCGGAAGCACGGCAGGCTCGGCTTGCGGCGCCTTGGCTGCCGCAGGCCTGGCATTGGCGAAGACGTCGCTAGTCACCGGAGCAAGGGGGGCGGCAGCGGCCCGGCGGAGCTTGGTCGGCGGCGGCTCGGACTTGTCCGCGGGAGACGCCTCCCCGGTACGGGTGATGGTGGCTGTGAGGGCCTTGCGTGCCCCCGCGTCCGGGCGCAGCCAGGGGACACTACCGCCCAGGAGCGCGACGTGCAGTGCCACAGACAGCGTCAGGGGCCAGCCAAACCGGGAAAGTTCGTATCCTCGTGCCATGGCGGGAAAGCATACGCCGGAAAGTCGTTCCTCGCCCCGTCCGGCCCCCCCTTCAATTGCACGGGCAACAAAAAACCCCCGCCGGCCAGCCGGACGGGGGTCGCGGCCGCCAATGCCTCGGCGGCGCAGCCAGGCGGCGTTCAGCCTTGGCTACTGCCCTCCTGGTTCATGTTCTTGGTGTAAACCTTGGCCATGATGATACCGATGACCAGCACACCAACGATCACTCCCAGGCTCATGAGGCCGATGTCGCTGTTGAAAAGTAGTTCCCAAGCCATATGTCACCTCCCAGTAACAGATTGATGAGTCGTTGCAACTCCGTCTCCAGCCCCCAGCCGGAGCGGTTCCATGGCATCCGCCTGCCAGTCCCCCTGGAGCCGCCAAGAACCGGCCGGCTCTTCGAGGGTGACATGCCAACGCCCTGAAATCTCGTTTGTCAGTTTGCCGCCATAGAATCCCGGCGCCTCGGCGACAAGCGTGATAGTCTGGTCGAATCCCGCCCGGGTGGGGTGGAATACGCGCAGGCTCAAGGTTTCCGGGTACTTTACCTGCTCCCTCCCCTGGAGGGCCAGGCGTAGCTGCAGGCCGGAACGCATCAGGTCAGCGTGAATCCCAAGGTCAACGGCAGCCTGGTCGCGATGCATCTGCTGATTTACGGCCAGCCCCTGCTTGTAATAGTCATCGACAACCAGGCCATCGTTGCTTCGGATGGCGAGCCAGGCAGTCACCACGCCGGCAACGACGACCACGGCCGGACCGGCCATCAGTATCCAGGGCCACGGCTCCTTGTACCAGGGCTGTGAATCGGTTCGCAAACGCATGGACGCTCCAATCATGGCATGAGGAAAGTGGCCTTCTCATGGACCGCGACATTGTCGCGCTCGGCCGCCTTGATGTCGAAATAGATGGTGTTGGCGCCCTTCTTGCCGTTTTCCGGAGCCACCCGCACATTGACGATGATTTCACGGTTCTCCGCGCTGGCGACATCCACGGTACGCTCGCCGACGATCTCGATACCCTCCAGGCCGGTCACCGCCAGCGTGAACCGCCGCGGCTCTTCCGAGGTATTCATGATCTTCAGGTTATATACGTTCTCGATGCGACCGTCGTCCGCCTCGCGGGCGAGGGTACTGCGATCACGGATGACGTCCACCTTGAGCGGAACCCGCGTCGCCAGGGACCAGGCGGAAGCCACGATGATGGCGAGGAGAATGGCCGTGTACAATAGAATGCGCGGCCGCAGGATGTGAGCAACGATTTCCCGGCCGGTATAGTGCTTGGCCAGCGCGGCCTCGGTGGAGTAGCGGATCAGTCCCTTGGGGGAACCCACCTTGACCATGACCTGGTCGCAGGCGTCGATGCATGCGGCACAGCCGATACATTCATACTGCAAGCCATTGCGGATATCGATGCCGGTCGGACAAACCTGCACACAAATGCCGCAATCCACGCAATCGCCCAACCCTGCCGCCTTGGGATCGACGCCCTTGCGCCGCGCCCCCCGCGGCTCTCCGCGCTCGGGGTCGTAGGTAATGATGAGGGTATCCGGGTCGAACATCACCCCCTGGAAACGTGCATAGGGGCACATGTACTTGCAGACTTGCTCCCGCAGGAAACCCGCCTGCATGTAGCAGAAGCCGCCGTAGAAAAAGGTCCAGAACAATTCCCAGCCGCTCAGCCCGAAGGGCAAGGCCTGCAGCAGTTCGTGCATGGGGGTGAAATAGCCGACCAGCGTGAAGCCGGTCCACAGGGAGAGTGCAAGCCAGGCCGCGTGCTTGGCCGCCTTCAGCCGGATCTTGCGCGCAGTCCACGGGCCCTTGTCCAGCTTCATGCGGGCACCCCGGTCACCTTCGATGCGGTTTTCTATCCACATGAAGATTTCCGTATAGACGGTCTGGGGACAGGCATAGCCACAGAACAGCCGGCCGGCGGCAGCCGTGAACAGGAACAACGCGTAGGCTGAAATAATTAGCAGCAGGGCCAGATAGAACACATCCTGGGGCCAGAGAACCAGGCCGAACAGGTAAAACTTCCGCTCCACCAGGTGAAAAAGGACCGCCTGCCGATCATTCCACTGCAGCCAAGGCAGCCCGTAGAAGAGGAGTTGGGTGAACCAGACAAGGGCCCAGCGCCAGTTGGCCCACCATCCCTTGACCTCCTTGGCGTAGATAACCTTGTGCTTTTCGTAAAGAGTGACGAGTTGGGGTTCGGGACCGCTTGCAGGGGACTGGGGCTTATTGCCAGAAACTTGATTCATCGGGATTCCGCTTCGGTATCAGAATGGCTCGGGGTTGCTGGAGGAGCAGACGCCAAAACCATCATGATACAGATCGGCTCAACTGACGGCAGCGACAAAAAACAAAAAACGGGGCGGTTTCCCGCCCCGTCGCAGATCGGGATTACTTGGCGCCCTGGCTCAGGCTGAAGACGTAGGCGGCGAGGAGATGCACCTTGGCATCGCCCAGGAATTCCTTCCAGGCCGGCATCTTGTTCTGACGACCGTTGGTGATCGTCTCGGTGATGGTCGCCTCGGACGAACCGTACAGCCAGACCTTGTCGGTCAGGTTGGGAGCGCCGATGGCCTGCATGCCCTTGCCGTCGGGACCGTGACAGCCCACGCAACCGGCGGAGGTAAAGGCATCCTTGCCCTTGGCCGCGCGGACGGAGTCGTTGGGCAGACCAGACAGGGAGCGGACGTAGTTGGCCAGATCCTTGATGGTATCGGCGCCCAGGTGAGCGTGCGGCGGCATCATACCCTGGCGGCCACCAGCGATGGTCTCGACAACCTTCTCCGGTTCGCCGCCATACAGCCAGTCGGTATCCGCGAGGTTCGGGAACCCCTTGGAACCGCGTGCATCGGCACCATGACACTGCATGCAGTAGGTCATGTACAGGCGCTTACCCATCTCCAGGCCCTGCTTGTCGGCAGCCACGGCAGCCAAATCCATCTTCAGGTACTTGTCGAACAGGGGCTTGACGGTCTGGTCCATCTTGTCGACCTCGGCCTTGTGCTGGCCGGCGGAAGACCACCCCAGCATACCCTGGAACTTGCCCAGGCCCGGGTACAGGGCCAGATAGGCGAAGGCAAAGATGATGGTGATGTAGAACATCCAGCTCCACCACTTGGGCAGGGCATTGTTGTACTCCTCCAGACTCTCGTCCCAGACATGACCCATGGTCTTGCCCTGGGTGAAGGTTGCCCGGCTCTGGCTCCACAGCAGCCACGCGCAAGCCAGGATACTGGCCAGGACGATGACCACCACGTACATGTTCCAAAATTCGCTAACGAAATCGCTCATTTGCTTTCCTTTGTTCAGCGCGGGTGCGACGTACCGGACGCCGCTCCCTCGTCATCGTGCTCTGCGAACGGCAGGTTGGCAGCCTCGTCAAACTTCTTCTTGTTGCCCTTGGCATAGGCGAACCACACAATGCCAAGAAAAGTCAGCAACGAGACTACCGTCGAGATGGATCGCAGATCGTTGAGGTCCATGGCCTTTACTTGGTCGTCTTCAGCGCCGTACCCAAACCTTGCAGGTAGGCGATCAGGACATCAAGCTCGGTCTTGTCACCGATGGCGGCCTTGGCACCCTTCATGTCGTCGGCGGTGTAGGGAACACCCACCTTGGACAGAGCCGCCATCTTGGCCTCGATATCGGCACCGACGGTGTCCTTGGCCTTGGCATTGGCGAGCCACGGGAACGCCGGCATGTTGGACTCGGGCACCACATCACGAGGATTCAACAGGTGGGCACGTTGCCATTCGTCGGAATAACGGCCGCCGACGCGCTGCAGGTCCGGGCCGGTACGCTTGGAGCCCCACTGGAACGGGTGGTCGTAGACGAATTCACCGGCGACGGAGTAGTGGCCATAACGCTCGGTTTCGGCACGGAAGGGACGAATCATCTGGGAGTGGCAGTTATAGCAGCCCTCACGGATGTAGACGTCGCGTCCGGCCAGGCGAACCGCGTCATAGGGCTTGAGCCCCTCGACCGGCGTCGTGGTGGACTTCTGGAAGAAGAGCGGAACGATTTCCAGCAGGCCGCCCCACAGGACAACAAAGAGCGTGAGAACGATGAGCAGGCCTACGTTCTTTTCGATCTGTTCGTGCTTCAACATTGTATTTTCCCTCCCGAATCAGGCGTGATGCGCCGCGGCAGCCACCACCGGCACTTCCTTGGTATTGCCGCCAGCAATGGTCTTGAACATGTTGTACGCCATGATCAGCATGCCGCCCAGGAAGAGCACACCGCCCAGGAAGCGGATGGCCCAGAACGGATAGGAACCCTTGACGGACTCGACGAAGCTGTAGGCCAGGGTGCCGTCGGCATTGACAGCGCGCCACATGAGACCCTGCATGACGCCAGCGATCCACATGGAGGCGATGTACAGAACCACGCCGATGGTGGCCACCCAGAAATGCACGGTGATCAGCTTGACGCTGTACATTTCCTGCTTGCCGAAGAGGCGGGGCAGCAGGTAGTACAGGGAACCGATGGAGACCATGGCCACCCAGCCGAGGGCGCCGGAGTGCACGTGACCCACCGTCCAGTCGGTGTAGTGGGACAGGGCATTCACGGTCTTCACGGACATCATCGGACCTTCGAAGGTGGACATGCCGTAGAAGGACAGCGAGGTGATCAGGAACTTCAGGATCGGGTCATCGCGCAGCTTGTGCCAGGCACCGGACAGGGTCATGATGCCGTTGATNNGGAGCCAGCAGGATCAGGGAGAACAGCATGCCGACAGACTGGGTCCAGTCGGGCAGCGCGGTGTAGTGCAGGTGGTGCGGACCGGCCCACATGTAGGTGAAGATCAGGGCCCAGAAGTGCACCACGGACAGGCGATAGGAATAGACCGGACGGCCAGCCTGCTTGGGCACGAAGTAGTACATCATGCCGAGGAAGCCGGCGGTGAGGAAGAAGCCCACGGCGTTGTGGCCGTACCACCACTGGATCATGGCGTCCTGGACGCCGGCGTAGCAGGAATAGGACTTCAGGAAGGAGACCGGGATCTCGCAGCTATTGACCAGGTGCAGCAGGGCCACGGCGAGGATCATCGAGCCGAAGAACCAGTTGGCCACGTAGATGTGGGAGACGGTCCGCTTGGCGATGGTGCCGAAGAAGACGATGGCGTAGGAAACCCAGACCAGGGTGATCAGGATGTCGATCGGCCACTCGAGTTCAGCGTATTCCTTGCCGGTGGTAAAGCCCAGCGGCAGGGAGAGGGCCGCCAGCACGATCACCACTTGCCAGCCCCAGAAGGTAAAGGCAGCCAGGGGACCGGCGAACAGCCGGGTATGGCAGGTACGCTGCACGCACCAGTAGGACGTGGCGAAAAGAGCACAGCCACCGAACGCGAAGATCACCGCGTTGGTGTGCAGGGGGCGCAGGCGCCCGAAGTGCAGCCAAGGACCGATGTTGAGCTCCGGCCAGACCAGCTGGGCGGCGATGATGACGCCGACCAGCATGCCGACGATGCCCCAGATGACGGTCATGACGGCAAATTGCCGTACGACCTTGTAGTTATATGTGGTTTGCGTTTCCGACATGGACCCACCTCTCGTTAAGAAAAAAATCTTGGATGCCACCCCCCCTGAACCCAAGGCGGCACATGGAACGAGATGGTATTCTAGAACCAAAGGTGACTTTTGACCTAGATCAACCTACCAAATATCTAGGCAAAAATTATCCCTAAGAACTAGATGTGGCGCGGGCTGTAGACAAAAAAAGGGTGCGTCGCAACGCACCCCAACCCCAACAGAGAAACGGTGTGGAGCAGCCGCTCCACCTGTCGAGAATAATGCCTTGCGCCCGCGAACAATGGGTTGATCCAAGTCAACCATCTGCTTTTTTTTGGAACTTTTCTCCAGCTTCGTCATCGCCGGCATTCGGATCCGCCGGCTTGGGCTTGTCGTCGTCCATCAGTATGCGGAAACCCGGCCCCTCGAGATCCTCGAATTGCCCACTCTTCACCGACCACCAGAAGATGACCGCGATGAGGAAGACCAGGACGACGGATATGGGGATGAGGAGATAGATGGATTCCATCAGTCATTCTCCAGGCGCTGGATGCGCAGCGAATTGAGAACCACCAGCAGCGAACTGGCGGACATGCCGATGCCGGCAAGCCAGGGGGTGATGTAGCCGGCGATGGCCAGCGGCAGGGCGACGAAATTGTAGGCGAACGACCACCATAGGTTCTGGCGTATGACCTTGAGCGTCATCGTTGCCCGGGCCAGGCCGTGGCGCAAGTGGTCCAGGTTTTCGGAGAGAAGGACGAAATCGGCCTGGGTACGCGCCAACTGGGCGCCGCCGCCCATGGCTACGGAAACCTGGGCCCTAGCCAGGACAGGCGCGTCGTTGATGCCATCGCCGACCATCGCCACCGTAGCCCCCGCCTGCTGCAGGTCGGTCACGCAATCGTGCTTGCCCTGAGGCGTCACTCCAGCGCGGATGTCGCCGATGCCCAGCAACTGCCCGACCCGTGCCGCCACCGCCGGTGCATCACCGGAGAGCAGGGTTACGTGCTTGCCGAGCCGACCAAGGCTTTCCACCAGGGCGCGGGCTTCCGGACGAACGTCGTCCCCCAGGCGGAAGAGCGCCAGGCAGCCTTCTTGATCCGCCAGGGCGATCACGGTATCACCGCTCTCCAGCCATTTCACCCCCGCCCCAGGCAGCGCCTTGCCCGTCCCCGCCATCGCGTAATCCGGGCGACCAATGCGATAGGAACGGCCGGCCATGAACCCTTCCACCCCTTGCCCCGGCGTGCTGACCACGCCTTCCGCCACGGCCCCGCCCGGAGTCGCGCGGCACAGGGCCCGGGCGACTGGATGTTCGGAACCATGCTCGAGTCCGGCAGCGAGGGCCAGACACTCCGCTTCGGACAACTGGCCGGTCGGCATCACCTCAAGGAGACGCATATGGCCGGTGGTCAGGGTGCCGGTCTTGTCGAAAACGAAATGGGTGGCACGGGCCAAGGTTTCGACGGCATGCCCGCGGGTGACCAGGAGCCCGTCCTTGGCCAGGGCGCCGGCGGCGACGGTAAGGGCGATGGGTGTCGCCAGCGACAGGGCACAGGGGCAGGTCACCACCAGTACGGATACGGTGATCCACAGGGCCCGCGACGGGTCATGCAGGTACCAGCCCACGGCCACGGCAGCGGCGACGGCAAGCAGCGCAGCCACGAAATAGCTGGCGACGCGGTCGGCCAGTTCGACGATGCGTGGCTTCTCGGCGGCGGCCCGCTCCATGAGGTGGATGATGGCCGACAGCCGCGTCCCCTCCCCCACTTCCTCCACCCGCACCACCAGCGGGCTTTCGGCATTGAGCGAGCCACCGGTGACGGCGTCCCCCGGCGCTTTCGGCACCGGGCGACTTTCCCCGGTGAGGAGGGATTCGTCGGCACAACTGACGCCATCGACGATACGACCGTCGGCGGGAATGATCTCGCCGGGGCGCACCAGCACATGGTCACCCGCCCGCAGATCCGCCACCACCACTTGCTCGGTATCGCGGCTACCCGGGAATCCCGGCAGCCGCTGGGCAAAGGCCGGCAGCAGCTTGGCCAGCGCCTCGGTCACGCTCACTGCCTTCTGGCGGGCCGTCATTTCCAGATAGCGGCCGCCGAGGAGGAAAAAGATGAACATGGTCACCGAATCGAAATAGACCTCTCCCTGCCGCACGAAGGTGGCCCAGACGCTGGCGGCGAAGGCGGCGCCGATACCAAGGGCGACGGGCACGTCCATGCCCACCCGGCGTAGCTTGAGATCGCGCCAGGCGTTGCGGAAAAACGGCGCGGCGGAATAGACGATCACCGGCAACGTCAGGAGCAGGCTTGCCCAGCGCATCAGGCTCTCGATGTCCGCCGTCATCTCTCCTTCACCTGCCATGTAGACGGGGACTGCGTACATCATCACCTGCATCATGCCGAAGCCGGCAACCCACAGGCGCCACATGGCATCACGGCGCTCCTTGCGGGAAATCTCCTCGTTCTTGGCGGCATCGTAGGGGTAGGCCCGGTAGCCGATGGCGGCGATGGCGGCGAGAATGTCCGAAAGCCTGATCTTCGTCTCGTCCCAGCGCACCCGGGCGCGGCGCGTGGCGTAGTTGATGTCCATGGCCGTCACCCCGGGCAGGCGGCCAACATGCTCCTCATTCAACCAGATGCAGGCGGCACAGGTAATGCCTTCGAGCAGCAGCGACGCCTCCCGCTCCGTGGGCCCGAGGGTGCGGACGAAGCTCTTCTGGAAATCGGCATGGTCGAACAGCGCCAACTGGTCGAGGATGGCCGGGCGCGCCTCCCGGGGCGATTCGGGCAGGGCATCGCGGCTGCGGTAATAGTCCTGGAGCCCGTTATTGACGATGGCCTGGGCCACCGCCTGGCACCCGGGACAGCACATCTCCCGCGCTTCTCCCGCAATGGTCACCGGCAGATGGACGTCGGCGGGAATGGGGAGGCCGCAGTGGTAACAGGCGTGTTCGCTCATGCAAAAGAAAAAGGCGCCGTGGCGCCTTTCGGGGTAGATGGCCGGCCGCAAGTATAAGTTATTTGGCCCCCATCCGGATGGCGCCGTCCAGGCGGATGACCTCTCCGTTCAGGTAGGCATTCTCGATGATATGCCGGACGAGGGCCGCGAATTCCGCCGGCTTGCCGAGTCGCGGCGGGAAAGGCACCGCCTTGCCGAGGGATTCCTGGACCTCCGGCGGCATGCTCAGCAGCATCGGCGTCTCCATCACTCCTGGGGCGACGGCCACCACCCGGATGCCGCTCCTCGCCAGTTCCCGGGCCACCGGCAGGGTCAGGGCGACGATACCGCCCTTTGAGGCAGCATAGGCCGCCTGACCCACTTGCCCGTCGAAAGCGGCAATGGAGGCAGTATTGACGATGACGCCCCGCTCGCCGCCGGTGTCCGGCGTCCCCTGCTGCATCGCTGCTGCAGCCAGGCGAATCATGTTGAAGGTGCCGACGAGATTGACGTCGATGACCCGGGCAAAGCTCTCAAGGCGATGAGGGCCGTCGCGGCCGACAACCTTTTCGGCCGGCGCCACCCCGGCGCAGTTCACCAGGCCATGCAGCCCGCCGAAGACATCCACGGCCTTGGCGATGGCCGCCCGGGCGCTTGCCTCGCTGGCGACATCGGTCTCGGCAAAAATGACGGCGCTCCCCAATTCGGCCGCCAGCATCGCGCCAGCCTTCGGGTTCACGTCGGCCAGCAGCACCCGCCCCCCGGCTTCTACCAGCGCCCGGGCGGTGGCCGCCCCCAGCCCCGAGCCCGCCCCGGTAACGATGAAAACTTTTTCCCTAATGTCCATGCCCCCTCCAGACGGTAGCGTATGGAAACGGTAGCGATACTACCCCAGGGCAGCCCGGCGGGTGTAAACGAAAAAGGGCCGGCTCGCGCCAACCCTTTGATTTTCCTGGTGCCGTTGAGAGGAATCGAACCTCCGACCTACTGATTACGAATCAGTTGCTCTACCAACTGAGCTACAACGGCACTAAGCGTAGAATTATAGCTTTTGTGCCCGCCTCGGGGCAACGCGCGCCAGCCATGAACCTCCTGAACGCCCTGGCCACGGTCAGCGGCATGACCCTGCTCTCCCGCATCCTCGGCTTTGTCCGGGATTTCGTCATCGCCCGCGCCTTTGGCGCCGGCCTGGCGACGGATGCCTTCTTCGTCGCTTTCAAGCTGCCCAACCTGCTGCGCCGGATGTTCGCGGAGGGGGCCTTTTCCCAGGCCTTCGTTCCCATCCTCGGCGAGTACAAGAACCGGCGGGGCGACACGGAAACCCTGCGCCTGGTGGACCACGTGGTCAGCCTGCTGTCCCTCGCCCTCTTCGCCGTCACCGCCATCGGTGTGGCGGCGGCGCCGGTACTGGTGTGGATTTCCGCCCCCGGCTTCGCCTCCGATGCGAGCAAGTTCGAACTGACCATCACCCTCACGCGCATTACCTTTCCTTACATCTTTTTCATGTCCCTCGTCGCACTGGCCGGGGGCATCCTCAACACCTGGAGCCGCTTCGCCCTGCCCGCCTTCACGCCGGTAGTGCTGAATCTGGTCTTCATTGCCATGGCCTTGTTTGCGGCCCCCTATTTCACTCCGCCAGTCCTCGCCCTGGCTTGGGCCGTATTCCTGGGAGGGCTGCTGCAACTGGCCATCCAGATTCCCGCCCTGCGCCGCATCGCCATGCTTCCCCGCCCTTCCCTCAATTGGCGGGCGGCCTGGGCGGACCCCGGCGTGCGCCGCATTGTCACCCTCATGGGTCCCGCCTTGGTGGGCGTGTCGGTCTCTCAGATCAGCCTGATCATCAACACCATCTTCGCTTCCTTTCTCAAGGACGGCAGCGTGTCCTGGCTCTACTATGCCGATCGCCTAATGGAGTTCCCCTCGGGCCTCCTGGGCGCGGCGCTGGGCACCATATTGCTGCCCTCTCTCGCCAAGTGCCACGCCACGGAGAATCACGAAGAGTATTCCCGCCTCCTCGACTGGGGCCTGCGCCTGACCCTGCTGCTCGCCGCGCCGGCCGCCCTGGCCCTGGCCCTGCTGGCGGTGCCGCTGATCGCCACACTGTTCTTCCATGGGGCCTTTGGCGCCGACGACGTACTGCGCACCCGCGAGGCCCTGGTTGCCTACAGCGTCGGCCTGACCGGCCTGATCCTGGTGAAGGTTCTGGCGCCGGGCTTTTACGCCCGGCAAAATGTCCGCACACCGGTGAAGATCGCCTTGATTTCCCTGGCCGCCACCCAGGCCATGAATGGCCTGTTCGTCTTTGCCTTTGACCTGATGCACGCCGGACTGGCGCTCTCCATCGGTCTCGCCGCCTGCCTGAACGCCGTGCTCCTCTATCGGGGGCTGCACAACCGCGGCATCTACGTCCGCCAGCCGGGCTGGTCCGCCTTTCTTGCCAGGCTTTCCCTGGCGTTGCTGGCCATGGGTCTGGCGCTGTGGCTTGCAGTCGGCAGCGAAGCCGACTGGCTCGCCGGCGGAACCATCCAGCGGGCATTGCATCTTGCCGCCTTGGTCGGGGTTGGCGTGTCGGTGTATTTCGCTACACTATGGCTACTTGGCTTCCGCCTGAAGGATTTCCGGCGACGGGCCGCATAACGACAACCAGGAGGAAAGGCATGAAACTGACGAGCACCAGCTTTGCCGACGGCCAGCGCATCCCCGGCGAATTCGCCTTCTGCACCCCGGACCCCGCCCATCACGTCTGCCTGGGCGCCAACCGCAACCCGCACCTTGCCTGGAGCGACGTTCCCGAAGGCACCCTTTCCTTCGTCCTGCTCTGCCACGACCCCGACGTCCCCAGCCGCGGCGACGACGTCAACCAGGAAGGCAGGACGGTCCCGGCCTCGCTGGCGCGGGTTGATTTCTTCCATTGGGTGCTGGTGGATCTGCCCGCCGGCCTGCGGGAAATCCAGGCTGGCGAGTTCTCCCGCGATGTCACGCCGCGGGGAAAACCCGGCCCGGCGACGCTCCACGACGCCCGCCAGGGGATCAACGACTATACCGGCTGGTTCGCCGGCGACCACGACATGCGTGGCGACTACTACGGCTATGACGGCCCCTGCCCGCCATGGAACGACGAGCTTGTCCATCACTATGTCTTCACGCTCTACGCGCTGGACGTGGACTCCCTGCCGGTGGAGGGCAAGCTTACCGGTGCGCAGGTACGTACCGCTCTGGCCGGCCATGTGCTGGCCGAGGCCCGCCTCACCGGCATCTACAGCCTGAATCCGGCACTGGCCGCCTGAGCAGCGGCCAGAAATTATCGCTTGGCCGGGTTGGCCAGGCGGTCCCGGAGCATGGGGCTCATGGGCAACTGCAGGTTTACTCCCCCCGGCAGCGCCGGCGAGGTGAACCACCGCCCGTAGAGCCGTTCCAGTTCCCCGGCCTTCGCGAGACTTTCAATGGTGCGCTCGACCAGTTGCCGGAAAGGCTCGTCCCCCGACGGCAGGGCCAACGCATGGGCCTCCATCGCCAGGTTCTCTTCCAGCCAGCGGTAGGCCGCCGGATCGGGCAAGCGCGCCTTCAACTCGGCCAACGGGATGTCGTCGAGGACGAAGGCGTCCGCCTTGCCGGCGCCCAGCATGGCCATGGCCTCGCCCTGGCTGGTGGCGGACGCGAAATCGATATTGGCTCCCCGCAAGGGGGCGGCGGTCTTGACATGGCGCTCCATTCCGCTCGCCAGGGTAGTGACGACTCGCTTGCCGTCGAGATCGGCCAACGTACGCACCGGGGAATCCGATTTCACCAATACCTTGACGGTCGCCACATAGACGGCAGGCGAAAACGCCACCTGGCGCTGCCGGGAAGGCGTACTGGCGACGCCGCTGCAATCGACGTCGATCATGCCGGAGCGCAGGGCGAGAACGCGGGTGGTCGGCGTCACCGGCACGGCGACGACCTTCACGGACGGCACGCCCAGCGTCTCGCGGACGGCCTGGACCACCTGGCCGCAGAGATCCCAACCATAGCCGCGCACCCCTCCCCCTTCACCGACGAAGGTAAAGGGGATGGCGTCTTCGGCGTACCCGAGGTAAATGGCCTGCCGTTCCCGGACCTTCTTCAGGGTCTCTCCGGAATCGGCGCCCTGCTGCGCCGCGACCGGCACGGCAACGGCCGTCGCAACCATCCCGAGGCAAGCAGCAACCACCCTGCGCAACGACCGGTTCATGGCCATCACCTCACCTGACCTTGCCCACGGGCACGGAACTTTCGCGCTGGATCAGCCACTTGTCGCCCACCCGCACGAATTCCAGCACCTTGTTTGTGATGTCGCTGTAGACGTCCGAGGTGTAGGTCTGACGGAACTCGGCGATGGCCGTTTTCTGCCCCTCGACGCGGACCTTCAGGTCGGCGACATCCACCGTGATGACCTTGGGATTGGCCAGGCGTCCCTGGCGCAGTTGGGCCCAATCCTCCCGGCTCAGGCCGCCTTCCGGGGTAAAGGTGGGAGCGTAGAAGCCGGCGTAGGCGGCATAGTCCTTGCGCGCCCAGGCCTGGGCCCAAGCCTGCACCTGTTGCTTGACGGCGCCTTCCGGGCTGCCGGGGAGCGGCGTTTCGGCACCGCGGACCATGCCGGCCTTGGCGTTTTCCTCCATGAGGGCCATGGCCCGGGCATTGAGGGACTCGCGGTCGACGCGCTGCACCGGCGCCTCGGTTCCGCAGACGTCGCTGCCGCCGGCCTGGGCGGACAGCTCGCCGTCGGCGGTGGCGTCGAGTTTCTTGAGGCCGAGGAACTCGAGCAGGCCGCCCATGCCCGCGTAGGTACGCAAATAGGCCTGGGCCAGATCGATATCGGCGTTGACCGCGGCCCGGCGGGCGTTGAGGAGTTCGTTCTCGGTATCCAGGAGGTCGAGGAGCGTGCGCTGGCCGACGTTGAACTGGTCGCGGTAGGCATCCCGCGTCCTCTCCAGGAGGGAGACCTGGGTGCCCAGGTAGGACACCTGCTCCTTGAGGCGCTGGGTGTCGTTATAGGCAATGGCCAGGGTCTGGCGGATATCCCGGCAAGCCTTGTCGCGCAGATCCTGTGCGACGTTGCGGCGTTCGACGTACTGGCGTTCGCGGGCGAGATCCGAGCCGCCGTTGAACAGGTTGTAGTTGAGGACCAGTTCCACCACGTTGTTACGGCGATCGCCGTCTACGCCGAGGTAATTGGTAGTGTTGTCGGTGCGGGCCCGCAGGTCGACGCGAGGCATGTAGGCGGCACGCCTGGTATCGATCTCGTGCTGGGCCGTTTCCACATTCTCGACGGCGGCGAGGAGGGTCGGGTTCTGCTGGAAAGCCTTTTGCAGGGCTGCCTCCGGCTTGGCCGGGAGGGCGCCGGCGAGGCCGGTGGAGGCCGCCGCCACCTTGGGCGGCTGCTCGCCGACGATACGCAGGTAGCGGGCGGTAACGTCGTGCAGGTTGGCCATTTCCGTCGTCAGGTTGGATTCCGCCAGGGCCAGGCGGCTGCCGGCCTGTTCCATGTCGGCCCGGCGCCCCACGCCGGACTGGGTACGACGCACCAGTTGTTCGTAGGTGGCCTTGTGCTGGACGTAGTTGTCTTCCGCCAGATTCACCAGGTAGCGGTAGCGCATCACGTCGTGATAGGCCCGCGCCGCTTCCAGGGCGGTGTTTTCCGAGGCATCCAGCAGCTCGTAGTAGCGCACCAGCTTCGCCTTGCCCAGGCGCTTCACCTCGCTGCTGGTGGCAAAGCCGTCGAAGAGCATCTGGCTGAGGCTGAGGGCGTAGCCGCGGCGGGTGTAGTTTAGGGTGTCCAGATCCGGCTGCTTGAGGGATTCGCGCCCGGCGCCGACGGTGAGATCGGCCCGGGGAAAGAAACCGCCGCGGGCCACATCGACCTCTTCGTTGGCCGCCCGAAAGGCATGCCAGCGAGATTGAACCTCCGGATTGTTGAGCACCGCCTTTTGCGCGGCCTCACGCATGACCAGCACCGGCGCCGGGGTCGCCGAGGCCTGCGCCGCGCATACGGCCGGCAGGACGGCAAACAGTGCTGCTATAGTAGTCCGAATATCCATGATGAAGAATTTGAAATAAGTGGCAAGATTATAGCGACGGCAACCCCCAACTACCGTGGAATACGCCACGGTAACTTTTAGCAAAATAGCTCAATTTGTTAGCCCATCTCACTGTTCTTTCGAGATTTCGCGTCAGATTGTTGCAAAAAACAGTCGCTGCCGCCGGGGCTCTCTTTTTCCTGCTCCCCCTGGTCCGTGGCCTCGATTTCGACAGCCAGGAGGCCATGCTGGTCAATCGTTTCGGCCCGGGTTCGACGGCCCTGTTCCGCGACTGGAAAAAAAACATCACGGACGGCACGGGCCTTGGTGAAAGCGAAAAGCTGCGCCGGATCAACGCTTTTTTCAATCGCCACATCCACTTCGAAGACGATACCACCGCCTGGAACCAGGCGGACTACTGGGCCACGCCACTGGAAACCCTCGCCCGTGGCCAGGGGGACTGCGAGGACTTCGCCATCGCCAAGTACTATTCCCTGCTGGAACTCGGCGTCCCGATGGCCAAGCTGCGCCTGGTGTACGTGCGCGCCCGCCTGGACGGTCCGGCGGGCCCCACCCTGCAGGCCCACATGGTACTCGCCTACTATGCGACGCCCAATGCCGATCCGCTGGTTCTCGACAACCTCAAGGGCGAGATCCGCCCGGCCTCGGCCCGCACCGACCTGACCCCCGTTTTCAGCTTCAACAGCGAAGGCCTCTGGCACGGCACCGGCAACCAGTCCGGCCGGAGCAGCCTGTCGCGCTGGCAGGATCTCCTGCAGCGCGCCCGTTTGGAAGGATTCAAGTGAGGTAGCCCATGTCCCTGATCCGACAACTCTGGCTGGCGGTCATCGCCAGCACCCTCGTCGCCTTCGCCGGCAGCTTCGTGGTCAGCATGCTGACCGCCCGGCACTACCTGGAACACCAGCTGGCGGTGAAGAATGCCGACAACGCCGCTTCCCTCGCCCTGTCCATGTCGCAGTTGCCCAAGGACATGGTCACTGTCGAGTTGCAGGTGGCCGCCCTGTTCGACAGCGGCCAGTATGCTGCAGTGCGTCTCCTGGACCCGGTGGGCAAGGTCATGCTGGAGCGGGCCAGCCCGCCGGCGGACGGCGATTTGCCCCGCTGGTTCGTCAATCTCTTTCCCATCCGCTCCGCCCCGGGCCACGCCCAGGTCTCCGCCGGCTGGAACCAGTTTGGCACCGTCGAACTGGTCAGCCACAGCCGTTTCGCCCACGAGGAGCTGTGGGACGGCTGCTTGCGCCTGCTCACCCTGTTCGGCGCCGCCGGCCTGGTCATCGGCCTGGCCGGGGGACGCCTGCTCAAGCGCGTCAAGCAGCCCCTCGACGCCGTCGTAGCCCAGGCCCAGGCCATCAGCGAACGGCGTTTCGTCACCGTTGCCGTACCGTCCACACCGGAACTGAAAAGCGTGGCCGGGGCCATGAACACCATGGTCGGCCGCTTGAAGGCCATGTTCGACGAGGAAGCCGCCCGCCTCGAACAGATACGCCGCGAAGCCAATCTGGACGGGCTGACCGGGCTGGCCAACCGGCCCCATTTCATACGGCAACTGGAAAGCGCCCTCGCCGACGACCATGCGCCGTCCAGCGGACAGCTTCTCATCGTCCGTGTCGCCGACCTGGCCGGCATCAACCGCCGCCTCGGGCGGGAAACGGCGGACGATCTTCTGCGCCGCCTGGGCGGCCTGCTGGCCGCCGAAGCGGGGGCCGTGCACGGCGGCGTGGCCGCCCACCTTCACGGCGCCGATTTCGCCCTCCTCATGCCGGGCCTCGCTTCCGCCGGCGAACTGGCGGAACGCCTGCTGGCCGGCCTGCGGCATCTGGCGGCAGCGGGCCTGATCGACGGCGAACGGATCGGCCACGTGGCCGCCGGTGCCTACGCCCATGCCGAAGCGCCCGGCGCCCTGCTGGCAAGGGTCGATGCCGCCCTCGCCGCTGCCGAGGGCCGCGGTGGGCTGGCCTGGCAAGCCGCCGAAGCGGTCGGCGCCTGCCGCCTGGCCTCCAACGCCGACTGGAAGAAATTGCTGGAAGGCGCCATCGCCAGCCAGCGTCTGCGCCTCATCGAGTTCCCGGTGACCGGCAGCCGTGGCGAACTGCTCCATCTGGAATGCCCGCTACGCCTGCAGGCGTCGGATACCGGGGAGTGGCTGGCGGCAGGCAGCTTCATGCCCATGGCGGCACGCTTGTCCTTGACCAGCGAACTGGACCTGGCGGCGGTACGCCTGGCCCTCGAAGGCCTCGCCGCCGGCCAACCGGCGGTGGCGGTCAACCTCTCGGGCGAATCCGTCATGCAAAGCCATTTCCGCCAGCGCCTGCTCGGCCTGCTCGCCGCCCGCCGCGAACTCGTTCCGCGGCTCTGGCTGGAAGTGGCGGAACAGGGTGCCTTCCAGCATTTCGATGCCTTCCGCGAGCTGTGCAACGCCCTGCGTCCCCTCGGGTGCCGTCTGGGCATCGAGCATTTCGGACGCCAGTTCAGCGAAATCGGCCGCCTGCACGACGTCGGCCTCGACTATCTCAAGGTCGACGGCAGCTTCGTTCGCTCCATCGACAGCCAACCGGGCAACCAGGCCTTCCTGCGGGGGCTGTGCGGCATTGCCCATGGCATCGGACTGACGGTCATCGCCGAGGGCGTGCAGACGGCCGGGGAACTGGCGGCACTGCCCGACCTCGGCTTCGACGGGGCAACGGGCCCGGCAGTCCCCCGGGGTTGAGGGCCGGCGGCGGGCGAGACGCCTGCCGCCGGAGACAGCCGGGGTCAATCGGTAACCAGCTTGCCCTTGTTGAGCAGATCCTGGATCACCTGCTGGTCGGAGAGACCGCCGGCAGTCAAATCCACTCCCTGCAGGACAATGCTCTGATCCACGGCACCGGCGTTGTACCCGCTGGCGAAGCCGCCGCTGCTGCTGATCTGGATGGTGGTGTTGCCGCCGCTGGCTTCGAAGTGCAGGAAGCTGGTCAGGTTGCCGACAACGCCGCCCTGATGGGTTTCCCCCTGCAGGAGGTCACGCAGGTCGAGCAGATCCCCGCCCAGCACCGCCGAGGCGGAATTGAAATCCTGGATGGTATCGACCATGGGAGAACCGGCGGCCCCCTTGTCCGCCAGCGCCCACTCGAAGGTATCGCTGCCCGCACCGCCGATGAGGAGATCGTTGCCCAGTCCCCCAGCCAGCACATCGGCACCGTCGCCACCGGACAAGGTATCGTTGCCGGAACCGCCGCGCAGCACATCATCGCCGACGCCGCCGACCAGGCTGTCGTTGCCGGCATCCCCCACCAGGAGGTCGTGGCCAGCGCCGCCGCTAAGAACATCGTCGCCGGCGCCGCCATCAAGGTAATCGTTGGCGGCGTTCCCGGTCAGAGTATTGGCGCTGGCGTCGCCGGCCTGGGAATTGGTGATGGCCCTCAGGGTCAGGATGGAACTCGAGGTGTCGCCGTCGGTATCCGTCAGCGTATAGCCGATTTGTACCGGAGCAATTTCTGCCGCCGCGCTGTTTTGCACCGTCGCGTAGCTCACCGAGGCGATACTGGCGTAGGCGTCGCTGTTGGCAGTTATTTCGATGCGGCCGATATTGCTGTACTGGGACGGTAGGCTCACCGCCGCCTCGGAATTGCTGTAGTACTGCCCAAGGAGATGGCCATCGACATGGTAGATCGAGTAGGTCACGGCCACCGATCCGCCCAGGTTGCTGTTGGCGT
>JRYJ01000365.1_pt1 | contig 27555 bp, 22 predicted proteins | sample 235371 | NCBI WGS metagenome assembly JRYJ01 (sample SAMN03074219, study PRJNA261477) | activated sludge metagenome | biome: Wastewater Treatment Plant; feature: Wastewater; material: Activated sludge; isolation source: activated biomass of a wastewater treatment plant treating hydrocarbon... ... | reverse complement strand
AGAGCGCCACGACCGGTTTCATGCCCTGCGCCGCCAACCCGGCCGCGAACGTGACCGCATGCTGCTCGGCGATGCCGACGTCGTACAGGCGATCCGGAAACACTTTCTCGAAGGCATTCAACCCCGTCCCCTCGCACATGGCTGCGGTAATCGCCACGATGCGCTTGTCCTGCTTGGCCAGCTTCACCAGCGTGTCTACCGCCAGGGCCGTGTAGGTCGGGCGCGGCGACTTCTTGGCCGGCGCTCCGGTTTCCCGCACAAAGGCGGGGCAGGCGTGGAACCACACCGGATTGTCCATGGCCGGTTGATAGCCCAATCCCTTTTTGGTGATGACGTGCAGCAGCACCGGGCCCTTCATCTTCAACACGTTTTCCAGCGTGGGGAGCAAATGCTCGAAGTTGTGCCCATCGATCGGCCCCGCGTACTGAAAGCCCAGCTCTTCGAAGAGCAACCCCGGCAGGATCGCCCCCTTGGCCAGCTCCTCCGCCCGACGAGCGATCTTTTGGACCTCGAGTCCGATGTGGGGAATCTTGCGCAGCAGCTGTCCGGTTTCCTCGCGCATCCGGGCATAGAACTCGCCCGTGAAGGTGCGGTTCAGGTAGGCCGAAATCGCGCCCACGTTCTTCGAGATCGACATTTGGTTGTCGTTGAGGATCACGACGAAGTCGCGGTTCGTGCCGCCGGCATGGTGCAACCCCTCGAGGGTCATCCCCGCCGTCATCGCTCCATCGCCGACGACGCACACGACCTTGTGTTTCTCACCCTGTTGGTCCCGGGCCTCGACCATCCCGAATGCCGCCGACACCCCGGTTCCGGCATGGCCGGCGTTGAAGGTGTCGTAGACACTTTCTTCCCGTTTGCAGAACCCGCTCAGCCCACCGTACTGCCGGAGCGTGTGGAACTGCTCACGGCGACCCGTCAACAGCTTGTGGGCATAGGCTTGGTTGCTTGTATCCCAGACGATCTTGTCCTTGGGGGTATCCAGGAGATACTGCAGGGCGACGGTCAACTCGACCACGCCGAGGTTGGACGCGAGATGGCCGCCGACGTTTGAGACCACGGAGATGATCTGCTCACGGATCTCCTGGCACAGGGCCGGAAACTGCTCGGGCGAGAGCCGCTTCAAATCAGCCGGACTATGGATGGTCTTCAACAGCGACATTGCTCTATCTCCTTCTCAAATAATGAGAAACGAGCCCGTGTACTCAATGGGGTAGTTGTAACGTGTAGGACGTGGCGAAGCAGCGAAAGAAGTCTCTGCGAACTGGGCATAGTCTCACAGATGCCACTTTCTTTGTCAAGGGTTTCTCTGTATTTCCGAATCGGACGGGCGCCCCCGCCTATGTACCAAACCGGTACGTCAGGACCGTCGAGACGGTGAAGTCGGCCGCGCTGCCGGTGATGAAATCGAGATTCTCCACCCCGTAGACCTGCCATAACATCTTGGGTGTGATCCGGTAGCTGAATCCGACGGCCGATTCAGTCACCCCCTTGTCCAGCGTCTGTGTCCCGGTCCGATGAAACGGAGACGAGTAATAGTCGAACTGCGCCGTGAACGACAGGTTCTCGGACCACAGATACTCGACCGCCACCTGACTGCTGAACACTGGACGCAAGGCCAGCCCCGCGATCCGCCCCGTGGGGAAGACCTCGTTCACGTTGACGTAGGCGATCCACCGCGACGCCAGATGTTTTTCGAGGGCCAGCCCGACCCCTGCATCGGGATGGCCGCTCCCAAAAATCTGTCCGGTGTCCCCGGACGGAGCCTTGACCGCCACCCGCAGCGAGACGGTCGGCATTGTCGAAGTCTCCTTGAGCGCCTGATATTTTCCGAAGAAGGAAATGTCCCCCAAGCCGGTCCCCCCTTCATGTCCGTTGATGATCGTCCGGCCGTCCTTGTCGATGCGGTAGACGTAGCCGACGTCCATCAGCGCTTTGCGCGCCGGCGCCAGCCCGGTGGTGGCCCGTTCCACCGCCATGATCGCGCCTTCGAGAAACCCCCGGTACCGGTGAAGCGCGGGGATCTCCATCCCGACCTCGACCCGATCCGTCAGGCCGTAGCGGAGAAACAGGCCGGCCCGGAGCGTTTCGAATTTCATCGTGGCTTGGGCCTGATCGGTCACGTCGCGGGCGATGCTGCTTGTCTCCGCCAATTCGAGACGCACATCGAGCGTTCCTTTGCGCACGACGGCCGCACGGTCGCCCGGCATCTGCAGCACCAGCTGTTGAACGGCTTGGAAATTTCTGACAGGAAGGGGACCGAATCCGTCGGCTCTCACAGCCGGCGCGACCGCCAGCGACAGTGCGATCAGAGCCCCGAGAGGTTGCAGCCGAATTGTCCGAATCCACAACGCGTTCACAAGACCGCCGTGTCGAGTCGTCGTTCGTGAAGCGTCGTTCGTATCTCGTACAAAAGGCCTCAAGCTTTCGGCATCCAGCCTTTAGCTTTCCGCTCGAACGAGATAGGCTTCACGAGAGACGAGTGACGACTGTGTGAGCATCCACTTCAGTAGGGGAAGTCCAAGCCGGCGAACACCGCGCTGTTCCCCTCGCGGCTCCATCCGATGTCCACCCGGCCGACGACGTTGGGGCGAATGATCCCGCGGAGGCCGACCCCCGGCGTCATTCGATAGTCCTTGAAGCTCACGTCCTTGAAGGAATTGAAGACCTGACCCGTGTCCAGGAACGGCGCCACTTCGAAATCCGCGGTAACCCCCGCCAGCTTCGTGCGGAGCACGTGGATCCGCTCCTCGATGCTGAAGGCGATCAGGTGTTGGTCGATGAAGCGATCGACGCCGTAGCCCCGCAGATTGTTCTGCCCGCCGAGCGACGACTGCTCGTAGAACGGCACTTGGGTCCCGATCGTGGCCTGCAGATCGGCACGCACGACCAGGATCGCCCGTTTGGATTCGCTCGGGATCAGCTTTTTCACTTCGATTTCGTACCGTGAGTAGATCGGGTGATCATGGTTCCGCACGTTCTGATTCAACTCGGCATAGGCGGTGACCGCCATGCCGTCCGTGGGCGTCACGAGGTTGTCCCGGGTGTCGTAGAAGAACATCGCGCGATGGCCGATGATGATCGATTCGCCCTGCATGCCGTCGACCGTCGGAAACTGTTCGACCGAAAACGGCAGATCGGTCGCGCCCCGCTCCAATCGCACCTGGCGCACCCGTTGGCCCACGGCAATCTGCGTGACTTCGTTCGCATGGACTCCGAACCGCCAGTAGGCCCGCGCTTCACGGGCGGTGTAGTTGGATTCACCGGCTTCCGGCGTCGTCTGCCCGATCCCGAAGAACCTCGACGTCGCGTTCTTGAAGAACGTGCCGCCGAAATTGAGCGAGTACTGCCCGTTGTTGAAGGCCGGATCCGCATAGTTGAAAAAAAGCTTCCGCTCGATCCGTTCGGTGAACGAGCCGATAAACCGCATTTCCCGTCCGCCCGGCTCGTACCGAAACAGATTGAACACCCCGCGGGATCCCACGATCGAGTTCTGGATGAACATGGGGGCCATCAAATAGCGCAGCTCTCCGTCCGGGTCCGTGATGAGGATCGGCGCGATCAGACCCGCATCGTTGCCGTCGTTCCGGCTGGTGGAGACGGAAGGCACCGGAAAGATCTGGGTTTCCGCGCCCACCGGCCCGGGCCACTGCCAGAGAAGCAGCGCCCCGAGCACCAGGCAGAACCCCAACCAAAACCCGCGAGAAGACCGCATGGCGCTCGTGGCGGCGGCACACCGCCCCGTACTTCCTCTACGGAGTCTTGATCTTGTCGGATTTCTTACGCAGTTGGTCGACGAGGTCCGGATAGGAGGAGGTTCGGAGGATCTTTGAAAATTGCCCACGGTAGTTGTTCACCAGGCTGACGCCGTCCACGACCACGTCGTAGACGCGCCAGTCGTTGTTCTTATTCAACAGCCGGTAGTCCATGGGAATCTCGGTCTTCCCGGACAAGACTTTGGTCCGGACTTCGGCATAATCCTTCTCTGTCCTTTCATTCAGGTACTGGACGCCTTCTCCGGAATAGGTTTCGACCCGATCGGCATAGGTGTTGGTCAGCAGCGTCCGGAACAGATTGACGAACTCTTGCTTGTCTTTGTCGGTGAGGGTATTCCATGGCGCTCCGAGTGATCGGCGCGACATCTCCGAGTAGTCGAATCGTTCGCCGACGACTTTCTCCAACCGCTGCCTCCGCTCATCCGCTTTGGCAGGTTGTTTCAGATCTTTGTCGGCCAGAATCTTCAAGACCTCGTCGATCGTCCCCTTGACCGCATCCGTCGCCGTCATGGCCGGCGCGGCCGTCACGCCGCCCACCCAGACGCACAGCGTCATGACCGCCGCCACCGCCGCCCCTCGCCGTCCGTTCATGCCTTCACCTCTTTGCGTGGTCGTTGCTCCACTCCCGCGCTAATTGACCTTGCCATGTACATACTGGCTGACCAATTCCTCCAGATCAAGTCCGGCTTCCGTATCGCGAATCTTGTCGCCGGGCTTGAGCGGATCGCCGCCCCCGCCGATGGAGAGCGCCAGATATTTGTCGCCGATGATCCCCCGCGTCTTGATGGAGGCGATCGTATCCGAGTAGAGCTTGATCCCGTCGCGGATGGCCAGCGTCACGAGCGCGCGGTCGTTGTTGAGCCCGATTTGCTTGACGCGACCGACTTCGACGCCGGCGATCTCGACGGACGCCCCCGCTTTGAGGCCGGACGCCGACGTGAATTCCGCGTCCACCAAGTAGTTGTTGCCGCCGATCACTTCCAGTTTGCCCAACTTGATCGACAGATAACCGAGACAAGCCAGTCCGATCAGCACGAACACTCCGACGATCAGCTCCAGTTTTGCACGTTCCATGCTGGCTCCTATAGGCCGGCGGTGCCCGACAGCGCCGCCGGCATCCCCGTCCCGCCGACGAAGATGAATTCCCGAATCTCTTCGTCGGTTGTCTTCACGAATTCATTCGACGTCGCCATGGCGGCGATTTTGCCCTTTTTCAGCATCGCGACGTAGTCGGAGATCCCGAAAATCTCCGGGATCTCATGGCTGACCATGACCGCCGTGAACCCGAACTTCCGCTGCGTCGTCACGATGAGATCGTGGATCGCCTTGGCCATCAGCGGGTCCAACCCCGTCGTCGGTTCGTCGAACAGGATGATTTCCGGCTCCATGACCAGGGCCCGCGCCAACCCCGCCCGCTTGCGCATGCCGCCGCTCAGCTCCGCGGGAAACTTGTGCCCCATGCCGGCCAGGCCGACCTGCTCCAGTTTCTCGTCGACCCGTCTCGTCACCGCGTCCCCCTTCAAGCGCAGCTTCTCGCGCAACGGGAACGCCACGTTTTCGAACACCGTCAGCGAGTCGAAGAGTGCGGCACCCTGGAAGAGCATGGCGAATCGCTTCCGCACCTCGTTCAACTCCCTGCCTTTGAGCCGACTGATTTCCAGGCCGTCGATCCAAACTTCACCGCGGTCTGGCTGCAGGAGACCGATCATGTGTTTCAGCAGGACGCTCTTCCCTTCGCCGCTTCGTCCGATGATGGTCGTGAGCTTGCCCTTGGGGATGGTCAAATCCACCCCGCGCAACACCGGCTGCCCGCCCAGCGTTTTTTCGACCCCGACGAGTTTAATCATGTGAACCCAGCCATGAAGCTTTCAGCGGTCGGCTGTCAGCTGAGAGCTGATGGCTCTATAGCAAAACGGACGTCAGGAAATAGTCCCATACGAGGATCAGCACAGCCGAAAGCACCACGGCTTCGGTCGTCGCGGTTCCCAACCCTTCGGCGCTTTGCCGCGTATAGAATCCTTTGTAACAACAGATCCAACTGATGATCAGCCCGAAACTGATCGACTTCCAAATGCCGCCGTAGACATCCTTCCATTCGACCGAGGATTCGATGGAACTCCAGTAGGCACCGTGGCTTCCCCCGAGCAGATCGACCCCGACGAGATAGCCGCCGAAGATGCCCACGACGTCGAACAAGGCGACCAACAGGGGAACTCCGATCAAACTGGCGACCAATTTCGGCGCGATCAAGTACTGCAATGGATTGATCGCCATCGTATCCAACGCGTCGATCTGCTCCGTGATCCGCATGATGCCGATTTCGGCCGTCATGGCGGACCCGGCTCTCGCCGTCACCATCAAGGAGGCGAGCACCGGCCCCAGCTCGCGGATGATGCTCAAGGCCACCGCCGATCCCAGCACCGCCTCCGAACCGAACTTCCGGAGCGTGTAGTACCCCTGCAGCCCCAGCACCATTCCGGTGAACACGGCGGTCAGCACGACGACGAAGGTCGATTTGTACCCGATGAAATGGAGTTGCTTGACGATCTGGTAGACGCGCAGCGGCGGGCGCGTGAGCCAGGCGAAGGAGGAGAGGACGAAGAGCAACATGCGGCCCATCTCCTGCGTGAGATTCAGCGACACGCGCCCGATCTTCGCGACCTGTTCCACGCCTCCCACTCCCTCTACGACGTCACCGATTCCGCCTCCAGCGGCGCGGCCGCCAAGGCGTGAATACTTTGCGTCAGTCGCTCGCCGGCGCGACGGCTCTGCACCCGCAGGCGGTTGAGTCCGATCAGGCTCGAGGGATGCGCGAGACAGGACACCACGCCGGACATCCACCCAGATGGCCTGAGAAAAAGATTGAAGTCAAGCGGAAGATCTTCTTCCAGCAAATCGGAAACGGTGCGGACAATCGCGAAGGGAATCCCCTGTTCGCGGGCCGCAGCACCGAGTGCGGCGCTTTCCATGTCGAGCCCGACCGCGCTCTGCCGTTGCGCGACCGCCCGTTTGTCCGCGGCCCGGCACAGCACGTTCGGCACGGTGACGAATCGGCCTGGCAGCACCGCCAACCCCTCCCGCCGCAGGACGTCGGTCATCCGCTCCACGAGCTCGGGCGTGCAGTAGATCGTTGGACCTGCGGCCCCGTCCTTTTCCATGACGACCTCGGTACCGAGCAAGACGTCACCGATGTCCGCCTTCTGCAACGCACAGGCAAATCCTGTCGACACCATCAAGGTGAACCGCTGCTCCCCGCAGACGGCCCTGACCGTTTCGGCGGCCCGCGTCGGACCGACGCCCATCGGAACGATCCACCATTCATCCTGAGGCCGGCGGACAACGGTGCAGCGGGTTCCCGCGACAAGCCGATCTTCCCCCGCAGGCAGCGCGTGCAGCACGGCCTGACGCTCCCATCGGGTGGCGACGAAGATCCCGATCGGCGTCACGACGACTCCCGAGCGGTGTGTGGAGGGAACCGGAGAACGGCCGGACCTGCTCGGTCAGCGGGGCGACCTGAACTGCCCGGACCGATAGGCCTGCTGGCGCAACTCATCGGCCCTCGTCGTTCCACGAGTCTTGAGGTTGCGATACATGGCGAGTGCCCACAGGGGGAAATACTGGCAATACCAATGATAGCGGAGATAAAACACGCGCGGGAACCCGGTGCCGGTATGGCGCACTTCTTCCCATGAGCCGTCCTTCCGCTGATTGCGAATCAGGTAGTGAATGCCGCGCGCCAGACTGAACGAATCCGTCACTCCCCCGGCCATCAGGGCCAACAGCGCCCATGCAGTTTGTGACGGAGTGCTGTCGCCGCGGCCGCTGTAGGCGACGTCCGCATAGGACAGGCAAGATTCGCCCCACCCACCGTCCGGATTCTGTTTGGATTCAAGCCACTGCACCGCACGGCGGATATACGGAGACGAGGTGTCCTCGCCGATCGCCCGCAATCCGGCAAGCACCGACCAGGTGCCGTAGATGTAATTGACGCCCCAGCGCCCGTACCAACTGCCGTCCTTTTCCTGATCGTTCTTCAGGAACGTCAGGGCCGAGGCCACGGCAGGATGCGTCCAGTCGTACCCCAACGTCGCCAGCATTTCCAAACACCGGCCGGCCAAATCGGCCGTGCTGGGATCGAGCAACGCCCGGTGGTCGGCGAACGGAATATAGTTGAAGACGATTCGGTTGTTGTCCTTGTCGTAGGCGCCCCATCCGCCGTCGGAACCCTGCATCGACACGACCCAGCGGCAGCCCCGTTGAATCGCGGCGCGCTGCGCGGCTTCGTCGGCCATCCGCACTTTGGCCAGCGCCATCAGCACGACCGCGGAATCGTCCACGTCCGGATAGGCTTCATTCTCAAACTGGAAGTACCACCCGCCCGGTTCTGCGCCGGGAGAGGAAATAATCCAATCGCCCACGGTCTTCGTCTGCTTGGAGAGCAGCCAGGTCGCCGCCTTTTCCAAGGCCGGATGATCCTGCGGCAGGCCCGATTCGACCAAGGCGTTGATCAGCAACGACGTGTCCCAGATCGGCGAGAAGCAGGGCTGGAGATGCATGGCCTCCACTCGGTTGCCGTCCTCATGCACGGTGTCGTGCACTTCCAGCTCCTCGATCTCCCGCATCGCCTTCACGACCAGCGGATCGTCGTGCCGGTAGCCCAAACAATGCAACGCCACGACGGAGTTCGCCATGGCCGGATAGATGGCCCCCAACCCGCCGGTGCCCTTCATGTGGTCGATCATCCAGGCGGCCGCGCTCTTCAGCGCCTTCTGCCGCAGCCATTCCACCGGCGATCGATCGTAAATCTTGAGCAGGCCGTCGAGATTGATGAAGAAATTCCGTGCGGTGAACCAGGTCCGGTCTTTCTTGAAGGGCGGCACCGTCGAGTAATCGATCTGGTCCTTCGGCTCGACGTAGAGCTCGTCGATGCCCTGCTCCTTCGGAATCCGGCAGAGCGGGCGCTTGGCAAAAATGATCAGGAGCGGGATCAGCACGGCACGGGACCAGTAGGAGATCGCGTAGATGCTGAAATAGAACCGCCGCGGCAGCAGCATGATCTCGGGCGGCATACTGGGCACCCCGCGCCAGTCATATTGCCCGAACAACGCCAACGCGATCTTGGTAAACACGTTGGCCGCCGTGACGCCGCCGTTGGCGAGGATGCACTCCTTCGCCTTCACCATGAACGGCTCGTCCGCCGGCACCCCGGACAATTTCAGCGCGAAGTAGGCCTTGACCGAGGCGCTGATCTCCGCCGGGCCTCCGTAGTAAATCGGCCAGCCCCCGTCGGGCAGTCGCGCCGACTTGAGGTACCGTACGGCCTTCCGCTCGCGCTCCGGATCGACGCAATCCATGAAGCGCCGCAGCATCAGGTATTCGGAGGTCAGGGTCGTATCGGCTTCCAGTTCCGCAACCCAAAAACCTGAGGGGTCCTGGCGCCCCAGGAACCAGGTCTGACTCTTGCGGATGGCCTCATCCAGCGCTTCGAGCTGTCCTGTGGCATGAGACGGCGACCGTTTCGTTGCCACGTCTCCCGCGGCGACGGCAGGTCCCTTATTGGAGACGAGCCGCAGCACCGGCGCCGTCGCAAAATCGCGCGCGGCCTTGATCCGGCTCGGCACCGAGACCAGGAAACTATCGGACAGACGATTGAGGAACGTCTTGATCAACCGCATAGCGTTGTGCCGTGAATCCAGAAAAAACGGCAGGATAGATAGTCTCGAACGGTCCACCTACGAGGGAAGGCTCGGATGGAGCCGCACTTTACCACTCGCATTCATCGACAGGCACTTATAACAAACCCTCCGGGGTCAGTCAAGGGACACAGGACTCCCTCCTTCCCCGAACGGGTCGCACCGGCTATCCGACTCAGGCCGGTTGCAGGTCGGCGAGCTTGACGGAAATCAGTTTTGACACGCCCGGCTCTTCCATCGTCACGCCGAACAATGAATCGGCCATCGCCATGGTTCGCTTGTTGTGGGTAATGACCAGGAACTGCGCCGTGGCCGACAGCTGCCGGAGCACCCCAGTGAACCGTCCGATATTTTCCTCGTCGAGCGGCGCGTCGATTTCGTCGAGGATGCAGAACGGCGTCGGCCGGATGAGAAAGCTCGCGATCAGCAACGCCATCGCCGTCAACGTCTTCTCGCCCCCCGACAGCATTGTGATGCTCTTCAGGCGTTTGCCCGGAGGCTGCGCGACGATTTCCACCCCCGGTTCGCGCGCCACCGTCTGCTCCGCGCCTTCCTCGACCGGTTCGTCGACCAATTGCAGTTCGGCCCGTCCGCCAGGGAAAAACTGGGCGAACACTTCGGAAAACTTCTGCTGCAATTCGTTGAAGGTCGTGACGAACATTTCTTTCGTCGTCTTATTGATGCGTTGGATGATCTCCTTGAGCGACGCGATCGAATTCGACAGGTCCTGCTCCTGCGTCGACAGGAACCGATAGCGCTCGTCCAACTCGCGATGTTCTTCGATGGCGGCCAAATTGATCGCCCCCATGCGATCGAGCCGCTCCCGGATCTTCTGCAACTGTTCGCGGAGTTGCGCCGTATCGACAGGCGGAGCCGCCGGCTCCGAGCCGGCCTCCTCCGGTGGAGCCATCAGCGCCACAGGATCGAGCTGATAGGTCCCGGCAAGGGTGCCCTCAAGTGTCGATAGGTGCGCCTTCACTTCCGCCTTTTTCACCTCGACCGCCATGCGTTCGTCGCGGAGGGCAGACAGCGCCTGCCGTGCCGTCCCCAACGCCTGCTCCACGGAATGGAGCCCGGCCAGCTCCTGGGTCTGGCGGTCTTGGGCCGCCACGAGATCGGCCTTGATCCGATCGACCTCCGCTCCCAGTTCCTGACAGAGCGCCTCCTGACGCGCCCGTTCCTGCCGGCTGCGTTCGATGGCCTCCGCGAGCCCCGTAACCTGCCGATCCAACTCGCCGACGCGCTGAGCGGCCGTCTCGGCGCGTTGCGTCAGCCGCGCCACGTCATTGGTGCCGTGCTCGTGCCGCGACCGCAACCCCTCGACGGTCAGCCGCACCTCGGTCAGCCGCTGCTGCAGTGCCAGGCTCTGGCGATCCAACCCCCCGACCCGCTCGCGGACCTGCGCGAGCGTCGCTTCCTGGCCGGCCTTCTCCGATATCCACTGTCCCAACTGCACCTGGCTCGACCGCAATTCGTCCTGCAGACGGGTTTCTTCGGCCAGCCCCTGCTGGACCTCGGCCGCCAGCAGATCGATGCGCCGCCGCAACTCCCCGCGTTGCTGCTCCACGCCCGCGTCGTCCTTTTGAAGCGAGAGGGCCAGCATCTCGGCCTCGCGAATGCCCGCAGCCAGCCGTTGTTCGTCCTCGCGAGCCGCGGCCAATTCCGCACCGGTGTCCTCGCGCATCCGACGCGTCTGATCGAGGCCGGTAATCGCGTCCGTGCGGCGCGCTTCCAACTCCAACAGTTCCCGGCGCCGCTGCAGCAGGCCGCCTCCGGCGCCGGCACCGCCACCCGTAATCACGCCGGCTGCATCGAGCATCTCGCCGGAGAGACTCACGAACGTCGGACCGGTCGGCGCACTCCACTGATGTTCGTCCCAGAGGCGAACCGCCACGTCCAGGGACTCGACGATCACAATGCCGTCGAACAGGTAGGCCAACGTCGCGGCGGAATCTGCTTCCGTCCGAATGAGCTCCACCGCCAAGCCGACGATGCCCGGCTGTCCCCGTAGCGCGGGCCACCAGGAGGGTTCCTGTCCCGGCCCGGGAAAGCCCGCTTCCCATCGCAAACGCCGGGGAATGAATGCCCCTCGGCCGAGTTCCTTGCCTTTCAGAAATTCCACCGCACGGCAGGCCGCCGAGGGGTCATCGACCAGCCATCCGCGGACCCGCTCGCCCAGCACCGCCTCGATGGCGCGATCCAAGCCGGAGGGCACGATGAGCCACTCGGCCAAGGCATCCCGCACGCCGTCGCAGGCTTTCAGGGCCGTGTGCTCCTCGTCGCCTTCACGGCCGTAGCCCATCTCTTCGCGCACGACGCCCTGCAGGGTCCCAAGCCGCGACTCCACGCCGGCCGCTTCTTCCGACAACCGCACGATGGCACCATCCAGCTCCACCATCTGCTCGCTTAATCGCCCGATTCGCTCGATCGCATCCTGGCGTTGCGCAGTCAAGCCCCGCATGCGTTCGCCGACTTTGCCGCGCTGCGCGCTCAGAGTTTGCCGTTGCTCCTCCAATATCCCCAGTTGACCCATGAGGGTTTCCTGTTCCCGAGTCATACGTTCGCGGCGCGCCGCGGTTTCCTGCTGCCGGACGGAGAGCTGAGCCAGGTTCTGCTCCGTGTTCGCCACCAGCACCGCAAGATTCAACACGTCCAGCCGGCCACGCTCTTCTTCCGCCACGGCAGCCCCCCGTTGTCCGGCCAGGGTTTTCGCCTCGGCATCCAATCGAGAAAGCAGCGCGTCCTGCTCGGACATCTCCGTTTCCAGCTGCACCAACTTGCCCCGCAGTGCTTCGATCTCGGCCTGGGTCTGCTCCTGCTCGGCCGTGAGCCGCGCCACTTCCTGCGTTGCATGGGTCCGCTGCTGCTCGAACAAATCCGCCCGATTCCGCTCCAGCTCCGCTGCGGTCAGGGCCTGTGCCTGGCGCTGCTCGGTCCCCGCCAGTTCATCGCGCACCCGTGAGATCGCTTCGGCGACCTCGGTCAGCCTCAACCGGATGGATTCCTGCTCGGCCTCGAGCCGCGCCTGCTCGGCCTGCTGCCGCGTCTCACGCGTTTCGATCTCCTGAGCCTCACGATCGATGCTGTCGAGATCGGCGCGCTTGGCACGATAGTCCCGCGTGAGCAGCTCGATTTCGAGGCCGCGCGCTTCCTGTTGCAGATTCTGGTATGACCGAGCCTGTCGCGCTTGCCGTTCCAGCGAATTCAACTGCTTCTTCACCTCGGCGATGATGTCACGCACCCGCAGCAGGTTCTGCTGCGTCGATTCGAGCTTCCGAAGCGCTTCGGCCTTCTGTTTCTTGTACCGCACGATCCCCGCGGTCTCTTCGATGAGTTCACGGCGATCCTGCGGCGAGGCTTGGAGAATCTGCTCGATGCGCCCCTGCTCGATCACGGTGTGCCCTTTCGTACCCGCCCGCGTCTCGATCAGCACGCTTCGGATGTCCTTCAACCGGCATTGCGTCTTGTTGATGAGGTACTCGCTGTCCCCGTTACGATACAGGCGGCGGGTGATCATGAGCTCCTGATATTCCGTCAGTTGGCTCGGCAAGCCGGCGATCGCCTCCAGCCGCAGATCGTCGAGGCCGCCGATGACCAGCGAAACCTCCACCATCCCGAGCGGCTTTCGAACCTCGGTACCGTTGAAGATCACGTCTTCCATCCGCTCGCTTCGGAGCGTCTTGGTACTTTGCTCGCCAAGGACCCAAAGAATGGCGTCGACGACGTTGCTCTTGCCGCTGCCATTCGGACCGACGATGGCTGTGACGCCTTCGGGGAACTGGATCTTCGCCTCTGCGAAGGATTTAAATCCAAGCATTTCCAGGGACTTCAGGTACACCGGCCACCTCCCGATCGAGAAGTTTGAGTGGGTCAACTCGTGGGATTAAAGCGGCAAACTTGTATCACAGGGCCGGTACGAAAGCAAAGAAAAACACTGGGTATGGGGGGACATGGAGGGCCTGGCCCCTACATATGGAGCAGGAGCAGGTCTAGGAATTTGACAGGTACATACGAAGCCGAGGTGCCCCCGGCTGAGGACTAGTTCGCCGAGGCGGTGGCGCGGGAGGCGGATTCGATGGTGACCAGTTCCTTCGGCAGCAGGAACTCCACATCCTCCTCGATGACCGTGAGTTCCTCCACTTCTTCAGCGGAACCCAGTGATTTGAGGTAGGCCACGACCTCCGTCACAAGGACTTCCGGGGCCGACGCGCCCGCCGAGATCCCGACCGCCTTCGCGTCTTTCAGCCAGTTCGGATTGATGTCCGACGCGGCATCGATCAGGTACGAGGGAATGCCGCAATGTTCTCCCAGTTCGCGCAGCCGGTTCGAATTCGAGCTGTTCGGCGACCCGATGACGAGGATCACGTCGACGAGTTTCGAAAGCGCCTTCACGGCGTTCTGACGGTTTTGGGTGGCGTAGCAGATGTCTTCCTGATGCGGACCTTTGATGTTCGGGAATCGCCGATGCAACGCTTCGACGATGTCGCGGCATTCGTCCACGCTGAGCGTCGTCTGCGTCACATAGGACAGGTTCTTCGTGTTCTCCACGTCCAATTTCTCGACGTCCTCGACGGACGACACCAGGTGAAACTTGTCGGGAATCTGCCCCAGTGTCCCGATCACTTCCGGGTGGCCCGCATGGCCGATCAGGATCAGTTCGTAGCCCTGGTTGTAGTCCCGATTGACCTCATTATGGACCTTGATGACCAACGGACAGGTCGCGTCGATCACATGCAGCCGCCGGCTCTGGGCTTCCTGCCACACCGATTTGGCCACGCCATGGGCGCTGAAAATCACCACGGAACCCTCCGGAACCTCGTTCAGCTCTTCGACGAACACGGCGCCCTTTTGCCGGAGGGAGTTCACGACGTGCCGGCTGTGCACGATTTCGTGCCGCACATAGATCGGAGCCCCATATTTTTTGAGGGAGAGATCGACGATATCGATGGCGCGATCCACCCCTGCGCAAAATCCTCGAGGATTCGCCAAGTAGATTTTCATGATGGTCCTTTCGCTTTGAGAGCAACCTTACGTCAGAGCCGGGCTGGTCGTCAACAGATTCATCGGTCGCGGCCCGTCCGGCAGCGGGGTTGAGGCTCGCGGGGCTTTGTGGGACAATCCTCCCGTGTCCTCCAGCGCCCCCAAAAAGATCCTCATAGTCGAAGACGAGAAGGACATTCTCCACCTCGTCAAACTGTATTTGGAAAAGGACGGCTTCCGGACCGTGACGGCCGTGACCGGCACCGAGGCGTTGCGTCAGGTGAAGGCCGAGCACCCTGATTTGATCATTCTCGATCTGATGTTGCCGGAAATGGACGGGCTCGAGGTCTGCAAGCGGATTCGGCTCAGTCCCGATACCACGCTGCTGCCCATCTTGATGCTCACGGCCAAGGCCGAAGAGTCGGATACCGTGATCGGGCTGGAGCTCGGTGCCGACGATTACGTCACGAAACCGTTCAGCCCCAAGGCGCTGGTCGCGCGCGTCAAGGCCCTGCTCCGGCGCATGGAGCGCAATGCGACCGAGGCACGCTCGGCCTACCGCTACGGCGCGCTGGCCGTCGACCTGTCCCGGCATGAAGCCAAGGTCGACGGTCGTGAAGTCACGCTCACGGCCAAGGAATTCGGACTGTTGGAGCATCTCCTGCGCAACGTCGGCCGCGTGCTGACCCGCGACGTGCTGCTCAATGCCGTGTGGGGATACGACTATTACGGCACGACCCGGACGGTCGACGTCCATGTCCGGCGGCTGAAACAGAAAATACCCCTCTTGGAGGAGGCGATCGTGTCGGTCAAATCGCTCGGCTACAAACTTCGCGATCCCGACGCTTCGACATGACGCTCGGCATCCGGTGGAAAGTCACCCTCGGGACCCTCGCCGCCGTCATGGTCGGGTTGGCGGTCGCAGGCTGGCTGGCGATCCGCTCGGTGGAGCAAACGGAGCTCGCCCGTGCGGCCGACATGCTGGACGTGCGGGGCGCCCTGGTCGCGGTGTCGCTTCGCCCGCTCTTCGATCAATCCGGCCTGACCGTTCCGCCGCCGTTTCTTCACTCCACCGTTCGGGAGTTGAGCACCCAGGCCCATGCCCGCATTACCGTGATCCGACAGGACGGCACGGTGCTGTCGGACAGCGCCGTGCCTCCGACCGGCCTGTCCGGGATCGAGAATCATCTCTCTCGGCCGGAGGTGGCACAGGCGCTCGCGTCCGGCCGCGGCACCGACATTCGAGCGAGTCAAACCACCGGCGAGCGGACCTTCTACGTGGCACTGCCGCTCGCGGCGCCGGACAAGATGAACCCCGGGGTCCCGATCGTCCGGCTCGGCCTGTCGCTCAGCACCATCGACGAGCGGATCGCCCGTATCCAGCAGGATCTGGCCACGGCCTTCGGCGTCGCCTTTCTCACCGCCATGGTGCTCAGCGTGTGGGTCTCACGCACATTGACCAAGCCGCTCTCCGAAATTGCCTCGGTCGCGCGACAGCTCGCCGGCGGCACGCCGGGGGTGCGCATCTCCACCACCTCGACCGACGAAGTCGGCCTGCTCGCGCAAACCCTGAATCAGATGACGGACCAACTCGAAGCCAAAATCAAAGAGGTGTCCGACGACCGCGCACAATTGCTGGCGATGCTGGTTGCCATGGTCGAAGGCGTGATGGTGTTGGACTATCGGGGCATGGTCGTGCAGGTGAATCCCGCCTTGGAACGGATGTTCTCGCTGGGTCTCACCGAATCACGCGGCCGTCCGGTGGGAGAACTGATCCGCCATGAAGGACTGAGCGCCATCGTCACCTCGGTGTTGCAGACCCGCACGGGCCAGGGCGGGGAGATCACCCTCACGCCGAGCGGCCGGTGCCTACGCGTCGAAGCTTCCATCGCCGGGGGCAGCCGCGAGCAGGAGGCCTACGCGGTGTTCGTGTTTCATGACATTACGGAATTACGGCGGCTGGAGAAGATCCGCAAAGATTTCGTCGCCAACGTCTCTCACGAACTGCGAACCCCGCTCACGTCCATCAAGGGCTACGTCGAGGCTCTCATGGACGGAGGAAAAAACGACCCCGACACCGCAACGGCCTTTCTCGAGATCATCATGAAGCAGAGCAACCGGCTGAATTTGATCTTGGACGATCTCCTGCAACTCTCGCAGATCGAATCGGGGCAACTGCTGTTCCGCCAGGAACCGGTGGACCTTCGCGCCTTGCTCGAGCGCACCGTCGCCGTGATCAAGCCCTTGGCGGACAAGAAGCAGCACGAGATCGTCCTCTCCCTGCCGGACGAGTTTCCCTTCGTACAGGGCGATGAAGAGCGGTTGGTGCAGGTGTTCATCAATCTACTGGACAACGCGGTCAAATACACGCCGGATCACGGCCGGATCACGGTGGACACTCGCATCCCGGAACGAGGGCGGCCTGGACCGAACACCGCCACGGTCGATGTGATCGTGACCGATTCCGGCATCGGCATTCCGGAGGCCGACCGCCCGCGAGTGTTCGAGCGGTTCTACCGGGTGGACAAGGCGCGCTCGCGCGAGCTCGGCGGGACGGGTCTCGGGCTGGCGATCGTCAAGCACATCGTGGAAGCCCATGGCGGGCAGGTGTGGGTGGAAGGGAACAGCCCGCGGGGCAGCCGGTTCGTGGTCCGACTCCCGGCCCGGCAGGAAACCACTACACCAGTCGCTTCACGATGAAATAGATGCCCGTCGCCAACAGGGCGGCTCCGGGCAGCGTGAACAGCCAAGCCGACAAGATCCGCGTCGTCACGCCCCATCGCACCGCCGACAATCGTTTCACCGCGCCGACTCCCATGACCGACGAGGTGATGGTGTGCGTCGTACTGACCGGCAAGCCGATATGGGCCGTCACCATCAGAACCGCGGCGGCGCCCGTTTCGGCGGCAAAGCCGTGGACCGGCTCGAGTTTCACGATCCGCATGCCCAAGGTCCGCACGATCCGCCAGCCGCCGGCGGCGGTTCCCAGTCCCATGGCCAAGGCGCATGAGCCGATGACCCAAGTCGGGACCTCGGCGGAGGGAAGCATCCCGGCGGAAACCAGCGCGAGCGTAATGATCCCCATCGCCTTTTGTGCATCATTCGCGCCGTGACTGAACGCCATGAAACTGGCGGACACGAGTTGCAGCCGCGAAAAAAGCCGGAGAGCCATCGCCCGCGGGACCCGGAAGAAGGACCGGCTGATCAGGATCATGAGTATCAGCCCCATCGCAAACCCGAAAAAGGGCGACAGCACCATCGCCTCCAGCACCGCCCGGAGCCCCGAAAACTTCACGGCCGTCATCCCGCCGTGCGCCAGCGCCGCACCCACGAGGCCGCCGATGAGTGCATGCGACGAACTCGTCGGCAACCCCAAGAGCAACGTGATGGTGTTCCAGACGATGGCCCCGGCCAGCGCCGAGGCGACCACCGCTTGGGTGACGGCCTGCGGATCCACGATGCCGCCGCCGACCATCTTCGCCACGGCCGTCGACATGAAGGCTCCGGCCACGTTCAAGGCTCCCGCCGCCAGCACCGCCGTGACCGGACTGACGACGCGGGTCGACACCACCGTAGCGATGGCGTTGGCGCTGTCGTGCCAACCGTTCGAAAAATCGAAGAGCAACGCCAGGATGACGACGAACAGGAGAAGCCCGCTCAATTCAGTCATGACCGTGTCATCCTCTTTCTCGTCCTTCTCTGTGGGAGTATTGCGGAGTGCGGGCCGAAACCTGCGGGGCAGCGCTCACGTGTGCTTCAAGGCGATCCGCTCGAGAATATTGGCCACGTCCTCACACCGATCGGTCCCCGTCTCGAAGTTCTCGTAGATCTCTTTCCATTTGATCACTGCGATCGGATCCATCTCCCGTTCGAAGAGCGCGGAAATGGCGTCGCGCGAGATCCGGTCGGCTTCGTTCTCCAGACTATTGACACGCACGCTGCATTCCGTGACATCGGGATGCGGTTTGCCCAGGAGGTCGACGGTCGCGCCGACTTCGACGGCCGCCTGATACAGAACGTTCGACAACTTGATGGCGGCCTCGGTCGGAGCCGTTACCTTATACAGCACGAAACGGTCGGCGATCGCCTCAACCACGTCGAGAATGTCGTCGAGGGCGCTGGCCAAATCGTGAATGTCCTCGCGGTCGATCGGCGTGATGAAGGTCTGATTCAGCTTCCGCGCGATCTCGTGCGTGATCCCGTCGCCCACATGCTCGACTTCCTTGATCCGTTTGGCCTTCTCGACCGGGTTCCGGAAATCCTCCATCATGTCCTTGAGCAAACGGCTGCCCTCGATCATGTTGTGCGCCGCGTTCTTGAAGAGATCGAAAAACGCTTCTTCTCGTGGAATGAGGCCGAACATAACGTCCTTTCTACTTCCAGCTCGTCATGGTACCGGGCTCACGTTACAGCCATGTTACAACCGCCGAGACTCCGCCGACATCCTGCCGTGCTACCACCGCACCAACCCGGTTGCCCAGGTCAGTCCCCCACCGAAGGCTCCCAACAGGACGAGATCTCCCGGCTTCACACGCTGCTCGCGAACGGCATGATCCAATGCGATGGGAAGCGAGGCGGATGACGTATTACCGACGCGCTCGATGACCGTATAAAGTAAATCCTCGGGCAACTGCAGCCGTTCGCGCAGGTGGTCGAGGATCCGGATATTCGCCTGGTGGGCGATCAGGCGGGTCACCTCTCCGGTCGTCACGCCGAACTCCTTCAACACATCGGTGATCGCCTGTTCCAGGTGTCGGACGGCGGCCCGAAAGACCGCCCCTCCCCGCAATTGGAGCCAATGTTCCCTGGCCGCAAGCGTCTCGGCACAAGTCGGCTTGCGCGAACCTCCGGCCGGTACCTTGATGAGATCGTGCCCCGCACCCTGTGCGAAGAGCCGAAGCCCGAGTATCCCCGGGACAGACGGTCCGCTTCCTTCCTCTCGAACCAGGAGCGCCGCCCCGGCCCCGTCGCCGAAGAGAATGGCCGTTTCTTTGTCCGCCATATCCAACGATCGGGACTTCACTTCAGCGGCAATGACCAGGGATGAAGCGACCTGTCCGCTCCGGATCATGGCATCGGCCATAGACAATCCGTACAGAAAGCCGGAACAGGATGCCGAAACATCAAACGCGGCAACCGTCCGTGCCCCCAAGGTTCGTTGGACGTAACAGGCCGTGGAGGGCAAGGGTGTGTCGGGGGACGTGGTCGAAACAATGATGGATTCGACTCGGTCTGGAGAAAGACCCGCGGCGGCGCAGGCCCGTTGGGCCGCCACGATGGCCAGGTCTGAAGACGCCTGCCCTTCCTCAGCCCAATGCCGGGTCCGGATCCCCGTTAATCGGTAGATATGGTCGGACTCCAGCCCCAGGGGCGCTCCCACCTCCCTGTTGTCAACAACACGGGCAGGGAGATACGAACCGGTCCCGACGATCCGACTCGACTTCACGGGATGCCTGCAGCAGCAAATGATGGCATTTTTGGCGCCGGAATGCTCCCAAAAAGACGCGGCGCGATTATAGGACCGGGGCTCATGAGGGTCAACCTCTTGAGGCGATTTGATTGATTTTCCGAAGGACTTTTGCTAAACATTTGACTAGATTAACCCTGTGTCTCGTTGAGTCAGGAGGGGAGAGCTGGATGCGTGTGCATTCAAGGGTGTTGTGTGTGCTCCTCGGTTCTCTGGTCGGTCTGGCCACGCTTTCCACCGGCTGTTCGAGCAAGCAGAAAACCGCGTCGGGGAAACCGGTGAGCGGGACCGACGAGCAGATCTTCCTCGGAGACACCATCGAAAAGAATTACGATCCGAACGTCATCATGAAGCGCGGTGAGGCCTTCTTCGACAAAGAAGAATTCGCCGAAGCGATCGTGGAGTTTCAGCATTTCCTGGAACTGCATCGTTCACACCAACTCGCTTCCTACGCTCAGTTCCGGCTGGGAGAAAGCCACCTCAAAATGGCCAAGTCGGTGGATCGTGATCCTGATCCGGTTCAGAAGGCCATTGTGGCGTTTGAGAAGCTTCGCAAGGACTTTCCGGGCAGCAAGTACGAGGGACAGGCCCTACAGCGGATCGAGGAATGTCACGAGTGGCTGGCGCAGACGCACCTGTTCGTCGGCCAGTTCTACTATCGGCGGGGGTCATATCTGGCGGCCGCCCACCGGTTCGATCAGATCATGAAGGACTACGCGGATAAGAAGGTCGCGCCTGATGCCCTGTACTATCTGGCATTAAGCTACCAGGAACTGGGAGCCAACGACTGGGCCGCGGAGAAACTGACCCTCCTCGCACAAAAATATCCACAAAGCAATGCGGCAGAGGACGGGAACAAACTCTTGGCCAAGCTGCTCAAGAAGTTGCCCTCCGCCACCGCCGTCGCCAAGGCCGAAGAACCAAAACCCGAGCCTTCGAGCGATTCCAACCTCCTGGCCGCGGCCATTCCTGCTCCACGACTGGACATGCCAGGTCGCTCCGCAGTTCCCACCCTCCAAGGCTCTTCCAATCTGTCGCTCCGCCAGCCGTTTGTATCATGCCGGCTGGGCGCCTGGTGCTAACAGGATCTTTCTCATCGCGACATGCTTACCCGGCCACACTCAGCGCGTTCCGACGCGCCTTGACGAAGCTTCGTCCTATCACGGCCCTCCGCACGAGGCTTGTCCAAGGCTGCCTCACGGAGAAGTCAGTGCTGCGGCCGTGCCACGGAACGGCGCGTCCCGGACAATCGATTGCAGAGCAATCGGTGGGTCGGGCGGGTGAAATCAGCGGCCATTTTGAATACCAGACAAAGCCTGCCTCCATGGGAGCTTAACGGAGCTGCAGGGCTTCCAATAGCAGATCACTGACCGACCGCTTCATCCGCCGCTTGGCTTGGCCGAGAAACTGCTCCGCCGTAACCCGGCCCTGCAACACTTCGAAATACAACTGGACCACGTCCTGATACCGTCCCAGTAGTTTGAAGCACAGATGCGGAAACGTATAAATCACGCGCGCGATCCGCGCCGTGACACGGAAGTCGGGCACCAATTCCCGTTCAACCTCCCCCTCATACTCGCCGACCGTTCGCCCGCGGTCATGCATCGCCCGCAGAATGGCCTGCGCCGCCAACTGCCCCGATCGGACGGCGTAGTAGATCCCCTCTCCGAACAACGGATCGACCAAATGGCCGGCATCGCCGACCAGCAACGCCCGACCATTCACCAGGCGACGAGGAATGGCCGTTCCCGTCCAGGCTCCTGACGAATAGACCGGAATCGGATGCCCGACGGGACGTGGGATCGACAGTTCCTTGAGCCCTTGCAGACGTTGTACGAAGCGATCGAAGGTCGCCCGGAGCCCGACGGACTTCAGCCGAAATTCCCCTACTCCGATCGAAAGTCGCCCGTGCTTGGGGAAAATCCATCCGTACCCTTGCGATACCGCCCCGACGTCGACCACGATGGTGCCTGACGGGGGAAACGCGCAGCCGTCACCCACAAGGATCTCGCTCTCGAGCGCCGGGACCCGGCAGGGGGGAGACTCCGGGAACAACTGTCTGGCGACACAACTGTTGGCGCCGTCCGCTCCGACCACGAACCGGGCACGGTACCGGCCGAGTGACGTGGTCACCTCCACGGCGTCGTCCTGCTGAACGAGCCCGATCACGCCTTCCCCTTCTCGGATCTCCGCTCCGGCCCGCCGTGCTTCCTGTCCCAGATGATGGTCGAATCGGTCGCGCATGACCATGTAGGCAATCGGGCTCGCGGCCTGAATCAGCAGTGGCTCTTGCCCACGATACGCGAATTGCACCCCGTAGATCGTCCGTTCCACGACCGATTCAAGGTTCAACTCAAGCACATGCGCGATTCGCGCGGAGAGACCGCCCCCGCAGACCTTGTAGCGCGGGTGGGAATCCTTGTCGAATGCCAGGACCGTCAGGCCGCCGCGGCTCAACTCGGCGGCCGCCACAGCACCGCCCGGTCCCATCCCTACGATGGCCACGTCATAGATTCTGGAGGACGTTGTGTCGCTCATCTCAGCATGGAATTCGCCAGGCAGCATACACGGGTCACCCCGGCGACGCCAGAGGAGGGCACAGACTCAGGTGGCCGAGCACATTGCGAAGTGTGGAAAGTGCTGCAGGACTGTCACAGACCGGAGATACTATTGTCCTAGATACCAACCGATCCCATACCGTTCCAGGAAGCTGGTGATCGTCGTGAGCGAATTGGCATAGATCATCATGCCGACGACGATCAGGAGCACGCCGCTCACGGTGGAGACACCCCACAGGTAGGCTCGGACTTCCTTGAAGTAACTCAGGAACCGATCGACGCCCAAGGCCGTGAGAAACAAGGGCAGCGCCAGCCCCAAGGAGTAGCAGGTCAACAGAAGCACTCCGCTGAGCAACGAGTCGGTCGTACTGGCATAGAGGAGGATGGTCCCGAGCACGGGCCCGACGCAAGGCGTCCACCCGGCTGCAAATGCGATCCCGATCAAGAACGACCCGAGAAACCCCGCCGGGCGGTTCCGGAACTGATATCGGTGCTCCATCTTAAGAAAGTTCAAATTCAAGATGCCGAGGAGATAGAGCCCGAACACCACGACGATGATCCCGCCGATCCGTCGCAGATAATCCTGGTAGGTCAGCAGAGCCTGCCCGATCAGACTGGCGGACGCGCCGAAGGCGACGAACACCGTGGAAAAGCCGGCAATGAACAGAAGCGAATTGAGGATGATGGCCTTGCGGAACCGGCTGCGTTCGGACACGTCGGTCAACTGCTCGACCGACAGCCCTGTGATGTACGAAATATAGGAGGGGACGAGCGGCAACACGCAGGGCGAGACGAACGAGAGCAAGCCTGCCGAGAATGCGGCCACCATCGAAATGGACGGCATGGCGTCGGTCATGGTCAGGACTCCTGCAGCAGCGATTCGACCAATCGCCGTCCCTCCGGCGCGCTCCAATCACGGGCCCCTGGAATGCGCTTGCGAATGATCCCTTTCTTATCGATCAGAAAGGTCATGGGCAACGTGCGGGCCCCGTAACGCAACCCGATCCGAAAGTCGGCATCGTGCAGGACGGGAAAGGTGAACCCGATCTCCCGCTGGAACGGCCTGGTGACCGCGGCTCCCTGCGCATCGGTCGACACCGCTAGGATCTCGAATTCCTTTCTGGTGAAGGAGCGGTACAAGCGTTCCATGGCCGGCATTTCGATCTTACAGGGGCCGCACCAGGTGGCCCAAAAGTTCAGGAGCACGACCTTCCCTCGAAACTGATCGAGGCTCACGTTGAAGCCTTCCGAATCCTTCAGGAGAAAGTTGGGAGCTTCGTCGTTGAGTTGCGGGATCCCCTCGCCCACCGGACGAACCCATGCTTTTTCCTCCGAGGGAACGGACGCGGCGTTCACGGTGGCCCCGCCGATCACCGAGCCGACGAACAACAGCGCCAACAGCGGGACACGTGTCATGGGAGTAACCTACAGTTTGGGTGCGCCGGATGACGTAGGAGAAGTTTGCGCGGCCTTTTCGCCCGGTTTCAGCAACTGGGTGAGTACTTTGAGGTTATCCAGGCGTGTCCAATCCCGAGGCCCGATGACAATCTCCCGGATGATCCCCTGTTGATCGACAAGGAACGTTTCCGGAACCCCCATCCGCTTATAGGGTTTGTCGGTCTTGCCCCAGGAATCGATTAACACCGGAAACGTGAGGTTGAGGGCCTTCACGAAGGGCGGGATGTCTTTGGTCGTGGTGACGCGATCGATGCTGACCGCCAAGATGACCAATCCGTCCTTCTCGAAATTCTTGTACAGCACCTCCATGGACGGCATCTCCTCCTTACAGGGCTTACACCACGTCGCCCAGAAATTGAGGAAGACCACTTTTCCGCGAAAATCACTCAGGCGGTAGGACTTGTCATTGAGATCCGTCAGGACAAAGTCCGGTGCAGGCTTCCCGACGACCAGCGGCTCATACTTCGAGCTCTGGAAAAAGACCACCAGAAACATGAGGCCGACGATGAGGACCGCTGCGCTGACGACCAACAGCTTGGAGGGTCCGGTGCGGGGTGCCGCCGACGTTGCCTGGGTCGATGTCTGTTCAGCCATATGCCCCACGAGCCGCCGCGACGGCGGCCTTGTCGAAAGGTCTCCGCCGCGTTTACGCGTACGCGTGCAGACCCGACAGGAGGAAGTTGACCCCCCAGAAGCAGAAAATCACCATGAGGAAGCCGAAGATCGCGTAAATCGCGGCCCTCCGCCCTTCCCACCCGCGCGTCATCCGCGCATGGATATAGGCTCCGTAGATCAGCCAGACGATCAGAGACCAGGTTTCTTTCGGGTCCCAGCTCCAGTAGCCGCCCCACGCGTAGTTCGCCCACATGGCACCGAGGATGATCCCGAACGCCAGCAATGGGAATCCGATCATGATGGCTTTGTAGCTCAGTTCGTCGATCGTCTCGAGATCGGGGAAGGCATCGTACACCCGCGACTGGCTCCCGCGGTTGATCGCCCGTTCCTTGAAGAGGTACATCACACCCAAGCCCCCTGCCATCGCGAACGCTGCATAGCTCGTGAGGGTGACGGACACGTGGATATAGATCCAATAGCTGTTCAAGGCTGGGACGAGCGGCTCGGCCGTCTGATAGCGATAGGGCAACAGAGACGCAGCACCCATGGCGATAAAACCGATGCCGACCACGAAGGCGCCGATCGCCTTGATCTTGTAACGAAACTCCAAGAGTACGTAGCCCAGGATAATGGCCCACGAGACATACGCCATGGCTTCGAACTGATTCGACCAGGGAGCGAAGGTTCCCGAATGTTGCATGCGCTCGAATGCCCGGGTCGTGAGAGCCAATGTATTGAGGACCCACCCGAACACAGTCACTAACGTCGCGACCTGCCCAAGTTGGGTGGCCCAGGCCCCGTCGCGCTCCTCGGAACTCTCCACCGGATGCCCGGCAGGGGCCAGTTGCATGGTCGGCCGCCGTGCAAAGAGATAGGCGATGTAGAGCCCCAACGCCGCCAAATAGAGCCAGAACGTCATATCGAAGAGAAACAATGAACGCATCATACGGGCCTCCGTCTATCGTTGTCCGTCGCCTGATCACTCGGCAGCGTCAGCCGCAGACAGGCAACGCGCTCGGTCATGAGGGGGACTTCCCCTGCAGCTTCTCCGTCAGCTTTTTGAATTCCTTCTGAAAGTCGATCTGGCTCTTGTGGGTCGTCCCGCCCATGTGAACGGTGACTCCTTGGTCGTTCGGAACCACCTTGGCCCACAACCGCCGATGGTAAATCATCGAAGACAGGGTCATACCGACCACCAACATCGTACACCCGATCCAGACAATGTTGACGCCGGGATTTCTCGCGATCTGCAGCCCGGTGAACTTCTTCGGTTGGTAGCCGATGAACTCGAACTGATAGGCCGAGTCCTTGATCTCGAAGAGATCGGGATAATGATAAAACACCCAGGGGGTGGATTGCACCGAACTCCGCTCATCCACGGCCAGCCGGATCGCCGGGTTGGCGTGCTCGGCCGTCTTGGAGAAGACCTTCTTTTCGGTGGAATTGAACGCAAAATCTGCCACAAAATCCGTGATCTTCACCTTGAGCGGCAAGCCGTCGATGGCTTTTTCCTTGTTCCATTCCAGGTCGACGGTCCGGAGAATCTTGTCGGTGGACTTGTCTTTAATGTTGATGCGCGCGACCTCGATCTGGTCCCATGCGTCGCCGTAGCTGGACTGATAGAACCAGATGCCCTTGTAGACCAGGGGATCGTTGACCGTGATGGTTTTGGTGACGGTCGGAACGCCCTGATCGACCACCGTAAGCGTGCTGTTGTAGGACTTCACCGAACCGTTCTCATGGTAGTCGATCCAGAACTTGTCCACCTTCAGATCAAAGTTCCCACGGGGAATGTGGTAGGTCTGCCCCTCGATGCAGACCCCAAAATCGCTGAACCCGAACGTGCTCCCGATCAGACCGCCCAGCACGATGACCGTGGCGCTGAGATGCGCCACGTGGGCCCCGACCCGCCCCATAATACCCTTCGTCGCATAGACGGTGACTTCGCCGGGATCGCTTTTCGCCAGCACCCGATAGCCCTTTTCCGCAAACAGCGTCACGAGCCGTTCGGCAACCGGTTCCTTGTCTTGCGTCAGGGTCAGGGAGGTCTGTTGTTTGAGCCCCTGGATGAACGCCAGGGAGACACTTACCTTGTCCTGCCGCATCGAGCGCCAGACGGCAGGGAAGCGCTTGTGGAAGCAGGTGAGCGAATTGACGCACAGCAGGCCGAGCAGACTGGTAAACCACCACGTATGGTAGACATCGGTCAGGCCGAGCCGCAGAAACCAACGGTAGGCGTCCTCTCCGTACTCTTGAATATAGACGTCGGCCCGCTCCCCTTGCTGGATGACCGTTCCGATCGTGGCCGTCATGGCCAGCGCGATGAACAGAAACATCGCCAGCTTGATGGAGGCGAAGAATTCGACGATTTCCCGGGAAAACTCCTCCCACCCCAAACCGGACGTGGAGGGTCGGGAGGCTTCGGGTTCCGTGAGAGCGTCGGGTTTGCCGTTCATCGGTTGCGTGTCTTGCTTGCGTTCGCCGCCCCTTGCGCAGACCACATCATATCCCAAGCGGGGATCGAGTGTGGGATTCTGCGCCGACTGAGGCCGGTACCACCAGGCTGGAGAGGCCGAGGCAGAGTGTTACTCGTGAAAATGTTCCAAATACGCGAAAACTAAGCTATCTTACAAGTCCATTGAAAGAGCTGTCAAGCAAGGGCGTACGATCCTGCCACGCCGCATTCCTACCATCGAGTGGTGGACAAATATGCCCTGGTCCGTTAAGATCGCAAAAGTTTCTCGCGGCAGTTCAACATCATCCTGAGGCCAGCCCCCTCCCAGCAGCGAGTAGCCAGGGCTCCTCACCAAGCCGCACATCCAGGTCACCACAACCTCCAGGGGGAACAATGAGACACAATTACCTGTTTACGTCCGAATCGGTGACGGAAGGGCACCCGGATAAGATCGCCGATCAGATTTCGGACGGAATCCTCGATGCCATTATCGCCCAAGATAAGTTTTCGAGGGTTGCTTGCGAAACCATCCTGACGACCGGCATCGCCTTCG
>JRYJ01003147.1_pt1 | contig 27567 bp, 26 predicted proteins | sample 235371 | NCBI WGS metagenome assembly JRYJ01 (sample SAMN03074219, study PRJNA261477) | activated sludge metagenome | biome: Wastewater Treatment Plant; feature: Wastewater; material: Activated sludge; isolation source: activated biomass of a wastewater treatment plant treating hydrocarbon... ... | reverse complement strand
GCAAAGGGCGGCTTCAGCGTGCCGCTGTCGGCGGAGGAGCATCCGATGAAACCGCTGCCGATGCACGGCGACAAGACGATCGTGGAGCACATCACGGCTGGTCTGGCGAAGGTCGCGGCGGCTCTGCGCAGTCAAGCGTGGGAGGGCGGCACGGCCCGACGACTCACGCCGACCCAGGGGCAGATTCTGGTGCTGCTGGCGGAGCGGACCGGACGGGCGGTGCGCCTGAACGACGTGGCCGATGCCTTGGGCGTGACAGCGGCAACGGCGAGCGATGCCGTGATTGTGCTGGAGCAGAAGGAACTCGTGCGGAAGGAACGGTCCTCGGAAGACAGTCGGGCACTGACACTCACGCTCACGGCCGCGGGACGCCGTGAGGCCCGGAGGACTATGGGGTGGACGGACGTTGTCCGGGCGGGCGTGCAAAGTCTTTCGTTGGAGGAGCAGACGGTGTTCTTACGGGGACTGACGAAGGTGATCCGCTCGTTGCAGGATCAGGGCGTCATTTCGATGGTTCGCATGTGCGCGAGCTGTACCTACTTCAGACCCTATATGCACGCGGATGTCGCCAAACCGCATCACTGCGCCTTTGTCGATAAACCGATGGGGGAGGGGCAGCTGCGGCTGGATTGCTCGGACTTTATTCCGGTTCCGGAAGTGGAGGGAACGAAACGGTGGCAGCAGTTTCTGAGTGGCGGTGGGGGCCGTTGAGGCCCGTAATATCAACACAAGGAGGGGGCACATGGGCGTGAAGCAGGTCGCTGTGCTGTCGGTGATGGTGGTGTTGTTGGCAGCAGGTTCCTCGGAAGCCGGTCAAGCGAAAGCTGCTGACAAGTCGCTCTACGACCGGTTAGGCGGGAAACCGGCTATTACGGCGGTGGTGGACACCTTCGTCGGGAAGGTCGGCGGAGATAAACGGATCAACAGCTTTTTTGCCAGCACAGATCTGGCGAAGCTTAAGGTGCATCTGGTCAACCAGATCTGCGAAGCAAGCGGCGGTCCGTGTAAGTATACCGGCCGGACAATGACACAAACGCATGCCGGGATGGGCGTGGACGATGCCGCCTTCGGCGCGCTGGTGGAAGATCTGGTGGCTGCGCTCGATCATCACAAGGTCGGCAAGACCGAGAAGGATGAACTGCTGGGGATACTGGGGCCGATGAAAAGCGAGATCGTCGAAAAGAAGTAGCTTCTGCGCCGGGGAAGCCACGATCGTGGCTCCCCCGGCTCCTATTTTCAGCGCGTCTGAACGTTGATCGACACCGGCACCGGATTGGCGATGGTGTCGTAGATCGGCGAGAACTTGGTCAGTTCCTTTAATTGGTCCGCCGAGGCATTCGACGTGATCGTAAAGCTCGCGCGAATGGCCTTGAAGCCCCGCCGCACTTCGTCGGACAGACCGAGGAATCCCTGCAGATCGAGATCGCCTTCCAGCATGGATTCCACCGCCTCGACGCGAATCCCGCGGGCCGCCGCGTGATAGACGAGCGAGGTCGTGAGGCAGGCCGCCAGCGCATGCAGCGCATATTCGGCCGGATTCGCGCCGTGGTCTTCGCCGAGGAGCACGGGCGGCTCGTCCGCGTCGAGCACGAACGGCTTTGTCCTGACGGTATCTTCCTGCCCCACGCCGTAGAAACTCTGAATGGTCGAGCGATTGTGCCCGCCGTTGATCCATCGGTTCCTTGCGCGGAACTGGAAGGCGGCCAACTCCGGATTCTTCTGCACCGCCTGCATCGTCGTCCCCATGCGATCGGTATCGACGCCGTTGATGATGCCGCTGATGGTTGCCTGTGACATGATGAAACCTCCTGGTTGGTTGTCATGGTGGTTGATGCAGTGCCGAAACAGGAGCCGGTCGGCATTCCGGCAGAACCATGCCCAGTTCATCCCTGCACTCGCTCGATCGACATCCGGCGAAACACCGTTCCGCAGGGCGGCAGCGCCGTTTGGAGTGACAGGTACGTGCGACGCACGAGGTCGAGACTGAAGGGCTCGCGGCGGTTCCAGGGCGCTAGGGAGAGGCTACGGGCCAGGAAACAATAGCCGACAAGGACGCGCGCCGTGGTCCCGATGAGCTGCACCCAATGGATCCAATGCAACGGCTCCCACAGACCGCTCAGCAACAGGACCAGGTAGGCCAGCCGCACCTGCAACGGAAAGGCCGTGGCCTGCTGCGTGAGCCACGCTACGTGGCCGATCTGAATGAGGCAGAGCCCGATTGTCCACCAGACACCCATGCGGTAGCCGGAGAGTCCGATGGCCAGAAAGATCACCGTTGCCGCCCAGTACCACCATGCGAGATCCCGCGCCGTCTTCATGTCTGCTCCTCTCTGTGAACTGAATGAACCGACGGGACGAGGCTCTAGCAGTATCGATACCAGCGAGGAATTTCGATCGGGATCTGTGGAAAGTCAGGAACTTAGCGGAGATGATCTAAGGGAAGGGACTATGGACAACTCGCGACTTGCGAAATCTCGCGAGCGCATTTGCGAGATCTCACGAGTCGTGAACAACTAAGGGTCTGAAAATCGACAGATGATCAGTCTATGGCCGGGAGCTGAAAGCCGATGGCTGACGGCTTACCGCCCTTTAGCAGTGTGTTGACAAACCATGTGATGACCTCGGACACGGAGTCGTGTCTGAGGACACGGACGCCATCAGAATGCGCTGCAGGCTGTTCAGAAAGGCCGTCCAGCAAGGCCGCAGCGAGGTCCACGGCGCGAAGAAGAATGAGCGCCATGTTTGTGGACGCCGGCGAGTCGGTGAGCCGGCGGTGTCGTGAGGGCGAAGCGTATTCCTTCGCACCCACCCGGACCCCGAGCCTGCCAAGACAGGCTCTTTCCCCGGGCCGTACGTTGAGCCTCTGAGCGATGTGAGAACGCCGCTGGCGGACTTTGTCACCAGCCTGTTAGCGAGATACGAACGACGCGTCATGAAACACGAGCTAGCCTCAGCGCGGTTTCTGAATCTTGAGCGCCTTCATGCGGGAAGAAAGAGTCGAGGGGTTCATACCGAGCAGCGAAGCCGCCCCCTTGTCACCCGCCACCTTCCAGTTGGCTGCTTCCAGCGCGCGCAGGATATTGGTCCGCTCGAACTCTTCCAACTCGCGCGCGGTGCGAATCGAACCCCGACCCGATGCCGTGTCGCCTGCGGAAGATCCTCGAGGCGAAGTAATCTCCGGTAAGGCCCGGTCCAGGTTTAGGGCGCCGTTGGTCGCCGTGATCACGGCTCGTTCGATCACGTTCTGCAGTTCACGCACGTTCCCGGGCCAGTGGTAAGCCATGAGGCGTCGTGCACCGTCGGGCGTCAGCGGCGCGACGGTACGGCCCATGCGGCCCGCGAAGCGCTGCGCAAAGGCGTTGGCCAACCGCACGATGTCTTCCCCGCGTTCGCGCAACGGGGGGAGCGTGATGGGAAACACGTGGAGGCGGTAGTACAGGTCCTCGCGAAATGTGCCTTCCTGGACGGCTTTCTGCAGGTTCCGATTGGTCGCAGCGAGAACGCGCACGTTCACCTTTCTGGTGTGCATGCTTCCCACCGGATCGAATTCCCCCTCCTGCAGCACCCGCAAAAGCTTGGCTTGGAGATCCATTGGAAGTTCCCCGATCTCGTCCAAGAAGATGGTGCCTTTGTCCGCCATGCTGAAGCGGCCCTCCCGTTTTTTCGTAGCCCCGGTAAAGGCTCCGGGTTCGTGCCCGAACAGTTCGCTCTCGATCAGCGTTGGGGGAATCGCGGCGCAGTTCACGGTCACGAGGGGCCGCTCCCGCCGCGGGCCGGCATGATGGATCGCGCGGGCGACCAATTCCTTTCCGGTGCCGGTCTCCCCCAGGATCAGGACCGTGGCATCGGTGGCCGCGACCTGAGCGATGTCGCGCAACACCCGGCGCAACGCCGGGCTGTCACCGATCAAGGTGCCGTCCTGATGCAGGGCTTTCAACTCCTCTTTGAGCAACTCGGTTTCCGCCGTCAGCGAGCGGATTTTATGCTCCGCTTCGATCCGGTCGTGTACGTTGCGCAGGATCAAGGTCGTGAACTGCTGCCGATGTAATTCGAACCGGGAGATCGTGGCCTCGGCGGGGAACGAATGGCCTTCGGGACAGCGGGCCGTCAACCCACCGGGGATCCAGAGCGACCGCTGGCCTTCGGGACGCATGTCCAGCTCCCGGACGAACGCGGCCAACCGGGCGGCATCCTCCGCACTCACGAACTCCCGGAAGTTGCGGCCGGTCATCGTCTCGGCCGAACATTGAAAAACCTTCGCGGCCGCCGGATTCGCGCGGGTGATGTGGAAGTCCTGGTCGAGTTCGAGGATGGCATCCATTGCGCTGCCGAGCAGCCGCCCGAGTTTCGTTTCCCGTTCGCGCACCTCCGCCTCGGCCCGCAGACGCTGGAGCTCCGCGGCGGCCCGGGCGGCGAAGATGCGGAAAATCGCATGGACGCGCGGTTCGGCCGGGATCGGACGGCGGTCGATCACGGCCATATGGCCGAGAATCGACCCGGTCGTGTCGAGGAGCGGGACACCCATGTAGCTGACAGCCCCCGCTTGGCGGAGTTCTTCTTCATGCGGGTAAATCTCGAGGACGTTGTCGGGAAAATGGACGAGTTGCGCCGTGTCGATGACCTGCTCGCACGGGGTGCCGGCGATGTCGACTTCGTATCCGGGCACCCACCGGCCGTCCATCCAGAAGGCGAGGGTGCGCAGTTGACGGCGCTCGGGAAAATACTCCGTGACCCAGGCTCCGTGAGTATTGAGGGCCTTCGCCAGGTTCTGCACCAGGGCCGAAAAGAACTCCTGGCCCGTGGCGGTGGCGGTTCCTTCGAGGATCGCGCGTAAGGCCGCGTCGGTCTGAAGATCCTGGAGCGGACGGGCCTGCCCCGGCAACGGCGAAGTCATGGCAAAAAGTATGGAAGCAGACGGGGCGTTATTCAAGAGTCAAATTTGAAGCGGACGTACGCCTCGAATCGCGTGACAGAGGACGCTGCTGGCGGGGAATGAGGAGCCGTCCGTCCCGTTGACAGCACGGCGTGCGAACCCGTAGCCTGTCCGCCGTTTTGCTCATAAAAGGAGGCCGCAGATGCCAAAACGAGCGATCACGCCCGATGCAATCATGCAACTCGGACTGGGTTTTTGGGGGTCGAAAACTTTGCTCAGCGCCGTCGAACTCGGATTGTTCACCGAGTTGGCCAAAGGGCCGTTGGACGGCGAGACGCTCAGGTCACGACTCCAACTGCATCCCCGGAGCGCACGGGATTTTTTCGATGCCTTGGTGGCACTGGGCATGTTGAAACGGACCGGCAGCCGTTATGCCAACACGCCGGAGACCGCCGCCTTTCTCGATCGGAACAAACCCTCCTATATGGGCGGCATGCTGGAGATGGCCAACGCCCGACTCTATCGATTCTGGGGCTCCCTGACCGAGGGGCTCCGCACGGGTCGGCCCCAGAACGAAGCCAAAACGGGCGAAGATTTCTTCGGCGCACTCTATGCCGACCCTCAGCGGCTGGAAGGATTTCTCAAGGCGATGACGGGGTTGAGTCTGGGATCCGCCCGCGCCATCGCGAAAAAGTTTCCCTGGAAGAAGTACCGGACGTTCGTGGACGTCGGCTGCGCCCAGGGCGGGGTGGCGGTGGAAATCGCCCTCGCCCACAAGCACCTGAGGGGGGGTGGGATGGATCTCCCGGTGGTCCGGCCGGTGTTCGAGGCTTACGCCAGGCAGCGCGGCGTCGACAAGCGGATGACGTTTCACGAAGGCGATTTCTTTAAGGCGCCGCTCCCGAAGGCGGACGTCATCATCATGGGGCACATCCTGCACGACTGGAATCTCGAAGAAAAACTCATGTTGCTGCGCAAGGCCTACGAGGCGCTCCCCGCGGGCGGTGCGGTCATCATCCACGAGTCGCTGATCGACGACGGACGAAAGACGAACGCCTTCGGCCTGCTCATGAGCCTGAACATGTTGATCGAGACCCACGGCGGCTTCGACTATACGGGGGCCGATTGCCGGGACTGGATGAAGCAAGTGGGATTCAGGCGCACCCAGGTGGCCCGGCTGACGGGACCGGATGGGATGGTCGTTGGGTACAAGTGAGGACTCTCGATCGGTTGTATCGGCCCGGAGGGTCACGTAGAGTGAGGACAGAACCGTCGGATCCTCCGCGGGTGGCCACGTTGAGACATGGAACGGCGAAACTGGAAGGAGAGCGGGTCTTGCGGCGCGGCCCGATGGGGCGCCCTGCTGCTTCTGCTGGTGTTGTTTATCCCGATCGCCGGACTGATGGCGCTGCCGGTGCTGATCAACAGCGCGGCCGTCACGGGGTGGGTCCTGCAGGAGATCGAGCAACGAACGGGCTATCGGATCACCACGGAATCGGCGCACGTCCGCTTCCGCGGCGGACCGACGGTGGAGGTGCTCAAACCGGAAATCCGCCACGGGTCCTCTCCCGACCCTTTCTTCAGCGCCGACCGGCTTGAGGTTGCCCTCCAGGTCTGGCCCCTCCTCGAAGGCAGGTTCGTCGGAACACATCTGGTGCTCGACCGGCCCAAGGTCACGATTCGCCGGGAACTGTCCGGAGCATGGAGGATCGGGACCAAGCCGTCGGAGGACTCGGCCGCCCCGAGAAGGACCCCGCTGGCCTTCCTGGACACGGCCCGCAGGGTGCTCGTGACGGGCGGGATTGTGACTGTGGTCGATGATTCTGCCCGCTGGTTTCGCAAGGCGGTGCGGATCGAGGTCAGCCAGGCGACCATCGACGAGGATGTGCCGGGGCGGAGCGCCTCGATCCAGATGGCCGGCGAAGTTCCCCAGGAGCGGGACCGGGCCGGGTTCGCCTTCAGCGGGACCTTGGTGCAGAGCGTCCGCGACGCGGAACTGCCCGAGGCGGCCCCGCTCCTCCAGGTGGACGGCGATCTGCGGGTCTATCGGCTCGATCTCCGGCACCTGGTGTCGGCCTGGACGCCCTTGGAACCGGTCTCCGATGGGTTGCTCGGGTCCGTTCAAGGCACGGCCCATGTCCGATTGACGCCGCGGGCGGGCGGGTATGATCTCACGGCGGATGACTGGCGGGCGGACCTTTCGGATCTCTCCTTCCGAGGCATGGTCGGGATCACCGGACTCGGAACCGCCGGGCCGCGTCTGGCCGCCACGGTCTCGGCCGCTCCGGTGACCATCACTCGGCTCGTGAGCCAGACACCCGCGGCATGGATCCCAGCCGAAGTTCGAACCGATCTGCTGCATCGCGCCGTAGACGGGCTCGTCACGCTGCAGTCGCTCACCGTGGCCGGACCGCTCGAAGCCGGTGCACCGATGACCATCACGGGTTCTGCGGCCGTCCGCAATGGGCGATTCCAACTGGATCCCCGAGCCCCCGTCGTCGAAGACCTTACGGCGACGTTGTTGTACGACGCGCAGCAAGTTCGCATCGTGGGCCTGCGTGCCCGTTGCGGCCCCGTGCGCGTGGCCGGTCATGATCTGCTGATCACGCAGTGGCTGACAACGCCGAGTTTCGACGTCCGCTTGACCGGCCGCGCGCCGCTGGCGGGCGTCCTCGAAGCAGCGGGGCGGTTGGAAATGCCTGCTGCGCTGCGAGACGCGCTCGTGCAAGTTCGGCAGGCGCATGGGGAGTTGGAAATCGTGGCGCATGCGGTGGGAGGGGCGGCGGGTGTGGGGCGAACGCCGATCCTCGATCTCGAACTGACCGCCGAGGATGCCGGGTTTGAGGGCCCATGGCTGCCGATGCCGCTCGACCGGGTTCGGGCGAAAGTGAAGGCGTCCTCGACCGTGCTGACGCTGGAGCAGCTCGATGGGCGGATGGGTCCCGTTTCGCTGACCATCGGAGGCACCGTGACGCGCACGGCGGCGGCCACGCTCTCCGACATCCGGCTCTCCGCCGCCGTGCCGGGGGCCGAGTTGCTTCCGCTGTTCGGGGTGGAAGAACTCGGCCGGGTTCGTCCTGCGGTGGCCGGATTCGCGCGGCTTGAAGCGGTCGTCACGGGATCGCTCGAGCAGCCCCGTTTGAAAGGAATCGTCGATCTCACGCCGGTCGACGTCGTTGTCCCGCGCTTCGTCACGAAAGCCAGGGAGGTCCCGGCGACGATCGCCTTCGATATTCGGATGTCGGAGGCCGACACCGTGAACCTGCGGCGGCTCGAACTGAAATTGGCTTCCCTGCGCCTCATGGGAGACGGAGCGATCACGCTCTCCAAGAAGATGCCGTTTGCCGCGAACGTTCGGTCCAAGACCCTGTCGGTGAAGGAGCTTCCGAAGGGACTCTCGGTCGGCCCCGTCACGGCAGGAACGCTCAAAGGGGCCCTGCATCTCGAAGGCAACCTGCGCGACCGGAGCTCCTACCACGCATTCGGTCAGGTGACGTTGGACGATGGGGTGGTGATCAGTGAGCGCCTGAAGACCCCCCTCCGCGAAGTGTTTCTCACGCTGCGGTTCGATCGGGATCGGATCGAGGTGCCGAGATGGGCATTCCGTGCGGGTGACAGCGACGTGCGCATCACGGGCGTCATCGACCATTGGACCCAGGCGCCGGCGGCGCGACTGCTCGTCGAGTCGTCGCAGATCAATATAGAACAGCTTGAGCCGCTTGCGGAGGACTCCAGGGAAGCCGATAACGGCGCTCTCCGCCCAGCCGGCTGGTGGAGCAACGGCAAGCTCGATGCAACCGTGTTCGTCGATCATATCTACCACGGCAGGATGTTCGTGACCGGCTTATCCTGCCGGATCGGCTGGGACCGTGGAGTGCTGACGGTCGACCGGATCAGCGGCGATACGGATGACGGACATGTGGCGGGCCGCGTCGTGATGCAGGAAGACGGGCGGCGCAGTGCGCACGTCCGAACGGAATTCCGTGTGAGTGGGGTGCCGGTCGAGCGGTCGCTTGCCCTCGTGGCCGATCGACCCATCCTCAGCGGGTGGTTGACGACCACCGGGAAGTTCCAGGGCCAATTCGTGCGGGCCGCGCCGCAGATCAAAACGCTGGCGAGCCGCCGGCCGATTCAACTGATCGTGGAGGACGGGCGGATTTATGATGTGCCCGTCATCACGAAACTGCTGTCGCTCATGAATCTGCCGGCGCTGTTACAAGGGGAAATCGACCTTGCCGAGCGCGGACTGCCGTTCCACAAACTCAAGCTCGTATTTGCGATGGACCATGGGAATCTGGCGGTCAAACAATTCCTGCTCGACAGCCCGGTGTTGAAGCTCAGCGGGACCGGGAGGTACGACGTGGTGGCCGACGAGTTCGACCTGGTCGTGGCGGCCAGTCCGCTGGGGTCCTATTCGCGGCTCTTGAAAACCGTGCCGCTTTTCGGGACCTTGTTTGCGGGAGACCGGCAAGGGTTCGATACGGCGATCTTTTCGGTCAAGGGCAAGGCCAAGGATCCGGACGTTCGCTATCTGCCGGCGGAGTCGTTCGTCACCGGCATCAAAGGCACGGCGCAATTGGCATTTGACATTTTGGTGAACGCCATTAGCTTACCCAAGGAAGCCTTCGAGTTGACCGAAGAGATGATCGGCGGCAATGGGGAGGAATCGTAGCGGCATCAGGGGCGAAGGGCGGGGATTACTCGAGGAGGCTGCCGCGAATCTCCACATCGTTCTTCACCCGTTTGACTCCTTTGACCTGCCGGGCCAATTCGGCCGCCCTGGCTTTTTGCTGAGGGGTTTGGACCGAGCCGATCAGGGTGACGGTGCCGGCTTCGGTGGACACGAGAATCTCCGAGAGGTCCTCGAGGCGATCGGATTTCAGCTTGGCTTCCACTTCGGCGGAGATGGTGCCGTCGTTCGACAATGCCGGTGCGGCGGGGCCGGAGGGAAAGAGGCAACCCTGGAGCAGCAGAAGTGCCAATGTCACGGGCAGAAACCTGATCAACGCAAACGGCATCGTGGCTCCATGTCCGGGGTTTCCTGAGCCGATCTTGACACAGCGAACGCGGAGTTTTCCATGACGAAGGCGACGGATGAGACGGTGCTCAAGACCATCAGCCGGCGGATTTTGGAGGAGGAATCCGCCTTCCGCGCGTTTCTGCGCAAGCGGGTGCCGGAGGAGCATCTGGTGGACGATCTCCTCCAACAGAGCCTGATGCGGGCGGTGGAGCGCGAGCACCAACTCAAAGCCGAGGAAAATTCGGTGAGCTGGTTCTATCGAATCCTGCGCAACGCAGTGACCGACTACTATCGGGCGAGGCAAGCCGAGAGTCGGAAGCACGAGGGATTCTTGCGGGAGATGGTGACGGCGGGGAAGGACAAGACGCCTACGTTGGACGAGGTGCGTCCGACCGTGTGCGAATGCATGGGAAGACTGCTGACCACGCTACGACCGGCCTACGCTGACCTGATCACACGCATCGATCTGGGTGGGGAGTCGCCCGCGGTCGTGGCGAAGGACCTGGGCCTGACGGCGAATAACCTCACCGTGCGGCTCCACCGGGCCTGTCAGGCTTTGCGGGCGGCGTTGGAGCGGTCATGCGGCGTCTGTACCAAACATGGCTGTCTGGATTGTACCTGCGCCTCATAATAGCCGTGGAAGGCTCGGGTGTCTGCGCGTGTTGTGCGGACACTTCGGTGCAGCGGCCGGGTCAGTAGTGTGGGCGTCGGGCGGGAACCGTGGAACGGCGCGTCTCTGGGGTTCGCCGTGCCCGGAGCAACCGGCGGTGTTCGATCCAGTCGCCGATCATCGTGCCGATCACGAGCGCGGGGATTGCCAGAAGCCACACATACCAGCTCGTCCAGAGTGCGGGGTCGTGCATGATAGCGCCTCCTTAGGTTCCGGCAGAGGCACGAAGCAAGTGCCGTACCTGAGGCATAGATGACAGGTTTCGAGTGGGACCCACTGCCAAATGTGAGGCCAATCGCACAGGTTGCGCCAGAAGAGCGTCCACGGATAGGGCCAAATGTCTTCGTAGGCAATTTCTCACCGTCGCAAAAACCTCACAAAGCGTGCCGAAGTCCCACAGTGAGGGTTGAATGTGTGCCCTGCTTCCTCTGATTCTTGTGACGACCCTCGCAATGACAGGGCCGGCCTGCTTCCTGTGGGCACAGGAAGCCCATGGTGTGGGTGAATCCAGCCTCGAGCCGGAGTTTCGGCAGCTACGGTCGCAACTGCGGGCCATGCCGGAGTTCAGCGGGTCTGATGCATACTCGAGGTTTCGATTGGCGGAGGCCTTAGCCCATCGGGGCGACGTGCATGGGGCGATCGCTGCCTATCGCGAGGCCAGTGCGATTCAGCCGGAGTGGCCGGATCCCTATCGCGGGTTAGGACAAGTGTTGCTGGATCACCATGATTATGCCGAGGCCGCCGAAGCACTGGAAGCGAGCATCCGAGCCGGTCGCGCCGACCACCAGGGATGGTATTGGCTCGGGCGGGCCTACATGGGGCGTGGGACATGGCCTCAGGCGGCCTATGCGTTGGAACAGACAGTACGGTTGGAGCCGGAGGATGCCGACGCCTTGGCGGATCTCGCGCTGGTCAGGATGGCTCAAGGAGAGGTGGCGGAAGCGAAACGAGCACTGAGTGAAGCGCTCCGCCTCAAACCGGATGATGCCAACATCCACCGTCTGCGAGAGCGGTTGGCGGGAGCCGGTGACGATGCGGCGGCGGTCCAAGATTCCGCACGTGCCCTGTTGCGTGAGCTCTTCGAACCGCAATAACAAGTATGAGATCGACGGTTGATGAATGACACGTGACCGTTGCGAGTCACGGTCGCCAGTCCGGCTCCCGGTTCTCCGACGTAAGGGCGATGGCATGTATTGCGAGCTGATGCCCGTCCGGCTGTTCCCACGTCTTGAGCAGCAGCATGTGTCGATCCCGCACGTCGATCGCGCCGAGCGACACCCACCCCGGTGTGGGCGGTAATGCACCCTTCGCACAGGTCTTGGCGCAGAGATTGATCCAGGGATGCCCCGGATCTCCGCTCCCGAAGGCCCAGGCGTAATACGTTCCGGCCGGCAGGAGCGACACGGAGCGGATCGGCGAGACGCCGGGAAGCGGCTGCCGGAACATAACCACCCGATCCGCCTCCGCGCGCGGAACCCCGCAGGTGTCTCCCTTTGCATAGACCCAAAGGCTGTATTCCCCGCTGTTGGCCTTGCAACCTTCGAACGGGACGTCGGTCCCGCCCTTCCACTCCGAGGCTGTGATCAATTGTTGCATCAGGGGTGGAGGCGCATCCTGCCCCAGGGCGAAAGATGCTGATGCAATGTTCAACAGCAGAAGCAGGCCCAGTCGTCTGAGGTGCGCCGGCGGGATCGCCTGAGTCCGGCTCGGTTGGAGCATGGGGGTGGTTCTAGCGGACGGCCGTCGGTTCGGTCAACCAGGGCGGGCCTCAGGGCATCTGACCGCCCGGTGTAATAATCGGACCCCACCTCCGTCTGCAGAGATGAACGGGCCATTCACCATCTCTTCGTCACAAGGAGGTCTCACATGATGCAGCTTCAGATCGCACCGACCACGATGCCCACGAACGTCGGGCAGGAAGCCTGCTGCCGGCAGGCCACACCCCAACAGAATGGGCTGGGACATGAAGGGCATCACCGGCATCACGAGCCGCAGGAGAAGGCGGTGCACGAGGGACATCATCACGGCTCCCAGGATGCAGCCTCGTTGAATCGAACGGCGCTCATGGCGACGTTGCACTGCCTGACCGGTTGCACCATCGGCGAAGTGTTGGGCATGGTGCTCGGCACGATACTCGGTTGGGGTAATTGGCCGACCGTCGGGTTGGCGGTTGCGCTGGCGTTTCTCTTCGGGTATGGCATGACGCTGTATCCGTTGCGGCGCGCCGGCATGACCTGGGGCGCTGCTCTGGGGCTGGCCTTGGCGTCCGACACCCTGTCCATGTCGACCATGGAACTGGTGGACAATGCGATCATGTTGGTGATCCCCGGCGCGATGGATGCCGGGTTGCCGGATCCGTTGTTCTGGGGCAGCCTGGCCGTGTCTTTGATCTTGGCCGGCGCCGCGGCGTTTCCGGTCAATCGCTGGTTGATTGCGCGAGGCAAGGGGCATGCATTGGTACATGGGCATCACTGCCACTGAAACGGTTCGGCTGCAATGGTGTCCCGCGATGGAACCTATCCTTCTCCCCCGCGGGGAGAAGGCAGGGATGAGGGGGCCGCGATTGACGGATGGTGTGTGGCGGTTGACGCGTTGCCCGGTGGAAGGATGATGTGCCTCCGGCTGAGATGTCGCTGCATACCATCAGAAACAGTGCCGACTGAAGAGGTCTAGATGTCCATTCGGAAATATCTAGAGGGCATGGCGATCGTGGCGTTGGCCGCGGTCGCCCTCGCCGTGGCGGCCTGCGGTCAGTTCGAGCCGCGCGACAAGCGCTTCTACTACCGGGCGCTGTGGAATTTCGCGCTGCGCGAGGACCTCGCCGAACTCGACAGCGAATTCAACGGCGTCGACTTCGGCCATTCCAATCTGTATGAGAACCTCCTCCTGACCGGGGGAAAGGACGTGGCCGCGATCGAGGATCGAGCCCGGAAGGAAACGCTCGCCTTCATCGCGACGAAACCTCGATTGAATCCCAACGAGGAGGCGATCGCGCCGAATTACATGAAGCTGGCCTGGCGCGCGCAAAATACCTTCGACGAGGCGCATGCCTTGCACCGCGCGACCTACGACATCATGGTGTCCGATGAAGCGGACAAGGACCGCGCTCTGAGGAACGTGCTGGCCTATTATCAACACAGCGAGTACGCCATCACGGCGAAACGCCTCGACCATCCCCGCCTGGACCGGTTTCCCTATTCGAAGGCGTTTCGCACGAAGTTTCCGCTCTTCAACGCGACCATCTGGTCGTATCACTACCTGCAGGTCGCCGTGTACGATCCCCTCCAGGCGGCGCACACTCTTGACGAGAAGAAACAGGCCGTACGCCCGATCCTGGCGACCTATCGAGGCTACCTGGCGCAGCCGCCGGTACAGTGGACCTTCATGCCGCTCACGGCGGAGCTGAGTCCGTTGTTCGCCGCCCGGTATCCCGAGATTGCGAACATCTTCGACAACCTCCATATGCTGCATGACAACATCAGCGACATCCTGGCCAGCGAAACGTTGCCGACGTGGGAGGCGAAGCGGGAGGAGATTTATCGGATCGTGAACAGCTATTACCTCGCCAGTGTCGATGCGACCAATCCCATGATCGTCCGGACACCGCAGGGACCGGAGCATCACCATTGAAGTCGATCGCCTTCCAACGGCTCGGTGCGATGCTGCTTCTCTTCGTGGCGTGGTGGCCCGGGGCGAGTTCGGCCCTGGACCACGACAACCTCGATCCCAACCGTCCGATCGGCATGGAAGACGCCTATGTCATTCCCAAGGGAGAAATCGGGCTGGAAGGCGGCGTGCGGTTCAACGATCGGCGCGAAGGCCGGACCCGGGTGACGTTCCAGCCGCAGATCATTCACGGGGCGTTCAACAACACCCAGATCGAGATCCAGGGCGATCTGTTCTCCGAGCCCAATTCGCTGGTCGGAGCCAACAAGTCGGGGGATCTCCACGTCGGCGTGCTCTATAACTTCAATACCGAAACAATCAGCATGCCCGCCTGGGCGGTGCGGGTCGAGGCGGATTTCCCCACGGGAGTGAATTCCAAGGGCATCGACACCCAGTTCACCGGCATCATGACTCGCTCGTTCGGCCGCCTGCGCACGCATCTGAACGTGGGCTACACGGTGCTCGGTTCGCCCCAGGGGCAGGAGCGGCCGGGGGCCTATCGCGCAGTCGCGGCCGTGAGCTATCCGCTCGGGTACCCGACCCGGTTTCGCGAGACAATCATCGCCAGCGTCTATTCGCGTCAATCGGATCTGCGCGGCCAACGCAACCACACCGGCGTCGAGATCGGCCTGCGGCATCAACTCACGTCGCGGATCGTCCTGGACGGGGGGGTCGGCACGGAATTCGCCGGACCGGCGGACCGGGCGGCGTTGCTGGGAACGTTCGGCGTGTCGGTCGGCTTCTAAGTGTGAGGGGAACGTCACGTACTGCCCGCTTCACTCCCATGCTCCGTACCTTAGTCCTCATCGTCCAGTCCTCAGTCCTTCAACGGCGTCCCCACTCTTGTCCTAAGGGCATTGAGCATCTGACACCGGCTTCGGGGTATGGGGCGAATGGCGGGGAATGCAGCCGGACCACAGGCTGGAAATGAGCACGAACAGCAGGATGAGCGGGATCGACCGACGAAGCATGGAACACCTCCTGCAGATGAGAGCCGTGCGTCAGGATAGCCACGGCCTGGCGACATGCCGAAGCGCTGTCATGGGACCATGAGATCGCAGCACCGCCAGCTGGGTTGTGTCTTTGACGAGCAGGGCACCGGCGAAGCCCAGTGCGTTGATCGAGATCCCTTCAAAATACTCCTCCGACCGGGGTACCAACAACAACCACCGTCGGGTCGCGAGCAGGTTGTAAGGTCCGCAGCGCTCCAATCCGTCTCGAAGCGGTTCGATCGAGAGCCCCGTCACGTCCAACAGTGCCCGATAGCACGCGTGGAAGGAGATCACATTGTCCCGTCCCCGGTCGAGCCATTGGGGGTTGAATGGAGCGGCGGCATGCAGAAACGGCAAACCCGGTACCGTTCCTATCGTCGCGTTCGATCTTACGGTCGACATGAGAGGCTCGATCGGCAACCGGCCGTCCGGTGCCTCGGTCAAAGGAATGATCTGCAGATGTTTATGCGATTGGCTTGCTCCCGCGACCGGGCCGGCATTGTAAAACCCCAGGCCGTCGATCTCGGCCAGTCCGACCAGAAGGGCTTCGCAGTCCTGCCGGGTGAGCAGCGTCTCCTGTTCTTCGAAGGCACGGGTGACGATCAGGAGGTGATGCTCGACCACGTTGAACTTGTTCAACAGCGCCACGTGGGTCGGCGAGAGATCGGCTACGAACAGGTCCGGATCGTACGGGAGGAATGGGTTGTGGTGCGGTGAGGCGGCCCGGACCTCGGCCTTTTTCGCGAGGGCGGTCACGAGGCGCACTTGGAAGGCCACACCATCCTGCTCGATGAGTTCCGACGTGGTGGGAATGGACTGGATCGCTCCGCAGCGGCGGGCATGTTCCGTTCGTTCGAGCAGCGCCGGCCAGAGGGCACCGGGTTTCAGCTGGTGCGTCGGCTGATCCATACGGATGGAAAGGGTACGTGAAGGCGGGAGAGAGGAAAAGGGGAAAGTGGCACGGCGTTCGGTCGACGGCGGGGATCGGCGCATCAGCTGGTATAATGGCGTCCATGCCCTATGTGGGAACCAAATCGCGGGCCGGATATCGGACCCTCCTGCGCAGCGGCGAGCTGTACGAGCGGGTCGAGCGGGCACGCCGCGTGCTCGCGGCCTGCCGGGTCTGTCCAAGGCATTGCGACGTCAACCGGCTTGAGGGAGAGTTGGGCACCTGCCTCGTCGGGGCCAAGGCCTTGGTCGCCAGCGCCGCCCCGCACCACGGCGAGGAGTTTCCGATCCGCGGTTGGTACGGCTCCGGCACCATCTTTTTTGCCGGCTGCAATCTCCGTTGCCTCTACTGCCAGAACGCCGATATCAGCCACCAGCCGGACGGGGAGGAACTCGAGCCGGAGGCTCTGGCCGATCTCATGCTCGACCTGCAGGAACAGGGCTGTCACAACATCAACCTGGTCTCGCCGTCCCATCAAGTGCCGCAAATCCTGGCAGGGCTGCTCGTGGCGGCGCAGCGGGGCCTGCGGCTGCCCATCGTTTACAATACCAGCGCCTATGACGATCTGGAGATGCTGCGGTTGTTGGACGGCATCGTGGACATCTACATGCCCGATCTCAAGTATGCCGAGACGGAGGTCGGCCGGAGGCTGTCGAAAGTGCCGGATTATCCCGCTGTCTCGCAGGCCGCGATCAGGGAGATGCACCGGCAGGTCGGCGATCTCGTGTTGGACGAAGAGGGGCTCGCCCTGCGGGGGGTGCTCGTCCGGCACCTGGTTCTGCCCGGCAATCTCGCAGGAACGGCCGAGGTCATGCGGTTTCTGGCCGAGGAGATCTCACGCGACACTTACGTCAACGTGATGGATCAGTACCATCCTGCCGCCAAAGCCTTCCGCCATCCGGTCTTGAACCGTCCCGTCCTCCACAGCGAAGTCGACCAGGCCATGCGGCTGGCGCGTGAAGCCGGTCTGTGGCGCCTGCACGAAGAATAACCGATTGGGGTAAGCACCGGTCCTGGTCGAATGGCGGGCCGGGCGCGGTTGCTCAACCGCGATTGTATCGTGCCTGCAGAATCGGTCGCCCGTCTGTGCTAGCATAGCCTCAGCGCCTTCAACTCGCCGGTCTGGCCGGACCCGGCGACGAAGACACCCGCAGGCCCATCTCGCAACCGTCAGCCAAGGATAGAACCATGCCGTTGATTTCCGAACCGTTGCAGCACCGCCTCGTGCAGCTCCGGCGCGTGCTCCACGAATATCCGGAGCTGAGTGGACAGGAACAGAACACCGCCGCCGTCATCTCGAAGTTTCTCGAAGGCCTGAGCATCGCGCACCGCAATGGCCTCGCCGGCCACGGCGTCCTCGCGGACATCCCGGGGCCGTCCGGCGTGCCCTGCGTCGTCCTGCGCGCCGACACCGATGCGCTGCCTATCCAAGAGGAGACGGGGCTGGAGTTTGCATCGGTCCACGACGGCGTCATGCATGCCTGCGGGCACGACGGACACACCGCCATGCTGCTCGGCGCGGCGGCGTTGCTCTCGGAGGACAAGGACCTGCCGGCGCCGGTGCGGTTGATTTTCCAGCCGGCGGAGGAGAAGGGCACCGGGGCCTTGGCGATGGTGCAGGCGGGGGTGCTCGATGGAGCGGGCATGATCTTCGGCGGCCATCTCGACCGCCACTATCCGCCGGGAACGATCGTCGTCAGCGAGGGACCGGTCAACGCCTCCACCGACAACTTTACGATCGAGATCATCGGGCAGGGCGCCCACGGGGCGCGGCCGCATGAAGGCATCGACGCCGTCGTGGTCGGCAGCCTCATGATCATGGCGTTGCAGACGATCGTCTCGCGCGAGGTCGATCCGGCCCGGCCGTCGGTCGTGTCAGTGGGACAGTTTCACGCGGGCACGGCACCGAACGTCATCGCGGGGCAGGCCCGACTGGACGGCACGGTGCGCGCACAGGATCCGGCGGTGCGGCGGCAGCTGCTCTCGTCCGTCCGGCGGATCGCCGAGTCGATCGCGCAACTACATGGAGCGAAGATTGAGGTCACGATCACCGAAGGGACGCCCCCCTTGGTCAACTCTGCCGAGATGGCGGACTTGGCGCGCCGTGCGGCGATCGAGGTGGTGGGGGAAAACAACGTCGTACCGCTCAAGACGGCCAACATGGGCGGGGAGGATTTCAGTTACTACATGGAAAAGATCCCGGGTGCGTATGTCCGCTTCGGCAGCCAGGTCCCCGGGAAAGAGGGGTTCCCTGCCCATTCCAGCAAGTTCGATTTCGACGAAGGGGCCTTGGCCGTCGGGGCGGCCTTCTATCGGTCCATCGCCAAGGTGGCCGGCCGCCGGCTCGCCGATCACGCCATCCGTTCCTGACTACGCCGAGGATCACCATGATTCGCGTCCGTGAAGCACGCGAAGAAGACGTGGGCCAGATCCGCGAGATGTTTATCGCGGTCTACGGAGCCGACTATCCGCACGAGGAAGTCTACGACGAGCTCTGGCTCAAGCGGTCGATCTTTACGGACGACGCGCTGATTCTGGTGGCCGAGGACGGCGAGACCGGTCGCGTCATCGGCACCGCGTCGGTCCTGTTCGATTTTGGGGCCCATTCCGACCTGGTCGGGGAATTCGGTCGGCTGGTGGTCCATCCCGATTCACGCCGGCTGCAGGTCGGCAAGCTCCTGATGGAAAAGCGCCTCGAGGCCATTCAGAACCGCCTGCACGTCGGGCTGGTCGTGGCTCGGACGGTCCATCCCTACGCCCAACGCATCAGCCTCGCGCACGGATTCATTGCCGCAGGCTTCCTGCCGCTCAAGTATCTGGTGCGGCATCGCGAAAGCGTCGCGTTGCTGGTACGGTATTTCGGCGATGCGCTGACGCTGCGCCGCAACCATCCGCGGATCATTCCCGAGGCCTATCGTCTGGCGAACCTCGTCATGAGCCACTCGCCGCTGACGCCGGATTTCATCGTGGACGAGGATTCCGCGCCATACCCGCCGGGCGGGGGCTATCAGCTCGAGCAACTCCAGGCCGAAGGCTATCCGGCGCTGTTGAGGATTGAGCGCGGCCGGGTCCGCAACCGCGAGATCTTCGGGCCCATGCGGCTCGACTACGGATTTTTCAAACTGCAGGCCCGGCAAACCAGTTATTTTCTGGCCCGGTCCGGCGGACAGATCGTCGGCGCGGTCGGGTATACGCTGTATCACGTTGAAAAGAGCGTGCGGGTGCTGGAGCTCATCGCGCTGGCCGACGACGTCGTACGCTTTTTGTTGGCGGAGTTGGAGCGCAAGTGCCGCGAGGAGATGGGCGTCGTCTACATCGAGATCGACGTCAGCGCCTATGCCCCGCGCATGCAGCGGACGCTGTTGGAGCTGAATTTCCTGCCGGTCGCCTATGTGCCGGCGATGGTCTTCTATCAGGTGGAACGGCTCGACATCGTCAAGATGGTGCGGCTGACCGAGCTGCAAGATCTGGGGCCGCTCGCCTTGACCGAACCGGTGCAAGCCGTGGCCGACGTGGTGATGCGCGGGTTCTCCTCCTGCGTGCTGGCGCCACGCATGGCCCAGGCGATCAAGGACATTCCCCTGTTCCAGGGCATGAACCACGAACAGGCGACCAGACTGGCCGGGGCCTGCACGGTGCGCGCGTATCTATCGGGGGAACGCATTTTCACGCGGGCCGATCCAGCCGACGAGCTGTATCTGGTGCTGGACGGACGGGTGGCCATCAGCGGCGGCACGCCGGCGGCCACCATCGGCACGGTGTATCGTGGGGAAACGTTCGGCGAAGTCTCGTTGCTCGCGGCCTGGCCTCACTCCGCGTCCGCCACCGCCGAGGGGCCGGTGGAGGCGGCGGTCCTGCAGCAGCGGGATCTGGCGGATCTCATCCGGCGCCGGCCCGACATCGGGGTGATCATCTACCGCAATTTGGCCGTGGGCTTGGGGGAGAAGCTGCTCAACAAACGCGACGCGTCGTTTGTACAGCGTATCTCGGAAGAGTAGAGACCGCTGTCAGCAACGAAATCCTCGCTCCGAGTATCAGATGCGAGATACGAGCGACGAGTTCTACACCGTCGGATCTAGCATCGCGGCCGGTTGGCCGGTCGATTCCAACACCCGCTGCCACACTTCTCCGTTCGGGTTGAGCCGCCGGGCTTCCGACATCACCAGCGACAACGGGATGTGCGTGAAGTGTCGGTTCCAATACCCCACGGCCATGTTCGTGCGGCCCGTCAGGCCCGCGTGCACGGCATGCTGCCCGAGCACCAGACAGAATTCGGCGTCCACGGAATTGGCCGGCAGGCTCCGGATCGTATAGCTCGGATCGATATACTTGAGCGTCGATTCGATCCCGAAGGCGCCCAGGTGGCGCTCGATCTCGTGCTGCAGAAACCCGCCGATGTCTTTCAGCCGGACATTGCCGGAGCGGTCCCGCACCGGCGCGCCCTCCTGGGTGAGCAGCGACTGCCCGGTGCCTTCCGCCACGACGATCACGGCATGGTGCTTGTCGTGCAGGCGGCGGATCAGCGCACGGAGGAAGCCGGACTCGCCGTCCAACTGGAACGGCACTTCCGGGACCAGGCAGAAGTTCACGTCGTTGTTCGCCAGCGTCGCATGGGCCGCGATGAAACCCGAATGCCGGCCCATGAGCTTGACCAGGCCGATGCCGTTATAGTGGCCCCGCGCCTCGTCATGGGCGGCCACGATAGCCGTGTCGGCGGCGGAGACGGCGGTGGCGAATCCGAACGACCGCTCGATCCAGGGCAGGTCGTTGTCGATGGTCTTGGGCACGCAGACGACCCCGATCGACAGCCCTCGCCGCGCGATCGCCTCGCAGAGCGCGGCCGCTCCCCGCATGGTGCCGTCCCCGCCGATGACAAAGAGCAGGCCGACGCCGCGTTGCATCAACGTATCGACCATCGCGTCGGGGTCCTGCGGACCGCGTGAGGTCCCGAGGATCGTGCCGCCGTGTCGGTGGATGAGTTGCACGCTTTGCGGCGACAAGGGGAGCGGTTCGAGCTCGGACTTGGGCTCCAGGCCGGCGAAGCCGTAGCGAAAGCCGAGGACGCGGCGGACTTTGTAGCTGTAGTGCAGCTCCATGACGATGGAGCGAATCACGTTGTTCAAGCCGGGGCACAGGCCGCCGCAGGTGACGATGCCGCACGTGAGCCGGAACGGATCGAAGAAGATCCGCGAGCGGGGTCCGGCGGTTTCGAATGCGGGGAGCGGCTCACCGGCCCTCAGAAACGGCTCGGTCTCTTCCAGCGTCGAACACACGAGGATGCGGAGGCTATCCTCGACGAAGGGAGAGCCGCGCCCCTGAAGGGGAGACGGCTGCGTGCAGGGGCCCAGGGTGTCGACGGTCAAGCGGTGGTGGTCCGGAATAGACATGGTACGTCGCAACTCCATTCTGCTCTTCGGCGGTCGGAGCCCGGTCTGCCCCCGAACGCTCTGTAGATCTACGATCTGCGCCGTGGAGCATAATGGGCCGTCACGATCGCGGTCAATATGGTCCAGCCGTGTGTTGGAGACGCCCCGGGATGGCGGCCGGGGGGGGGAAATCACGGAGCGGCGTTGACTTCGTGCTGCACCGGTGCTGCAATAGAGCCACGTGCGCGAGCGAGCTTGAATCTGCAACCTCGGGAGGGGAATGATGATACGAAACCTGGTGCAAGGGGTGTGTGCTAGTCTGCTGCTGGCGGGCTGCATTTCGACAGGCACGTCGCCACTTGCGGATGACCAGGCCATGGCGCAGATCAAGGTCGGGGAGACGACCAAACAGCAGGTGGCGAATCTGCTCGGGGAGCCGGCCAGCCGGCGGGCGATCGAGATGGGCGGAGCGAGCCGGGAATGGTGGGCGTACAGCTACCAGCATTCCTCCGTCAACCCGCTCGACTACATCTTCCTCTATGGGCTTTTGCTCAACGGCATCGGAACACCGGACACCCGCTACGACCTGAGCGTGTTCTTCGATCATCGGGGCGTCGTAAGCAGCCTCTCGCGAACGAAGGCCGACTACGACATGGGCCGGCCATTCAGTTCTATGCAGGTGTCGAGTGCCGCGAGCAGAACAACGGGCTTCCAACCTCCGACGCAGCGTACCGTGCAGTTCGAAGAGAGGATGGAGTACCGCTATTAAATTCGAAGAGCATGTAGCGTATGGCATATGGCGAATAGCACAGAAGAAAGGTTCTGGTCCGCAGCGTTCGTCCTCCGTGTTTGTCCGTGCCACAAGCAATAAGCCACCTGCCATAAGCTTCCTTCCGTTACTATAATGGTCCATGCTTCTCGCCCGCCTCGTCGATGTGGTCTCGCGCGTCAGGCAGACCACCAAAAAGACCGAAAAGGTTTCGCTCCTCGCCGATCTACTGCGTTCGCATCGCGGCAAAGAAATCGAGTTGGCCGCCCTCTACCTGTCCGGCTCGCTGCCGCAAGGCAAAATCGGCCTGGGATGGCACATGGTGCAGCAGGCGATGCTTGAGACTGCGCCGGCCGGTGACCCGTTATCGTTGATCGATCTGGATGAGGCGTTCGAGACCATCGCCGCCGTTCAAGGCTCTGGATCGAACGAGCGGAAGATCGGCGTGCTGCGCCGGTTGTTCGAGCGGGCCGCCCCCGAGGAGCGCCGGTTTCTCGCGCAGCTGATCATGGGCGAAATCCGCCAAGGCGCGTTGGAAGGTCTGCTGCTCGATGCCGTCGTCAAAGCTTCCGGTCTTTCTTCGGCGGACATTCGCCGTGCCATGATGTTCTCCGGGAATATAGGAGAAGTGGCGCGCGTTGCGATGGAAGAAGGCGCCGCGGGACTGTCCCGGTTTTCACTCCGCCTCATGACCCCCGTGGCGCCCATGCTTGCCAACAGTGCGGAGGATGTGGAGGAGGCCCTGGCGCGTCTGGAGGAAGCGGCGTTCGAATACAAGCTGGACGGCGCACGCATTCAGGTCCACAAGGGTGGGACCGAGGTCAGGATTTTCACCCGGCAGTTGCAGGACGTGACCGACCGGCTTCCCGAAATTGTCGAGTGGACCCGCGTCTTACCGGTGCAGGATGCGGTGCTCGAAGGAGAAGCGATCGCCTTGCAGTCTGATGGGCGCCCACGTCCTTTTCAAATCACGATGCGTCGGTTGGGACGGAGCAAAGACGTCGAAGCGGTTCGCCGAGACATACCGCTGACTCTCTTTGTCTTTGACTGCCTCTACGCCGAAGGGGATGGCTCGCTCATCGGGCAGCCCTATCGGCAGCGCGTGGAAGTGCTGTCCCGCCTGGCTCCGTCCTCCTTGATTCCGCGGGTCGTGACGGCGAAGCCGGACGAGGCGCAACGCTTCCTTCGGCAGGCGTTGGGCCTGGGGCATGAAGGCGTGATGGCCAAATCCCTGTCCGCTCCCTATCAGGCGGGACAGCGAGGATCCTACTGGCTGAAGCTGAAAGAGGCCGCTACGCTGGATCTGGTGGTGTTGGCGGCGGAATGGGGACATGGCCGGCGTGCGGGGCGGCTGTCAAATCTGCATCTCGGCGCGCGTGATCCCGAGAGCGGGCAGTATGTGATGCTCGGCAAGACCTTCAAGGGTCTGACCGATGAGATGCTGGCGTGGCAGACGGAGCGATTGCTCGCGCTGGAGACGAGCCGGGACGATTGGACCGTCTACGTGAAGCCGGAACTGGTCGTGGAAATCGCCTTCAGTGACGTGCAGGAATCGCCGCGCTATCCGGCGGGGCTCGCGCTGCGCTTTGCCCGGGCCAAGCGCTACCGCTCGGATAAGTCCGCGGCGGAGGCGGATACGATCCAGACCGTCATGACGATCTTTCGTACGCAACGCGGAGAAAGACCGGACTCGACTTTGCTCTAGATCAAACCGGTCGGATGTTGCATCATAACGGAAGCATCGTGCTCGAATTCTAAGATGGCGGCGGAAATGCAATCCGAGTCGCAATCGTTGGCGTTCCTGTTCGACCTCGACGGCACGCTGGTGGACAGCGTGTACCAGCATGTGTTGGCCTGGCGCGAAGCGACCCAGGCAGCCGGGATCGAGCTGCCGGTCTGGCGGATTCACCGACAGATCGGAATGAGCGGCGGACTCATGCTGGCGGCGCTCTTGCGGGAGACCGGACGTCCGGTGTCCCCGGAGCAGGCGGAGCGGATCCAACGGGTGCACGCTGTAGTCTATGCGAAACAGGCGGCATCGCTGCGCGTGTTGCCCGGAGCACAGGAGTTGCTGGACACGTTGGCCGCCTCAGGCGTACCGCATGCCATTGCCACGAGCGGACGCCTGGCGAACGCGCGGCATGCGCTGAGTCTGCTCAAGTTGGGACCTCAGGTGCCGGTCGTGACGCGCGACGACGTCCGCTTCGCCAAACCGGATCCGGATCTCTTTCTGGCCGCGGGGCAGCGGCTGAACGTGCCGATGAACCGCTGCGTGATCGTCGGGGACAGCGTGTGGGATCTCCTCGCAGCACGCCGAGCTTCTGCACTGTCGGTGGGGGTGCTCTCGGGAGGGTATGGGCGGGAAGAACTGGAGCGAGCCGGAGCCTATCGTGTCTACCAGGATCCTGCCGACTTGTTGAGGCACCTCGACGAAGTGGGCGTTCGACGGAGCAGCCAGCAGCTATAGGCTGTTGGCGTTCAGCGAGTTTCCCCTCCTTTGTAAGGAGGGGTTGGGGGAGGTAGAGATGGTTGCTACCCCACCTCGCCTCCCCTTGCAAAGGGGAGGCATGATTGGGCCCTTGGCCATCAGATCCTGAATCGTTCCGAGGCATGGCCTGAGGCGCGTGAAGTCTTACGGGAGAACGCCATCCGCCATGCTCCGATGGGAGGTTCTCGATGGAATCGAGCAATCGTCACACCAGGTTCTGGCCCCGCCCGCTCGATCGGCGACAACTGTTGAAGACGCTCGGGGTAGCGGGCTCGCTCGTGGCCCTCGGCGGTCCCGGCCGTTGGGCCGAGGCACTGGTCGATCCGTCCGCGGCACTGGGAGCCGCAACGGGCGAAGTACCGACCCGTGTGCTGGGGAAAACCGGCGTCAAGGTGTCGGCGCTCTGTTTCGGCGGCGCGCATTGGGGTCGCATCAAGGAGGATGGAGAAGCCATCCGCATCCTGCACGAAGCGATCGATGCCAGCGTGACCTTCATGGACAATGCCTGGGAATACAACGGCGGCCGGTCCGAGGAACTGATGGGCAAGGCGCTCCAGGGAAAGCGGCAGCAGGTGTTTCTGATGACCAAGGTCTGCTCGCACGGGCGCGACAAGAACGTGGCGATGCAGCAGCTGGAAGACTCGCTACGGCGCCTGAAGACCGACTACCTCGACCTCTGGCAGATTCACGAAGTGGTGTATGAAGACGATCCGGATCGGCACTTCGCCCCGAACGGCGCCGCCGATGCGCTGCTCGAAGCCAAGCGGCAGGGCAAGGTGCGGTTCATCGGCTTCACCGGCCACAAGCACCCGAAGATTCATCTCAAGATGCTCGCGCACGACTTTCCCTTCGACACCTGCCAGATGCCGCTCAACGTCTTCGACGGCACCTACCGCAGCTTCGAGCAGGAGGTGCTGCCGGTCCTGGAGCAGCGGGGCATCGCAGCGCTCGGGATGAAAAGCCTGAGCGGCAATGCCGAGCCGATCAAGCAGGGCATCGTCACCCCGGAAGAAGCGATCCGCTACGTGTTGAGTCTGCCGATCGCGTCGCTCGTCAGCGGCATCGACAGCGCCGCGGTGCTGAAACAGAACCTCGAGATCGTCCGCCGGTTCACCCCGATGACCGTCGCGGAAAGGCAGGGCCTGCACACGAAGGTCGCACAATATGCCGTCGACGGCCGGTTCGAATTGTTCAAATCATCGAACCGATACGACGGGCGTGTTGGGCGGGAACAGCATGGACTGTTGTAGAGCGGAGAGCTGATGGCATTTAGCGTATAGCGAGTAGCACAGGCGGGGAACTTCGCTTTGTTCGGGCCATAGGCCGTAAGCTATAAGCCAGCAGCTTCGCCTCGATCCACCCTGCCGCTTGCCTCGTCTTTCCCGTCGGAGTAAGATCGCTCCGCCCACCCTCGACATCTAGGAGGTGCCATGACCGTTCGCACTGCTCCTCAACCGCCGCGTCTCTCCCTCGACCGCAGCATCGACCGTATGCGAAGGCAGCTGACCGAGTTGGCCGCCTTTCTCGGCAAGGGCACACCGACCCGTAGTTTGGAAGAATTCGATCTCGAAACGGAGCGGCTGATCAGTGACCTGCTCGGACAAACGTCCGACCTTCTGCATGCCTACGAATATGCCGAGTTGGGCGACGCCGGAGGTTTGGTGAATATGACGGACGAAGCGCCGGAAGGCGGCGGCGTCGACAGCGAACGGCAAAGTCTGCTTCAGCGCAGCCGCGTGTTGGAAAGCTGCGTGGCGGAACTGGAAGCGCGGCGGGCCGCCGAGCCGAAGCGGGCCACATCCGGGCGGCAGATCCTGACCGGCCCGCAGGTGGCCGAACACATGTCCCCCGACGTTCGGAGCGTGCAGGAGAACGCCAGTTTGCAGGAGGCCGGGCGACTGATGCAGAAATGGAAAACCGGGTCGCTCCTGGTGACGGATCGACAGACCTACATCGGACTGATCACGGATTCGACGCTCGCCCGCGAAGTCGTGGCCAACGGGTTGAATCCCCAGACGACGCCGGTCGCCAGGTGCATGGTGCCGCTCGTGGCAATCGAGGGGTACCGGCCGCTCATCGACGCGGTGCGTTTGATGAAGGACCGGGCCACGCGGCATTTGGCGGTGACGCAGGATCGTCAGATCATCGGGGTGATTTCGGTCTCGAATATTCTTCGATACTATTCGGGCGTTGTATAGCGCGGAGCAAGGGAGCAGATGGCTAATAGCTTATGGCTGATAGTCCGAATGAAAGGAAGTTAGAACCTATCTCAAAATTGNNTTTTGAGATAGGTTCTAGTCTGCTTACCATGAGCGATACGCTATAGGCCAGAAGCGCTTTTCACGGACGGAGGTGGCCATGGGTCCGACCAAAGTGATTGTGAAGGAGAATTGCCTCTACGATGCGCGGACGGGGAAACTGATCAAGGACGGGTTCGCCGCCCTGCACGAGATCGAAGCGTACGTGAACCATCACTATCTCGCCTTGCCGGTCGTGGACGATGCCGGCAATCCCTGGTTGTTCGAGGGAAAACCGGTCTATTGTTTCCGCGGCGTGCAGTACGAAACGCTGGACGGCGAACGGATCCATCTGGCGCGCTGTCCCGATTGCGGCGGGATGGGGATCCGGGCCGATGAAATCACCGTGGAATCGGATTGCATCCGCTGCGTGACGTGCGGGCACGAGTTCGATGCGAGACTGGAAATGATGGAAACATGAAGGAGGGCGCCTGCGGCTGGTCCAGTGCTCCCGGAACGCGCGCCCTCAGAAGGACC
>JRYJ01002299.1_pt1 | contig 27590 bp, 26 predicted proteins | sample 235371 | NCBI WGS metagenome assembly JRYJ01 (sample SAMN03074219, study PRJNA261477) | activated sludge metagenome | biome: Wastewater Treatment Plant; feature: Wastewater; material: Activated sludge; isolation source: activated biomass of a wastewater treatment plant treating hydrocarbon... ... | reverse complement strand
CGCTGAAGAAGGGTCCACCAAACAGAGCTTGCTCAACCCCGCGCCTCAAATGTGCGCGGGGATATTTCACTACCTACAGTGATTACGATCAAGCTCGTGCGACCCGGCGCCTCTTTTGCGGATTATCGTGATTGCAGGCGCCGGATAAACCCCTCCTAGTGGTTGTTCCCTTCTTCTACCGGCGGCTCATCAGGGGAAGGCTCTCTTCCTTGTGCCGCCTGACAACCCCCCTTCCTTCCCTAACCCCTTGACGCAAGCCCGGATTAGGTTCCTGCTCTAGCGGGATTGATCTTCCGGCCAACCCCCACCAACCGAGCCCTTGCGCCGGCTCGGTAGCATCACTTACAGTACGGGCGTCTCACCATGGAAAGGGAGGACGTTATGCGGGGACAGGTCGCCGTGATCGCGGGTATCGTGATGCTGACCGGGTGCGTGGGACTTCCGGCGACGACCCGCACGGCCGTCACGCATGAGATCAAGCTCAAGGATCGGCTGAGTTCGACGGACTTGTCGGTGCACGTCGGCGACGAGGTGCAGTGGACGAGTCAGCGCTCCGCAGCCACGCGAATCGAATTCCCCGGCCTGACCTCGGACATGTTGAGCTGCCAGCGCGGCTTCCGCAACTTCATCGGGGTGGTGAAGGGCTCGACGACCATCGCTTCGAACCAGAGCGCGAGCCTCTGCTTCAACAAAACCGGCGTCTACAAATACACCGCGAAGGTGGAACCGGCGAGCCCCGGCGGCAAGGCGCTCAACGAATCCGGCACCATTCGTGTCACGGCCCCGCCCGGCGGCCGTTCGCGTGGAGACGAATAGCTCCTGGGTTCCCCGCTTCTACTGCGGTCTCTGAGATCCTTATAACGTATCGGTCCAGAGCGGGCTGACCGCGAAGGCGGCGTTGATCAAGCCGACGTGGGAGTAGGCCTGCGGGAAATTCCCGAGTTGGGTGCGGCTCTCGGGCACGAAATGTTCGGCGAAGAGTCCCAGGTGGTTGGCGCCCGTCAGCACCTGCTTCATGATGCGTTGCGCTTCGGCCAGGTGGCCGAGCTTCGCCAAGGCCTGCACCACCCAAAACGAACAGATCACGAAGCTGGATTGCGGCCGGCCGAAATCATCGGGGCGCAGATAGCGGAAGTAGAAGCCGGTCTCCTTGCCGTCGTTGCGAACGGCCAGTTCCTGCGCGATGTGCTTCATGGTGGATTCGCACACGTCCCGGTTCGGGAACCCGAGGATCGCAGCCTGGGCGAGCGAGGCGTCGTAGGTATCGTCGGCGGGACCGTTCCGGAGGGCGCCGTCCCGCGAGGCCTTCAGCAGCGCTTGCTCGGCTTTGGCGCGTGCGGCGGCGATGTCCGAGGTGAGCGACGGCAGGAAGCCCGCCCGCTGCATGCGATAGGCCCGGTCGAGTCCGGCCCAGCACATCAGGTTCGAGAAAGAGTGTTCCTGCCAGCCGTTCCGGATTTCCCACAAACCCGCGTCCGCCTGCCCGATGCTCCGTTCGCACAACCGCGCCAGGTTGGCGACGAGTTGCTCATGATCCCTGGTCCGCAGATCGTAGAATCGGTTGTCGCTGAAAATCGGCGCCAGCGTCAGCACCAGCTCTCCGTAGACGTCGTTCTGGACGTGTTCGGCGGCTTGGTTGTTGTTCCGCACCGGGACGCTGCCCCGAAAGCCGGCCCAATTGGGGTGCTCGGTTTCGGGCAACGGGAGATCCTGGCTCAGCGTGTAGACCGGGGCCAGGCGTTCGCGTGAATGCTCGTGTGTGTAGGCGATGTTCAGGAGGAATTTCAGGAAGCCTTCCATCTCTTCGAAATGGCCCAGGTTATGGAAGGCGGTCAGGGAGAAATAGGCGTCCCGCAGCCAGCAATAGCGGTAATCCCAATTCCGCGTGCTGCCCGGCTCCTCCGGGAGGCTGGTGGTCAATGCGGCGAGGATGGCCCCGGTGTCCTCATAACAATGGAGTTTCAGCGCCAGCGCCGAACGAATGACTTCCTCCTGGTGGAGGACGGGAATCGAACAGTGCTTCACCCAGGTGCGCCAGTACCGCGTGGTCTGGTCGAGGAACTCGTGGCTGACTTTCGGCAGGTCGTCTTCGATCCCCAAGCCCCAGGTCAGGGCGAAGTAGTTTTTCTCGGTCAAGGCGAAGGGGCGTTCCTCGTAAAGGTAGGTCAGCGGCATGTTGGTCAGCAGCCGGAGATACTCGCCGCGAATGTCGTAGCGGACATGGCTGTTGCCCCGCATGCCCCGGGCGTATTCCTTTCCCCAACCGGTGACCGGGCGGCAGCTCACACGAATGGACGGGGTGCCGGCCAATGGTTCCACGATGCGAAACAAGGCCGCCGGCCGGTAGACGCGGCCGTATTGTTCGAACCGCGGGCAGAAGTCGGTGATCCGAAAGGTATCCCCATTGGACGTAGAGACCTCCGTTACGAGGATATTTGTATTAGGGAGATACCGCTGGGTCGTCTTGACTTGGGCGGAGGCAATCGGGCTTGATATGGAAAAATGCCCACCCTCCGGATCGAGCATCCGGCCGAAGATCGGATCACTGTCGGGACGCGGGAGACACAACCAGTCGATGGACCCGCTCTCGTGGACGTGTGCTGAGACGTGACAGTTTCCGATCAAACCATAGGGGTACATGGGTGAGACCATAAGAGATTTTTACGGTAAAGTAAACGACCTGCGAGAAATATGCGGCTCTCCCTGCGATTCATCCTTCCGCTTCTGTTGGTCCTGGCTGCCGTTGCCTACGGCGTCGTACCCCTGGTCGATTCCCTGACCCTGAAATGGTTCACCCGCGACCTCGAAAGCCGGTCGCGGCTGCTGGCCAGCACCATGGAAGCTCCGCTTGCCGAGCTGGTGGCCTCGCGCTCCCGAACGAAAATCTTCGCCTACTTCCACAAGGTTATTCAAGACGAACGTCTCTATGCCCTCGGATTCTGCGACACACAGAACCGGCTGCTGTATCAGACCCTCACCTATCCCGACCAATTATCCTGCGAAAGTCTGGCCCACATGCCGGCCGGAACGTCCGAGGTCGTGAACCTGGCGCAGGGCCCGTTGCATGTGGTGTCTTCGACGATTCAATCCGCCGGGAAGACCCACGGCCGCCTGCTGCTCGTCCACGACATGAGCTTCGTCCATCAACGGAGCACGGACACCAAGTGGTACATCTTCTACCTGTTCGCCGGACTCGCGGCGGTGATCTCGCTGGTAACGGTGCTGGTCGCGCACATTAGTTGGCGCGGCTGGGTGGCCGGGGTGCGGGCGATGTTGAACCGAGGCGGCCTTCCCACCTTGAGCGGCCAGGTGCACTCGCCCGAGCTGCATCCCGTGGCCCAGGATCTTCACGAACTGGTTCGGGAGCTCGAGGCCGACCGCCGGATGCGGGACGAAAGTCAGATCACCTGGAGTCCGGCGAGCCTCAAAACCATCCTGCACGAGCATCTCTCGGGCGACGAAATCCTCATCGTCTCGAATCGGCAGCCGTACATCCATAACCGGCGCGGCCAAAAGATCGAAGTGCAGTTACCGGCGAGTGGGCTGGTGTCTGCCCTGGAGCCGGTCATGCGGGCCTGCTCGGGGGTCTGGATCGCGCACGGAAACGGCTCGGCCGACCGCGAGGTAGTGGACGCCCGCGACCACGTCCGTGTCCCGCCCGACCATCCGTCGTACGACATTCGGCGCATTTGGCTGACGCCCGATGAAGAGGCCGGCTACTACTACGGATTTGCGAACGAGGGACTCTGGCCGCTCTGCCACAACGCCCACGTGCGCCCGACCTTCCGGACCTCCGACTGGGAGCGGTATGTGTCGGTCAACGAACGTTTCGCCCAAGCGGTGATCGAAGAGGCCACGACGGACGATCCGGTCGTGCTCGTGCAGGACTACCACTTCGCCTTGCTGCCGAAGATGGTCCGCGAGAAGCTTCCCAACGCCACGATCATCATGTTCTGGCATATTCCCTGGCCGAATGCCGAGAGCTACGGCATCTGCCCCTGGCGGAAGGAAATCCTGGAGGGGCTGCTCGGCAGCAGCATTGTGGGATTCCATACCCGCGTGCACTGCAACAACTTCATTTACTGCATCGATCGTATCCTGGAAGCGCGGATCGACCGGGACACCTCGACCGTGTCCTACGGCGGTAAGCTGACGGCGGTCAACCACTATCCGATCTCGATCGAGTGGCCCTCGCGCTGGATCGAGAATCAACGACCGGTCCCCGAGTGCCGGCAGCACATCCGCGAGCGGCATGCCATGGGGTCCGACCGGCTGGTCGGGGTCGGAGTGGATCGCCTCGACTATACGAAGGGCATCATCGAACGGTTCATGGCGGTGGAGCGGCTGTTCGAGCTGCAGCCGGAATGGATCGGCAAGTTTTCGTTCATTCAGATCGCGGCGCCCAGCCGGACCATCATCGACCAGTACCAGCATTTCCACGATCAGGTCTACGCCCTGGCCGAGCGGATCAACAAGCGGTTCGGCCGGGAAGGATACGAGCCGATCGTGTTGAAGGTGAAGCATCATGAGCCGCCGGACGTCTATGAGTACTACCGTGCGGCGGAGCTCTGTTTGGTCAGCAGCCTCCATGACGGGATGAACCTGGTGGCCAAGGAATTCGTGGCGGCTCGAGACGACGAGCAGGGCGTTCTGATCCTCAGCCAGTTCACGGGGGCCGTCCAGGAACTGCCGGAGGCGCTGGTCGTCAACCCGTACGACATCGACCAGTGCGCCGCGGCTCTCCACCTGGCCCTTACGATGAGTCCGGGCGAACAACGGGCCCGCATGCGCAGTATGCGCGGGTTGATCCAGGAGTTTAACGTCTACCGATGGGCGGGACGGATGCTCATGGATGCGGCGCGGATGCGCCGCCGATTCCGCGTGATGAAGCAGGTGGGGCAAACCGCCGGTCTGGTTCGATAATCACCCCCATGCAGTATCTCCTCCGAGCCCCCGGCAAGCGGGCGCTGCAACGCCTGGTAACCGGCGACGCGACGCTCTATGCGTTCGATTTCGACGGCACGCTGGCGCGCATCGTTCAAGACCGGCAAGCGCCGAAACTGTCGCAGGCGATCCGAGACGCGTTGCAGACCCTGAGTGCCCACGCCCCGACCGCGATCATTTCCGGCCGGTCGCTCGACGATCTGCGCCCGCGGATCAACGGCGCCGCGGCGCACCTGGTCGGCAATCATGGGTTGGAAGGTCTGCACACCTCTCCCCTTGTGATGCAGCAGGCCTTGGACTGCTGCCAGGCCTGGAAACGCACGGTGGGGAAATTTCAGGAGAGCCTGGATCAGGCCGGCGTCGTCGTGGAGGACAAAACCTATTCGCTGACCTTCCACTACCGGCAGGCCTGCTCTGTGCAGGCCGCCCGTGAGGCGATCTTTCGCGTGATCCCGCACCTCGGACCCACGCCTCGCCTGGTGCTGGGAAAGTCCGTCGTGAACGTGATCCCGCCCGGCACGCCGCACAAAGGAGCGGCCCTCTTGGAACTGATGCACCAGCTCAAGAGCTCGACGGCGCTGTACGTGGGCGACGACGATACGGACGAAGACGTGTTCTCGCTTCCGGACGAACGGATTGTCAGCGTCCGAATCGGCAAGAAAGCCGTGTCCGCCGCGGACTACTACTTGGAACGGCAATCCGAGATCACCACGCTCCTCACATATCTCGCCCAGGCCTACGCCTCCCTCAAAGCCGGCTAACCTTCCTGCGCCGCGACGCCTTTTCGATAGGTCGTATAGACATACACGGGAATTCCCAGCTCCTTGAGGAGATTCTGTATGACCGGGCCGACCTCCTCCCAGCTCAGTCCGCCGACGCCCGTTGCGAGTTTCGGCAGGGCCAGGCTTGCGATCTTGTCGGCGGCGAGTTCCTTCTTCAGCGCCTGCAGCGCGTGGTTGACGTTCGGCAAGGAGGCTTTGCCGGGCCGTCCCTGACGGTCGTCGGCCGGGTCCTGCGTGAAGAGAGTATAGATGATCGGGGAATTGGGGCCCTTCCACGACCACAGGGTTCCGGGCTTCGGGTGATAGGTCTGGCAGTAGTGGCGGAAATCCTTATACATGCCAGGCCACTGATCGCGGAGCGAGAGCGCGAGGCCTTGTTTGAAATCATCGTGCGGTGCGACGCCATGCGCGATAGCCGCCGCCTTCGAGAGCAGAATGTCACCCGCCACTTCTCTGATCATCGTGTCTCTCCCTTGATGAGGATCATACAGTTGTTCCCATGCCCGTCGTGTTGGGAAAAAGAGATAAGGCTGCTTCCATGCCGATCAATGACGACGACGAAAAAATCTCTGCTTTTCCGAGTCGGACCCGCGCGGTCGGCGACCCGATCGATCGCCGATCCGGACTTTTCAATCGGCGGCCGGTGGCGTATCTTTTGTCCCCGATGGCCACCTTGATCGCAGCCAGACGCGCGCTTCGCCGGTTTGCCGATCCCAGGAAGGCAAACGTCTTGCAGCGATTCTTCAAGGCCGGTAAGGGCGAATATGCTCAAGGCGATCGGTTTCTCGGCGTTGCGGTGCCCGCCGTTCGGAGAGTGGCCAAAGCCGCGCGAGATCTCGCCCTGGCGGACGTCCGACGGCTCCTGGCGTCACCGCTGCATGAGGAGCGGCTGTTGGCGTTGCTGATCCTCGTCGATCAATTCCGCCGGGCCGACGAACGGCGGCAGCAACAGCTCTGCGCCCTCTATCTTCGGCATCGCGCCGGCGTGAACAATTGGGATCTGGTGGATTGCTCGGCCGAGCATATTCTCGGGCCAAGCCTCCTTCACCGGAAGAAAACCCTGCTCTTCACGCTTGCGGCGTCCCCTCGGGTGTGGGACCGACGGCTGGCCGTGATGAGCACCTTTCATTTCATCCGGCGCAGGCGGTTCCTGGAGACACTCCAACTGGCACGTCGCCTCCTGAAAGACGAACACGACCTGATCCATAAAGCGCTCGGCTGGATGTTGCGGGAGATTGGCAAACGCGACCGTCGGACCCTGGAGCGTTTTCTCATGCGATACGTTGCCCACATGCCGCGTACGATGCTCCGGTATGCGATCGAGCGATTTCCGGCGGCGCAGAGACGGGCGTACCTGGCCGGCCAGACGTGACAGGATGTTGAAGTAGGCTTCCAGCGGTGTGCTCGCCTTGGCGGCCAACCTGACCAGCGTACCCCGGGGATTCTGCTCATCCCGCGGTGTCCGGCAATCCTGTGCTTGCATGAAATAGCGCATTTGTTCGGTTGCGTCCCGGCCGATGGTTTCGACATCTTGCCGGCGAGGAGGGAGATATGGATGGTTATCGTGTCAACCCCGGTACGCGCCTGCGCTTGGCGTCGATCGATCCGGACGAAACCGGCGGATACAAGAAAAACGAAGACGGCAAGGCCAAGGCGAAAGCCGCCACCGCCGAGCTGATCGCGAGGTTGGATCAGTTGCAGGAGCGGCTCTATGCCAACGGAGACCGCGCGATGCTGATCGTCCTGCAGGGGATGGACACGAGCGGGAAAGACGGTACGATCAAGAGCGTCATGTCGGGCGTGAATCCACAGGGGTGCAAGGTGGCCACCTTCAAGGCTCCCACCTCCCAGGAGTTGGCCCATGACTTTTTGTGGCGGGTGCACCAGGAGGTGCCGCCCCGTGGCTTTATCGGGATCTTCAACCGCTCGCATTATGAGGACGTGCTGATCGCGCGTGTGCATGGGTGGGTGTCGGAGAAGGTCGTGAAACGGCGGTTCGAGCAGATCCGGGAATTCGAATCGCTCCTGGCCGAGAACGGAACGACGATTTTGAAATTTTTCCTCCATATCTCCAAGGAAGAACAGAAGGAGCGATTGGAGGAGCGCATTCGAGACCCCGAAAAACGATGGAAATTCAACGAAGGCGACCTGGAAGAGCGGAAACTCTGGGATGACTATATGCAGGCCTTCGAAGACGTCATCTCCGCCACGAGCACCGCATGGGCACCCTGGTATGTCGTGCCGGCCAATCGCAAGTGGTACCGGAATCTGGTCGTGGCCGAGCAGGTCGTGAGGGCACTCGAAGGCATGAAGCTCAAGACGCCCCCGGCTCCGGAGGGCGTGGATTTTGACAGCCTGCGGATCAGATGAGCGCGGACCGGCGAAGCGCCGTTCCCCACCTGGATTCGTGAGGACCCCTAGGAGTACACTGAGGGCTCGCCACCGTCCGCCCACTCTAACCGGGAGCCTCTCGCCATGAAGACGCTCATACATGTCGTGTTCGCCGCCGTGTGTTTTGCCAGTGTGCCGTCGGTTCTTCGGGCCGGAGAGTTCGAAGGCGTCATTCATATGAAAACCAACCATTTCGACATGAACAGCACCTCGGCGAGCGATTGGTATATCAAGGGGGATGTCGCCAGAATAGAACGACCTCGGGAGGACGGACAGAACCATGTCATGATCGTGGACGGTGAGAAGAGGACGATGGTTATCGTGATGCCCGAGAAAAAGACGGCCATGGAGTTCAACCTGGACCAGACTACGGATGCTGCAGCCGAAATGATGAAAGAGCAATTGGAGAAAAAGGTCATCGATCGGACGGGCAAGTCGGACAAGGTGGCCGGCTATCCCTGCGCGATTTGGCGGATCACGGACAAGGAGACGAAGAAACTGGAACAAGAGATCTGTGTGGCAAAGGGGCTCGGTAAATCCGCCACTTTTTTTCTCGATCCAAAGCGCCTGCAGCAATCCTCGCAGCCTTCATGGGTGAAGCAACTGGTCAAGGAGGGCGGCTTCGGCCTGCGAACTCTGCAGTATGGGGACGATGGAAAGGAAACGTCGCGCACGGAAGTGATCAGTATCGAGAGAAAAAGTTTGGACCGCAGCCTGTTTGTCGTACCGGCCGACTATGCTCGGCAAAACATGACCGAGATGGCGAATCGTATGAAAGCCGCACGTGAGCAGATGCAAAAAGATCAGGGTCAGGGCGGGATAGATTTCGAGAAGATGATGCGGGAATCCCGGCAGCGTCGCGCCCAACAGGGCGGAGAGGCCGGGGCACAGGCTCAACAGGACGTGAACGAGCTGATGAAGAAGTTCGGTGAGATGATGAAGAAGCAGCAGCCACCGCAGGGCGGGCAGTAGTTTCCATCGTGTGCCGTCGGGAGGAGAGGATCATGCGATCAATCAGAGTGGGCCTCGTTGGAGGACTGCTGTTGACGGCTCTGTCGGCGATGGCGACTACGGGAGATTTCGAAGGCATCATCCTGATCAAGCAAATCAACGAGGGTGCCGCCTCGCAGCAGCAGTGGTTCGTCAAGGGCGATCGGTTGCGGTTCGAGGAAATCGGGCCGGAGGCGGACCACGGCGCGATGATTTTCGACGCCAAGAAGAAGGTCATGTACAACGTCCAGCACGACGAAAAATTCTATCTGGAACTGCCGGCGGGTCAGACGACCAAGGCCGCGCAGGCGATGGAAGACATCGTCGTGACGAAGACCGGCAAGAGCGATAAGGTCGCCGGCTACTCCTGTGAGATCTATCACACCAGAGACAAGTCGGACGGCAGCACCGGTGAAGTCTGTGTGGCGCGAGGCCTCGGGAACGCAGCCATATTCGGGCTGACCGGAGCCGAGGCAGGCCGGTCTTCGATCCTACCGAGCTGGATGCGGGAAATGTTGAAGGACGGAGGCTTCCCGATCAAGGGGGTCGATCGTGACGAGCATGGAAAAGAAGAGTCGCGCTGGGAAGCCGTGAAGATCGAGACGAAACGGCTGGATGATCGGCTCTTTCTTCCCCCGGCCGGGTATCAGCGACGCGACCTGGGAGCGGCGATGAAACAGTTCGGCGATGCCATGAACGAGGGCCAATCCAAAAGAAACAAGTAAACCGGGGTTGACAGATCTTCCTAACGAGCGTACAGAGGAACTGCGGCCCACTGTTCCATGCCGTGAGGAACCGGACAGACCGTACGGCTGTCGGCCAGGTACCTCACACAGTCCCACGGGAGAGAGGAGGGTTGATGATGGACGACAACACTCCACCTGGCCCGGCAGGCCCGCCGAGTCGACGGCGGGCGCCTCATCGGTCGTACTAGCTGATTCTCCACCGGCGTTGCCCGAGGGCACAGACGACGCGACAATGCGTTCCAATCTGCGTCAGGCCGGGGACGGAGAATATCTTCGCTGGTACACACGTCACATTCACCACACAGTTTGGTAAGACACTGAGACCGAGAGAGGCGTAATTTCTTTCTACTCGACGGGTCTCTGTGGGGCCGCCACAATGTGAGAGGGTATTCGGCGCCCTAAGCGCCACAGACGGGCTCCCGTCCGGAAGGGAGCCCGTGTTGTATCATCCTCTCCTCACCGTTTCGATCCGTGTCGCGACAGGCACAGTCAATGCAGGCGGGCGACTAGGAACGCAGGCACCTAGGGCCGATTTCCCTGTTGACAGAGTTTCTCACAAGCGTATGATACGCACGTGGTCCACAGAAAATTCGTTCACTGTGACGGGGACGAGAACGGAGCGCGCCCGTTCAACCCTCGCCACTCCTCAACCGGGGAGGTTCACAATGGAAGAACGCAGTCCACCGGACCAGAACGGCCCGCTGAGTTGAGGGCGGGCTTCTCGTCGGTCGTCGCTTCCCAGTCTTCATCGGCTGTGCCTCACGGCACGAACGACCAACAGGAACACAGCCGCAGTTGATGCTGAAGTCTGGCCTGAAGGACGAGGAACACAAGCGCCTGGGATCCTTAGTCCCCCGACAGNNCCGACAGGAAACCCGGTTTCCCTCAATTTCGAACGGGTCCTTGGTTCACCACAATCGAATGAAGCCACACACGGCGTCCTAAGCGCCATCCGCGGGCGACCTCCCACCGTAGCGTAAGGTCGCCCGTGGCATTTTAGAGATTCAGACATTTTTTCTGCCCTTCTCCTCTTCTCTGGCTTATAGTCGGCGCAATCGCGCACTGGCCTTGACCATTGCGCCAGAGGGAGGTGTCGCATGTCCTTTGTCGAGCAATTGATCCATGGAGAGTTCGTCAATCCGGCTACGCTGATCGGCGCGGCCTTTTATGCCTTTCTCTTCATCCTGATCGCCTGGTTCATCGCCCGCATGATTCGCCTGGGGGTCCGACGGGTCGAGCACCTGCTGGTCGATCACACCGCCTCCACGCTGTTAGTCAGACTGGGGCAAGTCGTGGTCTATACGCTGGCGGTCATCCTGTACATGAACGCCATTCCACAGCTGCATGCCATCGGCACCGCCCTGCTGGCGAGCGCCGGCGTAGCCTCCATTCTCTTCGGCCTGGCGGCGCAAAGCACGCTGAGCAATCTGGTGTCCGGCTTTGCATTGCTGTTCTACCAGCCGTTCGAGGTCGGCGATCGCGTGCAGCTCGCCGCCCCGACGGGGATGGAGACCGGCGTGATCGAGGACATGACGATGGGGTACATCGTTGTCAAGACGGCGGACAAGCGCGAGATCGTGGTGCCGAACAGTGTGGCGGCCACGCAGGTGGTGGTGAAGCTGGCGGCTTCTTAGTGACGACGAGAGCTTATGGCGAATGGCTGATAGCTTATAGCACGAACGCGAATTGATGTTCTTTGTATGTGCCATACGCGATACGCCATCAGCCATATGCTCTTCATTGCAAGATTGACCGCCCCACCCTCTAAATACGGTCCGGGTAGTCCGAAATGATGCCGTCCACCCCCAGATCGCGCATACGCTGGATGTCGTGAGGCTCATTGACGGTGTAGGTGAAGACGCGTTTGTCCATGTTGTGATAGGTCTGGATCAAGGCGGGGGTGACGGTTCCCACGTGCAACCCGACGTGCGTCGCATTGAGCGCCACCGCATCGGCCACCGGATCGACCGGGAGCCGCTCTCCGAAGAGCACCATCAGGTGCGCTGCGGGATCGGCCTGCCGCACGCGCTGCAACTCCTCGGTAAGAAACGACGCATAAATCAATGGGCCGGAAAACCCGGTGCGCTTCACGATCAGGCATGCTTCCGTGCCGATCCCTTCGACCTTCAGCTCCAGGATCACGCCGAGTGCGCCGTCGGCGATCTCGAGCGCTTCTTCCAGGGTCGGCACGCGTTGCCAGTTGCCGGCGTTGAGACGTTGCACTTGATCCAGGGACATCTCGGCGACCTGACCGGTCTTATTGGTGGTCCGGTCGACGGTCTCATCGTGCAGGAGGATGAGGTGGCCATCCCCGGTTTCGCGCACGTCGACTTCGACGAAGTCGGCGTGGAAGGCCCGGGCTTTCCAAATGGAGGCGAGCGTGTTTTCGGGGGCGTGGCCGCACGCTCCCCGGTGCCCGACGCGGAGGACGGTAGCGATGGCCACCTCCAGCGACTGTGTGACGGAATCCCTTCCGGCACGGGCCGAATCCGGCGAGCGGGAAGGGGCTTTCTTTTCAGCCGCCACTTCCCTACCATATTTCGCGTATGTCTGCAAAGAAAGCCAAAGGGACTGGGACATCCGGCGGGGGGCGCCGGCGGCGTAAACCGGCTGGGGCGTCGACCGGGTTGGCCGCGACCGAACTGCAATCGGCTGCACCGCCGGCGGAGGTCGCCGGCCTCCATCGGGCGATCGAAGAAGATGCCGGCAAGGTCCTCGCGGTCTATCGCGAGCCCTATGGCGGGCGATGGCTGCTGCTTGCGGCGTTGCCGATCGAGTTGGTCGAGCCCACCCCGTATCAACGGAACCTCTCCGACACCCATGTGCGGAAATTGGAAGCGGTGATCAGCAAGCTGGGCCGGTTTCTCGATCCCATCATTGCGGTGTACGCCCGGAAGCCCGACCATGGAGCCAAGTACTGGACGCCGAACGGCCACCATCGGCTTTCGGCGATGAAAACATTGGGCGCCAAGAGCATCACGGCGATCGTCGTGCCGGAGGCGGCCGCGGCCTACCAGATTCTTGCCCTGAATACCGAAAAGGCCCACAACCTCCGCGAGAAATCGCTCGAGGTCATCCGGATGTACAAGGAACTGGCCCGCCTGGACGAGGCGACGGAAGAAACCTATGCTTTGGAATTCGAAGAACCGGCGTTGATTACGTTAGGGCTGTGCTACGAGGAGCGTCCGCGGTTCAGCGGGGGCGCCTACCATCCGGTGCTCAAGCGGGTGGACGGCTTTCTGACGAAACCGCTGCATAGCGCCATGGCCCTGCGGCAGGAGCGGGCCCGTCGGGTGCTCGCCCTCGACGACGACGTGGTGAAACAGGTGGAGGCGCTCAAGGCGAAGGGGCTGACCAGCCCCTACCTCAAGAGTTTCGTGGTGGCCCGCGTGAATCCCATCCGGTTCCGTCCGAAGGAAGCGCCTCCCCTGTCGTTCGACGAAGCGCTGGATCGCATGGCCAAGGCGGCGGCCAAGTTCGATCCAAGCAAAATCAAGCTGGATGACCTGGCCAAGACCGGAGGGATTGCGGACGAGGGCGAGTAGCGGGGCGGCACCAGGTGGACCTGCGCGCGGGACTTGTTTAGGCCCTCATCGGACAACCAGAATAAAACAGCTCTGATCCGTCTAACCCAAGGAGGCTGCCATGCTTGTTCAGGATGTCATGTCTACCGGTGTGGTGACGGCAAACCCGACCGATACGGTCCGATCTGTCGTGACCAAGATGTTGAGTCGGCATTGCGGCGCGATTCCCGTCGTGGAGGAAGGCAATGTGCTCGTGGGGATGGTGACTCTCCGCGACGTCCTGCTCCCGCTCTATCCCAACTACGGCGAGTACATCCATGACAATGTCCATAGCCGTGATTTTGTGGAGATGGAAGAGGGCTACGCCGACGTGCTCGGACAGAAAGTCCAGGAGATCATGAGCCTGAACCCCATGACGGTCTCGCCTGCCATGCCGGTGCTCGAGGCGGCCTCGTACATGGGATTGAAAAACTTTCGGCGGATCCCGGTGGTCGAGAAGGGCCGGTTGGTCGGCATGGTCAGTATCGGAGATATCAACCGGGGCCTGTTCTTCCAGGGCGCGCATGCCCAGCCGGCCACGGCCGCCGTGGCGCAGGGGGCCCGCCGGTAGCAGTCGGTTGCGGGCGCCAACGCCCGGCTCGTAGAATAGGGCTCTCGAAGGAGGCAGTATGGGTCTCGCTGACAACAAATGTGTGCCCTGTCGGGGCGGAGTTCCTCCCCTCCCCGCGGACCGCACGCAGGCGCTCTTGAAAGAATTGGGTCGCGGCTGGGCTTTGAATCAAGACGGTCATTTGGAACGGCTCTATACGTTCAAGGACTTTGCGCAGGCCTTGGCCTTCGCCAACAAAGTGGGAGCCGTCGCGGAGGCGGAGGGTCATCACCCGGATCTCTACGTCGCCTGGGGGAAATGCAAGGTGGAGATCTGGACGCACAAGATCAGCGGTCTGACGGAAAGCGACTTTTACCTGGCGGCGAAGGCCGACCGTGAATTTGAGCCGTTTCGGGCGGGTGCCTAGCCTGGCGCGGTATTCAGAGAAAGACAGGATGTGAGAGATGACGAGCCATCACAACGCTCAGGTCGCGCTCGTCAACATGCCTTTCAGTTATTCGAAGTACCCTTCGATCCAGCTGGGCACCCTGTCGGCGCTGCTCAAGTCACAGGGAATCCCCGTCGACTGCCACCATCTGAACGTCCGCTTCGCCCATAAGATCGGCGTGCCGCTCTACGAATCGATCTGCGAAAAGCGCGCGCTCTTCGGCGAGTGGCTGTTCTCCTACCTGCTCTTCCGCGACAACCCGAAGCGGAGCGAGTACCCCAGGGTCTTCAAGCCGGTGTTCGAACAGCTTGCCCGGGAAAGCGGGCATCCGATGTCGTTTTTCGAAGACATGGCCACCCGGACGGCCCCGCAGTTCCTGACCTGGGCGATGACGGCCATCGACTGGGGGCGATACAAGCTTGTCGGATTCACCTCGACGTTCGATCAAAACGTCGCCAGTCTGACCATGGCAAAGCTGATCAAGGACCTCTATCCGGACGTCCGGATCGTGTTCGGCGGCGCCAACTTCGACGGCGAGATGGGGTTGGAATATTTTCGGGCGTTCCCCTTCATCGACCACGTCGTCGTAGGCGAAGGAGAGGTGACGTTTCCGGCCCTCGTCAAGGAGATCCTAAGCGGTCAGCGCGGGGGAACTCTCAAGGGTGTCACCTACCGGGACCACGGTCGCATCCGGTTCGAGCCGAACCCCTCCCTGTTCACCGACTTTGCGAAAACCGGCCCGCCCGACTACGACGACTACTATCATCTGCTGGCCGAACTCGGCACGGAGACCTCGCGGGGGCTGGATCGGATTCTCCTCTACGAGGGGTCCCGCGGCTGCTGGTGGGGCGAGAAACACCACTGCACGTTTTGCGGGCTGAACGCGCAAAGCATGAAGTTCCGCGCGAAATCGCCCGAGCAAGTAATGCGTGAGATGGCCTACCTCTCCAGCCGGTACGATACGACGCGCTTCCGCTTGGTCGACAACATCATCGACATGAAGTACGTGGAGCAGCTGTTCGGGAAATTCGCGCAGGACCGCCGGGATCTGGACGTGTTCATCGAAACCAAGAGCAACCTGCAGAAGCCGCAAATTAGGACCCTCGCAGCCGGCGGCGTGAAGTGCATGCAGCCCGGCCTCGAAAGCCTGAGTCAGACGCAGCTCCGTTCGATGGACAAGGGCGTCACCCCGATGCAAAACATCGTCTGTCTGAAATGGAGCTACTATTATCGGGTGGCCGTCTCCTGGAACATCCTGCTGGGATTTCCGGGGGAAACCAACGACGACTATCGCCGCCAGATCGACCTCATCCCGTCGCTGTTCCACCTGCAGCCGCCGGAAGCGTCCGGGAAGTTCTGGCTGGAGCGGTTCAGCCCCTATTATACGCGGCCCCACGAATATGGCGTCCGGATTACCGGTCCGGGTATGGCATACGAGTACGTGTACGATGCAAGGCAGGTGGATCTGAACAGGATTGCGTACGACTTCGAGTACGAGTTGGACGATTGGAACGTCGACCCGCACCTGTATCGGGAGCTGGCCGACGTGATCGGGGAATGGCAGCGACGGGCGGCCTCACCCGACAAGCCCTTCCTGTACTATTCCAAGGCTTTTGACTACGTCACGGTCTACGACGGCCGGAATCCCGCCGCACCGACGCGCGAACGATTCAATGCGCCGGCGTCGATCCTGATCGATCTCTGCAATGAGGCCCCGAAATCGCTTGATCAATTGCGGAGTGCGATCGGCGGACGAGCGGAGACAGGTGGAGGAAGCGACGAAGGAATCGAGGCGGCCCTGGCCCGCCTGGCGGCGAAACGGATACTCTACGAGGAACGAGGAAAGTACTTCACGCTGGCCATCCCAGAACACCCTTATTACTGACCGTCGACCGTCATTCGTGAAGCGTCTCTCGTTCGGAAGGAACGTTGATGGCTCACGGTCGAGAGTTGATTGCCTGGCCTGCGAGATACGAGCGACGCTTCACGAGCAACCTCGCTGGGTCACATCGACAGCTTCTCGGCGACGTTCCGCATCTGTACGCCGTGCACGAGTGACGCGCCGCCGCGGATGGCGCAGGCCACGTGAACGGCCTCCGTCATTTCCTCCGTATTGGAGCCCTTCTCCAGACAGGCCTGCGTGTACGCATCGATACAGTACGGGCACTGCACAGTGTGAGCCACGCCGAGCGCGATGAGGGCCTTTTCGCGCTCGGTGAGCGCACCCTCGGCAAACACCGCGCTGTAGTAGCTCATGAATTTGTCCCACAGCTCCTTATTGCCCTTTCCCATATCGCCGAACTTGCCCAAGTCCTTGGGATGGTAGTAGGTCTCCATGCGGTCTCCTCTAAGGATGTTCCTCACCTGTGGATGTTCAGGCCGTAATTCTCATCGATCACTCATCACGACTCACGGTCACTGATCTCAGGCATGTCCAGGCGGATCCGGCTCGACTTCGCTCAGGGTTTGCGAGAAGCGATTCCCCACGATCGTCGTCACTTTGCTCATTAGGTCGCCGATTTCTTTCCATTCGTCCGGGCTCAAATCGGCCTTGATCTGGGGATGGATGGCCCATTCGGCGTTCACGACCTTGCCCTTACGCGTCACGTTCACATGCAGCAGCTCCACGTCCCAGACCTCCTGGGAACCGGCTGCAGCTGTGGGTGGCTTGGAGGGGGGAACTTGGCTTGCCATGGTGCATTGACTCCTTACGAGGATGCCGGAAGAGAGGCATCATACCCCATCAACTTCTGGCCTGTACATGGGTACGATGCGAAGCCGAATTTTCGCACGTGCGCTGGAAGGTCAGCGGCGCTCGGCGGTGTGGTTCAGGGCATCGAGTAGTTGCGCGTGGATCAAACCGTTCGTGGCGACGAGTTCCTTCTCGAACAGCGAAAAACGGCCGGCCGTGAAACCGGAGACGGTTCCGCCGGCTTCCCGAAGAATCACGGCCCCGGCCGCCATGTCCCAAGGACTGAGCTTGACTTCCCAATAGCCGTCCAGGCGTCCCGCCGCGACGTAGCAGAGGTCGAGCGCTGCGGACCCCGTTCGCCGCACGCCCTGCGCTTGCAGCGAGATGCGTGAGAAATGATCGAGGTTGTTGTTGGCGGTCTCGCGGATATCGTACGCGAACCCGGTAACCAGCAACGCTTTGTCCAGGCTGTCCACGCGGGACACGCGAATCGGTTTCCCATTCAAAGAGGCCCCCTGCCCCGCCTCTGCCGTAAACAGCTCGTGACGGACCGGATCCAGCACCACCCCCAATAGGCCCTCCCCGTGATACTGCAGCCCGATGGATACCGCGTAGAACGGAAATCCATGGGCAAAGTTCGTGGTTCCGTCCAGCGGATCAATGAGCCACTGGTACGGAGACTCGGTTGTTTCGTCGCGGCCTCGTTCCTCGGCCAGTATCCGATGGTCGGGATAGGCGGCGCGGATCGTGCGCACGATGCACTCCTCCGCGCTCCGATCGGCGTCGGTGACGAGGTTCACTACGTTCTTGTAATCGATGGTGAAACCTTTACGGGCGTGGTCGAGCAGAATGGCCCCCGCCGCAGTTGCTGCCCGGGTGGCCTGCACCAGCATGGCTTTGATGTCTGCAACGGAGGAACGATCTTCGGATCTCATGGCGTGCATCCTACCACAAGTCGGCGCCACGGCGTGGTATGGTCCCCCCAAGATGTTCGTAACGCATTGATTTATCAGAAAAGACGGTTTGCTTTTTCTTGCATGGCAAGGCTTGAACAGGCATTGTGTGCACACGAGTAATATACGCGGCTTGTACGAACAAATTAGACAAAACAAAAGCTTGACATTGCTGGAAAGCTTTGCTAATAAGCAAGTATGCTTTAGATGGGTCTTGCTTGTGGAAGAACTCACAGACATTCTTGTCGGCTTGGAGCAGCGGATCAGTGCCTACCGCAACCGCTACCAGGAACTCGAAAAGAAACGCCGGCGTCTCGACGACGAAATCGCAACCATCAAGAAATACCTCGAACTTGCGGAAACCTTGTATCGCGTGGAGGCGGACAAGGCCAAGTTGGCGAGTCTCTCCAGCCAGATCATTACCGACGAGAAGGGCGTACGCCCGCTGCCGGTCACGGACGTCACCGATCAATCCCGCGAAATTCTTCTGGGGAAGAGCAAGTACGTGGGGAAGAGCGTCCCTGAGGCCGCCTATCAGATCCTCCGAGAGGCCAGCCGCCCCATGCATGCCAAAGAGCTGTTGCAGCGCCTGTTGGAGGGGGGACTGCAAATCAAAGGTAAGACCCCGCTCACGTCGGTGGCAACTTCCTTGAAACGCGATAAACGGTTCCGCAAGGTCGGACCGAATACGTTCGAGCTCCTGACCGAGGAGCTGACAGAGGCCGTCTAGACGTCATAACCAGTCCGAAACATCTTCACGTGCGAAGGGAGGTGAGAGTCTTGGCAACGAAGAAGGCAGCGAAGAAGAAGAAGAAGTAAGTCAATCCCGCCAGGATTTGCACGCCGGGGGTAAGGCCACTTACCTCCGGCGTTTTTTTATGTCCGGCACCTCGAGCGTTTGCCTGAGCGGCAGCGGGGGAGCGACACGATCGAGCAGACCGCGCGCATGGGCGACATTGTCGCCATGGCAGTCGCATGATGTTATGCGGGAGAAAGCCCGATCAGACGGCGAGCGAAGGAACAGGGCGCAGCAGCCCCAACGAAGAGCGGGATTCGGTTGCCGGCGCACAGGACTCGGAAGTCAGGAGAACCCACTTGTCGCGCTGTGCCAGGATCTGCTCGACGAGCTTGGTATGCATGGCATGGCCGGATCGTTCGGCGATCACATGGCCGATGAAGGGGAAGCCCAAGAGCGCAATATCGCCGATCAGGTCGAGGACCTTATGGCGAACGAACTCGTTCGGATAGCGCAATCCGGTCTGATTCACCACACCTTGTTCGGACAACACCACTGTGTTATCCAAGGTTCCGCCCTTGCCCAATCCGCGGGACCATAGAGCCTGCACTTCGTGCAGAAAGCCAAAGGTCCGAGCATCCGCAATCTCCTGCTCAAATGCCGAGGCGGAACAGGCATAGGTGTACGACTGCGTCTGGATCAGCGGATGGTTGTATTGGATCGAATAGGTGATCCGCGGCGTCGCCGAGGGCTCGATTCGTACGCGGCGGGCACCATCTACCACTTCGATGGGCTGGGTAATCTTGACGTAGGGCTGCCGACGGGTCTGGGGAATCACTCCGGCCGAGCGAATCAACCGAACGAATGGGCCGGCGCTGCCATCCAAGACTGGGACTTCACCCGCGTCGACTTCGACATACACATTGTCCACTTCCATTCCGGCCAGCGCGGCCAAGAGGTGTTCGATGGTCTTAATCTGCTGACCGTTGACGCTGATCGCGGTACAGAGTTCGGTCGGAACCTTATTTACGACGGCCGCTGGCAACATGGTCTCGCCGGCGCCGTTCCGATAGACGAAAATAATCCCGGTGTTCGGAGGAGCAGGGCGGAGCGTCATCGTGACTGGGTGACCTGAGTGCAGCCCGACGCCTGAGCAAGAGACTGGAGAACCGATCGTTTGCTGAAACCGCACAGTGCCTCCTCTACGATGCGAGCAGTAGATTAAGCAATGTGCGTGCCAAATCGAAATTATATTCTAAGTTATTGAATTAAAGACATTATTATTGATTTTCTCAAATCGGGTTTGTTGCAAAAAAAACACAACTGCGGCTTTTCACGAGATCAGCCTGGCGCAAAGAACCCATTGCTTTTCAATAGGTTCTTCGTTTTTCTGCGGCTGAGGTCGCCCTTCCAGGTTTCACTCCACAAAAATAATCGAACTCAAGAACGGCTCCCTAGAGTCCAATCTTCCCGGCTCCCCCGACCAACTCGATTCTGAAGGGAGTGGCAGCTTCACCCATATACAGCGTTCGGTGTGGGAAAGGAATCTCGATCCCCTGAGCGTCGAACGTTTTTTTCAGTCGCCGACGGTACTCCCGGCCGACAGTCCATTGTTCCAGCGGCTTGGTTTTGATGCGGACGCGGATCACGACTGCGGAGTCGGCAAAATTCTCGACGCCGACAACCTCGATCGGCGAGACGAATTTGTCCCGGTAGGCGTCATCCCGCTCCAGCTCCTCGCCGACCTCCTGCATGATCCGGACGACCCGGTCGGTGTCCTCCTTGTAGGCCACCCCCATGTCCAACACGAATGCCGACCACTCCTTCGTCATATTCGACAGGGTGTTGATGGAGCCGTTGGGGAAGATATGCACGACGCCGGAAAAATCGCGCAACGTGATCGTTCGAAAGGTGATCGTCTCAACCAAACCGCCCGTTCCGTTGATCACGGCGACGTCGCCGAGCCGGATCTGATCTTCGAGGATGATGAAAAACCCGCTGATGAGATCCCTGACCAGGTTCTGGGCGCCGAACCCGACGGCCAACCCAAGAATGCCGGCTCCGGCCAAAATCGGCGTCACATCCAAACCGACCAACTGCAGCGACTCAATGAACACGATCGCCCAGATACCGGTCAGCGCGATGGTGCGGAGTATTCCGGTCAACGTGGCGGCGCGCTTCTGGGCGACCCCCGAGCTCTGATCCGGACGGTCGCTGGCGAGGATCATCACCTTCTCGAGCTGCTGCAGTCCGAGGCGGACGAACCGGATGGCGATATAGCCGAGCAGCAGCACCAGGCATACGCGCAGGATGATGCTGCCGGTCGTGGCGGAAAACGTAAGAAGCCATGGCATGAGGTTGTCCCAAGAGAAGCCGGTCATAGGAATGCCTCCTTGCTGCGATGATGGTCTCTCTGAGAATAAGAAATTCGGCAATCCGGCTGCAAATCGTGGATGATGCGGAGGCGGTGTGAAGACCGGCTGGCGGGCCGAAGACGGTGGGATGCCCGGTTAGTCGTCCTTGAATTGGCGCTCCCGGTAGCGTGAGAGCTCCGTTGCAAGGCGGATTTTCAGCTCCAGGCGTTTGGGCTTGCCGGTGGAGGTGTAGGGAACCTCTGTTCCGAAGAGCACCACCTTGGGGCATTTGGAGAAGGGAAGGGATCGCCGGCAGTGCGCAAGCACATCCGCCTCCGCGGGCGGAGAACCCGCATCCCGCGGGACGACATAGGCGGCAATCTCCTCGCCGTAGTAGCGGTTCTCGAAAGGCACAGCCATCGCAAAACGGACCCGTGGGTGAGTCTTGAGTGCGTCGTCGATCTCCAGAGGGGAAATGTTCACACCGCCCCGAATGATCAGCTCTTTGAGGCGCCCCGAGACGAAGAAAAACGGCCGGCCTTTCGCGTCTCTCGTATAGAATCCCTCGTCCCCCGATCGAAACCAGCCCCACTGAAATGCGGCCTGGTTGGCGTCCTCCCGCTTGAAATATCCCGCACAGACAGTGCCGCCGCGGATACAGATCTCTCCCCGTGCGCTTTCCGGGAGTGGACGTCCCTCCTGATCCAGGATGGCCATTCGGTTGTGTCGCAGGGGCACGCCGATGGAGGGGAACTCATAGTCCCCGAGCCAATGTCGGTGTTCCTCGACCGACAAATCGTTGGGGAGGAAGCAGGAATAACAGGTTGTTTCGGACAGGCCGTACCCATGCCGGATGGGGAAACGAAAGCGGTCCTCGAACCGCGCCGCCGTCTCTCTCAGGAGCGGGCCGGCACCGCAGATCAAGCCGTCGAACCGGTCGAGCCGGTACCGAGTGACGTCCTCGTCTGTATCGAGGAGGAACTCGAGCAGGGTCGGCACGACGCTCACGCAGGTGATCCGTTCCTCCTCCAATTTGCGCCAGAAGCCGGCGCTCTTGAATCGTCGATTCAGCACGATACTTCCTTTGCAATAGAAGGGGGTGATCAGCGTGACCACGGTGCCGTTCACGTGGTGGATCGGCAGCACGCACATCAACCGGTCATTCGTGCCGAACCGGTGCCAGTCCGTGATGGCATCCGCGTCGATCAACAGATTGTGCATGGTCAGGACCACGCCTTTGGGCGGCCCTGTGGTGCCGGATGTGTAGACGATGAGGGCCTCGGTGTCCAACGAGGGGATGTGGGGAACGTGATCGGCCGTCGCAGGTCGGCCGTCGCAGGTCCGACTCGCTCCAGATCGCTGCTGCTCTCGGTATCCGGTATCCGTGAAGGCGATCACCCGTCGGAGGGCGGGCAGTTCCGGTTGAAGCTCCATGATTTCTTCCAGCCGGTCTTCCCAGCAGCACACAGCCGAACACTCGGCGTGTTCGAGGATAAAGCGTTTCTTGTCCTTCGACTCCTCGATGTTCAGCGGCACGACCGTCAGGCCCAGGTGCCAGGCCGCGAAATACACAATCACCGTCAAATCATGGTTGAACAGGACCGTAGCCAGACGTTCCCCCGGGCCGAGCCCGACCCGGTCGCGGAGAAAGGCCGTCATTCGTTCGACCGCCACCCCGAACTCCGCATAGCTGTACTCGCGGCGGAGCGCGCGATCGTCGTCGTAATAGGTCAGGCAGGGGCGCGGGGCCAAGGTGGGATCGCACACACGGGACTCGAACAATTCCGCGAAGGAATTCCAAGGGAGCGGGAAAGACGCGCCCTCCTGCTGCCGAGCCTGGGCAATATGATCAGCGACGGCGATCGAGGGGCACATAGGTTTGCAAGGGTGGGCCTGTATACAAGGCCCGCGGACGGATCAGTCGGTTGTGGTCCTGTTGCTCGATCACGTGTGCGCACCAGCCTGTGATGCGGGAGCACACGAAGAGCGGCGTATAGAGATCCCGCGGAATGCCCATGAGGAGATAGGCCACCGCCGTATAGAAATCGAGGTTCGGGTACAGTCCCTTCTCCTGTTGCATGACGCGCTCGACGACGCTCGCGATATCGTACCAGCGGCGATCGCCGCACAGGCTGCTCAATGTGTCGGCGTGCCGTTGAATGATGGCCGAGCGGGAGTCGCCTTTCTTGAGCACGCGATGCCCGAAACCCATGATCCGCCGTTTGCCGGCCAACATATCCCGCACCCAGCGCTCCGCGCGCTCAGGCTGTGCAATCGTCAGGAACATTTCGGCGACGGCCTCATTGGCTCCCCCGTGCAGCGGTCCTTTCAACGTTCCAACCGCCGAGGTGACGGCGGAATGAAGATCCGTCATCGTCGAAGCCGTCACGCGGGCCGAAAACGTGGAGGCATTGAATTCGTGCTCCGCATAGAGCGTGAGCGACAGGTCCAGCACGCGGGCCATGGCGGTCGCAGTTGCGTCGCCTCGCCGGTCGGTGAGCAGGAACAGGAGGTTCTCTGCGAAGGTCAGGTCAGGCTGGGGTTCCACACGGGGCTTCCCGTGCCTCAGCCAATGCGCAGTCGCGATCAGGATCGGAATTTGCCCGAGCAGGCGGATCGATTTCCGGACGTTCGCCTCATGGGAGTTGTCGGCCTCATCCGGATCGGTCAGGCCGAGCAGAGAGATGCCGGTTCTGAGTATGTCCATCGGATGCGCCGCGGCCGGAACGGCATTCAGGAAGGATTCGGCCGGTCGAGGAAGGGCTGACCCCGAGGCGACCCGCCCCAGAAAATCTTCCAACTCTTTCCGATTCGGCAGCTTCCCGAACAGCAACAGATGGGCCACCTCTTCAAAGGAGCTATGCTCCGCCAGGTCGGTGATGGCGTAGCCGCGGTAGGTCAGTCCGGCTTCCCCTTCGTCCACATGGCAGAGTTCCGTCTCCCCGGCGATCACCCCATCCAAGCCGGGGCTATAGGCTGCGATCTTGCTCGTCTCAATCGTCGGCATGATGGCCATCCTCCGAGTGGTAGTGACGATCCCGTTCTTCATATGCGTCATAGCGCAGCAGGTCGTACAACTGTTGCCGTGTGTGCATCCGGTCCACGAACCGGCGCTGCGTGCCGCTCATTTTCAGTTCGAGGAGCAGCTGTTCGACGGCTTTGGTCGCGATCCGAAGCGCCGTGACGGGGAACAGAACCAGGCGATAGCCCAGATCCTCGAATTCTCCCAGGGTTAAGTAAGGGGTCTTTCCGAACTCGGTCATGTTGGCCACCAGCGGGACTGTTCCGCGGTCGCCGATCAACCGTCTGGCAAACGATCGGAATTCGTCCGGGGACTCAAGGGCCTCCGGGAAAATCGCGTCCGCCCCGGCCTCCAGGTAGGCGTTCGCCCGACGCACCGCTTGCTCCAGGCCTTCCACGGCGCGTGCGTCCGTGCGGGCAATAATGAGAAATTCTCGATCCAGTCGGGCATCGCAGGCCGCGCGAATCTTGTTCACCATTTCGCCGGTGGCAACCAGTCGTTTGCCAGGAAGATGCCCGCATTTCTTCGGCAGTTCCTGATCCTCGATCTGCATGCCGGCCAAACCGGCCCGCTCGAACTCCCTCACGGCGCGCATCACCGCGAGCGGAGGACCGAAGCCCGTGTCGGCATCCACAATCGCCGGAATCGTCACCGCCCCGGCGATCGTCGCCGCGTCGGAAGCCACCTCAGTGAGCGACAGCAGTCCGATATCCGGCAGGCCGCGCGCGGCCGAGAGGCCGGCGCCCGACAGGTAGACCGCCTGGAAGCCGGCGCCCTCGATTTGCAACGCCGTCAGCGCATTGAACGCCCCGGGCACCGCAACGGTTTGCTTCTCGATCAGCTCGCGCAGGCGACGCGCTCGGCTGACTGGCTGGTCGCGCGCCATCGGTCACCCTCGACGGGTTCTCAGTAGGGATATCAACAGGCTAATATCCTTGACCTGGTCGAGCGTCCAGACCAGGTCGATGAGCCGTTTCATCCGAGCCCTCTCCAGTTTCCCGGACGCCAACAGGCGAAACTTCTCTTCGAGGTCGCGATCGGACATCGGATGCTTGGGATGGCCCAGGGGATAGTCGATCTGCCGGACGTATCTGTTTCCCACCTTCGTCCTGACGGTGATGCGCGTCGGCATCGCCTGGGGGTAACGGCCGTTGAACTCCGGCACCGACACCACGCGTGTCTTCTGCATCAACTGCGTCAGGACCTCATCGGCGATCCGTTTCGGCTCGAACGAATGCAGCGTCACCTTACCGTCCAGCAACGCGACGGCCACACAGTAGGGGAAGCTGTGATCGGCGGTCTCTCGTGTCTGCGGCCTCCACTTTTCGGGATCTCGTCCGATGATCTCGATCGCCACCTCGTAACTGCCGATCTCGACGTCCGCGATGACGGCCGGCGCATCGCTTCCTTCTGCCTTAAGAAGATCCTCCCGGAGCGCCAGTGCAGCCTCCACCGCCGTCTGCGCGTGGTACTCCACCGGGTAATGTTTGATGTACGTGTCCAGAATCATGAACGGGACAGGGGCGGTCGATCCTCGCTCGCCTCCGAGCGCCGGCAGCTCGAACGGTCCTGAGACGAGTTTCATGAAACCTTTCTCGCCTTCGAAGATCGGAGAAGGGCCCGTCATGCCCTGTTGCGCCAGCCGGACCGCGAAGACCGCATTGCGCGCGGCGTTCGCGAAGGCGCAGGCTTTCCACATGGACAGGTCGCCGACGCGAGTCTGTCGCAGCGCGACATTCGCGACACCGGCCAGATTGACCGCGTGCAACGTCTGGACATCGGTCAGCTTCATCACCTTGGCTGCGGCGAGCGCCGAAGAGAAGGGACCGTAGGTCACGTGGTCCCAGCCGCGCGGTCGCAATGCCGCGGCATCGCACAAACGGCATTGGACCTCATAGGCCAGTGCGATGGCTTGAATCACGCGCTTGCCGGAGGCGTGGGCCAGTTCTCCAGCCGCCAACACCGCCGCCAGGTTGTCCGAAGGATGCGCCGGTTCCTTGGCGAGGTAGGTATCGTTGAAATCGAGATACCGAACGGCTGTTCCGTTCGCAAAGGTGGCCAGCTCGGGGAGCGTTTTGTGTTTGGTGCCCCAGACGGTGGCGCCGTCCCGCACCGTGACCGACTCGGCCACCCGCCTTGCGATCCGACAGGGCTGTGCGTGCCAGGCTCCAAACGCGCAGGCGAGGCTATCGAGCACGCGACGTTTGACTTCATGCACGACGGCGTCGGGCAAGTCGTCGTAGCAGAGGGTGTGACAGTACCGGACCAGACGATCCGCCAGCATCGAGGGCCTCACCACACGTCCTTACACGTCCGCGAATTTGGCTTGCCGTTTTTCGAGAAACGCCTGAACCGCCTCCTGCTTCTCGGGCGTCGCACACAACCGGCCGAACAGTTCCGCCTCCCGGGCCAAGCCTTCGGAGAGGGGAATGTCGAGTCCACCCCTGATCGCATGGAGCGCCGCTTCGACGGCGTCCTTGCCGCGCGACGCGATCTGGGACGCCAGGGCTGCCGTCTGGTCTAGGAGGTCCCGGGACGGCACCACTCGACTCACCAGGCCGATGCGCCGCGCCTCCTCCGCCGAGAGACTTTCGCCGGTGAGGATCATCTCCGCCGCCTTGGAGGCCCCGACGACGCGCGGCAGTCGTTGGGTCCCGCCGAAGCCGGGGATAAGGCCGAGTTTCACTTCCGGTAATCCGAGTTGGATGCCTTCCGCCGCGACGCGAACGTGGCACGCCAGGGCCAGTTCGAGTCCGCCGCCGACGCAGGTGCCGTTGATGGCGGCGAGGACAGGTTTGTTCAATCGCTCGATCCGATTGAACAGCGACTGGCCGCGCACGGCGAACTCCGATCCCCCGTGCGCACTGCGGAGATGGGCCAGTTCATTCACGTCGGCGCCGGCGCAAAAGAACCGTCCGGTGCCTGTGATGATCACCACCCGAACGTAATCGTCCTCTTCGAGCTCATTCAGAACCTGTTCCAGTTCCTTGAGGACGGCCAAGTTGAGCACGTTGGCAGGCGGGTTGTGCAATGTCACCCGTGCGAGATGGTGCGAGATCGTCAGCAGTTGGTGGGGCATAACGTCCCTCGCTGTTCAACGGCCGGTTGATGTTCGTGCGGTCGGACCGGCATCGCGGCCAAGATCGCGCAGTCGTTGATGTGCGGCGATCGCGGCGAGGAGGTCCGGCAGTCCCTCTCCGGTCGTGGCCACGGTACGAAGCACGGTCGGGCACCACTCGCGGAGATCGCGCAACGTGGCATCCGCGCCGGTTTGGTCCCCTTTGTTCACGACGACGATGTGCGCCATTTCCAGCAGTCCGGCTTTCATGGCCTGCACCTCGTCCCCCAGACCGGGTGCCACGACGGCCAGGACCGTCTGGGCGACGTGCGTCAGGTCCTCTTCGTTCTGGCCTGCGCCG
>JRYJ01001431.1_pt1 | contig 28146 bp, 23 predicted proteins | sample 235371 | NCBI WGS metagenome assembly JRYJ01 (sample SAMN03074219, study PRJNA261477) | activated sludge metagenome | biome: Wastewater Treatment Plant; feature: Wastewater; material: Activated sludge; isolation source: activated biomass of a wastewater treatment plant treating hydrocarbon... ... | reverse complement strand
TTGACGTGCGGGCCGCCGCCGGCACCGGCGCCGGTGATGATGTCGCCCACGCCGTCGTTGTTGACATCGCCCACCGCCACGAACACGCCGCCGGTGAACTCGACGTTGTACGCCATGAAGCTAAAGATTTCCTGAGCCGTTTGCCCATCAAAGACCTTGACGTGCGGACCGCCGCTGGCACCGGCGCCGGTTACGACGTCGGGCAAACCGTCGCCGGTCACGTCGCCGACGGCGACCGCCACACCGCCGGTAAACCCGACATCGTAGGCGAATAACGTGAACCGCAGCGACCCGTCGGGGTTGTAGACCTTGACCTGCGGGCCGCCACCCTGACCGGCGCCGACGGCGAGAATCGCGTTGTTAACCACGGTCAGAATGAAGTCGCTGCCGCCGGAGCTTCCCGAGTAGGTCACGGTGTAGGCCACGCCGCCGAGCTTCACCGGACCGGGCGACGGCACATTGGCAAATTCGCCGATCGAGTCGAATCCATTGCTGACGATGTCGTAGTTCTGCCCCGCGGCTGGAACGAATCCGCCGCTGTAGTTGATCGCGAAGAACGCGCCGGTGAACGCCGTGAACCCCGACACTTCGATATGCCCGAAGCTGGTGGGAGAGGCGATCGTGGTTGTTAGCGTCGTTTCGCTCGGCGCCAGGAACAGATTGCCGGCGACCTGGAGAAAATGCGTCGCCGTGGTCGCGTTCGGGCCGAGGATCAGACTTTGCCCGACGAAGACGTCGCCGGCCATGAAAGTCGAGGCGGCGCCGAGCGTGAGCACGGCGCCGCTGTACCTTTGGTAGAAGCCGGACGTGTTGACCGCTCCGCCGTTGACTGCAATGCCGGTGGCCGAGACGGTCAGCGCCGCGAGCGGCTGGCCGCCGCCGCCGAGCGCTCCGCCGAACGTCACGTTTCCACCCGTGTTGACCGACAGGTTGTATTGAGTGCCCGGCGACTGAATCGTGCTGGAGAACAGAACATTGCCCGCCGCCTTCGCGTTGAGCACCACGTTGTTGGCCAGGGCCACCGGCGCGGCGTAGGACTGCGCCCCGTTGGTCGCCAGGAGATTGCCGCTCAGCGTGATGCTCGCCGCCGCGGCGCTCAGCGACGTCAGGCCGTCGGCCGCGTTGGCAATCCGCCCGAGATTCAGAGCGTCGCCGGCCAGGTCCGTCGTCAGCGCGCTGACGGCGTTCGCGGCCGACAGGTCGATCGTCGCAAAGCGCGAGGTCGCCGGCGAACCGGCGTTTTCGTAGGTGAGCCCGGTCGCGGCGACGGTTGACGAGGCATCGAACAAGCTCGCGCCGAGGTCGATCCGCAGCGTGGTCGCGCCCGATTCGGCGATCGTGACGGCGGGCGTGCTGCCGGCCGATTGCTCGATCAGCGTCAACGCGGTCCCCGGACCGCCATAAGTCAATGCCACCGCCGGCGCGAGCCGGGATTCCAGGAGTTCCAGAATCGGTCGGCAGTTTCGATGACGCAGCCGTGGTCGTGAGCGATTCATGACGTCTCCGAAGCAAAGCCAAGTTGGAATGACACGCGCGGAGTCCGGGTCAGGCTTATGAGAGCGCCTGGCGAAGTCAAACAGAATGTGGTGGAGCCGGCCGGCGCCGCAATCGGTTCGACCCGTGTCTCGTTCCGTATCACAACTCCATGTCGCAGCCGCACGTCCTGATCGTCTTCAATCAGCCGTCACTGCCGGAGGATCATCCGGAAGCTGATTCCGAGCGCGAAGTGCTTGAAACGATTGAAGAGGTCCAGCGCGTGCTGTCGCAGCGCGGCTGCGAGGTCGGATCGATCGGCGTGCTCGACGATCCCGGCGTGCTCTGCGCGGCCGTGCGCGATCGCCGGCCGGACGTCGTCTTCAACCTCTTTGAAGGGCTGCCGGATTGGGGCGAAACCGAAGCCTACTGCATCGCGCTGCTCGAATGGCTGCGGGTGCCGTTCACTGGCTCGACGCTGGCGGCGACCTGCCTGACCCGCGACAAGGGGTTGACGAAGCAACTGCTGCGCGGCGCGGGTCTGCCGACGGCCGACTACTTCGTCGTGACCGCGCCTCCGGTTCCACCCTGCCCACTCGCCTGGCCGGTCATCGTTAAGCCCGGCAACCAGGACGCCAGCGTCGGACTCGATCAGGGCAGCGTCGTGGACAATCGTCGCGACCTCGAGGCCCGCGTCGAAAAGCTGCTCGCCGAGTACGGCCCGCCGATCCTCGTCGAAGAATACATCGCCGGACGCGAGTTCTGCGTCGGCCTGCTCGAGAACCCGGAATTGACCACGTTGCCGATCGCCGAGTACGAGTTTCTGCCGCCGCCCGGCGACCCGATCTGGCCGATCATCACCTACGACGCCAAATGGAAGCCTGGCAGCGTCGATTACGAAACGTCGCCTATGTCCTTCCCCGCCAAGAATGTGCCGCCGGAACTCGCCGAGCGCCTCGCCGACATCGCCCGTCGGGCCTTCCGGCTCTTCGGCTGCCGCGACTATGCCCGGCTCGACTTCCGCGTGAGGCCGACCGGCGAGCCGTGCGTGCTGGAAATCAACGCCAATCCCGGTCTCAACCCAGAGGCCGGCTTCGCGCTCGGGTTGCAGTCGATGGGCATGACCTGGGAATCGCTCGTGCACCGGCTGGTGGACAACGCGCTGGCCCGGGGACGCTCCGCATGGCCGAGCGGCAAAAGAACCATCACCCTTCGCTCGGCTGAATGAGTTTCTTCAGTTCCAGCAGCGGGCGCGGATTGACGCGCAGAAGCCCCTCATGCGGCCGTTCGAGATCCACGACCACCCACATCACCAGGGCAAACGTCAGGGCGACGATCCAGATCGCCGGAGTGCGGACCGTGCCGCTCAGCCCCGTCATGTACCCCATCGCTCCAAACGCGAGGATCGCCACCGACCAGATGATTAGCCACACCATCATCGGCAGCCGGCTCCACAGACCCGCATTCACCCGCTTGGCGTGCAGGTCGATGAGTTCATTCGCGCTCTGAATGAACAATCCGGAGGGAACCGGCTGGGGTGTTCTCTCCGCCACGGCCGCCGCTTCGGTCCAGAGCCGCTCCTGCAATTCCTCCGAACGGCGGATCGCCTCGTCGATGGAACCGCGCGCGGCTCCCGGCGTACGGACGTCGATGTACTCGGCCAAGATTTGTCGGACGCTGGCGCGATGCGGCTCCGGGAGCAGGCCGGCCCGCAAGAAGGTTGTGCCGATCGCGTTCGCCTCGTCGATCAACAGCCGCCGGCGCTCGTCGAAGCGCGACGCCGCAATGCCAAATACAAACGCCAGTAAGAACCCGAGAAGCGCCAGGACGGAACCGACCATGGCACCGACGGGGCCTTCCTTCTCGTTTGGGGCGCGGGTTCGCCGCGCCAAACCGATGCGGTAGCCAAATTCCTCGGACAGGATTATTCCGAAGAACGCGACGGCAAACACGGCCCAGAGCGGCAGCGAATCGAGCAGCGGCTCGCGCATCGCGACGACTCCATTCAACGATCGCGTTCGGCTCATTGTCGCCGAGGGGGCTGGCCGGGTCCAGTAGCGCCGGGAATCCCGCCGGCGCCCGATTTGCCGAACAGGCGATGCGTGCCGACTCGCTTTTGAAGTCCATTCAATGCTGAGAACGATCCCGCTGCGACCGACCGCGGCGGCAGTTCGATATAGGGGTGCATCCCGCGCCGCACCGTGAGCCGCACCATGAGTCTGCCGCTGCCGATCGTCAATCTTTCGACGGCCACCTTCGAGTGTTCCTTTGGCCGAGGCTGCGACGGCATCTGCTGCCAGGACGGCGAGCCGCCGGTCAGCGCCGAGGAAATCGCCGATCTCGAGCGGAATCTGCCGCACATATTGCCGCACCTCCGGCCGGAGGCACGTGCCCACGTCGCCGCCGAGGGGTTCCTGGGCGGCGAACACGAATGTGGTGATCGGAAACTCGCCGTCGCCGGCGGCTGGTGCGTCTTCTTTCACAAGGGCTGCGTCCTGCACAAACTCGGCGCGCTGGAAGGCGACCCATACCGCTACAAGCCGATCGTCTGTGCGCTCTTTCCGCTCGAGGAAGGCGCGGACGGGCAATGGCGAGTGCGGCAATGGGGCGTCGCCGACGAATCGTGGGATTTGTTTTGTTTGAACCCGAAGAACAGCGCCAAGCCGGCGGCAGAATCGCTGCAATCGGAGATTCGGCTCTTGCAGGAGACCTATGGTTCGGGCTCCGAGCCGGCACTGGCGCCGTTTCCTCCGCCCGCGCGGCGCGAAAGCGCTTGACACTTTGCAGGCCGGCTTCAACAATTGACGGTAATCCCAGCCCGAGGGCAGGGTTCGCTCCGCTCCGTCAGGCAGCCGCCGGCGCCGCCGCGGACGGGCGCCGGTCTCCATGAGGCACCGTTCATGTCCCAGCCCCGCCGCCGCCGACTCGAAGTGGAAGACATCGGCGACATCACTGTCGTCAACTTCGTGGACAAAAAAATCCTCGACGAACAGAACATCCAGGCGATCGGCGAAGATCTGTTCCGGCTGGTGGACGAGCTCGGCCGGAACAAGATCCTGCTCAACTTCAAGAACGTCGAGTTTCTCTCCAGCGCCGCGTTGGGAAAGCTGATCACTCTCAATAAGAAGGTGCAGGGCGCGAAGGGCACGCTCGTGTTGTGCGAGATCGACCCGCAGATTTACGAAGTTTTTGAAATCACGAAGCTCAACAAGCTGTTCAAGATTCACAAGGACGAGCAGGCCGCGCTGCAGGCGTTCTGAACGCTGCGGACTTTTCCCATTCCACTGGACGCCGCACTCAGGACAGGACCGAGCCATGAACACGCCGGCTGTCGTGCATTCGATCCAGCGCCGCATCCCCAGCGACCTGAACGCGGCGCGGGCGTTTCAGTTCGAAATCGAGCACGCGCTCCAGAAGGCGGACTTCGCCGAACACGACATCTTTGCGATCAAACTCGCCCTCGAGGAAGCGCTGGTCAACGCGATCAAGCATGGGAATCGGCTCGACCCGGCCAAGCACGTGCGCGTCAACTGCCGCGTCTGCTCCGGGCGCTTCGAAGTTCACATCGCCGACGAAGGCGCCGGTTTCGATCCCGACGCCGTCCCCGACCCCACGGCGCCGGAGAATCTGGAGCGGCCCTGCGGCCGGGGCCTGCTCCTCATGCGGCATTACATGACCGAAGTGCATTTCCACGATTGCGGCCGATCGGTGCGCATGGCGAAAGTCATCGACGCCTAGGCGCGACGCGCGCTCCGCTTCGCGTCGCGGCTAACCGATGCGCCGCGTGGTCCGTATTCTGTCCCCGATGCCGGGCGATTCCAGCCGCGACACGCCGATGATGCGCCAGTACCGGATGGCCAAAGAGGCCCATCCCGGGATGCTGCTCCTCTTCCGCATGGGGGATTTCTACGAGACGTTCGACGACGACGCGGAGGCCGCGGCCCGACTGCTCGGTCTGACGCTCACCAGCCGCGACAAGCAGATTCCCATGGCGGGGTTCCCCCACCATCAGCTTGAGCACTACCTGAAAAAGCTGTTGCAGGCCGGCCAGCGCGTCGCCGTGTGCGATCAGGTCGAGGACGCCGCCCTGGCCAAGGGCCTCGTGAAGCGTGAAGTCACGCGCGTCGTCACCGCCGGGACCGTCACCGAAGACGAACTGCTCGATCCCGCCGCGGCGAACTATCTCGCGGCCGTGGCGTTCGGGCCGGAATCGTGCGGCCTGGCCTGGGCCGACCTGTCCACCGGCGAGTTCTGGGCGTTCGAGACGTCGATCGATCGTCTCCCCGACGACCTGGCCCGGCTCGCGCCGGCGGAGTGCCTCTGCGCGGAGCGCGACGCGGCCCGACTCGGAACCCTCACTGGAGCGAGAACCGTTCGCCCGGATTGGAATTTCGATCCGACCTCGGCCGTCGATGCGCTGTATCGCCAGTTCGGCGTGCGCACCTTGGCCGGGCTGGGATTCGACGATGACCGCGGTCTGGCGCCCACCGCCGCCGGCGCGCTCATGCTGTATCTGCACGAAACAGTCAAAGCCGATCTGCGGCATCTCCAGCCCGTCCGCCCGTACCTGCCGAACGCCGTGCTGCGGCTCGACGAAGTCACGCGGCGGAGCCTGGAGTTGACCCGATCGCTGCGCGACGGCGCGCGGGAAGGATCGCTGCTCAGCGTCATCGACCGAACGGTCACTCGGATGGGCGCTCGCCGGTTGCACGACTGGCTGCTCGCGCCGCTGACCGACGGCGAAGCGATCAACGCTCGGCTCGACGCGGTCGCCGAGCTGGCCGGCGATCACCGCTTGCGGGCCGACCTGCGCGACTCTCTCCGCGAGGCGTACGACCTGCAACGGCTGTCCGGGCGCGTCAGCACCGGCCGGGCGTCGCCCCGCGATCTCGCCGCCGTGGGACACACGCTCCGCCTGCTGCCGCGCGTGAAGGCGAAGCTCGCCGGGCGCTCCGCGCGCCTGCTCGCCGACTGCGGCGACCGGCTCGATCTGTGCGCCGACCTGCGCCAGTCGCTCGATGCGGCTCTGGTGGACGACCCGCCGCACGGCGCCCGTGACGGCGGCCTGATCCGCGACGGATTCGCCGCCGAACTCGACGACCTGCGCTCGATCGTCCGCGATGGCAAGTCGTGGCTCGCGCAGTTTCAGGCCCGGGAGATCGCCCGAACGGGCATCGGCAGCCTCAAGGTCGGGTTCAATTCCGTGTTCGGCTACTACATCGAGGTGACGCACGCGAACGCCGGGCGGGTCCCGGCCGATTACGTCCGCAAGCAGACGCTGAAAAACGCCGAACGCTACGTCACTCCCGAACTCAAGAGCTACGAGGAGCGCGTGCTCGGCGCCGAAGACAAGATTCGGCAGATGGAGTTCGACCTGTTCGTGAAGCTCCGCGACTCGATCGCGGCGCAGGTGGCGAGGCTGCAATCGACGGCCGACATTCTGGCCACGCTGGACGTGCTCGCCGGGCTGGCCGAACTCGCCGTCGAACGCCGCTACGTGCGGCCCGAGCTCGCCGATGAGCCGATTCTGCGCATCACGGGCGGTCGGCACCCGGTGCTCGATCAATCGCTGCCGCCCGGAACCTTCGTCCCCAACGACGTCGATCTGTCGCCGGACAGCGGCCGGTTCTGGCTGATCACCGGCCCGAACATGGCCGGCAAGAGCATCTTCATCCGCCAGGTGGCGCTGATCACGCTGTTGGCCCACATCGGGAGTTTCGTCCCGGCCGACAGCGCTGTCATCGGGTTGACCGATCGCATTTTCACCCGCGTCGGCGCCAGCGACGAACTGAGCCGCGGGCAAAGCACGTTCATGGTGGAGATGACGGAAGCGGCGAACATTCTGCACAACGCCACGGAACGGAGCCTGGTGATCCTCGACGAGATCGGCCGCGGCACGAGCACCTACGACGGCGTCTCGCTGGCCTGGGCGATCACCGAGCACCTGCACGACGCGGTCGGCTGCCGGGCGCTGTTCGCCACGCATTACCACGAACTGGCGCAGCTGGCCGAGTCGCTGCCGGGACTGCGCAACTACAATGCCCGAGTGCAGGACGACGCGGGCGGCATCGTCTTTCTGCACCGGATCGCACCCGGCAGCGCTGACAAGAGCTATGGGATCCACGTCGCGCGGCTGGCGGGGGTGCCCGGGCCGGTGCTCGAGCGAGCCGAGGCGGTTCTGCGCGAACTCGAGACGCACCACCGGCTGGACGCGGGTCCGCGGCCGGTGATCGTCGAGCCGCCCGAACGCCGGCGGCGCAGGCGGCCGGCTCTGCGCGGGCCCGACCTCTTCGACCGTTAGCGCATTGGCCCGTTAGCCGCGAGGCGAGCGACGCGAGCCGAGCGCGGGACTGATGGCGACTGATGACTCGGAGGACGACTCAATGAAGTTCACGGAAGGCCCGATCGACGGCATCATCTGGAAGCCGCTGAAAAAGTTCCACGACGCCCGCGGCTGGCTCTGCGAAATGTTTCGGCACGACGAGTTGCCGCCGGAGTTCCACCCGGTGATGTGCTACATCTCGGCCACGGAGCCGGGCGTGGCTCGCGGGCCGCACGAGCACGTCGATCAGGCCGATTATTTCTGTTTCCTCGGCCCGTCGAACTTCAAACTCTACCTGTGGGACAATCGGCCGAATTCGCCGAGCTATCGCCGCTTCGAGGCGCGGATCGTCGGCGCGGATAATCCCATGGCCGTGGTCGTGCCCATCGGCGTCGTGCACGCATACAAGAATGTCGGAGACGAATCGGGCATCGTCTTCAATGCGCCCAATCGGCTCTACAAGGGCTGGGGGCGCAAGGAACCGGTGGACGAGATTCGGCACGAAGATTTGAAGGACAGCCCGTATCGGCTGGATTAGCGCGCGACAAGCGGCGCGGCAAACATCGCCGCGCCGCTTGTGACGAGCGCCGAGTCATCGCGCTGACCGATCGCGCCGGCGCATCTCGAACTTGACTTCGAACGGCTTGCCGACAAGCGCTTCCCAGGCTTTCTTCTGCTCGTCGGTCAGCAGGGCCTTGGCCTTATCGAAATACTCTTTGTTCAAGGCTCGCATCTTGTTCATGCTCTCTTGCGGGTCGCCGCCGCCCCCGCCGGCAAAGAGCTCGCGCATATCGTTGCGCATATCCTCGCCGAGCGATTTCAACTTGTCCTTCTGCTCGTCGGTCAGATTCAGGGCTTTGGTGACATCCTCCATGACGAATGCGCCCATGCCAGAGTTCTGAATCATGATCTGGCGCAGACGCTTGGCCTGATCGGCGGACAAGTGCTCTTTGACAAAGGCCTCGGCCGCTTTCGTGTTGGCGGCCATGATCTCCTGCATCTTCTCGCGGCGCTCTTCCGGCGAGAGGTCCTGAAGGGCCTGCATGGCCTCGCGCTGCTTCTGGCCGAATTCGCGAACCTTGGCCTTGAGCTCCTCGGAGAACTTGAGTTCGTCCTGCACGCTCGGGTTGTTAATCAATTGGGCGACGCCCATGCCACGGCCCATTTGCATCATGCCGCCGCGGCCGCCGCCCGGCGGCTGGGCCAGCAGCGGAGTTGCCAGAATCGCCGCGGCCGCGGCTGTCAGCAGAGTCAGTCGCAAGTCTTTCATGTTGAGTCGCCTTTCGAGATGGGAACCACCGAACTCCACACCGAGATATGGTACGCCGACAGCCTAAGACAGGCCGTCTTAAAACTTGGTGAGAAGTGGCGCAATGGGAGCGCGAGCCCGGCGCGGAAACGCCCGGCTCGGCGGAGAGAATGTCGTTTGCGGGGTTATTTCCCGACGGGGCGAACCTTGGTCGGCGGGATGTTGTTGGTCGGCGCACCAGGCGGAGGCATCTGCTGCATCTGCCAGCCCGGCGGCATCTGCTTCAGCTGCGGGGCCGCGAAATCCGCCGCCGCCACCGCCGCGTTCGTGTCGATCTTCTCAATCGTCCAGATGATCACCGAGTTGTTCGGCGGGACGAACTGCATCTCGGCCGGCATCATCGTCGACTTCAATAGTGCCAGCCGCGCCAGGCTGAACTCCGCTTTGTCATCCGCCAGTCGGGGCTTCACCTCGATGTAGGCGTACCACTGATCTTCCTTCAACAGCGTGAGGTCAAAGCGCCTTCGAGCCTCGGCGGCGCTCATGCCGGCCAGGAAACCGACGAAGCTGTTGTCCATGGCCGGCTGGCCGGGGGCACGCTGCGGCAACGGATACGCCCGGATGACCTTCTGTTTCGGATCGAACTGGAAGAGGAAATTGCCGGTGCTCAGAAAGCGCTCGTAGACCTGCGGGTTGGTCGTTTTCTGCATCGTCAGGTCGGCGCGGTCCGGACGGAGGAACTTGAGCTGCCCGCGGTACTCTTCCTTGGTCTTGGCGACGTTGTCGATCTCGGTGCGTTTGAGCACCGCGACGAGGGCGTTGAGCCCTTTCATGCGCTGCTCCCATTGGGTGAGCAGTTCATCGAGGCGTTTGCCGGCGTCGGCCGGCGCGACCGGAGCCGGGCTCGGGGCCGGCGGCTGAGCCGATGAAGCCCCGGCCAAGCCGATTGTCGTCGCCAATGTCCAGATCCACGCACGCATTTCAGGCCACCTCCGGTGGAGTCACGCTCGTGCCCGGTTATATCATTGCCGCGCGGGCCAAGTGAAGTGCAAGCGTCCCGGCCGCCACTTTACCTGAATTATTCATCATGCCCATTTTGCGGGTCTTCCCAGACGGAATCCCGAGAGTTTCCGGTACCACCGCTACCGCTTCGCCAAAGTTCCAGGGTCGTGTTGGTCGATCTCATTCGAGTACGAAGGGGGACGGCAGCGATGATCCGCGGCCGGTGGATTGCGCTCATGGCGGCGCCGAGCCTGGGGCTGGCTGTCGGCTGCGCGGCAATGGACGCGCGGCTCGGCCATCCGCTGGCTGACGTCCGCGCCCAGGCGGCGGAGCCCGCGGCAATTCAGTCAATCGAGGCGGCGCCGGCTCTGTCTGATGCCGCCGCCCCGGCGGTGCTGCACGTCACGCTCGAAGCCGTGCTCCAATTGGCCGAGTGTCAGAACGCGTCGCTCAATCTGGCGCGCGAGCGCGTCCGGCAGGCGTATGCCGAGGAAGAACTCGCCGCCAAGAGTTGGATCCCCGATATTTCGATCGGCGCGGGCTATTACCGGCACGAAGGCGGCATCCAGCTTCAGGAAGGACCGCTGATCCGATCGAGCACCGGGGCCGCGATCGCCGGGGTCGACGCCTCCATGCGGCTCGATCCGCGGTCGGTGGCGTTCGCGAAACTCGACGCGGCCCGCAAGCTCAAGCAGCAGCAGGGCGAGTATCGCCGGATCACGACGGACGTGCTGCTCGACGCGGCGGGAACCTACATCGATCTGCTCGCGGCGCACAGCGGGCTGGCGCTCGCCCGGTCGCTGGAAGCCGATTTGCTCGCGCTCCGCGACCGCGCCGAGAAGCTCGCGGCGCTGGAGAAGGGCGCGCGGGTGGAAGTCGTCCGCATCGACGCCGAACTCAGCGGGCAGGCGCAACTGGTCCGACGCATGGAGGGGCAGGCAAAAAGCGCGGCGGCGAAACTGGCTTACCTGCTCGGGCTGGATGCGTGCACCGAATTGCAACCGGCTGATTCCCGGCTCGTTCCGGTTTCGTTGGCCGACGCCGACGCGCCGGTCCAGGACTTGGTGTCGCGCGCCCTGTCGTGCGGCCCCGGCGTCAAGGAACTGGAAGCGGTCCTCTGCATCGTGCAGCGGGGCATGGCCGAGGCCAGCGGCCCAAGCCGCTTCTTGCCGACGATCACCGCCCAGGCGGTCGAAGGCGGCTTCTGGGCGGGGCGCAACGACGTGCTGGATCCGTCCAACCGATTCGATCTCGGCGTGCAGGCGCGGTGGAGCGTGACAGATTTCTGCACGGCCGACATTCGCCGCCGCATCGCGTCATCGCTTCAATGCCAGGCGCAACTCACGTACTGCGATCTGCGCGGGAAGCTGGCACTCGGCGTTCAGGAGGCGCGCGAAGCGATCCTCAGCGGCCGCGAGCAGCTCCGCCACGCCGAGGCTCAGATCGAGCAGGCGAAGAACGGTCTGGATCTGAGCGAGGTCCGCCTGCGCGAAGCGATTCCCGGCAGCACGTTCAGCGAGGTGCTGCTCGCCCACCGGCAGCTGGCCGCCGCCCGAGCCGCCTACATCGCCGTCTTGCGCGACTACGACAAAGCCCAGTTTCGTCTCATGGTGTTGACCGGATCGCGCCCCGCGTCGTGACCAACGCCGCTTCTCCGACCGTACAATGACGCACGGGGACTTTTGAGTCGCAGAGTGCGGGCAGGTCGCCGATGGAGAAAGCCCACGTCCGCATCGTGGCGGGCCGATTGCGCGGCCGGAAGTTGACCGTTGTGGTGCATCCCGGTCTGCGGCCGACGCCCCAGATGGTCCGCGAAGCCCTCTTCAGCATTCTTGGCAACGCGGTGCCGGACCGGCCGTTCATCGACGTCTTCGCCGGCAGCGGCGTCGTGGGTCTCGAAGCCCTGAGCCGCGGCGCCAGTTCGGCGACGTTCGTCGAGCGGGATCACCGACTGGGCGATGCGATCGGGCGAAGCGCCGCGGCGTTCGGCGTCGCCGACGCGTCGCGGGTCATCCACCAAGACGTCTATCGCTGGGCCGAGCGCTGGTCGCCGCCAGCGGAACCGGTCAATGTCTTCCTCAGCCCGCCGTTTCCGGATCTTGAGAATCGGGCCGCGGACTTCCACGCACTCGTGGCCGAGTTGCAGGCCAAACTGCCCAGCGAATCGGTGCTCGTGCTTCAGGTCGAGGACGCCTGGGACGCGAGCAATCTACCGGACGCCGCTCGTTGGGAGCGGCGCCAATACGGTCGGAATGTCCTTCTTTTCTGGGAACCGGCTTAGCCGGATCGCGGCGAGATCAGCTTCAGCGCTTGCAGGCCCTCGATCGGCTCGGTGAACGAACACGAGCCGAGCGACGTCGCGAAATTGCGCCGCACCGCTTCGAGAAACTCGCAGGCGATCCGCGTGTCGCGCCACAGCGCGCGCTCGTCGTCGAAATGAAATGCCTCGGCCGCCGTGTCGTTGAGCGCTTGGACGATGTCGCGGTATTCCGCGCCCTGCCAGGCGATAGCCGCCGCCAGAAAGGCATTGAGGAATCCGTGCATCGGCGCGGTCGGGCTATCGGCGGCGTAGGTGAGCGCGCGGACGGAGCGCAGCGGAGCGTGCATCCCGGCCGTGAACTTGAACGGGATTCGCGCCGCCCGGCAGGCGACGATGAATCGGGCGACCAGTTCACAGGACGGGATGGCGTCGGGCGTCAGCCCGCCAGTCCGCGCCTTGGCCCGGAAGCCATTGGCCGCCAGCGCCGCCGTCAGCGACGCCAGGTCGCCCGTCAACGGGATTTCGACGTAAGCCTTGAGCTTCGCCGGAACCGTGGGCCGCAGGGCGCGAATGGCATCCGGCGTATCCGCCTTCAACTCGATCATGTCGATCACGGCTCGATCGGCATGGCGGGCATTGAACGCGGCGATCGCGGCGACGTCGTCGGACGCCTTGCCCGTGGTCAAGGCGCTGATCCGCCACGGATCGCTGACACCGCGGCCATCGCAGGCGGAGAACGCCGCTTCGTATTCGCCGACCTTGGCCAGCGGCAGGATCGATCGGCCGAGAAGCCAACGGTGTTCGCCGCGCAGGTAGGCGGCGTAGTTCCGCACCATGTCGGCCACGGGCAAGCCGGCCGGCGGAGCGAAGCCGGAGTAGTCAATCAGTCCTTCGAGCAGGACTCGCAGCGAGCGCGGGATCATGACGGACTCCGCACGAACCGGGCGACGGATTGCTCGATCGCGCCGAAGATCGACTGCCCGGCCGAGTCGAACATCTCGATCCGGATCGTGTCGCCGACCTTCAGAAACGGCGTCTTCGGCTGACCGAAATCGATGGTTTCGATCATCCGCTGCTCGGCGATGCACGACCAGCCGACCGATCGATCCCGGTTCGACACGGTTCCGGAGCCGATGATCGAGCCGGCGGGCAGCGGCCGGGTTTTGGCGTCGTGCGCGATCAGTTGTCCGAAATCGAACTGTAGATCGACGCCGGCGTTCGCCCGACCCACGAGCTTGCCATTGACGTGCACCACGAGCGGCAACGAGACCTTGCCGCCGTCCCAGGCGGCGCCGAGCTCGTCTGGCGTCGCGGCCACGGGGGAGAACGCCGGGCCCGGCTTGCTCTGCAAAAAGCCGAACTGCTTGGCGAGCTCCTGGGGGATCAGGCTGCGCAGGCTGACGTCGTTGACGAGCATCAGCAGTTTGATATGACGGCGCGCAGCATCCGGCGTGACCTGCATCGGCACGTCGTCGGTCACGACGGCGACTTCACCTTCGAGATCGGTTCCCCAGGCTTCGTCGGCAATGACAATCGGCTCGCGCGGTCCGAGAAAACGCCCAGAATTGCCCTGGTACATGAGGGGATCGACGAGAAACTCCGGCGGCATGGTCGCGCCGCGCGCCTTGCGGACCAGCTCGACGTGATTCAGATACGCAGAGCCATCGACCCAGTGAAAAGCGCGGGGCAGCGGCGCCATGCAGGCCACCGGGTTGAATGGGATGTCGCCCGGCGTCGAGCCGGAGTTGACCTGGCGATAGAGGTCGTCGAGCCGGGGTGCGGCGTTCGGCCAATCGTCGAGCGCATCCTGCAATCGGCGGGCGATCGACGTCGCCGGCCGGGCCCGGGTCAGGTCGCGGGACACGACGGCCAACTTGCCGTCGCGCGTGCCATCGATCAGCGTGGCGAGTTTCATGTCGTCATCTCAGGTTCGAGCAGCAGCGGTACGAAGCCGGCCTGGCGAAAGCGCGGATCGGCGGTCAACGCCTCGCGGATGCCCTTTCGCTCCATCAGCGCGAACGAGACGCAATCCGTCAGGCCCCAGTCCTGATCGGGACGAGTGCAATTCAATCGAACGGCTTGAGCCCATAGCTCATCGCCGATCGGTTCGAGCCGGAAGCACTCTTCCTCGTGAAATCGCTGCAAATGGGCGATTCCTTTTTCCTCGCCGATTCCGCCGGGCGTAGCCGTCAGCCATTTCCAAAAGGATGCCGCGACAAACCAGGAACTCCGCGTTTTCGGCCGGAAGTCGACGATCGAGCGACTTCGCAGATTCGTGGTGCGGATCCCGGCGATTTTCCAGAGCGATCACGAAGCTCGTGTCATGGAGTGTCATTCGCCGCGGCACGTCAAAATCTCGGACCGGTGAATCCCTCGACGTCTTGCGAATTCAACTCATCGCCCCAGTTTTCGGCATGAGCCTCGGCCCAATCCGCCAGACTTGTTCGCGGCCGCTTTGGCGCGCTCCTGGGCTGGATCATCGTAACGCCCAAGTCGAGATTCCCCGTGGGCGTATCCGGCGGCAGAGTCAAGACGACTTTGGGGCGTCGGGAACCTCAACTGTCAAATGAATCGTCATTCGGCTGTCCTCCCTCCTCAGTCACTATACCGTTCCCCGCCTTCGACCGCCGCCGCGGTTCCGGAGCTAACCTGGCGAATGGTCCGCGATTCCACTTCGCGGGTCAGACGGTCGATGACCAGCGCGAGCGGCAGGGCGCCGAGGTCGCCGTCGAGTCGATCGCGCACGGCGACGGTTCCGGCCGCGGCTTCCTTCTCGCCGACGACCAGCATATACGGCACCTTGTCGATCTGCGCTTCGCGGATCTTGGCGCCGATCTTCTCCGGCCGCCAGTCGCCGCTGGCCCGGAAGCCGCGCTCCTTCAGCTCGGCTTCGATCTTTCGGCCGTATTCCGCGGACTTCTCGCTGATCGGCAGCACCCGGACTTGTTCCGGCGCCAGCCAGAGCGGAAAGGCTCCAGCGAAATGCTCGATCAGGATCCCGATGAAGCGCTCCATCGAGCCGAACGGAGCGCGGTGGATCATGACCGGGCGATGCGGCTTGTTGTCCGGGCCGATGTATTCCAGCTGGAATCGGGCCGGAAGGTTGTAGTCGAGTTGCACGGTGCCGAGCTGCCATTCGCGGCCGATGCAGTCGCGAACCACGAAGTCGATCTTCGGACCGTAGAACGCCGCCTCGCCCGGCTCGACGGAATGCGGCATGCCGATGTCCCGGAGGATCGACTTCAGCGTGGCTTCGGCTCGGTCCCAATCGGCCGGATCGCCGACGTACTTCGCGGCACCCGGTTCGCGCAGACCGAGGCGGACGCGGTAATCGGTCAGCCCGAGGCTTTGCAGCACGAAGAACACGAGGTCCAGGTTCGCGCGCATTTCGCTATCGACCTGATCCTCGGTGACGAACAAATGGGCGTCGTCCTGGGTGAACCCGCGGACGCGGGTCATGCCGCTGAGTTCGCCGGTCTGTTCGTAACGATACACGGTTCCGAACTCGGCCAATCGGACTGGCAGATCGCGGTAGCTGCGGGCTTCGGCCTTGTAGATGTGGATATGGTGCGGACAGTTCATCGGTTTGAGGAGGAAGCCCTCCTGTTCCATCAGCCACTTGAGGAGGGCGTCGGCCCGGCCTTTGGCGTCCTGGGCCGCGGTGTACTCCGGGAGCTCGACGTGCATTGCCGACATCAATTCCATGGCATAGCGGTGCACCGCGTCGAGCTTGGCTTCCTGGGTGGAGGCTTTCTCATAGTCGCTTGGCACGAAGTGAGCGCTTCGCATGTAGGTCATCACGTCGTGCTCTCGCTTCTCGTCGAGCACGCCGAGCGACAAGCGATACTGACACAGATCGAGCGCCCCGGCCGCCGGGCGCGAGTACATCGGCGGAAACTGCGCGTCCCGGTAGTAGGGGAAGTGGCCCGAAGTGCGATACAGTTCCAGCCGGCCGATGTGCGGAGTGTACACCGGCTGATAGCCGCGCCGCAGCAATTCGTCCTTGATGAATGACTCGAGAATGCCGCGGACGATCGCGCCTTTCGGCATCCACAGGATCAAGCCGGAACCGACCATCGGGCTGATGGTGAACAGCTTCAACTGTTTCCCGAGGACGCGGTGGTCTCGCTTTTTCGCCTCCTCAATCTGCGCCAGATAGCGGTCCAGATCCTTCTGGTTGAAAAACGCGGTGGCGTACAACCGCTGAAGCTGCGGCCGGGTCGAGTCATTCTTCCAGTACGCCCCGGCGATCGAGAGCAACTTGAACGCGCCGATTTTGCCGGCGTGCGGCAGGTGCGGGCCGCGGCACAGATCGATGAACTCGCCCTGGCGGTAGAAGCTCAGCGAGGGATACTTTTTCAAATCGTCGTCGATGTGCTCGACTTTGAATTCCTGGCCCATGTCCTGGCAGAGCGCTCGGCCTTCGGGAGTCGGCCGCTCGAAGCGCTCGAACGGTTCCGCGGCCGCGACGATTTTGCGCATCTCGTCCTCGATGCGCGGGAAGTCGGCTTCGGTGATCGGAGTCGGCGACGCGATGTCGTAGTAGAATCCGTGATCGGTGGCCGGGCCGAAAGCCAGTTGAGCGCCGGGAAAGAGTCGGAGGACGGCCCGAGCCATCACGTGGGCGCACGAATGCCGCAACACGTCCAGCGCATCCGGGTCCTTTTCAGTGAGAACCTGGAAGCTCGCTTCGCCGTCGGCGGCGGGCAATTCGCGATCGAGATCGACGACTTGGCCGTTGACCTTGGCCGCGACGGCCGCCTGCGCGAGCCGTTTGCCGATCGACTCGGCAATGTCGCGCGGCCGGGCGCCCGGCGGCGCGGGTCGGGTGGAACCATCGGGCAGTTTCAGGGTGAGCATACGATGGGACTCCGCAATCGGTCGCCGGCCCCCACAACGGGTCGACGGGATAGCGACAGCGCGACCGGGTCCAAAGTTCGGCCCGTCTAATGAATCATGGTACGGGCTGGGCTGCCGGCGGACCGGGTTCGGCGAACGCGGCCGCCCAATCGATCGGCTCCGCCCACATGGCCAGGGCAATCGCCGCAGTCGCCAGGACGACGACCATGGCCGGCGGGAAAAATCGCCAGCCGCGGCCCGCCGGCACGAACAGCGCCAGCGGCGCGCTTCCGGCCAGCAGGTACGAACCAAGCGGCACGGCGCTGTGCGAGTTGAGCCAGCCGGAGACGAGTGCTCCCGGCAGGATGATCGCGGCTGCCGGCACACAGCCGGAGATCACTTGCGACCGCGTACCAAGGGCGGCAGCGCCGACCAGCGCGGCCGCCAAGGCGCCAGCCATCTGCGCAAAGCGGGCGGTCCCGCTCCGCTCCAGCACGATCGCCGCGGCCAGCCCTGCGACGGCGAGAGCCGCCGGGATCCAGCGGCCCAGGAGCCGATCGGCCAGAAATTGCATTGCCCAGATCGCGGCAGCACCAGCGACCAGCAACAACTGGAGCCGGCCGCGGGATGGCGCCAGATTTTCCCAATCGGGGACGAGAATCCCAGCAGTGAGACTGGCCCCGAGGACGCCCGCGACGACGTTCATCCACGGCCGGAGTTTCAGCGATCCCATCACGGCTGCGCCGGCGACGAGCATTGGCAGCCATTGCCACGACCGCGCCGCCGGCGGCACGAGCGGCGCCAGGTCGAGCATGGCGACGGCGGCCAGCCAACCCACCGCAACGCCGATCGCCCCAGCCGCGCGATCCATCGCTTCTGGACGCAATCGCGCCGCGGCGACGACCGCCGCCGCCAGCGCGGCCGGCATTAGCATCCCGTAACCAACAGCCTCAACCACAAAATCCCAGGCCCGCATCAGTGGCGTCGGTTGCCCACGTTTGACCGTCACCGCGCGGCCTTGAGCGACAGCGTGACCTTCACGTCGTTGTGAATCTTGCCTTTGCCGTAGGTCATTCCGAATTGCTCGCGCTGCAGCGTGAAGCCTCCGTGAATCTTGACTCCGCTGCCGTCGGCCGTGACTTTGACCGGCACGGTGACCGGCTTGGTGACGCCGTGCAGCGTCAGATTGCCGGTGATCTCATGGGTCGCTTCAGCTTTTTTTGATTGAGTGATCGCAGTGGACGTGAACGTCGCTTTTGGAAACTCACGGACGCTGAAGAAGTCCGCGCTTTTCAGGTGCTGCGTCAGCTTTGCGTCGTCGCTGAAAAGCGAGTCCGTAAGGATCTCAACCGTGACGACGGCCTTGGTGAAATCGTCGCCGGGCACAGTGATTTTGCCGGTGAAGTTCTTGAACCCGCCGGTGTGCGATCCTTCGGGTTTGGAGCCGACGAATTCCAGCTTGCTGGCGGCGGGATCGATTCTCAGATCCGCGGCCGAGACCGAGTGGGACAATAACCCGGCGAAGACGACTGACAGCGACAGGATCCAACGCATCGGTAGACAACTCCGGCGTCGGCGACAGCGGAATGCGTCCGGCGGGCCGACGAGCCGCCGGGAGCGTCCGAACCGTTCGTGGGGCGCGGGCGGTGCGGCGAGCCCGCGCCGAATGTCATGGCACGCCCGGCGGATGGCGCATCTTCACCAGGAGCCGATTCATCGTCCTCAGCTCCGCCTTCGTCAGATGCGCCAGCGCGCGGCGATGGAGTTCGAGCAGCGGCCGATCGAGCTTCGCCAGCAACTGCAACCCGGCCCGAGTGATCGCGACGAAGACGACGCGGCGATCGTCGGGAGTCCGGCGGCGCTCCACCCACCCGGCCGATTCCAGCCGATCGACCAGCCGGGTGACGTCGGGCGTCCGGCAGATCATCTGTTCGCCGATAGCGTGGCACGGCACCCCCGCCGGCCCATGCCCGCGCAGAATGCGCAGCACGTTGTATTGCGGCCCGGACAACCCATGGGCGGCAAAGAGCCCGTCGAATGGGCGGCACAGTTTGCCGTGCGTCCGCGCCAGATTCAGCGCCACTTCCTGTTCCAGCAAATCGAACGGCTGCTTCTTGCCGATCTCATCCTGCAGCCGGGGCATCCGCGCGGTCTTGGTCATCGTGGGCACAATTGTAAGCAAAACGATAGCTGTGTCAACAGGGATTTGAACTCGGCGCGGGACGTCGCCGGCGGAGGAGTGGCTGGGCGCCCATCAACAAACATCGGTCGGAATGAGAGCGAGTCTCTCTTCAATGGATCAGCCGAAGGCCGAGTGTTTGTCGGCGGCTACACCAAGCTGACATGCGCTCCAGCCGCCGGGACTGAGAGAACCAAGTTGCGGCTTCGCGCCGCTGGGAATATCCATCACCGGTTCCCGTCTCCGCGGCCCAGCGTGCCGGCTGCCTCACCATCGCCTCCTCTCGGCCCGGCGACGCCGGCCGTCAACTTCCGGGCTTGGTCGCGTCGATCATCTTCTCAATCGCCGGCAACGTGAGTTTGCCGTAGCCCCAGATCGGGTTGGGCGTCGTGCCGGTCGTCGCATCGCCGGTCGCATGCTGGGAGATCAAGCGCCGAAAGTCGTCAGCGCTCAGGCGCGGGTTTTTCTGCATCAGGAGCGCGATCACGCCGGCGGTGTACGGCGTGGCGGCGCTGGTGCCGTTGAAGAGGCAATACCGCTTCGTGACGTCGAGCCCGGCTTCGCGTTTCGTCCACTTGGCAACCGAGGACGGCGCAGCCGCGGCCACGTGCCACTGCCCCGGGGCAGCGACGTCCGGCTTCACGATCAGCCGGCCCGTCGGCGAACTGCGCAGGTACCCGGCGTTCGAGTATTCCGAGATCGCGCCGATCTTCAATGGTCCGCCGCCCGCGGCCTTGTATGAGTACCATTTCCCATCCGGCTCGAAGAGCATGTCGTTGAAGTCGTAGCTGCCGACGGTGATCGCGCCAACGGTGGTGCCCGGCGTGCCGACCTGCGTGGCGTTCGAGGCATTGGCCAGTCGGCCCGTCGGTCCCTTGTCATCCGCGTCGGCGAAGTAGTACACGTCGGCGCGGAGCGGGCGGTCGGCGTTGGTGCTCAGTGTCATGGCGCCGTCGCCGGCCAGGTGAATGATCTGCATCCGCGCGTTGCTGACGCCGTGCCGGAACGGCTTGAACGCCTTGACCTGGCTGCCATCGCGGAACTCGACTTTAACCTCGTCCGGTTTCACGCCGTCGACGAACAGCTCGATCATCTCGGGGAACTTGCCGTCCGCCGATTTCTTTGCCCGACTTTCCCAGGCGATCGTGGCGGGCTGATCCTTCGCGACCCGGGCAGTGGCGTGAATGCGGTCGGTGGCTTCGTTGCCGGCGGCGATGCAGATGGCCCGCCCGGGAGTGTTCGACGGCATCCGCCGATTGAGCATCCGCTCCTCGATCAGCGAAGCGTCGTGCCCGCCTTCGTGGCCGCCGAAACTGCACGAAATGACCAGCGGCTTGGCGCCGACGGTTTCGTGGAGCCAACCGACGATGCGGTTGAGCATCCAGCCGTGGGCGAGCCCCTGGGTCCGGCCGATGCGGACGGCGATCAGATCCGCGTCGGGGGCGACGCCGCGGCCATCCTGATCGCGGAGCGCGGGATATCGGCCGAGGGCGGCCTTCCAGGCTGAGCCGTTGCCGGCCGCGACGCCGGCGCAGCCGGTGCCGTGCCCGCCTTCGTCCACGGGGCCGCCGGAACTTTCGCCAGCGCGCAGGAATCGGTTCAGGTCTTCGCGGGTGTACAGCGTGCCGATTGCCGGACCGCCCTCGAAGTAAGTTCGGGGTCCCGGACTTCCCTGCCCAGGCTTGGCCGGCTCCAGCGTGTCCCAGTAATACGCAATCCGCGACGTGCCGTCCGGGTGGATGAAATCCGGATGCCGAAAATCAAGTCCGCTGTCGATGACGGCGATCGTCACACCTTTGCCGGTGAGACCCTTGACGCCGCCGTGCGCGATCGTCTCGGGTTTCACGTCGCCGCGAACTTCGGATCGGTCGGCAACCACGGGCGGCAGCCGAGCAATTCCGATGTCGTCGAACCAGCGCAAGCCCTCGACGTCGAGGGTTTTGTTGTACGCCGCATTGGTCGCATCGGCGGTGTCCTGCACTTTGATCAGAACCGTGGCGAATTCGTCCAACCGGTCGAACACGTGGATCGGGCTCTGGTACCCGCCACATGCCTTGTCGCAGGCGGCTTTGTCGAAGAACTCCAGGAAGAGCACGATGTACGGGGTTTGGGTGGGGCCGCGTCTCGGAGCGAGCGTGCGCGCTTCGAACACGGTTTTCATGGCGTCGCGCAATTCGACAGGTTCGGGGCGCGTCGGCGTGTCAGCTCTGGTGGAAATGGCGGCCATCGCCACGACAAGGCTGCACGGCAATCCGACCCAGGTCACTTTCGCGCGCATAGGATGATGACTCCGAGAAGCCGCTCCGTCCGTCCGAGACGGATTCTCGGCGGAAGGCGCGCGGCCATGACAGATCGATCCGTTTCCGTGATTCAACCGGGTCGCCCGGCGATTCGCAAGGGAAAAACCCGGAATCGGCCTCGGCTGTTACAATCGGCCGGGCGCCGCTGACCGTGGCTGGGAACGCATGCCGATGTCCCGACTGCTCGTCAGCGTCCGTGACCCCGCCGAGGCGGAGGCGGCGCTCGCCGGTGGAGCCGACCTGATCGACGTAAAGGAGCCGGCCAACGGGCCGCTCGGCCGAGCCGATCCGCCGATCGTCGACGCCGTGATTCGCACCGTGTCGGGGCGAGCGCCGATCAGTGCCGCATGCGGCGAGCTCGAACTTCACCCGCCGCCCCTGCCTGATGGATTGGCCTTCGTGAAGTTCGGCCTGGCCGGCTGGCGCGATCGCGATTGGGCCGGCGCCTGGGAGGCGACCCGCGGCCGATTGCCGTCCGGATGCGCGGCCGTCGCCGTGGCGTACGCCGACTGGCAACGCTGCGCCGCCCCATCGCCGGAACAGGTCGCCGCCGTCGCCGTGGCCGAGAGTTTCGGCGCCGTGCTCATCGACACTTTCGAAAAGAATGGCCGCACGCTGCTCGACTTGCTGCCGATCGACGTGATCACCGCAGTGACAAGGCAGTGTCAGTCTGCCGGCATCCCGGTGGCGCTGGCTGGGTCGCTCGGCGTCGCCGAGTTCGAGCGATTGCGCTCCGTGCGGCCGGATTGGTTCGCCGTGCGCGGCGCGGCTTGCCCGCGCGGCCGGGGGAGTTCGATCGACGTGAGCCGGGTGCGGCAACTCAAGAGTGAATTAGAACCGCAGCGCGAGAATTGAAACGTGGCGGAAGCGACGAATCGCCGCTGTAACCATCGTCGTGCATTTGTCATTGCGAGTATCGGCATCATCCCGACGCTTTCATCGCTGGCGGCAGGGTCGCCAGGAAGTCCCGCGCGATGCGCTCAGAGTATTGGTGCAGCAGCGACTCCACGCGCTCCGGCCGGTCGGCGCAGACGACCAGGCCAATGTGATGTTTCTTCGTCATGCGATAGACAATTTCCGAGTCGTTGAAACTCGAGGTATCCGGCCAATCTTGCCGGGCCAGCGCGACCACGACGCCGGCATACCGGCTGGCCGTCGCAGCCGGCTGATACGGCGAATCGGGATCGACCTCCAGTTTCGCCCACTCGCTCCAGGGATTGACGCCGGTGGCGGCTTCGACCATCTCGGCCGTGCAGGCGCCGCCGACGCGGGCGCTGGTCTCGATGAAGTAGATCTCGCCGTCGGCGTGGGCCTTCATGAACTCCGTGTGCGATGCGCCGCGCCCAAGTTCGAACCCGGTGAGCACGCGCTCGTTGGCGGCCCGCAACGCCGCGACTTCCGGTCGATCGCGCCGCAGCGTGCGCGTCGCATACACGCCGCCGCCGTGGTAGATGTCCAGGAGCGGCTTGACGTACTGATTGACTTCGGCAAACACAACGCGGTTGTCCGCCACCAGCGAATCGACGTGGTAGAGTTCGCCCGGCACCATTCGCTCGAGCAGGTGGAACGATTGATTGTCGCCGAGTTTCTCGATCGCCGTCCAGGCATCGTCGGCTCGCTCGAGCTTCTGGATGCCCATGGCGGAGGCTTCCGACCGCGGCTTCAGGAGCCAGGGCGGCGGGACGTGCTTCAAGAAGTGGCGCACGTCATCGTGCCAGATGATGGCGGTGAACTCGGGCACGCGGATGCCGAGCCGCTGCGCTTCGGTCCGCATCGCGAGTTTGTCGCGGAAGAGTCGGGCCCGACTTTCGTTGAGTCCCGGCAGGCGCATGTGCTCGCGCAGGAAGGCGACGAGTTCGACGTCGAAATCGTCCAGCGCGACGATGCGGCGAAACGGCCGGGTGCGGGCCAGAAACGCCACCGCATTGGCGACGTGCCGGCGATCCTGGAAGTTCGGCAGGGCGAACACTTCGTCGATCGCGGCGCGGGGCCAAGCGTCGTGCAGACAATTCTCCACCGTCAACAGCAGCACCCGGGCGCCTTCCTGTTTGCACCGTTCCAGGAAGCGCTCGCCTTTGAAGTAGCTGGCGACGCAAAGAATGGTCGATTCAGGCATCGCGCGTCTCCGGAAACAGGGTTAGCCGCGACGCCGAGCCGTCGGAACGAAGCGCGACCCACGCGCTCGGCTCCGCGGACTCCGCCTCGCGGCTAACACGATTCGGGCGAATCGGAATTCGTCGAGCGCTCAGTCCTTCTTTTCCGGCTTCGTGTCGCCGGCGATGGCGTCGGCCTTGGACGGGTTCTGGCAGCAGGCGCCCGCCTCGCCCTTGGTCTGGCAGCAGTTGGCCTTGTCCTTGCAGCAGGCCGGCGTGGCGTCGACCTCGTCGGACGCCGTCGCGGATTCGCTGCAGCACGACTTGCTCGGCGAGCTGACGGCGGCCGCGGAATCGCAGCACGGCATGCCATTCGACGTGTAGAGCACGTAGCCGGTCAACCCGACCATCACGGCCAAGAGCAAGGCGATCACGATTCGACCCATCGGAATACTCCCATGTGAATTGCCGCCGACGCGATTCGGCAGCGATGCCAGACCGACTGGTGTTATACCGGAAGCCGCCAGAGCCGTAAAGCGGCGTTGCCGGCGGGCCGCCTGGCCAGCGCCTATCGCGCTTCGGCCGCAGCCTGCTTGGCCGTCTTGCGAATCAACTCGATCGTCGCCGCCAGGACCGGGTCGCCGGGCTTCGACGCCTGCCACATCACGGTGCCGTGATTGCGGCCGTCGACCTTCATGAGGTTCGAGTCGACTTTCTGGGCTCGGAGGGCCGAGTGCAGCGCCATCGCCTGCAACGCCAGCGTCGGCAGGTCTTTCTCAGCGTAGATCAGAAGAAACGGCGGCAGGCCGGAGCGGACGAACGACATTGGCGACGCGTCCTTGGCCACGTCCGGCCGCCGGCCGAAGATCTGCTCGAAGAGCGGCGGCGGCGGCGTGCCATCGGCATTCGGCCGGCGACGCTGGCCCAGTGCATTCAGCGCCATCTCGCTCAGCTGATAGACTCCGCTGATGCCGATGACCGCCAGTACATTCTCTCGACTCAGGCCGTGCGCTTTGAGGTACCTGTCGTCGGTCGCCAGCAGCGCGACGAGATGCCCGCCGGCCGAGTGGCCCATGACGGCAATCTTGTCGGACCGGCCGCCGAACTCGCCGATGTGCTGGTGCACCCAGGCGAAGGCCTCGGCCACGTTGCGGATGTGTTCCGGATGCTGCACGGCCGGCGACAGGCGGTAGTTGACGCCGACGGCGCCGATGCCATGTTTCGCCAATTCACGGCCGATGGCCGGAACCTGGTCCCAGCGCTTGTCGCCCATCATCCACGCGCCGCCGTGAACGATCAGGACGACCGGGAAATCCTTGGCCCCGGCAGGCAGGTACAGGTCGATCCGTCTGTGATTCGAGTTCGATTCGTTGTCAGCCGGCCGGCGATATTCGACGTCCGACTTCTCCAAGACGGAAAACGTCGCTCCGGTCGCCGGGGAATCGGCGAGCGCGGGAAAAACTACGAGCGTGAAAGCGAGGGCGGCGAACGCGAAACGCATGGCGTCTCCTCCACAACCGATATCTTCCAATCTTATGTTACCGGCGCGGGGGCAGATGGTTTCGGTGCGTCACTCCGCCAGCGGCGTGCCGTTCCAGACGTGAACGCCGGTTTCGTAGCCCAGCACGACGAGCGTGTTCCAGTCGGAAGAAAACCGCAGCGATTGAATGGTCCTCTCGCGCAATCGCATCGACATCACTTCGCGAAGGCTGCCGGTGTCGAACAGTTTTACTTCACCGATGAAACTCGATTGGTTGAAGAAGAATACGGCCATTCGGCTGCTATCGGCATTCAATGTCACACCGTGGCAGTAACCGAGCACCTCTCGGACGTGCCATTGAGCTTCGCCGGAGGTGGCATCGACGACTCGGATCTCGGTCACGGGAGGGGTGCGAGACTGGTCGTAGGCCGCGATCGCCAGGCGGCGACCGTCCGGACTGAATGCCAACGTTGCGATCTGATTTCCGACCGGGATTGTCAGCATCTCTGCTCCGGTATCGACGTTGAGAATTCGCGCGAACCACTCGTTGTCGGACTGGACTGCGATCGCCAGCCGTGACCCATCCGGACTCAACGCGTGGGCCCAGTAGCCAGGCAAATGAAGTGGGCCGTCGGATTTCAGCAAACGCGTCGCGGTGGCGAGATCCCAGACATCGTGCCGGCACGATCCCAGTTTGCGTGGGTCGTCTGAGAACACTCGCCAGGCGGCGAGCAATCGCCGGCCATCGTCGCTGATCGCAAGCGCCATTCCGTGTTCGACGACCGTTTCGAGCGGAATCGTCCGGGCCACCGTGCCGGTCGCGACTTCGAAGATTTGCAGCACGGTTTGACCAAGTTTCTCATCGTAGGCCGCGGCGATGAGTTGCCGGCCATCAGGCGAGAAGACGCACGACCGCATTGGCCGTCGCTCGTTGGCGAACTCTGAAATGCGCTCCGCTGTGGCCGTCCGCCGGATGCGAATGAACTTCTTGCCAGAATTGTTCTCTTCCGATGCGAGCAGCGATCCGTCTCGACTGACGGCCCGGATCACCTTGGGATCAGGGCTTTCGATGGGAATCAACGACCAGGATTTGACGCATTGGTCTCGTCCGACGGTGATCACGCGCTGGCCGTCGCCGCTGAATGTCAGCGACGCAATGGGAGCCGCGTGACCGCGCAGCGTTCGCACGCGCCGGCCGGTTTCCAAATCCCAGACCGACCCAGAGGACTTGAATGAGCCCACAAATGCGAGCCGCCGATTGTCGGGGCTGAACCTCAGGATCGAGTTGGCCCAGTACTCGCTGAGGATGACGTCGACGGGTTCTAGCTGCAATTGTCGGCGCACGGCGCCCGTTCCGGCATCCAGGACACCAATGCCGGTGTCACCCTCGCAGAGAATCGCCAACCAGCGGCCATCAGGGCTGTAGGCGGCGGCGCAGCGATCCATCGATTCCTGCGTCTGGCGTCGGATCGTGAAGATTTCATTCCCCGAGTTGGCATCGATCACTCGGAAATGCAACTCGTACGGTTTGTGCGCGATTTCGGACTCGTTGAATCGCCAGTAGATTGTCGAGACGGCCAGTCGGTCGCCGCTCGGACTGACAGCGGCAACACGGGAATAGGTGACGACATCGGAATGCGCCGACTGTCCATCGCCGCCAGGACGGATTGGAATGGGATGCGACGCGAGTTTGCGCCCGTTTTGCGCGTCCCACACGTGCACGGATTCTCTCCTGGGCGATCCCCCAATCTCCGCAATCGCAGCGATGCGCCCGCCGTCCTCCGAGACGACAGGATCAACAAAGTCGCCGGTGTTTCCCTTCCTTTCCAGCTCGAACAGTTCCCGACCAGTTTTGACGTCGAATGCACTGAGACCTCTTCGACCGTCCGTTCTGGATACCTGGCTGCACATGACCCACGAGGCGTCCCTACTGAACAGCAGCGGCGCACCGAACGGAGTCGAAACGCCCAAAACGGTGCGGAACTTCAGCTGTCCCGACTGTGAGTCCCAGACCCTCAAATCCGTTTCCGGTCCCTTTGGTCCTCGCGGCGCGGAGAACGGACTGCGCACCGCGGCGAGCCAGCGCCCGTCAGGACTCAATGCGACTTGATCGCGTTCACCAACGTAGCCCTTCCATTGAGCTCCGGGCAGGTCCGCGATCGCCCGAGTCTCGGCATGCTCCCCTCGACACCGCTGTCGCCAATAGTGCCACTCCCACCCCCGTAAATCCGGTTCGCCGTCTTTCGGCCGCTGCTTTTCGAGAATATCCAGCGCCCGCGCGACATTGTCCGCTTCATACGCGCTCTGCACCAGGTTCATTTGCGAGGCGTACAGCGTGCCGCGGAGTTCGTCGCGGGCCGATTGGGCCGCGTCCCGCTGGCTCGTTAGGCGCTGATTCTGATTCAGAAGCACCAAGAGGAACACCAATATGTCGATGACCGCGAACGCCACCAGCCCGGTCACCACCGGGTTGCGCCGCACCGCGCGCCACGCCCGCTCCGCGACGCCCACCCGCCGCGCCTGGATCGGCTCGTCGTTCAGGTACCGCCGCAGGTCGGCCGCCATCGCCTCGGCCGATTGGTAGCGCCGCCGCGGGTCCTTCTCGATCGCCTTGAGCACGATCGTTTCCACGTCGCGCGGGATTAGCGGCTCGATGGCCCGCGGCTTGATCGGCTCGCGGCTGCCGATCGATTCGATCAGCTTCAGCCGATCGGAGTTGTCGAACGCCGGCGTCAGCGTGAGCAGTTCGTACAACGTCACGCCCAGCGAATAAACATCCGACCGGGCGTCGCACTCGCCGCGAAACCGCTCCGGCGCCATGTAGCGCACCGTGCCGACGATGTCGCCGGTCTCGGTGAGCGCGTGCTCCTGCGTCTTGGCCAGGCCGAAATCGGTGACCCACACGATCCCAGCCGTGTCGAGCAGCAGGTTCGACGGCTTGATGTCGCG
>JRYJ01001343.1_pt1 | contig 28372 bp, 25 predicted proteins | sample 235371 | NCBI WGS metagenome assembly JRYJ01 (sample SAMN03074219, study PRJNA261477) | activated sludge metagenome | biome: Wastewater Treatment Plant; feature: Wastewater; material: Activated sludge; isolation source: activated biomass of a wastewater treatment plant treating hydrocarbon... ... | reverse complement strand
CGTCCAGAAACAGAATCTTTGGGTCGGTCAGAAAGGCCTTGGCCAACGCCAATCTCGTCATCTGTCCGGACGACAGCTTGCGCGTCAGCTTGTGCCGGAACTCTTCCATTTCCAATTTCTTCACGATGTCGTCGATCCGCCGGGAAATGTTCGACAGCCCGTACAGGCGACCGACGACCGACAGATTCTCCTCGACGGTCAGCGAATAGGGCATCGAGATATACGTCGAGGAAAAATTGACGTGCTGGAGAATCTCCTCGCGGTGGGTTTGGAGATCCAACCCGAACATGCGAATGCTGCCCGCCGTCGGCGTGACCAAGCCCAGCAACATTTGAATGGTGGTGGTCTTTCCCGCCCCATTGGGCCCGAGCAATCCGAGAATCTCACCGGGGCGGATCTCGAAGGAAATCCCGTCGACGGCGGTGAAATCGCCGAAGCGCTTCGTGAGGTTACGGACTTCCACTACCGCTGCGGACATGGTTGAACGGCTCCGGAGCCTAGAGGGAGAGAAACTCTTTCAGCTTGTCGGGAAGGTGGCAGGTTTCACACTTCCGGCTCAAGACCTTCCCCTCGTATTCGGTCTTGTTGTCGTGGCACCGGAAGCAATCCGCCAGGGCCCGTTTGTGCAACAACGAACCCTCGGGGTGGTCGGGTTTCCAGGGCTTGCTGTCGGCCGTCACATGTCCGCGGGGGATTACGATGGGGTAGCCCTTGATCGGCTGCTCGTGGACGACGGCGGCATGGCACGTCGTACACCCTTCCCCCTGTCCGCGTTTTCCGAAGGCATCCATGTGTTTTCGATGGCTCATGACCAGCCCGACGTCCTTGACCGGAGAAGGAAGATCCCGGACGGCGATTTCCGACACACGCAGGATGTTGCGATGACACCCCAGGCAGACATTCGAGTCGACCTGGGCCTGGAGTTCGTGTGGATCGGTCGGCGTGCCGAACAGGTAAATCGCCACGTCCTTCGTCCCGTTCCAGGCCTTGTCGTGCAGCCAGCCGATCACTCCCGGCCGCACGTGGCACGCGACACACTCCACTTCCTTGTGCGACGACTTCACCCACGTGTCGTATGACGGTCTGATCGTATGGCAGCTGGCGCAAAAGGTCGGGTGATTGGTGAGCGGAATCGCGACCCCTCCCACAGCCACTGCGCCGGCCACGATCGCACCGATCACAATGGCGGGAGCCTTACGCATCATCTCGCTGTGTTTTTGGGAAATGCCGCATGATCAACGCGGCGACCCCCGGCACATCGTCCGGGTCCAATAACGGGACCGTCGTCTCGATCGGCTTGTTCGACACCAGCGCCAGCAGCCCGTCCTGGGAGACCGGCACCTCGCCGACCTGGTCCCGGATCACGACGATCTTGGGGTAGCCCTCACTGCGCCACCCTTCGGCGATGATCAAATCGTAGGAGGCGTCCAGGTAGCGATCACGGACGTCTTCGACCTTCATCTGATCGGACACGTCGGCAAACATGGCCAGGCTGCTTTTGGAAATGACAACGACGCTGCTGGCACCGGCCTGCTTNNGCTGCACGGTCACCGTGTCGCCCGGATTCACCCGCTCCACTTCAACCGGAATGTCGATGAGGCAATTGGCCTTGACCATGGAGGTCAGGATGCCGGACCCCTGGTCGCCGGTCGTCCGGACCTTGAACACACCGTCTTCCCTCCAGAGCACGCCGCGCAGGAAATGCCGCCGGTCCGCCCGCTTCTTGAACGTCTCTTGAAACACCGCTTCGATCAACGGCCGCCCATAGCTCCGCATTCCCGCCATTTTGAGCATAGCAGGGCGAACCAGTTGCTCGAAGGTCACCATCGAGGACACGGGATTCCCCGGCAAGCCGAACGCCAACTTGCCCTGAATCTTGCCGAAGGCCAGCGGCTGTCCCGGCCTGATGGCGAGTTTCCAGAAATTCATTTCGGCACCGAGATCCCGAAACACCGCCTTCGTGAAATCGTAGTCGCCCATCGATACGCCGCCCGACAACACGAGGATGTCGGCGTTCAATCCGTGGGAGATCTTCTCCTTCAAGGCGGCGGGATTGTCGCGGGCGATACCCAGCAACAACGGCACCCCGCCCGCATCCTGCACGGCTGCAGCGATTCCGTAGCTGTTCGAGTTGATGATCTTTTCTTCGCTGAACCGTTCATCGAGATCGGCCAGCTCGTCGCCGGTCGAGAGGATGGCGACCCGGGGACGCTGATAGACCAGCACAAAGGACTTCGCCAGGATCGCGAGCATTCCGGCTTCTCCCGGACGGATCTGCGTGCCCTTGGCAATGATGCAGTCGCCCTTCTTGACGTCCTCACCCTGCGGCCGGATGTTGGCGCCGCGCGGCTCCGGCTTGAACACCCGCACCGAGTCCGGAGTATGCTCCGTGTCTTCCACTTTAAGCACCGTGTCGGCCCCCCGTGGAATCGGTGCGCCGGTCATGATCCGGATCGCCTGTCCCGGCCCGACGGTTTGCGTCGGCATCTTTCCCGCCGGCACGTCCTCGATAATCGTCAAGGTGACCGGCTTGGAAATCGCATGCTCCTGCGCGATGTCCTCCGCACGCACCGCGAATCCGTCCATGGCCGAATTGTCCCAAGGCGGATTATCGCGTTCCGCAATGATGTCCTCGCCCAACACCCGGCCGAGGGTGTCGAGGATGGACACTTTTTCCAACCCCAACGTGGGGGCGGCGTCCAGCACGATGCGCTGCGCTTCGACCAACGGGGTCAAACCGGTATGGGCGTCCGAGGCTTTCACGGGATCACTCCAATTCAGTGTTGATGGCGGGGCGCCACCTTGAGCAACGATCCGCTCTTCTTGCAGAACGCTTCGACCTGGTTCGCAATGTCATGATAGGCCTGTGCCGTGGCCGTATCGGAATTGAACAGCGCGAAGGGTTCCCCCGCGTCGCTTTGCGTGACCACATCCGGATCCAGCGGAATCCGGCCGAGGAACGGCACGCCCATGTCGGCCGCCGACGCCTCGCCGCCGCCCTTCCGGAACACGTCGACGTGCTTGTGACAGTGCGGACATTCGAGCCCGCTCATGTTCTCCACGATGCCGATGATGGGCACCTCGCTGTCCTTGCAGAAGGTTACGGACTTCCTGGAATCGAGCAGGGCGACTTCCTGCGGGGTCGTGATGATGACCGCCCCGCTCACCGATCCCAGCAGGTCAATGGTCGTGACCGATTCGTTGCCGGTGCCCGGGGGCAAATCAATGAGCAGGAAGTTCAGGTCCTGCCACTCGACCCCGCCCAAGAGCTGATTGATGAATTCGTACTTATAGGCGTCGCGCCAAATGATGGGATCGTCGGGGTTCTGCAGCAGGAACGACATCGAGGCGATCTTGAGATTGTAGGCCTGGAACGGAATGATGCCGCCGGAAGTGCTGATCTTCAGCTTCTGCCCTTCCGCCCCCACCATCTTAGGGATGTTGGGCCCGTGAATATCCATGTCGCAGATGCCCACGTGCCACCCCTTCAGCGCCAAGCTGACGGCCAGGTTGGTGGTGCAAGTACTCTTCCCCACCCCGCCCTTGTTGCTCATGATCAGGACCTTGTATTCGATCCGCTCCATCCGCTTGGCCACGAGCCAGCGGCTGTGCCCCTCCTTGTCCTTTTGACAGGATTCGTTCTCGTCGCAGATCGCGCAGGCCCACATGTAGGTGCACGTATCCCCGCCGTTCGTGGACACCGGGGATACCATCTTGAGTTCTTTAGCCATTCGTTTCCTCTTTCAGCTCGGCGCCTGTAACGGTTTCCTGTTTCCTTCCGACGGTCAGCTACCTCCGACCACTTCCGGACGGGACACCGACATACTCGCTGTCTGCGGCTCCGGCCGGCACCGGCGCGGTCACTTTCCCGCCGCCCGCACCGACGGCAGCCGTCCCCCTGGCCGGGACCAGACCCGGGGCGGCGGCCGCGGCCTTCTTTTTGTTAAAGATACCGGCGCTGATGATGCCCACTTCGTAAAACACATACATGGGCAGCGCCATGAGACACTGATTGAACGGGTCCGGCGTCGGCGTCAGGATCGCCGCAAAGATGAAGGCGGTCAGAAACGCCCATTTCCGATACCGCTTCAGCAGCGGGGCATCCACCCAGCCGAGCTTGGCCAGGAGCGTAATAGCCAAGGGTACTTCGAAAATCAGGCCGAACACCAACAGGAACCAGAGCGCGAAGCCCACGTATTGGGCAATCGACAATTGCGGAATGAATCCCGCGTTGACCCCGTATGAGATCAGAAAGTTGAGTGCGAACGGCAGGACGAAAAAGAACGAAAAGAGGAGGCCCAGGTAAAAGGCCATCGTGCTGAGAATCACGAACGGGCCCACGAACCGCCGCTCCTGCGAGTGCAGGCCCGGCACGACGAACAGCCAGACTTCCCACAGGATGTACGGCGTGGCCAGCACGAGCGCGAACAAGCCCGCCACTTTCACGTTCTGCCAGAGCGCTTCGGCCGGCGCGAGAAAGACGAACGGCACCGTGGGCAGGTCCGTCGGAACCCACGAGAGCGCCCCGGGCACAAACATGTTCTGAAGCGGAATCCGGATCCATTTGACGAGGGTGTCGGCGTAAAAGAACGTGCCGACGAAGATCACCGCCGTGACGATCACAGCGCGCGTGAGCCGGACCTGGAGCTCCACTAGGTGCTCCATGACCGGCATTTTCTTGTCTTCGAGCGGCTTGAAGATCGTGTCTTGCAGCCACTCCTGAAACTTGAACCCGTCAGCCATGAAAATCGCTTTCAGCCGTCGGCCCTCAGCTACCAGCCGTAACCTGGCTGACAGCTGAGGGCTGTCCGCTGTGTGCTACTTATTTCGGATTGACGGCCACGAACAGGTTGTTGCCCTGCCGGCTCAGCAGCAACACGACCATCTCGTCCTTTTTCACCTTGGCTGACGCCTTCTGATAGTCTTCCAGGGTCTTGATCACCTCGTGGTTGACCTCCTGGATCACGTCGCCGCGTTGCAGCCCGGCGGCCTCCGCCGCGCTGCCCGCTTCCACGGAGCTCACCACCACTCCGGTGGTCTTGGCCGGAATGTTCAACTGGCTCTGCATGGCGGCATCGAGGGTCTGCACCCGCAAGGCCGCCAACACGTTGTCCGGCGGCTTGACGGTCTCGGTCGGGGCGCTGCTGGGTGCCGGCTCCCGTCGGGCGAGCACCTCATCTGACGGCCGTTCCGCCACTTTGACTCTCAGCGTCTGCTCCTTGCCGTCGCGGAGGATCCTGACATCGGCCTCCTTTCCGACGGTGGTGCGGGCCACCAAGTTCCGCAACTGGCTGACGCTTTGGACTTCCTTTCCGTTGAAGGCCACCACCACGTCCCCGCGCTTCATGCCCGCCGCGTGGGACGGACCGTTCTCATTCACATCGCTGATCAACACACCCTTCCGCTGCTCGGGCAGCTTGAACGACTTGGCCAGCGCCGGCGTGATTTCCTGAATCGCCACACCCATCCAACCCCGCACCACCTTGCCGGTCTTGGTGAGGCTCTCCACGATGTCCATCGCGATGCTGCTGGGAATGGCAAACCCGATCCCTTCCGACCCGCCGGTGCGGGAGAAGATGGCGGTATTGATGCCGATCAATTTACCCTGCATGTTGACCAGGGCACCACCCGAATTCCCCGGGTTGATGGCCGCATCGGTCTGGATGAAATCCTCATAGTCCGCGATGCCCACGTTCCCGCGGCCCAGGGCGCTGATGATGCCGAGCGTGACCGTGGAACTCAGCCCGAAGGGGCTGCCCACCGCCAGGACCAGATCACCGACCTGCAATTCGTCGTAATCTGCCCATTTCAAAGCGGTCAGGTCCTTGGCATCGATTTTGATGATCGCCAAGTCGGTTTTGGGATCCGTGCCGACAACCTTCGCCGGAAATTCCCGCCGATCCGAGAGGGTCACCGTGATTTGGGACGCCCCTTCGACCACGTGGTTGTTGGTGACGATGTATCCGTTCGGATCCAGAATCACACCGGACCCGGCGCTCTGCTCCGGACGATGCGGACCACCCGGAGGACCACCCGGAGGTCCCGGCGGTTCCATGCCCGGAGGTTCTTCGCCCGGAGGACCACCACCCGGAGGACCTCCGAAGGGACCAGGCGGAAGCTGTCGGCGACCTTCGCGACGCCCTTCTCCACCGCCGGTGACGGCGATGTTGACGACCGCGGGGGTCACCGCCTTCACAATCTCGGCAAACCCTTGTGCAAAGGCGGGAGGTACGCCGGCCGCCTGGGCGGCGCCCATCTGCGAAATCCCGGCCATGAACAGGACGGCCAGCAAGGCGACCGCTCCGACTGCCATACACACGATTCCTCGTCGATCTCGATACACCATATCTACTCCTCCGGAAGCCTGGAAATGGACGAACGAAGACACTACGACCGTGGAACGTTACATTCTACACTATCCACAGAAGAGCCTTCAAAGCAGAAAAACGGCGCAGAACATGAGGCCGGGTGGTTCGACGGGACGGGTTCGATTAGGAGAAGGTGAATCAGAAGGGCTAGGGGGTTGCCGCGGCGAGGTCCTGGTCCCGTTGCCTGATCCATGCCCGCTGGAGATTCATGGCTAGGCGCGCGGCGGCGTTTTGCATGGCTACCAGACGCAGGGTGATCGGTGCGCCTTCGTAGGTCGGCGGCCAGATCCTTCGCTCCGGATCCTGTGGTCGGAGATAGATGACCGGATACCACTGCGAGATACCCGGAGCCGTCGGACGATCCAGCGTGGCCCATGCCCTGCCCTCGGCTGCAAGGATCACTCGGCCGCTGCGGCCCTCTATTAATGCGGCTTCGGCCAGAGCCCAGTTGTCGCGACGATATCCCGGCTGGCTATGCGTCGTCCACCCCAGGAATAGAGTAATCGGATACTCCTGTTCGGTGCTGGAGAGGACCGTCACGAGCAGATAATCCACGCCATACCGTGCGGCCAGAGCCGTCCAATCGGGCTTGGAACTTTCGGCAGGAAAGTCTTCCGTCGGCACCACCCGTTCGATCATCAGGGGATATCCCCGATTCACCTGTTCGCGGAGTGTCTCGGCCAGACGGGCCTGCGCCTCCGACGGGGGGACCGGAGCGGCCTCAGGCGCCGTGTTGTCGGACAAGACCACCAGAGCCGCGCGAATCGGCCGCAGGCTCGGCAGCGTGGCTTCCGAGAGCTCAGAAGCGGAGAGGGGACCGACATACTGGCTCAGTCGGCTGGGCGGCGAGGAAGAGGCGCAAGAACTCAGCAACAGGATACTCGCGAGAGATAGGATCCACCCGCTCTTATCCATGGAGCGCCCCCTCTCTGCTCATACGATCGCCGCCGGTCGGCAGATCTGTCAAGCGCCCACTTCCCTCTTGCAATTCATCAGTGCCTCAGATACCGTTGAGCCCGGTTCGTCACCGGGCACCAACAACGGCAGGGGTCATGCCGACTTCGGATTGTCCCAATGTGACACACTCCGCTCCTCCCCTTCCCTCGCTGTCGGTTATTATTCCCGCCTACAACGAAGCGAATCGTCTTCCGCCGACCCTCCGGCGAATCGTCGGACACCTCGAAACCAGGCAGGCGCCCTACGAAATCCTGGTCGTCGATGATGGAAGCAAAGATGAAACCGCCGAGGTCGTCGAGCGGCTTGCAGACCGGCATGCTCAGATCCGCCTCCTCCGGTCACCCGTCAACATGGGAAAAGGGGCTGCGGTCCGCCACGGGATGGAAGCGGCGCAGGGAGACTTGCAGCTTTTCGCCGATGCCGATGGCGCAACGCCCATCGAAGAACTGGAACGTCTTGAAGCTGCCGTGAGCGCGGGGGCCGACCTCGCCATCGGATCGCGCGCCCTGGCATCCAGAGCTGCGGGCTTCACCGTCCGCGCCGGATGGTACCGCAGCGCCCTGGGGTCGCTGTTCAACGCCCTCGTCCAACGGCTGGGCATACAGGGCGTCTCCGACACGCAATGCGGCTTTAAACTCTTTCGTCGCGCGATCGCCCGCGATCTCTTTTCCGTCTCCTGCGTGGACGGATACGCGTTCGACTTGGAATTGTTGTACGTGGCGAAACGCCGAGGGTACCGAATCGCGGAGGTGCCGGTGAACTGGACCGATCAACCGGGCTCGAAGGTTCGTCCCTGGCGCGACGGCCTGGTCATGATTCGGGAGCTGCTCGGCGTTCGCCGGCGTGACATGTTCGGTTTCTACCACCGACCGTACCGACCGGCTCCCACGAGGATCGAACCGGCGCTCGCCCCGGCTGAACCATCGCACTTCTAGCGAGACTCCGCAGTCACAGCTCTTTCCGCAGCACGAGCACCTTGGCGTCCCTGTATAGGGCCGTCCACTCCGGTTTAGCCGCCAACGCCTGAGCCAGCGGCGTATCCTTCGTGACCACCGCCCAATCGATACGATACTTCTCCAACACCCGCAGTCCCTCAGCATCGCCCTGGTTGAGCTGCAGGTAGTCACGAAAAATGCGACGATCACCGAGTCTCCACGTCGGCATCCGGCCGTCGATAAAGATCTTGTGCTCGGGGAGCCACCACACCAGGAAGCCGCCCAACCCATAATCGTTATACAGACGGGTCCCGACCCGGTCCGGATGCGCGCGAACCCACCGCACCGCTTCGATCGGGTACTCGGTCTGCTCGAAGAAGCTCTCGGTCGCGGTGCCGGATCGCCAGACATGAGCGAGATGGTCGGCGCCTAACAGAGCAAGCGACCCGCCCGCGCCGACCGTGAGTGCGAAGATCCCCATGCGGACAGCGCGTGAAGTATCGGGCATTCGCTGGATGAGGGCCGCACCGGCGGTCACGAGCAATTCGGCCGTTAACGGAACGCTCACGACCAGAAACAGCGTCACGTTGCGCCAATGGACGAGCGAGAGCCAGAGAAACACCGTGATCAGACCCCACCAGACCGGCTCCACCCGTCGGTACCACCCGGCGATCAGCGTCACGAGGCCAGCGAGATAGAGGAGATAGGCCTTTCCGGCCCACCCTTGGAAGGACACCGGCTGCCATTCACGGAGATTCTCGAGCATATAACGGTCCATCAGCGAGTCGTAGATTTCGGCATGGAGGCGCCAGCCATAGGGATTGATCAATGTCACCGCGGCAGCCGCTCCCGCCACCAGTCCCAGGCGACGGATCATCGACCACCCCGGAACCGGTTCCCCAAGGGCTTCCGGCCGGACCAGCCCTCTATCAACGAGAATCCTCATGACACAAGAGATCGTCGTCACCAACCCCAGCAGGAAAAGCCCGGCCGTGAATCCGCCGTGCAGGTTTCCCCAGATCAGAAAGAGGGGGGGGAACGCCCACAGGACGGAATCGCGACCTTCCTGGATCTGCTTCCACATCCAAAAGACAGTGGCGACCCCGAAGAGGCTTACCAACTGCGTACGGGCCCCCAGATAGGGCAACGCCACCCACAGCCCGCACACAATCGCGAGGAGCCGAGCAGCTCGAGGCGCTTTCACTGTCGCGGTTCCAATCCAAAACGCCGACGCCGTCAGCGCCCCGAACAGGAGAATGAGCCCTAGCCCGCCATACGATCCGAGCGTACGGTAGATCACGCCCAGCAGCCCATCGGTCAACCAGGCATGGTCCACCCACCGCCATTCCGGCATCGTATGGGAGTAAGGGTCCGTGTCCGGCGGCGTCCCGCCTTGGCCGATCAGATCCAAACCGGCCCGCAAGTGCCATCCGAGATCCGGTTCGACCAACGGCTGGAGCGTCAGATTGACGACGAAGAGCAGCAGGAACAGTTCGAACGCGGTCGTCGGTGAGGCCTGAGGACTGGGGACTGGGGACTGAATGGGAGACGGTCTGGAAGGAACCGGGCTTGCAACCATAGTAAGGGGTTCAACCTCGAGGCGTCATGGCAGTATCCTCATAGCTTCCATTCTTGCCGTCGAATCGGTTGCTGCGATCGGGACACGAGGAGATTGCCCAACACCAACCAGTCGACCTCGGTGCGGAGAAAGCACCGCACCGCCTCGTCCGGCGTACAGACGATCGGCTCCTGCACGTTGAAAGAGGTGTTCAACAAAACCGGCACCCCCGTGAGCCGGCCGAACGCCGCCAACAGATCGTAATAGCGCGCATTCTCCTCCCGCGTCACGGTTTGCACCCGTGCGGTGCCGTCGACGTGGGTGACGGCGGGAATGATCCCCTTGGCCGAAGCCTTCACGCGAACGGCAAACTGCATGTGCGGCGACGGCAAGGGCGGATCGAAGTACTCGCCCGCCCGCTCGGCGAGCACCGACGGCGCAAACGGTCGGAACGGTTCCCGGAACTTGACCTTGCTGTTGATCAGCGCTCGCACATCCTCGCGCCGGGGATCCGCCAGCAGGCTCCGATTGCCCAATGCTCTGGGGCCCCATTCCATGCGGCCCTGATACCAAAAAACCAACCGCCCCTTCGCCAACTCCTCGGCCACACGCTCACAGAGTTGGTCGTCAGACAACGAACTGCAGCTCAAGCCCGCCCGCACCAGCGCCGCATGCAGCTCCCCCTCTTCGAACCCCGGGCCCAGGAACGCGGACGGCATCCGGGGCCGGGCCGAGCCGTCGCCCCGCTTGGCAGCCAGCCACAGAGCCGCCCCGAGCGCGGCGCCGGAATCCCCCGCAGCCGGCGGCACGAACACGTCGCGAAACCCGAGCTCTGCGCGCAGCCGACCGTTGGCGACACAATTGTAGGCGACGCCTCCGGCGAGGCAAAGCGCATCGACCCCGGTGACCTTGCGCAGGTGCCGCCCCAGATGCAGCAAGGTTTCCTCGAGGACCAATTGAGCACTTGCGGCGACGTCGCGATGGCGTTGCGTGATTTCTTCGTCCCGGCCGCGCGGCGCGCCGAACAGCTCGACAAATTCCTTCGTGAAGTGGCCCGCTCGAGCCAGATGAAAATCGAGGAGTCGAACATTCAACTCGAAGGAGCCTGCAGGCAAAACACGCACGAGCTGCGCTCTGAACCGGTCGGCGAACCGGGGATCACCGTAGGCCGCGAGTCCCATCACGATGTATTCGTCCTGATCCGGCTGAAAGCCGAGAAAGGCGGTGATGGCCGCGTAGAACTGGCCGAGCGAATGCGGAAGTGGAATCCGCTTCAGGACATGGATTTTCCGGCCCTCCCCAACAGCCAACAACGCGGTGTCAGCTTCCGAGGCCCCGTCGACGACGAGAATCGCCGCCCGTTCGTGCGGAGAGACGAGAAAGGTGCTGGCCGCATGACAGAGATGGTGGTCCAGGAAGATCGGAGGCGGGGCTCCCGGCTCGACCCGTGTCGACAACTCGGAGCGGAGCCGGAAGAGTTCTTTCCACTCCTGGCTCACACGCTCGAGCGAGCGCCGGCCTTTGACCCGAAACAACAACGGCGATCGCAGCATCGACGCCAGCGCCAACGCAGCTCTCCGCCCGATCATCCAGTATTTCCACGGGACCGCGACGGCATCGACGTCACGCAAGGCGACTCCTGCCTCGCGAAGACAACACCGGATCGCTTCAACCGGCAGGGCCGTGACGTGCTTGACGCGGGCGAACCGTTCCTCTTCCGCCGCAGCGACGATCCGGCCGTCGCAGACGAGCGCCGCCGCCGCATCCCGCATGTTGGCCAAGCCTAGAATAATCACGGCCACGTAGGATAAACGAGGGCCGTACCCGTCGCAAGCCGCACCGCGCCGTCGGTTGCAATGGGGCCCTCTTTCCTGTACCGTTCGATCTCGAGAATTTCTCGTACAGGAGGCCCTGTGGTGAACATCTCCCGTCTCGCGGTCATCGGTTTACTGCTCCTCGGACTCGCCACCGCGACAGCCTGTGAAAGCATCAAGTCCCGGTTCTCCCGCCAGGCCCTGCCCGACCTCGGACCACCCGTCCCCATGACGGCCCAGCTGGAATTCGACCAATCCTTGACCAAAGCGAAAACCGAGTACATCGACAGCTGTGGTCGGCTCCATCCCCTGGCCGTGGGGTCGATCGTGGAGGAACTGCTGATCCAGGGCGCCCATCAGACCTTCAAGGATGTGATCATCCAGGGAGGGCATACGCCAGGGGGCAAACCGGATGTCACCATCCGCTTCCGGATGCTGGATCCACGGTTGAAGATTTATTCCGACGCCCTCTACGACCGCGCCCCGACCGAATTGAGCCTCGATGCGTTCGCCGAGTTCGTGGACGCATCGGGATCCGTCATTGCCGAACGTCCGCTCCAAGCCATGCGCAAGGAACGCATCCAGGTCGAACTCACACAGCAACGCTGCGACTACGTCCTTGATCCGTTCCTGCAGGACACGTCGGTGATGCTGGCGACCCAGTTCATGCAGGAAGCCCGGGTGCTGTTCGACCCCAACAGCAAGGCGGCTGCTCAGGGCCGGACCCAAACCGCGACCGGGACCGGACAAGCCGCCGGACAACCGACCGGCGCTGCGGCGACCGTTTCACCTGCGCTCTCTCCTCCCCTCTCATTCAAAGCCACGCTCCTGGACGAGAACAGCAATCTGATCTTGGAAAACGGAGAGCGCATCCGCATTCGGGTGGACGTGGCCAATGCCGGCACCCAACCGGTCCAGGGGGCGGCCGTCGCCCTCGCAGGACCTCCCGTGTTGCTGACGCAATTCCCGGCGACGCAATTACCCTTGGGGACTCTGGATCCGGGCGCGACGAAATCGCTGGAATTCGTCGCGACCCTGCCGCAATCTCTGTCGGCTCAACAGGCTGAATTTCAGGTATCCCTCGCCCCGGGAACCGGCGCACCGGCTCCGCCGGTCCAGACGCTGCACGCGTCCGTTCAACCGACCGGCATTAAGTCCGGCGATGTCGACCAGATTCCCGTCGCGACCGCCGGCTATCAACAGCCCAAGCACTTTCTCGTTTCGATTGGGTTGAGCAGTTATCGTGAACAGAACATTCCGGTCCGTAAGTTCGCCGCGCTCGATGCCGAGTTGGTTGCGACCTACTTTCAGTCACTGGGCGGGCTTCCGAGCGGCAACATCCGACTCCTGCAGGACTGGAAAGCCCTGCGCCCGGACATCGAGGAAGCCCTGCTCGACTGGCTTCCGGGCAAAGTGAGCAAAGAGTCGCTCGTTGTTGTGTACTTTGCGGGCCAGGCCGTGGTCTCGCCGACCGGCGAGACCTACCTCATTCCCTACGACGGGACTTTGGGGACAACCTCGCGCCTGTACCCCCTCAAGGACCTGGAGGCTGCACTGGGCCGGCTGAAAACGAAATCGGTTCTCTTCATGTTCGACGGAACCGTGCTCAAGGGGGGAAACAGCGGCGGCAAACCAGCCGCTCCGGAGTGGGGGTCGTCGGGAGGTTCAGTGGTGCGGTTGATCGCCACCACCGGACTCGGCAAGAGTTTTGAATCCGATAAGCTCCGGCACGGACTGTATACGTACTACCTGCTGCGCGCCCTGCGAGGCGAAGCGGACGCCAATCGTAACGGGGACGTCACGGTCGGGGAAGTGGTGAACTATCTGAGCCAGAAGGTTCCGCCGGCAGCCAAAACGACCTTCAATCAGGAGCAACGGCCACAGGTGGTTCCCGCCTTGAAGGCCAGCGATAAGATGACCGAGACGGTGCTGACAAAACCGCCGGCCATACTCGCTGCAGAACACCCGTAGCCCACCTAGGCCAGCCACGACGCGTGACGCGTGACGAGTCACACGTCACTGGTCAATCGCCGAACGGACACAAGAAAAAGGGGCGAAGAGGAAACCCTCTTCGCCCCGTCAACTTGCTCGCGGTAACTAGAAGGACGACTACTCGTCGCCGCCCTTGCAGAAGCTCCGCTCGTAGTTGATGATCGTCCAAGCTTCTTCTTCGGTAATCGCGGCGGGAACCAGCGACACCATCCCGGTGCCCGGGCTGCCGTTCTTGATCACCCAGAAGAGCTCGCCGTCTTTCCGCTTCTTGTGGAACTTGCAGTTGGTGAAGTTCCGCGGGCTCGGATTCAGGATCGCGCCGGCCGGGCCGTCGCCCTTCCCTTCCTTGCCGTGGCAGTTGAAGCAGGTGCCCTTGCCCTCAAACAGAGCCTTGCCCTTGGCGATGCTTTCCGGGGTTGCAGCCACGGGGTTCTTCAGCGCCTTGGCTTCCGCAATTTGATCCGCCGGAACGCGGGGCTTCAGCGGATCCTTCTCTTCCGCGCCGGCAACCGTCGCGGAGAGCAACGTAAGGGCGGCACACACACCCAAAAACTTAGAAAAATACCCCATCACAACTCCTCCTTTGTGTTGAACCCACTGCACGCACGACCACACTCTTGTACGAGACCGCTATGGAAAGAAAATCGGCCTGGGGCCGACAAAACGTCCGGACTATAGCAACGCATTTTCGCTCTTGTCAAGGAGAACGCTCACGTCCAACCTCTGCATGCATGAACGCATATCTCAAATCGCGTGCCAGAATCGAATGAGACGGATAGGCACGATTCCAATGAGTTACGGTCGGAGTGGAGACGGGAGGCGAGTTCCCCGGTCGCATCGTGACACCTTTGCGCCTCATCGGCTCACAGCCGCCCCACGTGGGGAGCCGTCAGCGAACGAGCGGGACGGGCGACTCACGCGCATCACGCGTGAAGACCGGGAGTCGGTGTAGGAACCAGGCGAGGAGAGACCGGAGGGCGTGGCGGGAACTCAGCGCTTCAGCACCACATCGCGCACAACTTTGCCGCTTGGTCCAAACGGTTTTTGGGGCTTGCCGTTCAGTTCCGCCTTCACCCCGCCTGCGTTACCCAGCGTGATGGAGAACTGGTCCTGGGCCTTCCACTGGGCCTTTTCGCCAGGACGCAGGAGCGCCTCCTGCGGGCTGCCCGCGTCGACCTGTACAACCACCCAGCTCAATTCGGTGGCTTCGAGGTCGAGCACCAACGGTCCCTCGGAACCAACCGGACCGTCTACAGAGAGGCCGGCCAGGGGGCCATCGGACCCGATGGCGCTGCTGGCCGGAGCCGCCCCCGGCTCAACCGGTACAGGAACTTTGGCAACGGTCGGCGGCGGCACGGCCGCGGGTTTCTCCGACAGTGGTTTCGCCGGAAGCGTGGCCGGCTCCGCAGGTTTCGAGGCCGCGGTGATCGGCGGCGGCACGTCGCTCTCCGCCTTGGCCGTCGACTCGCGCCCCTCCTTGGTGAGCGGAGCGGACTTTTTCGCCGGAAGAGGGGCATCGGAGCTGGACCGCCGAACCAACGTGGAAGATTGCTCCCGGCTCAGGAGGAACACCAGGGTGATGATGGCGATCGCAATGGCGATTCCCACCGCCTTTCGGTTGGCCTTGCGACGCCGTTCCTCCTCGACCTGGCGTTGTCTCAAGCGCTCCCGCTCACCCTGCTTTTCATAAAACGCACCAGCCGACTGCACGAACCGATGGATGGCGTCTTCCTCGTCCAGCCCCAACGACCGGGCATAGGACCGCACGAAACCGCGGGCAAAGACCTGATCAGGCAGCTTGGCGAAGTTTCCCTCTTCGAGGGCCTTGACGAAATCCGACCGGATGCGGGTTTTGGATGCGACCTCATCGACGGTGAGGCCCTTCGTCTCGCGCACCTGCCGAAAAAATTCTCCGACTGATTCCATGGTCTCCGCCTATGGTTTGAGCTTGCTCAACAATTCCTTGGCCGCCGCGGCGTGTTCGCCCGTCTTGTCCAGAGTCGAGACTTTGTTCAATGCCTCGCGGGCGCGCACGTCGAAGCCCAGTTTGTGGTACACACGCCCCAGCTCCAACTGTAGCATGGCCGGCGGCACGTTCGGCGGCGTGACGGTGGTCGCATCCTCCAGCGCCTCCATCGCCCCCTGAAAATCGCCTTCGTGCATCAATGCCCGCCCCAAGTGATACCGGGCGAGGTCCGGAGTGGAGTACAAGGGGTTGCTCAAGGCTTGCCGGTAGGACGCGATCGCCTCCTTCCAGCGCTCTTCATTCGCCAGCACCTGCCCCAGATAGGTGTGCGCCTCCGAATAGTCGCCGTCGATCCTGATCGCTTCCCGGAAGGATTCCTCGGCCTGTTTCAGGCGACCTTGCGACGCATAAATGTGCCCCAGGCCGTAGTGCGCCTCCTTGTTATCCGGATTCAACTGCACCGCCTTCTGGAAGGACACATAGGCCTGCTGTTGATCGGTGCTCAGTCGGGCGATGCCCTCTTGATAAAATCCCTTGGACTTGCGGAGATTCTCCTCATTCGCGCATCCGGCCACGAACCAGACCGCTGCACCAAGCAGCAACATCCCTACGGCGCCGCCATGTCGAACACGTTTCATCGCTACGGATGACTGCGTACTCATCGTCTCCTCAGCCCACATCTTCGAAGTGCGTCAACCGTCTGAATTCCTTGAACCGGGCCTCAATCTCTTTGTAATCCAGGATCCTCAATCGGTCAAGGCTAAAGGCTTCTACTGTAAAGGACGCCATGACGCTGCCGAAGATGATGGCCTGCCGGATCGCTTCCGGCGAGCGGTTGCCGGTCGCCGCCAGGTACCCGAGAAACCCTCCCGCGAACGTATCACCCGCGCCCGTCGGATCGCGCACCTCTTCGAGCGGAAAGGCCGGCGCCCCGAAGACCTGCTTCTCATTAAACATCAGCACACCGTACTCGCCGCGCTTGACGATCAAATGCTTGGGCCCCCGCGACAGGATCTTCTTGGCCACCTTCACGAGATTCGGATCTTCGCCCAACGCCCGCGCCTCACCGTCGTTGATGATGAGAATATCGATGTGCTGGAGCACCTTCCACAAGGCCTCGCGTTTCCCGTTGATCCAGAAGTTCATGGTATCGCAGGCCACCAGCGCCGGTCGCTTCACCTGCTGTAACACGTCGAGCTGCAGTTCAGGATCGATATTTCCCAAAAACAGAACCTCCGGAGACCGATACTGAGCCGGAATTTTCGGCCGGAACGTCTCGAAGACGTTCAAGCGGGTATCAAGCGTTTGCGCCTCGTTCAGCTGGTGGGAGTAGGCGCCCTTCCAACGGAACGTCGCTCCGGGGCGCCGTTCCAACCCGGCAAGATCGATCTGGCGGCTCTTCAGGAACGTCACGTGCTGTTCCGGAAAGTCTTCGCCGACCACGGCGATCAAATCCACACTGGTGAAGTAACTGGCCGCAGTCGAAAAATACGTCGCCGACCCACCCAACACTTCAGCCACTTCGCCGAACGGAGTCTTGACGGTATCCAACGCCACCGAACCCACGACCAACAGCTTTCCCATACGTCACCGTTTTCCTTTCCGCACCTGAAGATAGGGAGCCAGCAGCAGCTTCAGCCGCCGTTTCGCCGGCGCCGGCATCCGATCCGGAGCCGTTACGATCGCATCCCGCAGCGCATGGTTGCAGGCGCACGGCTGGCCGGGCTCCAGGGTGGGCACGACGGCCTTGAGCATTTGTTTCGCCAACGCCACGTTCTTGTGAAGCGTCGCCAGGATAGCCTCGACGGTCACCGCCTCTTCCGTTTCGTGCCAGCAGTCATAGTCGGTCACAAGCGCCACCGTGGCGTAGCACAATTCGGCCTCCCTGGCGAGCTTGGCTTCGGGCATGTTCGTCATCCCGATCACATCCACCTCCCACTGCCGGTAGAGGCGGGATTCGGCCTTGGTGGAAAACTGCGGGCCCTCCATGCAGACATAGGTGCCGCCGACGTGGACGCTCGCGCCAGCCGCACGCCCCGCTTGTTGCAGAGCCGCAGACAAGGGTCCGCAGATCGGCTCTCCGAATCCCACATGGGCCACAATCCCCTCGTCGAAAAAGGTCGACACCCGCCGCTTGGTCAAATCGATGAACTGATCCGGCAGAACCACATCGCCCGGACGGATCGTCTCCTTCATGCTGCCGACCGCGCTGACGGAAATAATCCGCGTGACCCCCTGCGACTTGAGCGCATGAATGTTCGCTCGATAATTGATCCCAGTCGGACTGAGCCGATGGCCGCGACCGTGACGGGAGAGAAAGGCCACCCGTATCCCGCCGAGCGTGCCCACGACCAACGCATCCGAAGGATCGCCGAACGGCGTCCGCACGCGCACCTCCCGCACCTGCTCCAACCCTTCGATGTCGTAGAGTCCGCTGCCGCCGATGATACCGATCATGGCCCGGCCTACCTTCCCTGAACGTCTCATGCGACTCCTGAAGCTCCTTGCGTCATCGGCGCGCCGGGGCGCGCCGGGGATTGTTCCTCTATGCCCCGTAGGAAGGCCTGCACGACCTGAAGCAATCGCTCCGTGACCGTGTCCACCCCTTCCTGGGCGCCAATGTCCTGCCACTGCAATCCGGGCTCGCTGCGGAACCAGGTGAGTTGCCGCTTGGCGAACCGTCGGGTGTCCCGTTTGAGCAGGCGGACCGCTTCCGTTCGATCGTATTCGCCGGCCAGATAGCCGCAGATCTGGCGGTAGCCGAGTCCCTTCATCGAACCCAGTTCCCGGCCATACCCCCGGGCCAGCAGCCGCTCCGTTTCCTGGACCACACCGCGGGCGAACATCTCATCCACCCGCGCGTCGATCTGGCGATAAAGCTGGGCGCGATCCCGCATGAGCCCGATCATCAACACCCGGAACGGGCGATCCGCAAACCCATGCACCTTGTGGACGTCGGAAAGCCGGCGTCCCGAGAGATGATGCACCTCCAGCGCCCGGATGATCTTGACCTCATCGTGGGGATGGAGACGTGCCGCCGCTTCTGCATCGATTCGCGCCAGTTGGCGATGCAGAAACCCGGGTTCCTGCAGGCGGGCGCTCCGGACCAGGGAGGCCCGATACTCGGGGTCCGCCCGCGGGGCCTCGCACAAACCCCGTACCAACGTCCTCACGTACAGGCCTGTGCCCCCCACCACCAATGGCAGATGTCGCTCCGCATAGAGACGGTCGATCTCTGCCACCGCCGCCTGCCGGTACTCTCCGGCATTGAACGGCTCATCCGGCTCCACCAGATCGATCAGTCGATGCGGCACTCCCCGGCGCAGATCGAGCGACGGCTTGTCCGTCGCGATGTCCATCCCCCGATAGACCTGCCGGGAGTCGGCGGTAAGAATCTCCGTGTCCAGCGCACGGGCGAGGCGGATACCGATCTCACTTTTGCCGACGGCAGTCGGCCCGACCAACACGACCAACGGCCGCAACGCCAGCAGCGAATCTGACAAGCGCACCATGCTGCTTCACCCTTGTCGCCTCACACCTTACGTCTCACATCTCACACGGTCAGGCGCGGTCGAACATGCGGGCCAGCTCGTCGGACGTCAGCCGGAACGCGACCCGTCGGCCGTGCGGACAGGTCATGATCAGTCCCTCGGCGACCCAATCCTGGACCAACTGTTTGATCTCGGGAAGCGCCATGGCCCGACCGGCTCGCACGGCGCCATGACAGGCCAGGGACGCGAGAATGGGCCGGACCTTGGCTTCGAGCGAAGACACCGAATCCCACTGTTCCAGATCTTCGATCAGATCCTGCACCAGCGCCGCCTTCTCCGTATGCCCGAGCATGATGGGCAGGCTGCGGATCCTGAACGAGGACGGTCCGAAGGGTTCGATCACGAGCCCCAAACGCTCCAAGTCACCCAGATGTTGCCGCAGCACGAGCGCTTGTTGCATGGGTAACTCCAACGGCTCCGGAAGCAGGAGCGGCTGGGAGGGAAGGGTTTTCCCCTGCCAAGCCCGCCAGAGCCGCTCGAACAAGACCCGCTCATGCGCCGTATGCTGGTCCACGACGGCCAATTCGTTTCCAACTTGAACCACGAGAAATGTGCGGCTCATCTGCCCGAACGGGATGGTCTCCGGGGTGTCTCCGCCCCGATAGGGCGCGGCCGGTTCACGGACGAACGAAGTCTGGATTTCGGACCCGGAGTCCAAGCTCGGTGCACGCGGTGTCCCTCGGTCCCCCTCCTGAAACCCCTCGACCACCGGTGCCGGGTGCCCTTCGGCGGGGGCAGCGGGGAGGAAACCGGGCGCCGGCTGCCTCGACTGGGCATGGACGGCCTCCGTGAGGGACGCCGCGATCTGTACGCGCCCAAGGGTATGACGCACCGCCGCTCGTACCACCTGGTGAATGGCCTCCTGATCGGCAAAGCGGACTTCACGTTTCGTGGGATGCACGTTGACGTCGACCCGCTGGGGCTCGACCTCCAGGAACAGCACGAACAGCGGGAAGTGCCCTTTGGGCAGAAAAGAGCTGTACCCGTNNGTACCCGTCCGTCACGGCGTGGAGGACCGTGCTGTTTTTGATCGGTCGGCGATTGACGAACAGCTCCTGCGGCGTGCGTGCGGATCTTGCCCGCACGGGATCGATGATGAACCCCCGCAGGGCCAATCCGTTGCGCTCGGCGTCGACGGGCAACGCCCCTTCGCCGAAGGCTCCTCGATAGACCTGCAACACGCGGTCCCTCAGGGAAGCCGCCCCGGGCAAGTTGAACACCTCGTACCCGTTATGGATCAGCCGGAAGTGCACGTGCGGCCAGGCCAACGCGGCCTGCTGAACGGCATGGCTGATATGGGAAAACTCCGTGGTGGTGGATTTAAGAAACTTTCGCCGGGCGGGGGTGTTGTAGAACAACTCGGCGACCTCGATCGAAGTCCCCGGGATGGCCGCTGCGTCCTCGACGCGAACCACCTTTGCATCGGTGAGCCAGAGCTGCGTCCCGAGCTGTTCGCCCTGCGCCAGCGTGACCAACCGAACCTTTGACACCGCGGCGATGCTCGGTAAAGCCTCCCCGCGAAAGCCCAACGTGCGAATGGCGCTCAACTGTGCGTCCGATCGCAACTTGCTGGTCGCATGCCGTTCGAAGGCGACCGTCGCGTCGCATCGCCCCATGCCCTCACCGTCGTCGGTCACCCGAATCAGTCCCAGCCCGCCGTCTTTGACTTCCACGGTGACGGCGGTGCTGGCCGCGTCGAGACTGTTTTCGACCAATTCCTTCACCACGGCCGCCGGTCGCTCTACGACCTCGCCGGCCGCAATGCGTCCGATGACGTCTTCCGACAGAACCTGGATTTTTCCGGAGCTACTGGCCACGCCCATATGCGGAAACGCTCCCTGCAGATGGAACCGAGGAGGGGTTGGTGGAAAGGAGACCGCGCGGACGGCCCGGGGTCATCGAATTTCGGCCATCTTCGCCTTCGCGAGCTTCGCTTCGTCCGACGTCGAGTACTCCTCGATGACCCGCTTCAAATACTTTCTCGACTTGGCCGTATCGCCGGTTTCGGCCGCCGACAGCCCCAGCTTGAACAACGCGGCCGGTACCTTCTCGTTCCCGGGATACTCGTTCACCACATGGTCGAACGACTGCATGGCGCGGATATAATCCTTTTGCGCGTAGTAGGATTCGCCCAGCCAGTAGTGTGCGTTTGGAGTGAGCGACGTCGACGGAAAATCCTTGATGAATCGCTGGAAGCCGCTCACCGCCAGGTCGTACTTCCCGTTCAAGTAATCGTTATAGGCCAGATTGAAGGCCGAGGTGGGGGTGATCGACGGCACGCCCGGCACGATGGTCGGCACGTCCACGACCGGACCGGTCGGCTTGGCGGCCGCGCGCGCTTGCCGGGCCGACTCCGCCAACGCCTGATCCGATTTCATCTGTGCCGCCTGGGCGATCTGGGTTTCTTCGATCTTGGCCAGACGCGCCTCCAGCTTCTGCACTCTCGCCATGGCTTCGTCCAGCCGGATCTTTCCGCCTTCCGGTTCACGGACCCGCTCCAGCGATTCGACGCGCCGCTGAATGGCCTCGAATCGCTTCTGCTCCTGGTCCTGCGTCTTCGCGATGGTGGCCACCTGGTCGCGCATTTCCAGGAAGTCGGCGTGCTTCGCACACCCCGCCAGAAGGAGACTGCAGGTCACCCCTGCCAGCATCGACAATTGTCCACAGGGTCGGCGGCTCATCGTCAATGTAGCTCCTTTAGTTGGTTGAGCTTGTCGATCGCCTTGTTGGCCTCGGGCGTTTTAGGATAGAGGTCGATGACCTGCTTCAACGCCGAGGCGGCTTTCTTCCGATCCTTCAGGGCCAGATAGGCGTACCCCTTTTTCAGGAGCGCCGCCGGGACTTTCTCGCTGGCCGGATGGTTGAGCTGCACCTGATCGTAGGCGTCGATCGCGCGGGTGTAGTCTTTCTTCCCGTAATAACTCTCGCCCAGCCAGAATCTGGCGTTGGGCGCCAGGTCCGAGTGGGGATGCTGCACCAGAAACTCGGCAAACCCTTGTCGTGCCCCGTCCAGATCACCTTCTTTGAATCGGTTGAGCGTCCGTTCATACGCTTCGCGGTCTCCCGTCGAACCGTTGCGGGGTTCCGCTCTCGCAACCTGGGTGCTCGCGGCGGTGCTGGCATGGGCCGGTGCGGTCGGAAGGTCCGGAACCGGCGCGGTCTGTGCCTGAGGAAGCGGCGCCACTTCGGCCACCGTCGGTGCCGTCTCGTTCCGTTGGGCCGAACCCACCCGCTGGCTCGCCAGATGCTGCTCCACCTGCTTGAGGAAGGCGTGCTGATTCTCGAGGTTCTTGTCCAGGGTCAGGATTTGAGACTGCATCTGGGAGGCGGTCTCACGCTGGGCCGTCAGATGTTGCTCCACCTGCTTCAGGAACGCATGCTGGTTTTCGAGGTTCCTGTCCAGGGTCGCAATCTGGGACTGAACATGGGAGAGAGTCCGCGTCACCTCCTCCAGGCGCCGCTCCTGCTCGTCTCCCCTGGACGCAAACGTTCCACCGGCGTCCTGCAACACTTTTTGAACGGAGGCCACGCTTCGGTTGACCGCGTTCAAATGTTCGGCCGTCACCTTGTTGTCGGCGTCGATTTTGGCCGCCAAGGCGTCGGTTCGTTTCGCCAGCGCAGCATTCTCCTGGTCGACGGATGCCTGGAGATGCTTCACCGCCTGATCCTGTTGCACCACCCGTTCACCCAGACTACTCAACGCCTGCTTGAAATCGACCAGCGCCTGGCTGAACTTCGCCACCTGGTCGTTCAGCGTCTTGTTCTGCGCCTCGATCTGCGCCACGTTCTGCTGTTTCACCTCGGCCGCATGGATAAGCTTCTGCTGCTCGTCCAACCGTGAATCCACCTTCTGGGCCAGCGCGGCATTGGTCTTCTGCACCGCGTCGAGAATGCTCTTTTGGGTCGTGTCGAGATGCGTCGCCAGTTGATCCAATCGGGCCGTCACCGCCGCCATCTCCGCCTTGTGACGTTCGCGGTCGCCCTTCAGCATGGCATCCTGGTCGACCAGCTGTTTCTCCACCCATCCAAGGCGCTTGTTGTCCTCGCTCGAACGCTTTTCGCTTTCTGCAAGACGCCGTTCCACCTTCGAGTCCTGTGCGGCCAGTTTCGCCACCAAGTCGTCCTGCCGCACCTCGAGCGTCTGCGCCTTGTGGATCGCCTTGTCGAGATCCCCGCGGAGCGCCGGGAGATCCTGCTCGCGCAACGAGACGATTTCCTGGTTCTGGCGGGCGCGCGTTTGGGCCAATTCTTCGGTCGACTGCTTGATCCGCCGCTGCAGCTCCCGCTCGGTTTGTTTCAGATCGGCCTGCTGGGCCACACACCCGGAGAGCAGCATGAGCCCTGCGCACCAGAGCATGGACACACCGACGACTGTGCCCTCCGTGCGGCGCAGGAATCGAGCCGTTCGGGCTGAAACTTCCCTGGCAGGACTGAAACGCGATCGTATTCCACGGTACATGACAAGTCTCCTCTGCACTCCCCTGTTCCGGAGAATCATGTCACAAGTCGTCGGTACGGAAAAGTTATTTCGACCGGACGACCACATGCCCGCGACGATTCTGCTGATAACAGGCTTCGTTGTGCTCGTTGCAGAACGGGCGCTCCTTCCCGTACGACACCACGGCCAACCGGTTTGCAGCGATCCCGAGTTCCACCAGATAGTTTCGCACGGCCTTCGCACGCTTTTCTCCCAACACCAGATTATAGGCCAAGGTCCCGCGCTCGTCGCAGTGGCCTTCGATCTTGACCAAGGCGCTCGGGTTGCCCTTGATCCACTGCGCGTCCTGCATCAACGCCTGCCGGCCTTCCTCCGTGATCGTCCAGCTGTCGTACCCGAAAAAGACGTCTCGCAAGCCGGCCTCGGCCGACGCGGCCTGCTCTTTGGCCTGTTCACGGCGGATCTCCTCGATCTGGCGGGCCGTGCTCTCGGACGGCTCCACCTTGGCCAGCATGGTCCCGCCGCCACCCAGCCGCTCTTCGGAGGGCGACTTGCCGCCGGCGACGGAGTCGAACCCGCGGAGGCCGCCGGTCTCAGGTTCCTGCGCCTTGCTCGACAACGACAGGTCGGGGAACGTCGATCCGGTGCTCGGCGGCGTGGACGTGCTCGGCGAACTCGCCATGCTCGGCGGCACAGTTCCACCCGACTTCGCCATGCCGCGTTCGGAGGACTGTGCGTCCCCGCCGGACTGAATCGACTTTTTCGAACAACCCGGTTGGCTGACCAACAGCATCCCGAGCACTGCTGTCAGGCCTATTGTCGCTACCCGTATCCTCATATGGTCTCTCCTCACTTGGTGAAAGGTTGATGAGCTGTGAACAAAACCTGTGTAAATCTTGTCTCCTTGCTATAAGGCCGGCGACCAAGACGGTGCGCTGTTGTGCGTTCCACCGAAGGTAATGCGCTCCAAATCGCTGCCGTCGCTGTTCACCATATAGATGTGACTCTTCCCGTCCACGGTCGAACTGAACGTCAGGTGTCGGCCATCCGGCGACCAGGAGGGGGAATCATCGATCCCGTTGCCCGTCGTGATCTGAACCCGTTTTTGTCCGTCCGGAGTGATCAGACAGAGTTTGTATGTACGCTGCGCAGTCCGGCAGACGTAGGCGATCCAGTTCCCACGAGGGGACCAGGCCGGGGCGGCATTGTAGTCGCCTTCATACGTCAGTCGCCGCACATTGGATCCATCGGCGCTCATGACAAAAATCTGCGGGCCTCCGCCGCGGTCCGAGGTGAAGGCCATTTCCCGGCCGGTCGGAGACCAGGTCGGAGAGAGATCGCCGCCCGGGTTGACCGTCAACCGCTGCATGTCTTTGGTGCGGGTGTCGAGCTTGTAGATTTCCGAATTGCCGTCCTGGCTGGTCGCGAACGCAAGGTAGTTGCCGTCGGGGGACAACGTCGGCGTGATGTTCAGCCCGCCCAGACTCACCAAGGTCCATCGCTTGCCGGTCGCCAATTCCAAAATATCGATGTCCTGCGTGTTCCGGCTTCGGTATGCGGTGAACACGATGAAACGGCGATCGGGCGACCATCTTGGCATGAGATTGAGGAACCCGTCGGCTGTAATCTGTTTGGGCTCGTACCCATCGTAATCCATCACGTACAGTTCGCGGGCGTTTCCGTGCTCCGCCACGTACACAATCTTGGTCCGGGCGATGCCGGGCTCCCCGGTATAGCGGAAAACCAACTCATCGGCAAAGCGATGGGCCATCAGGCGCACCACCGAGGTGGAGCCGACGTACCGCTTGCCGCCGACGATTTCGGCGCTGCCGCTGTCGTAAACATACCCATCCATCAGGATGTCGTTGTCCTTGTCGCCGTTCTTGGGACCGGATTTCCCCCATACCAGAACCGACACCCCGTTCTCCGCCGCCTGCTTGAACACGGCCTTATCGGCCGTCGTCACTTCCCGAACCTTCACGCCGATCGAAGGCAGATCCACGAGCGAAAAGACGAGCGATCGTTTCAAATCGGCCTTCAGGACCTCTTCGATCCGCCCGCCCAGCCATTCCGGTCCGCCGCCGTTCTGAAACCCGAACACGCCGATGGGAATCTTCTGGAAGTCCGGACGCGTGGCCTCGAGAAAGACATCCGTTGCGCGCGAGTCAAGGATCCCGAACACCCCCGCTCCGGCAAGGAGACACAGTGCAACGACAACTCCCGCAATCACTCGATTCATCCTGCGGCCTCGCCTACGGCAAACGTAAAGTGGGCGTCAAAATAGGGATCGGTCAGGTCCGGAGGAAACGGCGGTAACGGAACGGCGCTCTGGATCGCCCGGTGTGCCGACAGATCATAATATTCATTGCCCGACGACTGTTCAATCATGACGCTGCTGATTCGGCCGTCCCGTTCCAAACGGAATTTCACCACGACGGTCAGGGTCTTCCCGGAGATGTCGACCGGCGGCGCCGTCCAAAAACTGCTGATCCTGGCCTGAACCCGCGCCAGGTATTGGTTCGAACCCGCGACACCCGCGACCCGCAACTTCGTCTCGGGTTTGGTCCGGGCCACGCTCGCGGTCACCGCCGGCGTGCTCACGGGCGGCGGTTCCCGAAACATCGGCTTCACTTCCCGAACCGGCTCCGGCAATTTCACCGGCGGCGGAGCCTGCAGCTTCTTCAAATCCTCCAGTTCGCGGTCGAGATCGCGGTTGATCTCCTCGGACAACGAGGTGCGTTTCGGCGGAGTCGCGCTCAATTTGGGCGGTTCCTTTTGCGCCTCGACCGGCGGGAGTTCGGGCACCTTCAATTTTTTCAGGACCGCATCGAGGTCCGTCCGGTCCGGGGCCCGCTCCAATTTCGGCTGCGCGGCCTTTTTCACGTCGGCGGGCTTCATCGGGGCCAGGTCGCCGTACTCGGGCGCATCGGGCGGCGGCTGCACATCCTTCAACAAATCCCGCAAGGCCTCCGACCGGCGCGGCACCGGGGCCGTCGCCGGAGACTTCGCCGCCTGTTCAATCGGTTGCGGTGCGGCCAGCGTCGGCGGAGCGACCGGCGTGGACGGCGTGACCGGGATCGGTTTCGCTTGGACAGGGAGCGTCGGTGGAGCCGGCGCCGGCGGAGCTTCCCGCACGGGCTTGGCCTGCACCGGCGGCGGCGGAGTCGGAGCCTGAACCGGCTTCGGCGGAACAGGAATCGGCGCCGATTGCACGGGCTTCGGCGTGGGACGCGGTGCCGCCTTCTCGACCTTGGGCTCCTGCTTCGTCTCTGGCTCCGGCAGGCTGACGAGCGACACTTGCACCGCACTCAAGGGGCGCTCCACCTTCTTGAAGAACCGCATGCCCATGATCGCCGCCAGGAGACAAAGATGGATCACCAGCGACACGACGACCGTCTTGCGCAACTGGCGGGTTCCGGCTTCCACCAAATCGCCGAGCAGAAACAGCGAGGCCTGTCTTGGGAGGGTGTGCGACGTCATGACCGATGTTGCTATGTTCGGGCGCACGGAACGCCGTGGTGTTACTTCTTGCGTGGAGGAGCTGGCGCGGACCCCGACTCTGTCACCCGCTCCGGGCCGGTGGGCTCCGTCACCATCCCGAGCTTTTCGATACCCGCTTTTTTCACACTGTCCATGACTTGCACGACGATGCCGTACGGCACGTCGCGATCGGCACGCAGATATAAGGAGACCTCCGGACTTTGACCCTTGAGGGCGCGCAGTCTTCGCTCAAGCTGAACAACGCTCACCTGGTCCTTATCCAAATATAAACGCTGATCCCGCTCAATGGACAAAACGGCCCGCGCTTCCGGCTTAATCGTATTGGTCGCCGACTTGGGCAGATTGATGTCCATCCCTCGGTATAGCATCGGCGCCGTGACCATGAATATCACGAGCAGCACGAGCACGACGTCCACCAGCGGAATCACGTTGATCTCCGCCAGGAACCGCCGATGGCGCGTTTCGGTCATCATCCCTGCACACCGACGGCGGTGGGTTTGGGACGACTCTGCAACGAACGCATGGCCTCGACCGTAAAGGACTCGATCCGGAACACGGTTTTCCTGATGCGGGTCAAGAAATAGTTGTAGGCGATCACGGCCGGAATGGCCGTAAACAAACCCGCCGCGGTGGCCACCAGGGCTTCGGACACGCCGGGCGCGACGGCCGCGATGCTGGCCGTCCCCTGAAGGCCGATTTCTCGGAACGAGTCGATGATCCCGAGCACGGTGCCCAACAGCCCGATGAACGGCGTGATATTTCCCGTCGTCGCCAACACCGGCAGATAAGACTCCAGTTGCGTAATCTGATTCTGTACAAGATAACCGACGGTTTTGTCCAAATACTGACGATCCAACGTGTGCAGTGGGTCTTTGGCTCCCCCGAGATGTCCTCCCCCGACCCCATCACTGGAAACCGAACCGACGCGGTCCATGATGCCCTGGAACACCTGCGCGCTTGGGCTGCCTTCCGCGCGCTTGGATTGGCGATACAGCTCGTCGAGATCGCGGATCTTCGTGAAAGCGTTGAAAAACCGCTGGTCCTCACGATCCGCAGCGCGAAAAGTTTTCCATTTCAGGAAGATGACGGCCCACGAGACGACGGATGCCAGGAAGAGCAGCAAAAGAACGATCTTCGAAACCGCACCAAGCGACCCAATGAGCCCCGTGACTCCTGATTGGAACATCAGCCTAGACCTTTCCCGTCACATGACGTTGCCGGAAAACGATAGCATGGAGTGTACCAAACGCTGGGGAAATGGCGGGGCCGACGGGATTTGAACCCGCGCCCTC
>JRYJ01001365.1_pt1 | contig 28681 bp, 28 predicted proteins | sample 235371 | NCBI WGS metagenome assembly JRYJ01 (sample SAMN03074219, study PRJNA261477) | activated sludge metagenome | biome: Wastewater Treatment Plant; feature: Wastewater; material: Activated sludge; isolation source: activated biomass of a wastewater treatment plant treating hydrocarbon... ... | reverse complement strand
ACAGATGATGTGCTATCTACAAAGCCTTTCCATCCCCCTTGCGCGCCCTGTGCGTTTCCCCTACAGTAGGGTGTCATGTCGGTCCCGCACTCTCACGGCCTCCTCCGCGCCGGCTTCCTGGGCGCACTGACCTCCGGCCTGCTCGTCTTGGCTGGCTGCAGTGCCGCCACCATGGAAGGCAGCGTGGCCCCGCGCGACTCCAGCGCCTGGGCCAATTGCGGCACGAAAACCAAGGTGCGGGTGAAGCCGCCCCAATCGACCGTCACGATTTCCTACACGGAACCCACGACCGGGACGGACGGGAAACCGCTCACCAATCTGGCCCGCACCACCATCTATTACAATGCGGGAGACGGTCCGGTCATCGCCAAGGTGGTGCCTGCCTCGTCCAAGACCGGCGGAGGGAATGTCTCGCAGCCGATCCTCATCCGGCTCACGAAACCCGAGGAGCAGGACGTGACGATCTGCGTGACGGCCACGGACACCGACGACCGCGAAGGCCCTGCCTCACCTTAATCCGACTTGACAGAGCCTCACCAACAGCCTACCTTTCTCCCGACTTCAAGCGGCCGCTCGCCGATCGTTCACCCGATTTCGGCGTGGCGCCGCAGCGGTTCTTGCGTGCAGGCGCCGTGATACAACGAGGAGTCGATCCCCTGAACTCCCCATCTCCTCTAGACCCGGATCGGCACAAACCCGGGCTGGAAATCCGCCTGGGCTCGAATATCTTCCGGAACACCAACGGGGTCATCAAGGTCCAGGGAAAGGAGCAGCTCGTGCTGGAGGTGGCTCCCGAACAGGACCGTATTCTCCTGACAATGGATTTATATGACGGCAGCGGCAATCACGTCGCACATCTCCGGCGCAACCGCTGGGCGTTCAACGATGCGAACCGGTTTCAGATCAACACCAGCGACTCACCCCCGACCCTCTTCCCGAATCTCCCCTGGCTGAAATTGACCGACCAGGAAACCGGCGAGACGGTGCTTGAGGCAGCCGTGGCGCCGGGTGAAAAGATCCACGTGGCGACGGGCAAGTTCTACTCACACCGCGGACAGCTGATCGAAATCACGTCGCACTTCTGTCGTGTCGGATCCACCCAAACCCTGTTCGGTGATGTCTTCGAAGCCCGAGGCGGCACGGCCATTCTCGGCTGACCCGCCGCTCGGCGGCGGCATCGTCCTGCTCGACCTCCCCGTCATCACAACCGCCGTTCGGCCTCGACTGCGTGCGTCTCGTTCTGCGACAAATCGGGAATCCGCTGGACAACGGACCCCCCTCCCGTACAATACGACGCATGACCAGTGTGCCCAAGCCGACGGTGCAGGCCTTCCTGGTGTGCGATTCCGTCATCGAAGACAGCCTCACCAAGAAAAAATGCCTGATCGGGATCTTTACCCACCTCCAGGCGATGACCTTTCCCTTTCACCACCAACAGTTGGGCCTCTATTTCTGCATGACCGACGCCGAAGGGACCTACCACTTCGACATCGATCTCGTCTACGTGAACACGGAACAATTGGTCTGCCGGGCCGCACTGCCGAAGATCGTCATCGGCGATCGCCTGCAAATCTCCGACTTCGGGATCAATATCCCGTCGCTGCTCTTCCCCGCCCCCGGTCGGTATGAGTTCCGGCTGCGCATGGACGGCTGCCTGATCGCGCAGAAGGACTTCAACGTGATCCAGATGCCGTCCCACAAGGCAGCGTAGCGGCACAGAAAGAGCCTATTGCTGGTAGCTTATGGCTTTGGCCAGGAGAGTAGGCCTAGCGTCGCAGCAATTCTGCTTTTGCTCGTGCCATAGGCCATTTGCTATACGCTCCTCGGGTCACGAGATACGCTTCACGAACGACGAGATACGTCCGGGGTCAGATTGTGTGGCGAGCGAATGCTAGAATGCCGTCGCGGTGGCCAGGCAGGACTCGACGTATTCGTCCTCACCTTTGCGGCAGGCCTGTGCCCGCCGGTTCTTGTCGTCGTACAGCGGGACGACCATTTCCCCGACGGTCGCATAGCAGTTCTTCTTGAAGGGCTCGTCCAGACTGCGGCAGAGGGCGAGGCCGGGATCCGGGCTGGCATCGGTGAGGATGAAATCCTTCACCGCCCCGATGAAACACTGCTGGACCTGATCGCCTTTGCCAAGCCGGCAGAGCTCGTTGACGCGGCGCGCATCGCGCAGCGTATAGCCGCTGATGTCCCGCCCCAAGCTCCGGTAGCAGGTCGTTTGATGCTCGCCTTCCACCCTCGCGCAATAGGTGAAGGCCTGGGCAAAATCATAGTTCAAGAACGTCAGGATCGCCGAGGTCTGCATCAGATAGCAGGCGCGGAGATACTTTTCGGTCAGCACCGAACAGGGGTACAGGAGGTCTTGCGGGTTCAAGAAGCTGGTGGCTTCGTGATGATGGTGCTCGCCGCCCTGCTGAACCTGCCGCGCATTCTGAAACGTCACGATGTTCTCCATGAACACCCCGCCGTAGCAGGACTCGCGGTCCCAGATCCCCGGCAAGGCGTCGCAGAAGGCCAAGCTTTTCAGCACATCGTAGCGAAATTGAATCGTGAGGCCGTGGCCCAGCCCATGGAGACAGTTGTACCGCTGGAAGGAATAGGCCGACACCGTCGTGCTGGTGGGACACAGCGGGAGGATATGCTGCGGTTCCACCGACGGCAGACTGCTCAGGTAGGCTTGCAGCACGCCATGGTAACAGCCGGACCAGAACACGTCGCGGCAATGGGCCAACGCGTCCGGAGCAGACCCATACTTGTGAAAGGACCGTTGGCCGATATGGTGCACGAGGGGATGTGCCTCGCGTAACGCCTCTCCGTCCTGGGCCGTGATCTGTTCGAGCGCCGTGAGAGCCTGGTCCGTGCCCTGCGTGTTCAGCACCGTCTCCAGGTACGCCCGATAGCATGCCATTTTTTCCATAAACGCATGCGCGCGGCAGGCCTCCGGCCCAGCCGCCTCTTCCGCCTGAATGCCTCCGGCCCCGGCCAACACCAGCAGGATCCCGAGGCCCCAACCCAATGTATTCCGTTTCACGAGCATTTCTCCTTGTTGATGACACATCCCATGCAGCCATGACACCGCCTGCGAGTCATTCTAGGTCACTCTTTCCAATCGATCCAGCAGAATTCCGATCCCGACATCGGCGGGATGAACGCGCCGGGCGCGGCGCCTCTTCTCCCTCGCCGTCCTTCTATGATAGAACCATGCGCACCTGTTCCCCTGCGCCAGCATGGAGCCGACCTGACCATGTCGACGACCCCGGAGCCCCCTTCACGTTCGGATTTCATCCGCGATATCGTGGCGGCCGATCGCGCGGCCGGGAAACACGGCGGCCGCGTCGTCACGCGATTTCCGCCGGAACCCAACGGCTACCTTCACATCGGTCACGCCAAATCGATCTGCCTGAACTTCGGCATCGCTGCGGAGAATCCCGGCGGGATGTGTCATCTCCGAATGGACGACACCAACCCCACGACCGAAGATCCGGAATACGTGCAAGCCATTCAGGAGGACGTGCGGTGGCTCGGGTTTGATTGGCACGACAAACTGTTTTTCGCCTCCGACTACTTCGAGCGGCTGTACGACTTCGCGGTCGTCCTTATCAGGAAGGGACTGGCCTACGTGGATAGTCTCAGCGCCGACGAGATGCGGCAGTACCGCGGCACCCTCACGGAACCGGGGAAACCCAGCCCCTACCGGTCCCGGACCGTCGAAGAGAATCTGGACCTGTTCCGACGCATGCGTGCAGGAGAGTTCCCCGACGGCGCCCATGTGCTGCGGGCCAAAATCGACATGGCCTCGCCGAACATCAACCTTCGCGATCCCGTGCTGTACCGCATCCGCCACGTGACCCACTATCGCACCGGTTCGACCTGGTGCATCTACCCGTCCTATGACTTTGCCCATCCGTTGTCCGACGCGATCGAGGGCATCACCCATTCGATCTGCACGTTGGAATTCGAAGACCATCGGCCGCTCTACGACTGGGTAGTGGAACAGTGCGAGGCACCGCATCGCCCCCAGCAAATCGAGTTCGCCCGGCTGAACGTGAGCTTCACCGTCATGAGCAAGCGCAAGCTGCTGGACCTCGTGGAACGCAAGCTCGTCGGCGGCTGGGACGACCCCCGGCTGCCGACCCTGAAGGGCCTCCGCCGCCGTGGGTACACGCCGGAGGCGCTCCGCGCCTTCTGTGACGCGATCGGCGTCGCCAAACGCGATGCGGTCGTGGAGATGCAGCGGCTGGAGCATTTCGTCCGCGAAGATCTGAATAAGCGATCCGACCGTGTCATGGCGGTCCTTCGCCCTCTACGCATCGTGTTAGATAACTATCCCGAGCAGCAGGTCGAGCAACTCGAAGCGGTGAACAATCCGGAAAATCCCGCGGCCGGGACCCGAAAACTGCCGTTCTCACGCATCCTCTATATCGATCGCGACGACTTCAAAGAGGACCCGCCGAAACAGTTCTTCCGCCTGGCTCCGGGCCGGGAAGTTCGCCTGCGGTACGCCTATATCATCAAGTGTGGGGGGGTCGTGAAAGACCCGGCCACCGGGGAGATCACCGAATTGCGCTGCACCTACGATCCCGACACCAAGAGCGGCGCCGCCCAGGAGCAACGGAAGGTCAAGGCCACGATCCATTGGGTCTCGGCCTCGCATGCGGTCGACGCCGAGATTCGGCTCTACGAAAGCTTGCTGAAGGCCGATCTCGCCAAGATTCCGCCCGACCACGATTGGACGTTCTACCTCAATCCCCAGTCGTTGGAACGCCTCCAAGGTTGCAAGGTCGAACCGGGGCTGGCGTCGGTGCCGGCCGGAACCAGGGTGCAGTTCGAGCGGGTGGGCTATTTCTGCGCCGATCCGGATTCCACGCCGGGGAAGCCGGTCTTCAACCGCACGGTCACCCTCAAGGACGCCTGGGCCAAGCTGGAAAAGGCACAACCATCTCGCTAGCGGCGGATGTTATCTGCCGGCCGCGCTCGTAGACTCCTACCAAAGTACGGGCCGTCCGACCTTCGACCACCTTGAGCGGACACAGCGGATCAGCGAGAATCACGGCTCCCACGGTGAGTTTCACCTGCCACGAAGGAGTTAGTCAGATGGTCACGGTACCGAATCGGGAAGAGTCTCACGGCGAGTCCGGCTCGTTTCGGGAACGACTCTCGGTCCTGGAGGAAGCCATCCCCGGTGCGGCCCGTGAGGCCCAGCCCCTACTCTCGACGATTCATCGGTCCGCCCGCCACCTCCACGACATACTGCAGCAGATCGAGATTACCCCTGTCCTTCCCCGCTCCATCAGCAGCGGAATCCGTTGCTTCGACTGTGGGACAGGCAAGATGGAGTCCTTCCACACGTCCAAGCAAGGCGGCTACCATCTCTGTCCGCCCTGTTTTCAGCACCGTGTCCGCACCGGCCGCGCGAAACCCACCCATTAGTCACCGCTCGGCCTGCCCATCGGGCAGGCCGAGCGGCGGTCTCGCCTACCCCATGGCTCTCGACGCTCGCATTCTCGTATAGTCTACCCACCATGGTTTCAACCTGAGGACTCTCCGTCATGGCGCCCCCGATTCTCGTGAGCTGCGAATCGATCAGCAAGAGTTTTGGAGTCAAGGCTCTCTTTACCGACCTGTCCCTCGCCATCTTCGAAGGCGATCGGGTCGGGCTGGTCGGTCCCAACGGTTCCGGCAAGTCGACGCTGCTCAAAATCCTGGCAGGGGTGGAACCGCCCGATCAGGGTACCCGCACCGTACGCCGCCAGATCCGCATCGGGTATGTCCCGCAGGAACCTGACTTCTCCTCGGATCACTCGATCGAACAGGTTTTGGCCGAGACGCTGCTTGCGGAAGGGCTCGATCCCCACGAACAGGCCGGCCGGATCGCCCATGTGTTAAGCATCGGCGCCTTCCCGGACGTCGAGCAGTCGGTCGGTACGCTGTCCGGGGGCTGGCGCAAGAGGCTTGCCATCGCGCAGACACTCCTTCTGGAACCGGACGTGTTGCTCATGGACGAGCCCACGAACCATCTGGACATGGAAGGCATTCTCTGGCTGGAGCGAGTATTGAACGGCGAAGCGAAGGCGTTCCTTGTGATCAGTCACGACCGGCGGTTCCTGGAATCGGTGACGTCGCGGATGGTCGAGATCAACCGGTGCTATCCGACTGGATGTTTCGAAGCCCGCGGCCGCTACAGCGATTTCCTCGAGCAACGAGCGGCGGTCCTCCAATCACAGACCGACTTCCAGGCATCCCTCGCCAACCGCGTGCGCCGTGAAGTGGAATGGCTGAGGCGGGGGCCGAAGGCCCGCACGACCAAGGCCAAGGGACGTGTCCAGGCCGCCGAGCGATTGATCGATGAATGGCAGCAGGCCGAGGCTCGATCGGTTCAAGCAACCGTCGGCATCGACTTTTCGGACTCGGGACGGAAATCCAAGCAGCTGCTCGTCGCGCAGCACGTGCGAAAGGCGTTCGATGGGAGAACCGTCATCACCGGATTCGATCTGACCTTGGGCCCTGGACAGCGAGTAGGTCTCCTGGGCCCGAACGGAAGCGGCAAAACGACCCTGCTCCAATTGCTGGCCGGCACCCTGGAGCCGGACGCCGGCACGATCCGCCGGGCTGAGGATTTGCGCGTCATCCTGTTCGACCAGCACCGTGCCTCATTGGACCAACAGACCACCCTGCGACGGGCGCTGGCACCAGCGGGCGATGCCGTCGTCTATCAAGGCCGCTCTGTCCATCTGGCCTCCTGGGCGAAACGCTTTCTCTTTCGCCCCGAGCAGCTGGATCTCCCGGTCTCGCGCCTCTCCGGCGGCGAACAGGCGCGCCTCCTCATCGCCCGGCTGATGCTGCAGCCCGCCGATCTGTTGATTCTGGATGAACCAACCAACGACCTGGACATCCCCACACTGGAAGTGCTGGAGGACAGTCTCCTCGAATTCCCCGGTGCCGTCGTGTTGGTGACGCACGACCGGTTCCTGCTGGATCGCGTCTCGACCGGCCTGTTGGCCTTGGACGGCACCGGTCTGGTGCACTCGTACGCCGACTATGCGCAGTGGGAGGCGGCTCAGGACAGACTTCGATTCCAGGAGCTGACGCGTTCATCGGCCGACGAGAACAACGGGTCATCCGACACCACGGCCGGAACGGAGACGAATCGACGTCCGCGCAAACTGTCGTACCGAGAACAACTGGAGTGGGGTGTGATCGAAGAGAAGATCCTGGCCGCAGAGGAATTGGTCACGACCTGTCAGACGGCGCTGAGCGACCCGGCGATCGTGTCGGCGCGGCGGAACTGCAGGCACGCGGTCAGGCGCTTGAGGCGGCCCAAGCCGAGGTGGAACGGCTCTATGCCCGATGGGCCGAACTGGACCGAAAACGGGCCCAGATTGCAGCGGGGGGATAAGCGGTGGCGCCGAGCGGGAAGAAAGTGGCTGGGGGACTAGGAATCGAACCTAGGTAGCCAGATCCAGAGTCTGACGTCCTACCGCTAGACGATCCCCCAACCGGTCCTCACAGTAATATAAGGGTCTCGGCTGCGTCAAGATTGCAAGGGATTCCGGAGGGTTTCATCACCCGTTCGCCGCCCGTTCGATCCCTCGGCGAAGGCGATTGAGGGTCCGCTCACGTCCCAAGACCTCCATCACGTCGAAGAGTCCGGGACTGGCCGTACGGCCGGTCAAGGCCACCCGAACCGGCTGGGCCAACTGGCCCATCTTCATCCCCTCCTCCTCGACCACCTTCTTGAAGGTCTCCTCCCATTCCTGTTTGGAAAACGAGGGGAATGCTTCGAACCGGACAACCAGCTTGGTGAGCATGGGTGATACGGCCGGGGTGAGAAATTTCTTCGCAGCCTCCTCGTCGAAGGTAACCGCCTCCCCGAAATAGGGAGCCACCCACTGCACCATCTCCACCAATGTCTTCGTTCGCTCCCGCACCAGCATGACCAGCTTTGCCAGCCACTCCGTCGAAAGTCCATGCACCTGGTCCTTGAACCCCGCTGCTTCGAGCAGCGGTCGCAACGCCTCGGCCACCGCGGGTGGCGGGCTCATTTTGATGTATTCGGCGTTCAGCCACAGCAATTTCTCGGGGTTGAAGACGGCCGCCGAGCTTTGCACATGCTTCCAGGAAAACTTCTCGATCAGTTCCTCTCGCGAGAAAATTTCCTGGTCCCCGTGGGACCAGCCCAACCGCGCCAGATAGTTCACCATCGCGTCCGGCAGATAGCCCATGTCCCTGTAGGCCATGATCGAGGTGGCACCGTGGCGCTTCGATAATCGGGCCTTGTCGGAGCCGAGGATCATCGGCAGATGGCCGAACCGGGGAAGCGGGAAGCCCAGGGCTTCAAAGATCGGAATCTGCCTCGGCGTATTCGTCAGGTGATCATCCCCGCGAACCACGTGCGTGATACCCATCAGCGCGTCGTCTACGACCACCGAAAAGTTGTAGGTGGGGTAGCCGTTCGCGCGCAAGATAATTAGATCGTCCTGAACCTGGTTGTCGAACGTCACTCGTCCCTTAATCAGATCGTCAATGACGATCTCCCCCACCTGCGGCGCCTTGAAGCGAAGCGCTGCCTCGCCGCTGGGCTTCGTCAGGCCGAGATTCCGGCAGCGGCCATCGTAGCGAGGCGATAGCCCCTTTGCTTCGGCTTCCTTGCGGCGCGCCTCGAGTTCCTTCGGCTTGCACACACACCAATAGGCCTTGCCCTGCTCGAACAGGCGCACCGCGTGTTCGCGATACAACTCCATACGCTCGGTCTGCCGAAACGGCCCTTCATCCCAATCGAGCTTCACCCAGCGCATGCCTTCCAGAATGGCCCGGATCGATTCGTCGGTGGACCGGCTTTGATCGGTGTCTTCGATCCGCAGCACGAAGACTCCATTCTGTTGTCTGGCAAAGAGCCAGTTGAACAGCGCCGTCCGGACTCCTCCAATGTGGAGGAAGCCGGTCGGACTGGGTGCGAAGCGAACACGAACCTGACTCATGCGTTCACCGTCGGTCTTCCCGCTGCAGGGCGTGGACCGTCACGCCAGCGAATGGGGCGCTATCTATAGCATGGCACCCCAGTGATGTACAGAATGACGCGATTCCATTTCCGTGGAATTTTTGCTATGAACGGAGCATGTCCGAGGCCGCACAACTCGCCGAAATTTACTCGATCACGTCGTTGACCGCGCATACCAAGCAATTGGTGCTCCGTCCGCTGGAGCATCATGTGGCATTCCAGCCCGGGCAGTGGGTGTCGCTCCAGTTGCCGATCGGTGACCGTCCGCCGCTGAACCGCGCCTACTCGTTGGCCGACCCACCTTCGACGAGCGGGCACCTGTCTCTGGTCTTCGATCAAGTCCCCGGCGGCAAGGCCTCCAACTATCTCGCAGCCCTCAGGCCCGGCGACCGGTTCCCTGTCTCGGGGCCTTACGGCCGATTCGTATTGCCGAATCTTGAGGGAAAGCGGTTGTTGCTGATCGGGCGATATTCGGGACTCGTTCCGCTTCGCTGTATCGTCCGCTCTCTCGTCCATCGCGGGGAGTTGCCGCCGACCGTCCTGATCGCGCAGGCACCGAGCGCGAGCGAACAACTCTATCACGAAGAATTCCAGGCATTGGCCGACACCAATCCTGGCTTTCGCTATATCTCGATGGTGCAGGAACATGCGGCCGACCACGACGCGGTCGCCGCCACCATCCGCAAGCTCGTCGACGGCAATCGTTCCTACATTCCGATGATCGCCGGAGTGAAGGCCTTTGCGCGCCCGCTACGGGAGGTCTTGATCGAATGTGGCTATGAACGGCGGGAAGTTCGAATCGAAACGTACGACTAGAACCTATCTCAAAATTGAAAAACGACATTCCGATAGCGATCGCTTGTGATAAGGTCCCGGGCATCGACGGTGATATTCCCAAGAAATCTGCGGTTTGACCATGGCCCGTATCCATCAGAGGAAGCTGTTCATGATTGAAACCCGATTTTGAGATAGGTTCTAGTGTCCCTCTTTCACGAGATTCTTGTTGACGGCGGGAATCTCGACCACGACATCCATCGTACCGTTGGGAACGCACTGGCATCCCAGCCGTGACTGCAGCGTGGTCACAGGAGCCTCTTCCAGCTGATCGAACTCATCATCCGTACCTTCATTGCACGACTCCAACCCTTTTCGAACGATCACGTGACAGGTTGAACAGGCGCAGACGCCACCACAGACGTGCTCGAGTTCGATCCCATTTCCCATCGCGACATCGAGAATGCTTCCCGGCAAGCCGGTCTCACCATAAGGGATCTTATCCGGTTGGACCATGACCTTTTCCTCAGACCTGTCGGGGTGGATAAAGGTAATCGTATAGGGCTTGCTGGGAAGCTCTGCGTTTGCTTTTTCGATATAGGGATTGGTCCCGCCCATGGTGGATTCCTTCCTCAGTTAACCTCTTGAAATTACGAGCTCGCCAACGGCTCTATGCCAACAGAGTCAGCCAGCAATAATTTTCCTATACTGAACCGATGCTCTTGACAGTTAAAAAGAATGCGTGATAACTTTTGTACGACTGAATTGATCGGAGATCATTATAGTCTCCGACTTAACAAATCGGCAATAGTTAGATGCTGAAAATCTCAAAAAAAGCGGACTACGGGTTGATGGCGCTCCAGCACATCGCCTCGCACCAGTTCGACGATGTGACCCGCGCCCGTGTCGTGAATACCAAAGAGATCGCTGAGGTCTATAACATCCCGGTCGAGCTCCTGGCTAAGGTGCTCCAAACCCTGGCGAAAAGCGGAATCATCGAAAGTCATAATGGTCCGAAGGGCGGCTACCTGCTCGGCAGGAGCCCCCGCGAGATTACCATCGCCCAAGTGCTGGAAAGCCTGGAAGGGCCACTTGGGATGATGGACTGTTCCCACGAAAAAGAGGGCGACCCATGCATGCAGCGGGAACACTGCAACATTCGAACGCCGCTCTTGAAGATCCAAAACAGTATCTATCAGATGCTGAACAGCATGACCTTGCAGGACATGTTAGGGGGCACTCCCCTGATCACGATTCAGTCCGTCACGCCGGAACAACAAGGAGTCGAGCGATGAAGTTTCCGATCTACCTGGATAACCACTCCACCACCCCGATGGACCCGCGGGTGTTGGACGCAATGCTGCCCTATTTCACCGAGAAGTTCGGGAACGCCGCGAGCCGCAACCACGCGTTCGGCTGGGAAGCCGAAGAGGCGGTCGAGAACGCGCGGAAACAGATTGCCAAGCTGATCCATGCCGATCCCAAGGAAATCGTCTTCACCAGCGGTGCCACCGAGTCGGACAACCTGGCCCTGAAGGGCGTCGTCGAGATGTACCATGAGAAGGGTGATCACATCATTACCTCCTCTACCGAACACCGGGCGGTTCTCGATACTGCCAAGGCCCTCGAAGCGAAGCGCGGCGTCAAGGTGACCTACCTGCCCGTGGACAAGTTCGGCATGGTGAACCCCGAAGACGTCCGGAACGCCGTCACCGACAGGACCGTGCTGATCTCGATCATGTTCGCCAACAATGAGATCGGCACCCTTAACCCGGTGAAGGAAATCGGCAAGATCGCCAAGGAGAAGGGTGTCCTGTTCCACTGCGATGCCACCCAGGGCGTCGGCAAAGTTCCCGTTAACGTGCAGGACATGGGCATCGACCTGATGTCCTTCACCGCCCACAAGATCTATGGCCCCAAAGGGGTCGGCGCCCTGTATGTGCGGAAGAAGAATCCACGCGTCCGCATCGCCGCACAGATGGACGGCGGCGGTCACGAACGCGGCATGCGCTCCGGCACGCTGGCGGTGCCATTGATCGTCGGGTTCGGCAAGGCCTGCGAGTTATGCGAGCAGGAGATGACAAAGGAAGCCGCACGGCTGACGGTCATGCGAGACCGTCTCCACAAAACCATCACCACCGCTCTCGAGGACGTGTACTTGAACGGGCATCCCACGGAGCGGCTTCCGAATAATTTGAACCTGTCTTTCGCATACGTCGAAGGCGAATCACTGCTGATGGGCTGCAAGGAAATCGCCCTGTCGTCCGGCTCGGCCTGCACCTCCGCCACCCTGGAGCCGTCGTACGTCCTGCGCGCCCTCGGGGTCGGCACGGAACTCGCCCACTCATCCATTCGATTCGGCTTGGGTCGGTTTACGACCGATGAAGAGGTTGACTATGCGGCAAAGCGCATTATCGAAACCGTGAACAAGCTTCGGGAAATGTCCCCGTTGTACGAGATGGCGAAAGAGGGCATCGACCTCAAGTCGGTGCAGTGGGCGGCGCACTAAAAGCGGGTCGCGCGAACAGAACCGCATGGAGCGTACCCGTCACGACGGATGACGCTTCGCGAACGATGAGATACCAAGGAGGTTTCCATGGCATACAGTGATAAGGTCGTCGACCATTTCAACAACCCCCGCAACATGGGCAGCTTCAAGAAGGACGAGGAAGGTGTCGGCACCGGTATGGTCGGGGCGCCGGAATGCGGCGACGTCATGAAACTGCAGATCAAGGTGCAGAACGATACGATCGTCGATGCCAAGTTCAAGACCTTCGGGTGCGGGTCCGCCATTGCGAGTTCGAGCCTGGCCACCGAATGGCTCAAGGGGAAGACGATCGACGAAGCGGCCAAGATCAAGAACACCGACATCGTCCAGGAGCTGAACCTGCCGCCGGTCAAGATCCACTGCTCCGTGCTGGCGGAAGATGCTATCAAGGCGGCGTTGGCCGACTACAAGAAGAAGGCTCAGGAACAGGTCCCGACAGCCGAAGGCCAGGCCAAGTAACGACGAGAGTCGCAAAAAGGAGTTTCACAGATGGACACCCCGGAAACCACGACCAGCACCCCCACTCCCGCCGTGACACTCAGCGAAGCGGCCGTTAAGGAAGTAAAGCGCCTCATCAACCTGCAGGGCCTCACCGAAGGGGGACTGCGCCTCGGGGTCAAGGGCGGAGGGTGCTCGGGCCTCAGTTATACGATCAATTTCGACGAGAAGATCGGCCCCTACGACTCCGTGTACGAAATCGACGGCATCAAGGTGATTGTCGACGCCAAAAGCGCCATCTACCTGCAAGGCACGCAACTCGATTTCCAAAAAGAAGGGCTCATGGGTGGACAGTTCAAGTTCGTGAACCCCAACGCCTCCAAGACCTGCGGCTGCGGCGAATCGTTCTCAGCCTAGGCGTGCCGTTCTACGAGATCGATCACAAGCGAGACGTTCAATGGCGGGCATGGCAGGGACAAGGCCATGCCCGGTTCGTTTAAGGAGAGACCGGTGGAGCACACTCATAAGACCTCAGGCAGCCGCACAGAGCTGCAAATGGCCCGCAGCATGTGCTGGCACTGCCAGTCCGAGATGACCGGAGAATACTTCTGCGACCGCTGCGTGAAGGTGCAGCCGCTCTCCAAGGAACTCGACTACTTCACATGCCTCGGGTTGCCCCGCAAGCTGAACATCGACCCGACCAATCTGGAGAACAAATTTTATGAACTCAGCCGGTCCTTTCATCCGGACTTCTATCAAACCAAGAGTGAGACCGAACGAACGATCAGCCTCGGCAACTCGGCCCTGCTGAACACCGCCTACCGGACCTTGAAAGATCCCATTCAGCGGGCCGAGTACCTCCTGCGCTTGGAAGCCGGCTCGGCCAAGGACATCCGCAATTCTCCCCCGGCGGATCTGTTCGAAGAGATTCTATCGCTGCAGGATGATCTCGAGGAGTTCCGCGCTTCGGCGGGACAAACGCCGGAAGCCGTCGCCCCGTTGCGAGCGAAATTACAGGCTGATCGGGAGCTCCTCGAGAAGCGGCAACAGGAGATGGAAAGCCGATTGTTCCGGTTGTTCGATACCTGGGACAAGCTTCAGACCCTGCCGGATCAAACGGAACTGGTGCAGAGCAAGAAGGACGCGGTGCTCAAGGACATGCGCGAAATCCTGTCCAATCGGACCTATGTGAAGAACATCGTCAACGACTTGGTCGCCACTCTCGGATAAACGGCGACCCTGGAGGGCTTATTCAGCATCTGGCTATGGCACGCATTGTAGGAATCGACCTCGGCACCACCAATTCGCTCGTCGCCTACATGGACGGGAAGACCCCGAAAGTCATCCCGGGACGGAGCGGCCGTACCATGGTCCCCTCCGTCGTGGCGCTGACCGACAACGGTTTGATCGTCGGCGACCCGGCAAAGGAACACCTGGTCCGCGATCCGGAGCGCACGATTTACTCCGTCAAGCGATTCATGGGGAAAGGGCTCGCGGACGTGCAGAGCGAGCTCCCCTATTTTCCCTACAACATGAGGGAACAGGGCGGGGTGATCCGCATTCAGATCGGTGAGAAGACCTACTCGCCCCCCCAGATCTCCGCGATGATTCTCAAAGAGCTCAGGCAGCGCGCGGAAGAGTATCTGGGAGAGAGTATCACAAAGGCCGTGATCACCGTTCCGGCCTATTTCAACGACAGCCAGCGCCAGGCCACCAAGGACGCCGGCACGATCGCAGGCTTGGAAGTGCTCCGCATCATCAACGAGCCCACGGCCGCCTCGCTGGCGTACGGCCTGCAGCAACGGACGCAGGGTACCATCGCGGTGTACGATCTCGGCGGAGGCACGTTCGACATTTCAATCTTGAAGTTGAAGGACGGCATATTCGAGGTGCTGTCCACCAACGGCGATACGCACCTCGGCGGGGACGATTTCGATCGCGTCGTCGCGGATCTCCTGGTTGGAGAAGTCCGAGACCGTCACGATCTGGACCTGAACCTGTATCCGGATGCCATGCAGACCGTCCGGTTGGAAGCCGAGCGTGCCAAGATCCGGCTTTCGGACACGATGACCACCATCATCGCCTTTGAGCTTCCCGAAGGAAAGGGCACGTACCGCCGGGAGCTCGGGCGCGAAGAATTGGAACGGCTCACGACACCGCTCGTCGAGCGCACCCTCACGCCCTGCCGCCTGGCGCTCAAGGATGCAGGGCTGACGCCGGCCGACATCGACGAGGTCGTGCTGGTCGGCGGTGCCACCCGCATGCCGCTGGTGCGCCAGCGCGTCCAATTGTTGTTCGTGAAGCGGCCACATTGCGACCTGAACCCGGACGAAGTCGTGGCCTTGGGGGCGGCCGTGCAAGCGGACATCCTCAGCGGCGGCACGACCGATATGCTGCTGCTGGATGTGACACCGCTGTCGCTCGGCATCGAAACGATGGGCGGTGTGATGAGCGCACTGATCCGTCGCAACACCACGATTCCCGCCAGCGCGAAAGAGATGTTCACCACCTATATGGACGGGCAAACATCCGTCGACATCCACATCCTGCAAGGCGAGCGTGAACTCGTGAAGGACAACCGGAGCCTGGCGCGGTTCCAGCTGAAGGTGCCGCCCTTGCCGGCCGGCGTGCCACGAATTGAAGTAACGTTCCTGATAGACGCGAACGGAATCCTGAACGTCTCGGCGAGAGACGTGCGAACCGGCGAGACCCAAAGCATTGCGGTGAAACCGTCCTACGGCCTCTCGGACAACGAAGTCGAACGAATGATTGACGAGTCCTTCAAGTTTGCCGCGCAGGACTTCAAGGCACGGCAGCTGATCGAGGCCAAGACCGAAGCCGAAGCCATCCTGAAGGCGACCGAAAAGGCCTTGAAACAGGGCGGTCATCTGATCGGAGCGGATGAGTTGGCTTCCATCAAGACCGCATTGACCGCCTTGGACCAGGCCCGCACCAGAGAAGACCATAAGGCCATCCGCGCCCGAATCCAGGATGTCGAGAAGGTCACGCACCATTTCGCGGAAGTACTGATGGACACGTCGCTGAAAGAAGCGCTGGAGAATCGGAAGCTGTCGGAAATCGGGTGAGCCGATAGCTTACAGCCAATGGCTTATGGCACGAACTGCAGTTGCTATCGGCCCTATGCTACACGCCATTCGCTCCCAGGGAGTATCGGATGGACCTGAAATGGAATGATGCGGAAGAGATCGCGATTCGCTTGGTGGAAACCCACCCGGAGACGGATCCGTTGACTGTCCGGTTCACCGACATGCATGCCTGGATTGTCGCCCTCCCCGAATTCAAGGACGATCCCAAGAAGTCGAACGAGAAGATCCTCGAAGCCATCCAAATGGCGTGGCACGAAGAGTATCAGGACGCCAAGTCCTGAACGACCACCGCATTCATCGCCCCTCTTCCTGCCCTTCTCCTGAGGGGAGACGAGAGAGTGGGCAGGCGCCACTCTCCGGATCTACGGGGCCGGGCTGCTCTCGGGAATCTGGTCGAGCTTATAGAAGTCGGTCGGATCGATTTTGGTCCCGACGGTCTTGGTCGGTTCGGTGCCCTTGGTGAACAGTTCCACGGTGCCGTGCTGTTCATCATGATCACTGAGGAGTGCGGTCGAGGGATCCACTTTCACGAACATGACCCCATCGGGGATCTCGAAGGGCACCACGGGCAGCTGTTTCAGCGCCTCCTTCATGAAACTGATCCAGATCGGGAGCGCCGCATGCGCTCCGGACTCGGTCTCGCCCAGCGGACGGCGGTCGTCGAACCCAACCCAGGTCCCCACGGCCAGATTCGGGGTCGATCCGATAAACCAGGCATCGGTGAAGTCGTTGGTGGTGCCGGTTTTTCCGGCCACAGGACGATCGATGACGGATTTCGCAGCGACCCCGGTGCCGCGCTGGATCACGTCTTCCATCATGTTCGTAATCAAATAGGCGGTTTCCCGGGACACGACCTGCCGCGGCTGAATCACCGTCTGATCCAAGGTCCGGCCGGTATTGTCCTGCACGCTCGCCACCGCATAGGGCTCGACACGCATCCCCTGATTCGCGAACACTCCGTACACGGAGACCAACTCCAACATCCCCACGCTGGATGACCCCAGCGCCAGCGAGAGATCCGCCGCCAGCGGACTCGTGATGCCGACCGTGCGAGCGAAATCGATCACGTTTCGAATGCCCACTTTATCAAGGAGACGCACCGTCGCCAGATTGTGGGAGTGGATCAGCGCTTCGCGCAGGCTCACCATGCCATGGAAGCGCTTGCCGTAATTTTCCGGCTTCCAGGTCTTGTCCTCTTCTTCCTGTTCGTAGACCACCGGGGCATCGAGCACCACGGTCGCCGGGCTCATGCCCTGGTTCATGGCCGTGGCGTAGATGATCGGCTTGAACGCCGAGCCCGGCTGGCGGTGCGCCAGCACGGCGCGGTTGTATTCACTGCGGCCGAAGTCATACCCGCCCACCATGGCGCGGATCGCGCCGGTCTTGGGATCGATCGCGATCAAGGCCCCTTCGACGGCCGGCGTCTGCTCGAGGCGCAAGTGAATCGTGTCCTTGTCGACTTTCTTGATCGCGACCTCGATCACGTCGCCCGCTGCGACCAACTGTTTGATGTTCTTCACGGGCACGGCGTCTTTCGTCGGATCCTTCCCCTTCAGACGCTTCGTGGCCCAGGCCATGTCGTCGTAGGCCAATCGACCGGTCGTCGCCCCGATCTGCACCACGACGTGGTCCTTCGCCGTTTTGAGGACCACCCCTTCCATCATGTCGCCTTCTTTGAGCTTTAGGGTGGGGTCCGGTGCCGGCGATTCCAAGGTCGTCAGGTCGACCGTGCGGACGGGACCGCGCCACCCTTGCCGCTTGTCGAGTTCGCGTAAACCGTTCAGCACGGCCGCCTCGGCGGCCTTTTGCATCTCGACATTGAGCGTCGTGAAAACTTCCAGTCCGCCCTTGTAGACCATGGTCTCGCCGAACTTGGCGACCAGCAGTTGCCGGATATATTCGACGAAATAGGGTCCGAGGTGTTCGCTCCCCGGGCGGCGGAAATTCAGCTTCTCCGCCGCAGCCTGTTCCCGCTCCGCCGGACTGATGAACCCGGCATCTTCCATCCGCGAGAGCACGTGCTCCTGCCGCTTCTTCGCGCGATCGTAGGCCTTGAAGGGAGAATAGTGACTCGGGGATTTCGGCAGGCCGGCCAGGAACGCACACTCCGCCAGGGTCAGATTCGCGAGGTCCTTTCCAAAATAGGTTTGCGCCGCGGCGGCCACCCCATAGGCGCCCTGACCGAAGTAAATCTGATTCAGGTACATCTCCAGAATCTGTTCTTTGGTCAGGACCAACTCCATCTTATAGGCCAGGATGAGTTCGCGGACCTTTCGGTCGAACGTCCGTTCGGCCGACAGGAACAGCGACCGCGCCAACTGTTGGGTGATCGTGCTCGCCCCTTCGACCTTTCGCCCGCCGTGCCGGAGATTGGTCACCGCGGCCCGGAGAATGCCGACGATATCCAGACCGGGATGTTCGAAAAACCGCGCGTCCTCCGTGGCAATGACCGCCTGCGTCAGACTCTTGGGAATTTCCGGAAGTGGTTTCAAAAAACGGCGCTCAATGAAAAACTGGCCGATGATTTGGCGATCGTCCGAATAGACGCGGGTCACCAGGCTCGGTTGGTAGTTCTGAAGGGGTTCGAGCGACGGCAGGTCCTGCGAGAAGTAGTACAGAACACCGGCGGCTCCGCCGCCGCCGAGTACCAGCGCCACGAGAATAGCCAGGAGGGTGATGTGCCACCACCGCCATCGCCGGCGTGGCTGCTCCGGCCTATCGAGTAGATGATCGAGTTCGGGCATGAAGTCGGACGACCGGGGGGAATACCTCTACGAGCGTCAGGTACACCATACAATGCATGTGGGATAAACTCAAGCAAGCGTCCATTTCATCAATGGGTTACGCGCGCGCACGATTCGCGGGACGGCTTGTAGCAAGGTGGGTGCTTCGGGTATACTCACGTGCCAAGACGCCTTCAAACGAAGGCGTCTTTTTTTTGGACCTCAACGTCATTGGAGACCATGGACCATCCAACGAGTTCGCCGCCCGCTGCCCATCCGTTGCGTGCGCCGCAAGGCCGCCGGACGGATATCCGCAACATCGCGATCATCGCGCACGTGGACCACGGAAAGACGACGCTGGTCGACGCGTTGCTGCGCCAGACCCGTGTGCACCGTAAAATCGACGACATGGGTGAGCGCATCATGGACTCGATGGATCAAGAGCGGGAGCGCGGGATCACCATTCGGGCCAAGAACGCGAGCGTCACGTACAAAGACGTCAAGATCAACATCGTCGACACGCCGGGCCACGCCGATTTCGGTGGCGAGGTGGAGCGTACACTCCGCATGGTGGACGGCGTGCTGCTGTTGGTGGATGCGAAGGAAGGGCCCATGCCGCAGACGACCTTCGTGCTGCGGAAAGCTCTGGCCCTGGGCCACAAGGCCATCGTGGTCATCAACAAAATCGACCGGCCGGACGCCGTTATCGATGACGTCGTCAACCGCACCTTCGACCTCTTCGTGCACCTCGGCGCGACGGACGAACAGCTCGACTTCCCGATCGTCTATACCTCCGCGATCAAAGGCATCGCGACGCTCGACGTCAACAAACCCGGCACCGAAATCACGCCGTTGCTGGAGACCATACTCGACAAGATTCCGGCGCCGGCCATCAATCGGGAAGCCCCGCTGCAGATTCTGGTGCTGGCCCTGGCCTACGACTCGTACAAGGGCAAGATGGGTATCGGGAAGATTCAATCGGGCGCCATCGCCCGCCGGCAACAAGTGGTCACCATCACCAAGGATGGCGGGCAGGTGCCCGGCAGAGTGTCCGACCTCTCGGTCTTTTCCGGGCTCGACCGGACGGACGTGGAGCAGGCGGAAGCGGGCGAAATCGTCGCGGTGGCCGGCCTCGAAGAAGTCAATATCGGCGACACGATCGCGGACGCCGCGAACCCGATTGCGCTTCCGCGCGTATCGATCGACGAACCGACCGTGCAAATGACGTTTTCGGTGAACAACAGCCCGTTCGCCGGTCGCGAAGGCAAATATCTGACCTCCCGCCATCTCCGCGAGCGCCTGTTCAAAGAGCTCGAAACCAACGTCTCGCTGCGCGTGCAGGAAACCGACAGCGCCGATCGCTTCCTCGTGGCCGGACGCGGCGAACTGCATCTCGGCGTGCTCATCGAGCAAATGCGCCGGGAGGGCTACGAACTCCAGATCTCGCAGCCCGAAGTCATTCTGCATCGGGACGGCGACGTCGTGACGGAACCGTACGAGGAGCTCACCGTCCAGGTGCCGTCGGAATACCAAGGCCCGGTCATCGAGGAGATCGGCAAGCGGCAGGGCGAGTTGCGGCACATGAAACTGGTGCATTCCGAAGGCACGGCCAGTGAAATGCACATCGAGTATCACATCCCCACCCGCGGCATCATCGGCCTCAAGAACATCCTCCTCGCCAAGACGCGCGGCACGGTCATCCTGCACCACGTGTTCTCCGGCTATGCCGCGGCCGACGAAAAGGCATTGCTCGTGGCGCCGCACGGCTCCCTGGTGGCCTTCGAAGCCGGGACCAGCACCGCCTACGCCCTGTTCATGACCCAAGAGCGCGGCGAACTCTTCATCGGCCCCGGGGTGGACGTGTACCAGGGCATGGTGGTCGGGCAGAACAGCCGGGACGAGGATTTGGACGTCAACGTGTGCAAACAGAAGCAGCTCACGAACATCCGCGCCGCCGGATCCGACGAAGCGCTGGTGCTCACCCCTCCGCGAGAAATGACCCTCGAGTTCGCCATGGAGTATATCGGCCCGGACGAGCTGGTCGAGGTGACGCCCAAGAGCCTGCGTCTGCGGAAGCGTATGTTGCACCCTGAGGATCGTCGCAAAGCGAAGAAAGCAGCCAAGTAACGAATCCCTGTGCCGCCCCATTGAACCGGGGGCCACCATGAAGATTCGGAAAAAAGCGCCGAAACCCTCCCCTACCAAGCCTCCGCTCTATCTGGTCGGCTACCGTTATTCCGCTCCGTCGTTGGACGAACTGAAGATCTGGTACGACCTCGAGTATGGCGGGCCGCTGTCCGCCGCGGCCGGTGAATCGGGAGCGAGTTCCGCGCTCAGCCATGGACCGTGGCACGCGAGGGTGCTGACCACCCTGCCGGAGGCCGAGACCGCCCGGTGGCAGGACGTCCTCTCTTGGGATCACCCGGCGCTGGCCGTGGTCTCACCGGCCGGAGCCGCACCGAGCCTCATCGCCGATACCGTGCTGTTCGCCGCTCGGCTGGCGCGCGGCATGACCCTGCTCACGCAAGGCACCGCGTTCGACATCGTAGCCCAACAGTACCTCAATCCGTCCGATTGGACAGACCACCCCCTCGCCGTCTTTCACGCCCACGACCATGTGTCGGTCCATCACACCGAAGCCGAGGACGTGACTTGCGAATGGTTCTACACCTTGGGACTGAGCAAATTCGGCCTGGACGAGCTGGAGCTGATTCAACCGCGGGGGCTCCCGAGCCTCGACGCCGTCGAGTTACTGACCGAAACCGCCGATCGCGTGCTGCGGGCGGGACAGAACCAGAAGGTCGGCACCGCGATGGATATCCCCGCCCTGGCGCGGACCGTCTCATTCGTGAAACACCGGACGACCGCCCCCAATGGACGCCTGCTGGCCTTCCGGCAGATTTCGGCCTGATCGTTCGAGACACGGATCGCATTTACCCAAAAATCATCATGAATTCCAACGCGTTGCGTAAGTCTTCGACGCTATGCTAGGTCTTCTGGCCCCGTTGACAAGGTTTTTCCGGGCGTGTTACCACGATTCCGTTTGAGCGTCATGCGCAGTTCATAGTGACCTAACCAAGCAGGGAGGATTCCGATGGGTGACGTGGCCGCAGAAATCAAAGTCGGCGATACCGCGCCGGATTTTACTTTAAAAGATCAGGACCAGAAGGACGTCAAGCTGAGCGAGTTCAAGGGCAAGAAGAACGTCGTGCTCTGCTTCTATCCGCTCGACTGGAGCCCGGTCTGTCAAGGCGAGAACAAGTGTTTGACCGACGACTTCCCGAAGTTCCAGGGCGCCAACGCCGAAGTCTTCGGCATCAGCTGCGACAGTTTCTTCTCCCACAAGGCCTGGGCGGACTCGCTGGGCCTGAAGCATCGCCTTCTGGCGGACATGCACCGGACGGTGAGCAAGTCCTACGGCCTGTATTTCGAACCGCTGAACTGTTCCAAGCGCGCGACCGTCATCGTCGATAAGAACGGCAAGGTGGCTTACGTAAAGGTGCAGGAGATCAAGACCGCCCGGGACGACAAGGACATTCTCGCCGCGCTTCAAAAACTTAATTGAGGATTGAGCGATGAGGACTGAGGACTGAGAGACTTCCGAGCGTATCGGAACCTCGGTCCTCAGCACTCAGACCTCAGCACTGCCATGGGTATCGTCGAAGACGTTCGCGACGAAAATTACAAGGAATTCACCGACAGTCCCGGCGCCATCGTCGCCTACGGGCTGGCGACCTGCGAGCCTTGCAACAAGTACGACCCGATCCTGGAAGAGATCGCCGCGAAGTTCCCCGCGATCAAGGTCGGCAAGGCCAAGATGCACGTCCCCGGCCGCTGCCGGGAGATCAAGAAGGCCCACACCTTCGAGACCTATCCCACCACCCATTTCTTCGCGCACGGCAAGTTGCTGCTGACCCGTGAAGGGGTTGTTGAGTCCGCTGAGTTGAGCGCCCTGATTTCCGACCACCTCCTGAAATAGTTCCGCCTCCGTTTCGATCGAACCACTTCGGATTGCCCGTGCTCCGGAATCGAGTACAATGACTCGATTCGGAGATACGCCAATGTCCCCCCCACGTCGACTCCATCGAGCACTGTCGTTTGTCGCCCTACTGACCGCCGGTTTTCTTGGACCTTCGCTGCGACAAGGGCTCGGCGGGGAACTCCCTGCCGATTCCCGAGGCGGGATGGTCCTGGTATCCGCGGGGGAATTCATCATGGGCAGCGACAAAGGGCAGGAGGACGAGCGGCCGGCGCATCGGGTCTATCTGGACGCGTATCTCATCGACCGATCTGAAGTTACGGTCTCGGAGTATGCGGAGTTTCTGAGTCGCCAACCCGCCGATCCCCCGTTCAAATGGAGCGAGGCCGGCCACGGCGCACACGGCAACAAACCGGTCGTCGGCGTCGATTGGTTCGATGCCCGTGATTATTGCCGATGGCGCGGGAAGCGACTTCCGACGGAAGCCGAATGGGAGAAGGCCGCGCGGGGCACGGACGGACGGACCTATCCCTGGGGAGAAGATCACCCGACGAAGGCCCACGTCAACGCGGGACAAACCAAATGGGCCGGCTACGAGTCGCTGGCCAGAGCGGGGCGCTACGAGCGAGGCAAGAGCCCCTATGGGGCGTACGACATGGCCGGCAGTCTGTGGGAATGGGTGGCAGATTGGTACGACCAAACCTACTATCAGACGAGCCCCCGCGAGAATCCGCCGGGACCGGAAGCGGGCCCGCTCAGGGTGTTACGCGGAGGGGCCTGGAACAACGACTCCCAAGCCATCCGGGCGTCCAACCGGGCCGCCTATGCTCCCAATGCCCGCCGGAACGACGTGGGGTTCCGTTGCGCGAAGCATGCGAAGGGGTAGGATCGGCGTCAAAACAGGCGCGACACGGCGGGGGCGAGGGGTTTCGACTCCGTGACCCGATCCAAGTCCGGTAACGGCTCGCCGGACCGCAAGCGAATCTTGAACACCACCCGCCGGCTCTTGTCTCGATCCGGAAACCTCATGCGATCCAGTACGAGGTCCTGCCGGCCGCGCCCGCTGGCGGACGTCTTTTCCTGAAAGCAGCGGGAGGCCCAAGGCACCGTCTCCTCGATCACCTGCAGACTCTTCACCATCACGTTCAGCGACCGCTCCTGACTCAAACGCAGGTTGTGAATATCCGATCCGCGGTCGTCGGTATGCCCCTCGATGACCAACGAGTCGATCTTGTCACGCAGCGCCCCGCAGAGCACCCCCGCATAGGTCGGCATGGCCTCAGCCAGAAAGCGTTCGGCGATCGAGGACAGGGTCCCCTTGCCGAATTCGAAATTGAGCAGTTGTTCCGGTACGACGATTCGCACCACGTGCGGATCGGTCGGATCGGCCTCCAACGACAGGTGGAAGCGTTCAAAGTGGTCTCGGAGTTGGCCCTTGATGTCGTCCGCCGTTTCACGGGCGATCTTCCGTTCCGGAACCGGCGCCTGCACCATGGCCTGCGAGTCGGTCTCCGACACCTTCGTCACGTAGGCCGTAAAGAGTAAAATAAAGATGACCGCCAGCGAGGTCATCAGATCGGTGATCCCCACGGTCAACACGGAGGAGCCTTCCGCCGAATCCGAGGTCAACGGCCGCTTCATAATAATATTACAGCGCCCCCTTGGCAGCGGCACCCTGTCGCCAATTCGCGAACCACCGCAGCCCGCTCATGGCCTCGTCGGACATCGTCACCCCGCCCTCTTCCAGTGTCGGATCGTCTTCGAGGGAGGTCGCGGCCGACGGGCCGGCGCCAGGCGTCCACGCCCGCTCCTGCTTGAGTTCCTCGACCGAGCGAGCAAGCAATTGAATCGCCTGGTTCAGTTCCTGGACGGGGGCGGCCACCGCTTGCTGTAGGACCTTGGCCAAATCTTCCGCCAGCCGTTCCGTCGCGGTTCCGGCGCTGCGAGGCTCCCACCGGGTCAGGCCCTCCACGGCGTCCCGGAGCGCCGCGACCGTGGGGTTCAACCGATCGCTAAGCGTGCCGGCCAACAGTTCCGCCAGATCGCCGGTCGGCACGGTGGTCGCCACCGACGCCGCCTGGGACTGCGCAGGCGGGGTAAAGTTTTCCAACATCTGCTCCATCGTCTTGCGAGGAAAGAGGTCGTCGATCGTGGCGACGAACCGCTGCTGCGTGGTCGCCAGACGATGGAAGGTCGATTTTTCCAGCAGCACGAAGAGGTTGGCACAGACCAGCCCGACGATCGACGTGAGGAACTTGCCGGCCAGGCCGTTGATGAGCCCCTGAATCCCGACGATGTGCGACCCGTCCGCATGCACCTTGCTGAGCCCGATGAGAATCGCCAGGAACGTCAACAGGAGGCCGACCCCGGTAACCAGCGAAGGGAATTGATGGTAGAAGGCCAGGTTCAGGTTGTTATTGAGCAGATCGCGCGGGAAAAACTCGGATGCCGACCGGGTCGAAAACACCCGCGGTTCGATGAACCAGGCCGTGCGCTCGACGACAAAGGTCTTCCGGAAGTGGAGCCAGGCCTGTTCCAGACGAGGCTCGCGGCGCATCGCAACATCAAGCGCCTGCAGATCGTCCAAGTCGATCCGGGCCGGTCGTGGGTGGGTCTGCGCGGCCTGTTTCCTGGGATCCACCAGCGTAGCCAAAGAGAACCACTCGGCTTGCAAACCCTTGCGTGCGGTGGCCAGATTGCTCAGGGTGGGCCACACCCGCAGGTAACAGCGCTGCACCGCAGAGACGGCCGTGCTCAATCGGAGGACGTGCCATAGGAAAAAGGCCAAGAGCCCGCAGGCCCCGAGCCAGCTCAACACCGGGCTGTGCAAGCCGCCGAACAAGGCTGCATCGTGACTGAGAAATTCCCAAAGTCCCGTCATGAGCCACATCCTTCCCGTTGAAGCCGGACCGTCGCCAGGTACCGGACGCGGGCGTTTTCAACTTTTGGGCCAGATGGAATCGGAAAAAGAGGGCCGAAACGCGAGGATTTCGAACGGCGAGTTCGGTCGTACAGTGGGAAACTAGGCAAGAACTGCCGGGAGCAAGGCACCTTCTGCGTAGGAGAACTCCGCTCAGCCCGAGTATTCGTAGGCAAGGTCGCGGGTACGGACCAGTTTGACCGATTGAAGTCTGCCGCCAGGGATTAAACCGACCAACCGGTCCCAGACTTCCTTGGCCAGGAATTCTCCCGTCACAGTTTTGGCTTTGAGCACGGTCCGCAGATCCTGCCCCTCGAACGGGCCCACGACCCGTTCCTTCACCAGCCGGTCGAGCGCCACGATATCCGTCACCATGCCGGTTTCTGCATCGATCCGGCCATGAACCGTGACAAAGAGATCCCAGGTGTGCCCCGTATGTTCCTCATGCACGGCGGTGAACGAATACCGCCGGGCGACCGATGCCACCTCCAAGCCGGCCGCAGCCGTGATGTCGGCATAGAGATCCTCGTCCTCGTACAACCGGATGGTGTGCAAGGTCCCGATGTCCGGCTGGGCCTGGAGTTTGCCCCAAAGCACGCGGGCGAGGTTCTCTGAGGTCGGAATGTGTTGCCGAAAATACGGCAGATCCAAGTTGAGGTGCTTGTGATCGAACTCCTCCAATACCTGCAGCAGAATCCGCTTCAGGTCGAACAGATTGATCACCATACCGGTCCGGGGATCCACCTCTCCGGCGATGGTGACCTCCAACATGTAATTGTGCCCGTGACCCGGCTCGTTATAACAGGCGCCGAAGATGGCACGGTTCCGAGCCTCGTCCCATTGCGGCTTGTGGTACCGGTGCGAGGCAGCGAATTCGATTCGTTTGGTCAACAGGACGGGAGGCATCGCCCTATCCCTTCTTCAAGTCGCTGAGCCATTCCTGTCGCATCTCCCAGGGCACGTCCGCCTCGGCCTCATATCCCCCGTGGCGAACGCTGAGGGCGACCCGCGCCGCCGGGTCACCGATGGCCCGTACCATGGTCTCCGTGGGCCTGAACCGGACGAAATGAACCGCGCTGATCTTCGTGTCATGGCTGTGGCCACCTTCGAACTCTCCATGGACCACCTCACCCCCGACTCGGAGCCCCAACTTCTCTCCGTGATCCAGTCCCATGAAGCGGTCGAGCCAATGCTTCATGGTCTCAGGATCCGTGAGTTCGATCAAGAGGGTGGCGCTCAGCTCGCCACGGGCGGGCAACAGAGCATTGTACACGTCCAGCTCGTCCTGGACCTTGGCCGGGTCGAATATTCGTTCCACACGGATCATTTCCTGGATTTGAAACTGGAGCGTCTCTCGGTTTTCAAAAACCAGCGTAATCTTGTCCCCGACCGAAATCCGCCGGCGCCGCTTCAGCGCGATGATCTGCTGACGGTACGATTCCCGTTGCCGCTCATATTCGGCATAGGGAATCAGCTCATCAATGGTGATGCCCTTCACTGGGACCCTCTGCTGGATGGCATCCGAAGCACGTCACTCATCACGCGTCTCGTCACCGATTCACGACGGCAACCCGTAGGCATCCCGCACGATTTGAATGGGATGTTTCGCGGCCTTCCCGCCGACGTGAGCCGTCGCGCCCGCCTGATCGAGTTGAAGGGCGGCCAGGGGGCAGTCCGATGCCACCACGTCGGCGGGCGTCTGCTCGATGGCCCGCACGGCTTTCTGCGCGATCTTCATCGAGAGCGGAAAAAATTCCGTTTTCGCGGACCATGATCCGTCGTGCCCCGAACATTTTTCGATGACCTCGACCTTCGCCCCCGCGCATTCCATGAGTTCCTTCGACTTGAACCCGATATTCTGGTCGCGCAAATGGCAGGGAATCTGATAGGCCACCCGACCCGGACTTTTCGTGAAGTCCATAGCGAGTCTGCCGTCACGTTTCAGCGTCATGAGGTACTCACAGACGTCGAAGGTGCGCGCCGCCACCCGCGCCGTCGCCTCACCGGGAACCAAGTGCGCATACTCACGCTTGAACATCAAACTGCAGCTCGGCACCGGCACCACCACGTCGAAGCCCTGCTCGATCCACGGCGTCAGCGCGGCGATATTCCGTTTGGCTGCGGCTTCCATCGACGCACTGTCTCCGATGTCGAACGCCGGCATCCCGCAACAGGACTGCTCGGGCAGCACGACCTGTACACCGTTTTTCTCCAGCACCTGCACCGTCGCCTTGCCAACGTCCGTAGCCTGATAGTTGACGAGACAGCTGGCAAAGAGGGCCACTTTCTTCTCACCCGACGCGGCAGGACCGGTACACCGTCTGCTCCACCAGCGCGCAAAGGTTTCTCGTTGGTACCGGAGGATGTGCCGATCGCGGTGGACTCCGAGCACGGCCTCCAGAAGCCTACGGGCCCACGACCGTCCCAGCACCCAATTGACGAGCGGCGCGACGAGACTGCTCAGCCGGCCCAGCAGATCGGTGTGAATCAGCAGGCGATCGCGCCAACGGATCCCGCGTTGCCGGGCCAGGTGCTTCTTCCACACCACCATGAGCAGAGGGAAATCGATCGCATATTGGTGCGGCGGCGTGTAGGGGCAGTGGTTATAGCAGAGCTTACAGTAGTAACACTCATCCACCACGCGGTGATGATCCGCCGGTGTGAACTTGCTGACATCGCTCTGATACTCGTCGATGCGATCGAGCAGCGTGTTGAACGAGGGGCACAGATTGAAGCACCGGCGGCACCCGTCGCAGATGTCGTAGATTCGCAGCGTCTCTTTCTCAAGCGCCGCGGAGTCGATCGGTTGGAGGAAGTTGAGGCCTTTCATGGAGCGGCAACGCAGCCAAGCTGTCAGCTATCAGCCATCAGCTTGCCCCCACCCGCCCCTCCCCCTGTCAGGGGGAGGGTGAGGGAGAGGGTTACGCTGACTGCCGAGGGCTGTCGGCTTCTTTAGCCCTGCTTGAGGCTGTCGAGCCCTTTGGTAAACCGGTTGGCATGCGACCGCTCGGCCTTCGCCAGGGTCTCGAACCACTCGGCCAACTCCGGAAAGCCCTCGTCCCGGGCCGTCTTGGCCATGCCCGGATACATGTCGGTGTATTCGTGGGTCTCGCCCGCGATCGCGGCCTTGAGGTTCGGCGCGTGGGCGCCGATGGGCAGGCCGGTGGCCGGGTCGCCGCACTGCTCGA